>FWWL01000242.1_pt1 | contig 159532 bp, 161 predicted proteins | sample 2228331 | NCBI WGS metagenome assembly FWWL01 (sample SAMEA103939775, study PRJEB20133) | metagenome | reverse complement strand
CGCGGCGGCGGAACGCGCGGCGGCGGGACCGGACAGACCGCTCCCCGTGGCCAGCAGTTCGGAGGCGCAACCCGCGGCTGGACCCGCCGGACGGGTCCGAACGAGGGGCCGCCGAAGCCGCCCCCGCCCCCGCGGCCCGGGCTCGGGGGCGCAGGCTCCTACGACGACTGAGCGCTCCGTGGCAACAGTGAAAGGGGACCGCCGCTCGGGCGGTCCCCTTTTCGCTGGTGTCGTGCCGTCTGTTGCCGAGCGGGGCTAGAGGATCGGCAGGTACTCCCGGATCTCGAAGTCCGTGACGTAGCGGCGGTACCGCTCCCACTCGATGCGCTTGTTCTTGAGGAGCGACTCGTACACGTGGTCGCCCAACGCCTTCCGGAGGAACTCGGAGCGCTCCGCAACCTCGATCGCCTCGATGAGGCTGCCCGGCAGCGTCTCGATGCCGCGCGCCGCCCGCTCCGCCTCGCTCATCTCATACACGTTCTCCTCCACCGGCGGCGGCAGCGGGTACTCCTTCTCGATCCCGTCCAGGCCCGCCGCGAGCATCACCGCGAACACGAGGTACGGGTTGCAAGCAGGGTCCGGCGAGCGGTACTCCACCCGCATGTGCTGCTCCTTGCCGGGGCTGTACTCGGGAATGCGGATGAGGTCGCTTCGGTTCCGGTGCGCCCAGCTCAGGTAGACGGGAGCCTCGAAGCCGGGGATGAGGCGCTTGTAGCTGTTCACCCACTGGTTCGTCACCAGCGTCATCTCGCGCGCATGCTTCAACAGACCAGCGATGTACCCCTTCGCCACCGCCGAGAGGTGGTCGGGGGCATCCGGATCAAAGAAGGCGTTCCGCTCGCCCTTGAAGAGCGACTGATGGACGTGCATGCCGCTCCCGTTCACGTGCGACAGGGGCTTGGGCATGAAGCTGGCGTATACGCCGTGGAGGGCGGCGATCTCCTTCACGACGTGGCGGTACGTCATCGCGTTGTCCGCCATCGTCAGCGCGTCGGTGTAGCGGAGCGTGATCTCGTGCTGGCTCGGCGCAACCTCGTGATGGCTGTATTCGACCTCGATGCCCATCGCCTCGAGGGCGAGCACCGTCTCCCGGCGCAGGTCGCTCCCCGCGTCCGAGTTCGTGTCGAAGTACCCGCCCTGGTCCAGCACTTCGGGCGCATCCGGCGACTTGAAGTAGAAGTACTCCATCTCCGGGCTGACGTAGAACGTGTACCCGAGCTCCGCTGCGCGCTGCAGCTGCTGCCTGAGGACGTAGCGCGGGTCGCCTTCGAACGGCCTCCCGTCCGGGTAGTAGATGTCGCAGAACATCCGCGCGACCGCCCGCTCCTTTGGCCGCCAGGGGAGGATCTGGAACGTCGTCGGATCCGGCTTCGCGATCATGTCGGATTCGTCGATCCGCGCGAAGCCTTCGATGGAGGAGCCGTCGAAGCCCATGCCATCTTCGAGGGCCTTCTCCAGCTCCTCAACTGTGATGGCGAAGCTCTTCAGCGAGCCGATGATGTCGGTGAACCAAAGGCGAATGAACTTGACGTCGTACTCCTTACATGCGGAGAGGACGTAGTTGATGGAATCGTCCGCCATCGCGTGGGCCCCTTTCCAGCGGCAATGCGTTCCGTTAGGCCAAGTCTACGGCCCGGGAGCCTTTCGGGGCAGCGACGCGGCCGAAGAGGTCATACGGCCCGGTAGACTCGATCCGGACGGGGACCCGGTCGCCGACTGCAGCCCGGCCGTAGGCGACGACGTAACCATCGACTTCCGGCGCCTCACGGTAGGTCCGGCCGACGACGACCGGATCGCCCGCGTCGTCCTCGCCGACTCCCTCGACCAGGAGCGGGAGGACGCGCCCGCGGAAGCGCTTGGCGCGGCGAGCAGCGATCCGCTGCTGGGCCTCGAGCACGCGCCGCCGCCGCTCCTCCTTCACCTCCTCCGGCACCTGGCCGTCCATGGCGTGGGCGGGGGTGAGGGGCTGCCGTGAGTACGTGAAGACGCCGACGTGGTCGAACTCGATGGCGCGGACGAAGTCGAGGAGCTGCGCGAACTCGTCCTCCGTTTCCCCCGGGAAGCCGACGATGAGGGACGTCCGAAAGACGATATCCGGCATGAGCTCGCGCGCGCGCTCGATCCACCTGAACACGCGGGTGACGTCATGCGGGCGCAGCATGCGGCGGAGGACGCTCGGCGCACCGTGCTGCAGGGGGACGTCGAGGTAGTGAAGGACGTTGGGCAGCTCGGCCATCGTCTCGAGCAGGTGCTCGCTCACCCTGCTGGGATACGCGTACATGATTCGTAGCCAAACATCCGGTCCCACCGTTGCCGAGAGCTGCCTGAGCAGCTCCGGGAGCCCCGCCGCCGTGGGGTACCCGAGATCCTCCCCCCAGGCTGTCGAATCCTGGGCGACGAGCACGAGCTCCCTCGCGCCGCCCTCGACCAAGCGCCGCGCCTCACGCAAGACGAGCTCCAACGGGGCGGAGCGCAGTCGCCCCTTGATCTTCGGGATGACGCAGAACGTGCAGGGGGCATCACAGCCGTCGGCGACCTTCAGATACGCACTCGGTCCCCGCACTGAGCCTGCCGGCGGGATGTCGTGGACCGCCGACGCGTCGACCGAGAGCAGGCGAGCCACCTCCTCCCACTGGCCCACGCCGAAGATATGGTCGACGCCGGGAACTGCCGACCGCACCTGCGCCGCGTACAGTTGCGTGAAGCAACCGGCCACGATGAGCTGCTGGCCCGCGCGCTTCCGCCGAGCGAGCTCCTGGATGACCTCCATGGACTCCTGCTGGCTCTGCTCGATGAAGCCGCACGTGTTCACCACGATCGCATCGGCATCCTCAGGAGCCTCCACCGGCCGCAGCCGCCCCTGAAGGAGCCGCTCGAACTCGCGGCTGTCGACCTCGTTCTTCGGGCATCCCAAGGTCACGAGGTGGTAGGTCTGCGGAACGGCCATCACTCGCCCTCGCTCACCACGATGAACACGGTGTCCCCCGGCTCCGCGATCACGCCCGGCGCAGGCCCCTGGTCGATGACGGTGCCAGCCGGCGCGTCGCTCGGCTCCGTTCGCTCCGAAACGACGAAGCCCGCCTCGGCGATCGCGGCGCGGGCCACCTCCACCGGCTGGCCGATGACGTCGGGAACCACGCCCGGCGTGACATCGAGACCGCTCGCTGCCGGGGTCGGGGACTGGGCAAGCGACGACTCGGGCCCGGTCGTCGGAGTTTCCGCCGGTACGGGAGCCTCCCCGTCGCCCAGGCGGGAGACGAGGAACGCCAGCGCGAGCACGAAGAGGGTGATCCCGACGGCGACTCCCGCGACGAGGGCGGTGCGGGCCGGCTCCGCGGCGCCCGCTCCCACCCGGCGTCCCGCGGCCGGGCGGGGAACGCCGATGTCGACGCCGATGATCGGCTCCCGCTCCTCGCCGGCGCGGCCGGACCCGAACGGCGAAGCTCCGAACCTCCGCGGTGGCGAGGGCGCGCCCCCGGTAGCGCCTCCGGCAGGACCTCCCGCCGCGGGTCGCCGCCAGACCGGCCGGCCGGCGCCATACGCCGGCTCCGTAGCGGGCCGCGGCTCCGGCGAGGCGCGCCGGGAGCTGACCCCCGTGCTGTACGGGTCGCGGGGGAAGAGCGCAAGCATCTCCTGGGGGTCCAGCCCGAGGTACTGCGAGTAGGAGCGCAAGAAGCCGCGCGCGTACACCGGCGCCGGAATGACGTCGAACTCTTCGTTCTCCAGCGCTTGGAGGTAGCGGCGCGAGATGCGCGTGTCTCGTTCAGCGTCCTCGAGCGTCAGCCCTCGAGCTTCTCGGGCCCGACGGAGCCTAGAGCCCAATTCTCCCATGACAACCTCGGGATACCACTCACGGTACCACGATGCCTCATTGGCGCACAGGAACGGTCAAGGGGCAGGTCACCGTGCCTGGACGAGCGCGACGTCGAGCGGGTGTTTTCTCACCTCGGCCATCACCTTTGCCCCGACCTCCGGCGGCGGCTCCACGATCGGCAGCCGCGGTGCGCCGATCTCGATGCCGAGCTGGCGGAGGATGTACCGGATCGTGCTCGGGTTCCCGTAGGCGAAGCAGGCGTTGGTGAGCGCAACGAGGCGCCGGTGGATGGCGGCCGCCTCGCCCACGCGCCCTTCGAGCAGGTGGGTGAGCATGGCGCGGAGCTGGCCCGCAACGATGTGCCCCGTGACGCTGATGGCGCCGTAGGCACCCATGCACCAGAGGTGGAAGTTGTCGTTGTCGTTACCGCTCCAGATCTTGAAGCCCGGCGCGCGCTCGATGAGCTGCGCCGAGTGGGCGAGGTCCCCGTTCGCCTCCTTGTCGCCGACGATGTTCGGAATCTCCGCGAGGCGGAGGAGGGTGTCGACGGTCATGTTCACGCCGGTTCGGCTGGGCACGTTGTAGACGATGATCGGGAGCGAGGTGCTCTCCGCGAGCGCACGGAAGTGCGCGACGATGCCCTCCTGGGGCGGCCGCAGGTAGTACGGAGCCACCGCGAGAACGGCATCGACCCCCGCGCGCTCGGCGCGCCGCACCAGCTCGACCGAGTGGCGCGTGTCGTTCGTTCCCGCACCAGCGACGACCGTGGCCTCGTCCCCAAGCTCTTCCTTCACCTCCGCCCAGAGCCGCTCCTTCTCGTCGTCGGTCAACAGTGGCGCCTCCCCGGTCGTGCCGGTGACCACGACGCCGTCGTTTCCGGCGCGGATGAGATAGCGCGCGAGGCGGCGAGCAGTCCCGTAGTCCACCTCGCCTTCGGGCGTGTACGGGGTGACCATCGCGGTCATCAGGCGAGCCAGCTCTCCCATGGCAGCGCTCCCCCAGGGTGATGGTGGCTCGATTGTACTCCTGCGCCTTCGATGGCCCTACCGATGCGCCTCCACCCAGTGCCCCTGGAAGAGGAGGAGGTCGCCGGTACGAACCCGGACCCGCGCCGGAGAGCGCCGCACTTCGTTGTGGATGCCGAGGGCGCTGAAGCTGAGCGTCGCATCGCGCAGCTCCCAGCGCAGCCCCTCGGTGGTGACACCCTCGCAGCGGCCGATCGCGATGAGCGAGACGACCGTCCCCGGCTCGCCAGTGATCGTGGCTTCCTTCTCCACCAGAGAGACCGTGAACAGGTCGTCGCGAAGGCGTACGAGCGCGCGGCCGCGGAAGGTGAGCAGGACGGAGTAGTTCGCGAGGGCGTGGTCGGCACGCCCGCCCCCGAATCCCACCACATCGACCTCGGTGCAGCCGCGATCGACGGCCCACTGGACGGCCTTCTCCAGGTCCGTGCGGTCGGGGTCGGGAATCTCCACGACGAGCGTGTCGCCGAGCGCCCGGCGCACTCCCGGATCGAGCGAATCGAGGTCGCCCACGACCGCCGAGAGCGGCCAGCCGAAGGAGATGGCGCGCAGCCCCGCACCATCGGCAGCGACGACGAGGTCGGCCCGCCGGGCGAGCTCCTGCACCAAGGCGGCCGAGGGCAGCTCTCCGTTGGCGATGACGAGCGCCCGCACGGTGCCAGTTAAGCGGAGCGCTTAGCGCCGGAAAAGTCCTTCCGGGCCGCGAGCGCGGCGGCGCGAGTAACGAGGCTGCGAATGAACGCTTGCTGGTGCGGACGAAGCTCCTCGAAGCGGACGTGCACCCGCACGTCGCCGTCCCCCAATGGCGAGAGGCCGACGACGCGGCCCGAGAGGTGGCTCGCGAACTCGCCCGATGAGATGCGGAGGACGAGCTGCGACCCGGTAGCTGGCTCCGCTCCCGCCGGCACGCGGAAGGCGCACCCGCCCTCCGAAACGTTGAGGAGCTGTCCCTCCCGGTGGACGTCGTCCAAGAGGTACCGCACCGTGCCCGTGACAGGGACGCGAGCGTTCCGGCGAGCATCGAACCGCTGCCACCGGCTGCGGAGCTCCACAATCCACGCGCCGGGAGACGCATCCCGGAGCAAGCCGCGGGCGACGTACCGCTGCGCCCGCGGGCCGACTACCAGCGCAACCTCGGATCCGGGGGCAGCAGGCGTCTCCGGCGGGGGCTCGACCACGAGCTGCTTTGGATCGCTGCTCCGAACTCGGACGAGGACCTGAGATGGCTCCGGCTTCGCCACCAGTATCAGAACCGCCGTGCCAGGAGGGAGCGCCTTGCCTTCGTTCACACCCAGAGCTTCGGCACGACGGGCGGAAGCTTGAGCGTCACTTTCGCTCGCCTCGCCTACGATGCGGGCATGAGGCTTGCGCCCGAACTGCGGCCGCTCCAACCGGAGGACATCCCCGCCCTCCGGCGGATCGAACGCGCCTCCTTCGACGAGCGGTGGCCCTCCACCGCGTTCGAGCGCGAGCTACGGGAGAACAGGCTCGCACGGTACATCGTCGCATCGCTGGGGCCCACGCCGGCCGGGTTCGCAGGGCTCTGGCTGATGCCCGACGAGGGACACGTGGTCACGCTAGCCGTCGGCCCGCAGTGGCGCCGTCGCGGGTTCGGCAGACTGCTGCTGCACGGGCTCGTGGTGGTGGCCCAGGCGCACGGGATCGAGGTGTTGACGCTCGAGGTGCGCCCGTCGAACGAAGCGGCGAGGCGGCTCTACCGCCTCTACGGGTTCCACGAGGTGGGGCGACGGCCACGGTACTACGCCGACGGCGAGGACGCGCTCATCCTCACCACCGAGAGCATCAGCTCGCCGCCGTTCATCGACCGGCTGGCTCGACGCCTGGCAGAGCTGGAGGAACGGCTTCCCGGCGCTGCGGCCGCGTTGCGGGAACTCGAGCGCTCCTACTCCTGAGCGGAGGGCGGCAGGGCCGCGATCAGCTCACGCAGCACCTGCTCGGCTCGCTCGAGACGCGCAAGGATGCCCCAAGGGCCGTGGATGTTCAGGGTCATGTTCTCCTCGAGCCCCCGCACCCCCGGGAGCCGGCCGCGCTTCAGCACCGCCTCCTCGTAACGGGCGAGCTCCTTCGACTCGGGGCCGTAGAGGGCCCGCAGCACCTCGTGCGTTCGGCTCTGCCAGAGGTCGTAGTCGAACGGATTCGGCCCCGACCCGCGAAGCGCGTAGATCCCACGGAGCTGCTGCTCGAGCCGTTCGCGTGTCTTGGCGGGGTTCGCAAGTGCCTTCATCCCTTGCGATGGTAGGCGGCGACGGCGAAAGCGGCCACTCAGGCGGCCTGCTCGAACGCGAGGAGAAGCTCGCCCATGGAGAGGACCACCACCCGCAGGAGGCCGCCCTCCGGGGCAACGAGCCGTGCGTCGGCGAGGAACCGCGCCAGCGCCGCGCGGCCCGGCTCACCGAGGTACTCGGAGAGGGGACGGATGCCGAGCGAGGTGGCGGTGCGCACCCGACCCGAGGCATCGCGAAGGGAGAGCGCCATCGACACGTGGTCGATGCCGTGAGGGCGTGCCATCGAGGCGGTGACCTGGGAGACCCAGGCCAGCACGTCATCGATCAACCGCGCGTCGCTCTTGTCGGTGAGCGGGAGGGACCACGTGCCTTCGCGAACGCCCACCCCGGCCTGTACCAGCCGCCGCACCTCTCCCGCCGCCCGCTGCTCTCTCAGATACCCCAGCACGTCAGGATCTTCGGCGCTCCTTGGACCGCTTCCGGTTTCCGTTGCGTGAACGGCCGGAGCATCTTCGGTGCGCGGTGTCGCCGGTATGCTTGGAGCTGGTGATGCTTCCTGAAAAGCGCAGTCCTCGCCGGCCACCCGCGCGGATGCGGCGGGCGCGGTTCAGGCGCCTCGTTCGCGAGGCGGTCGCTTCGCTCCCGCCCGAGATCCTGGCGCGCCTGGAGAACGTGGACATCGTGGTCGAGACGCGACCCACGGCGCAGGATCGGAAGCTCGCGGGCGTGAAGCCGGGGGAGCTGCTGCTCGGCCTGTATCACGGCATCCCCCAGACGGCGCGAGGGCACGAGGGGTACAACCTCGTTCTGCCCGACAAGATCAGCATCTACCAGGAGCCGATCGAGTCGATCTGCCGGACGGACGAGGAGATCAGGGAGCAGGTGCGAACCACGGTACTGCACGAAATCGCGCATCACTTCGGCATCGACGACGACCGGTTGCGCGAGCTCGGCCTGGACTAGCCGCCGAACCTGGCGTTTGCCGTCCGATTGACCCCCAACAGGAGCGTTCGTACGGTGGCCCTGGAGATGGCAGCCCCCGCCCGAACGCGGCCCGTTCGCATTCGACCAGACCTGCAGAGACGACCGGTTCCGGCCACGCAGCGCTTTCTTTTCGTGGTCGCGCTGGGGGTGCTCTGCCTGGCGTCGCTCTATGCGGCGCTGGGGCTGTTGACGCGTGCGTATCCCGCCGTGTTTCCGGGGCAGTCGGCCCCGCTCAGCAACATCGTCGGCTCCCTTCCAGGGCAGGTGGGCGTCGCCGCCCCAGGGCAGGAGAGCGTGTTCAACAAGCGAATCAACCTGCTCGTCATCGGGCTCGACCGGCGCCCCGGGCAGCCCCGTCTCGAGGCGTACCGCACCGACGTCATCATGGTGGCGACGATGGACCCGGTCACGAAGCGGGCTGCCGTGCTGAGCTTCCCGCGCGACATCTGGATCAAGAGCCAGCTGCCGGACGGGTCCTTCGTCGAGGACCGCATCAACGCCTCCTACGCGCGAGGGATCCAGCACGGCGGCACCTTCGAAGCGGGCGCTCGCCAGCTGGCGAGCGACATCGAGCTGAACTTCGGCATTCCCATCGATCACTGGGTAATCCTCGACTTCGAGAGCGTGCGCGCGCTCGTCGATGCCCTGGGCGGCGTCGAGGTGGAGATCCCGCCCGAGCTCGCAGTTCCGAGCTGGCGATACAGCGAGGACGACGTCACCGTCACTTACGTGGAGTTCCCCCCGGGGCCGAACTACCTCGACGGCTACCACGCGGTCGCCTTCGGCCGGTACCGGAACGACAGCGACCTGAACCGGGTGAAGCGGCAGGAGCTGGTCCTGCAGGCAGCGCTCCGGAAGGCGTTCTCGCTCGGGGCCCTCGACAATGCGCTCGACCTGTACAACGCGTTCCGCGACGCCATCGTCACGGACATCCCGGCGTCGAAGGTTCCCGGGTATGCCCTCCTCCTGAAGGAGGCGCGGGGCGAGATCGAGACGTACTCCCTCGGGGACCCGGTGGACGGGGTGCCGACGCTCGTTCCGTACACGACCGAAGCGGGCGCCGCCGTCCTGATTCCGAACTACGACAACGTCCGCTACTGGCTGAACGTCGTGTTTCCGAAAGCCAGTTACGCAGGCGCGAACGTCGAGATCCAGAACGGGTACGGGGAAGGCGGCGCGGCACGAGTGGAGGCACTCGGCCGCTACCTCCGGTACGTCAAAGGGATCCCCTCGGTGTACCTCGGCCCCGACGTTGCGCCGCAGCCCACGACGACGATCACCCTGTACCGGCCCGAGAAGCGGGAGCTCGCCGACGACATCGCGCGGTGGCTCTCCCTGCCGGCGGAGGCGATCCGCGTCGAGGAGCACGACGACGAGACGCTCCCCGACGTGGTCGTGACCATCGGCCAGGACTTCGTCCTGCCGGAGTAACGGGCTGCCTAGTCCGCCCCGCTCGGCACCACCTGCGAGGGCTCGTGCGGCACCTCCACGTCAAAGCGCGGCAGGGCCCGATCGAGCCAGCGCGGAATCCACCAGTTCGCCCGGCCGAGGAGCTCCATGACCGAGGGCACGAGGATGAGCCGCACGATGGTGGCGTCGACCAGGATGGCCGTCGCCAGGCCAAGGCCGAACTCCTTGATGGTCCGGTCCGTGGAGAACACGAACGAGAGGAACACCGCCACCATGATCGCCGCGGCGGCCGAGATCACTCGCGCCGTCACCGTGAGACCGTTCGCCACCGCCGTGGCGGTGTCGCCGGTCCGCAGGTACTCCTCCCGGATGCGGCTGATGAGGAACACCTCGTAGTCCATCGAGAGCCCGAAGAGGATGGCGAAGAGCATCATCGGGAGGAAGGTCTCGATGGGGCCCTCCTTGATCCCGATCAGTCCCGCCGCAACTCCCCACTGGAAGACCGCGACCACCACGCCGAAGGACGCGCCGATGGAAAGCAGGTTCAGGATGGCGGCCTTCGCGGCGATCACCGGCGAGCGGAACAGCAGGAGGAGCAGGAGGAAGCTGACGCCGATGACGCCAGTGAACAGGTAGGGGAGCCGGCTCGAGATGCGGTCGCCGATGTCGACGAAGGCCGCGGTGGGGCCGGTGAGCAGGGCCTCCGTGCCCGTCTCCGCCGAGAACGGGCGCAGGACCTCCGTGCGCAAACGGTGGATGAGCTGCTCGGTCGCCTCCGCCTGCGGCGCGCTCAAGGGGATCACGGTCACCAGCGCCGCATCACCAGCCGGCGACAGGAGGGGCTCGCTCACGGCGGCGACGTTCGGAAGCGCGCGGATGCGCTCGACGAGCTGCGCAAGGCCTGCGCTCGCGTCCTCACCGGCCACGACCACCAGCAGCGGGCCGTTGAACCCTGGGCCGAACCCCTCAGCGAGCAAGTCGTACGCACGCCGCGAGTGGAACTGCTCACCCTTGTTCCCCGCGTCGGTGAACCCGAGCCGCATGTCGGTCGTCGGGAAGGCAAGTCCGAGGAGCGCGGCGGCCGCGAGCACGGCGAACACGACGGGGCGCCGCTGGATGGCGCGGGCGAACCGGTACCACACGCTGCGCTGGTTCACCCCTTCTGCGCCGTGGAAGTACGGCACCCGGAGACGGTCCACACGGCCGCCCAGCCAGGAGAGAAGAGCCGGCGTCACCGTGAACGCCACGGCCACCGCCATCACCACCATGATCGTCCCCGTTACCCCGATGGCCGCGACGAAGGGCAGCCCCATCATGAACAAGCCGAGGAACGAGAGTGCGACCACCGCCCCGGCGAACAGCACCGCCCTCCCCGCCGTCGCCAGCGCGCGGGCGACGGCGTCCTCCACCGGCAGCCCGCTGTGGATGCCCTCCCGGAAGCGCGTCACCACCAGCAGGCTGTAGTCGATGCCCACGCCGATGCCGATCATCATGGCGAACTGGGGCGAGAACTCGGGGAACTGCCCGCTGCGAGCAGCGAGCGTGAGGAGCGCAAACCCGGGAGCGAGGCCGAAGAGCGCAGCGGCGATGGGGAGCCCGGCGGCGACGAGCGAGCCGAACGCAACCACGAGGATGACCGCCGCCGCAACCAAGCCGATGATCTCGGCTTGCCCGAACTCGGGAAGTTCCGTCACCCGCACGGCCTGGCCGCCGGCCTCGACCACGAACCCTGGACGGGAGTGCCGCTCGACGACCTCGAGAAGGGGCAGGACGTCCGCCGACTCGATCTCCCCTGCCTCTTCCGCGAAGATGACTTCCGCCCGAGCGATGGGAGCCCGCGGCGAGACGAGGGTCGGGTCCTCCAGCGGCGAGCGCACGGAGACGACGCCGGGCAGTGCGGCAATCTCCTCGAGCACCTGCGCGATCTCCGCTTGGGCCTCTGGTGACTCGAGCCCCGAATCGACCTTGAACACGACGTCGGCGCGGGCGCCGGCCTGGATCGGGAGCCGCTCGGCGAGGATGTCCTGCGCGCGCTGTGATTCCGTACCCGGGACGGAGAAGTTGCCGCCGAACTCCCCTCCGAACCGCGCGGCGACCGCCGCCAACGCAGCGACCGCGACCACCCAGCCGGCAACCACCAGCCACCGTCGCCGATAGACGAAGCGGCCCCAGCGCTCGAGCAGCGATCCTCCACCGGACATCGGTCGACCTCCTCGGAACGTGTGTTCCGCTTCGCAGTGTCTTCCGGACACCTCGTTCTGGTCAAGCCTGCCGCCCTTCCGTAGAATCAGCCCGAACCATGGCGACGATGCCGGAACGAACAGACGCGCGGGCGAACCGGGCACGCCTCCTCGAAGCCGCTCGCCAGGCGCTCTCGGAGCGGGGCTCCAGCGTCGACATGCGCGAGATCGCCGAGCGCGCTGGGGTCGGCGTGGGCACGCTGTACCGTCACTTCCCAACCCGCCAAGCGCTCGTGAGCGCCATCGTCGAAGAGACGTACGACGAGGTGCGGCGGATCATCGAGGAAGCGGAGGCGAACCCATACACCATCGATGCGATCCGGCAGCTCATCGTGCGGGCGAACGAGCTCGCGGAGCGGTATCGGGGCATCTGGGAGGTGGTGTGGGAGAGCGGGCACGGCGTGCGCGTCAAGGAAGAGCTCCTCCCGCGGGAGAGATACGAGGAGATTCGCGCCCGCGTCTGCGCGATCGTCGCCCGCGGCATCGGCGCCGGCGAGCTCCGCGCCGACTTTCCTCCGGAACTCATTGCCGACTTCCTCGGGGCCGCCATCCCCTTCGTCTACATGGGTGTCCGGCAAACGTGGCCGCGCGCCGAGGCGGCGAAGGTGTGCGTCGCCCTCCTCTCGGACGCCCTCCTTCCGCGTTAACCGGCGCCTTATCGCGCGTTGCTATAATGCCGCCGCGGCATTCGCAGCATCCGGCCCCGGGGGAGGAGGCGCGTGGAAGATCCCAGGATTATCGCCGAGCGGATCGTGGCCAACGTGGAGCGGGTCATCGTTGGGAAGCGACGAGAGGTGGAGCTTGCCGTCACCGTCCTCATGTGCGGCGGGCACCTGCTCATCGTCGACGTCCCGGGCGTCGGCAAGACGATGCTCGCCCGTGCGCTCGCAAAGTCGACCGGCCTCACGTTCCGGCGCATCCAGTTCACCCCGGACCTGCTCCCGAGCGACATCACGGGTGTCTCCATCTACAACCAGAAAACGGGCGACTTCGAGTTCCGCCCGGGTCCGATCATGGCCCAGGTCGTCCTCGCCGACGAGGTGAACCGTGCCACCCCGAAGACCCAGTCGGCCCTGCTCGAGGCGATGGAGGAACGCCAGGTAACGGTCGACGGCGTCACCCATCGCATGCCGCAGCCGTTCATGGTCATCGCCACACAGAACCCGATCGAGTACGAGGGCACCTTCCCGTTGCCGGAGGCACAGCTCGACCGCTTCATGGCTCAGATTCACCTCGGCTACCCGTCGCCGACCGACGAGGTGCTCGTGCTCGACCAGCAGCAAGTGCAGCACCCGGTGGAGACGGTCGAGCAGGTGACCGACGCGAACGAAATCCTGCACCTCCAGCGAGCCGTGAAGGAGATCTACGTCGACCCGCTCATCAAGCAGTACATCGTGGCCATCGCGAACGCCACGCGTCAGCACGAGGCGGTGTACCTGGGCGCGAGCCCCCGCGGCTCGCTTGCACTCTTCCGCACCGCGCAGACGCGCGCCCTCCTCGCCGGACGGGACTTCGTCACTCCCGACGACGTGAAGGCGCTCGCGCACGCGACCCTCGGCCATCGCATCATCATGAGCCCGGGCGCGAAGGTGAAGGGCGTGACCGTGGACGACGTCATCACCGCCTGCTTGAACCGCGTTCCCGTTCCCGGAGCTCGGGCGAGGACGTAGGACGATGATCCGGCTCCTGCGCGCCGCCCTCGCGCGAGAGCGCCGCACGCTGACGATCCTCCTCGTCCTGCTGGTTTTCTCCGCCTTCTGGGCGATGGCCTCCGGGTTCTGGCTGGTCTTCCGGCTCACCTATGTGCTCGCCTTCCTCGTCCCCACGTCGCTCCTCGTCGCGTGGCTGAACTCCCGGGGCCTGGAAGCGGTCGCCGATCGGAAGACCGATCGAGGGCAGGTTGGCCAGGAAGCTCACGAGATCATCGAGGTGAGAAACCGCTCGTTCCTGCCGAAGGTGTGGCTCGAGGTGGACGATCCGAGCCAGCTCCCGGGGCACCAGGCGAAGCGGGTCGTGGTCATCCCGCCGCGCCGCTCGCGGAGCTGGATCGTGGAGACGCCGCTGCTCCGCCGCGGGCTGTACGAGTGGGGACCGTTGGAGATCGTCGCCACCGACCCTTTCGGCGTGTTCCGCCTCCGGCGCCGGTTCGGTGAGCCGCAACAGATCCTCGTCTACCCGCCAGTCTTCGACCTCCCGCACTTCCACGTGCCCCCGGCAAACCTTCCCGGCGAAGGGCGCTTCCGCCGGCGCACCCACTTCGTGACGCCGAACGCGAGCGGCGTGCGCGAGTACCAACCGGGAGATTCGTTCAACCGCATCCACTGGCGAAGCACAGCGCGGACGGGCGAGCTGATGGTGAAGACGTTCGAGCTCGACCCCGCAAGCGATATCTGGGTCGTCCTCGACCTCGACCGGCGCGTCCACGCCGGCGAGGGAGACGAGAGCACGGAAGAGTACGCGGTGCGGGTAGCGGCGAGCGTGGCGCGGCACTACCTGCTCGCGAACCGGGCCGTCGGGCTCCTGAGCTTCGGGCGCGACCTCGAGGTCGTGGAGCCGGAACGTGGGCAGCAACAGCTCACCCGCATCCTGGAAGGCCTCGCCCTCGCCTCCGCCGTTGGCGATGCGCCCTTGGCGAACCTCCTCTTCGAGGAGCAGCGGCGCTTCGGGCGCCACACCACGCTCGTCGTCGTTACGGCTGCCACGGACGACAGCTGGCTGCCGGCAGCCCTCTCGCTCGTGCAACGGGGGGTACGGCTCGGCGTCGTGCTCATCGATCCGAGCACCTTCGGAGGCGCTCGCTCGCCGCTCATGCTGTACGGGGAGCTCACCGCGAGCGACATCACGACCTACGTCGTCTCGCGCGGCGACGACCTCACCCTCGCGCTGAGCGCACCAGGAGGGGTCCCGCAATGGCAGAGCTGAACCTCCCGATCCAGCCCTCGCTGAGCCGCCGGGTCGGCCAGGCGGCGATCTCGGCACCGCGGGTGCTGCTCTCCTGGGAGGACTGGTTCACGCTCGCCACGCTCGCCATCTGCACCCTCAGCGTGGCCGTCTCGGTCGAGCAGGCGGAGTGGGTAGACCGGATGCCGGCCCTCGTGCCCACCGTGCTCGTCGCGATGCTCACCGGGTTGCTCGCGGCGCGCATCCGCGTGAGCTCGCTCCTCCTTCATCCCTTCCTCGGTCTCGCGGTCGGCGCCGCGGTGGTCACGCTCGCCGCCCAGAGCTACGCCGACGGCGCCACGTTCGCCGACCGCCTCGCCGACGTCCGCTACCGGATGGAGGAGTGGTACCACGTCGTGGTCTCCGGGGACATCAGCACCGACAACCTTCCCTTCGTCATCCTCGTGCACGCCGCCACGTACGCGGCGGTCTACCTGGGAACATGGGTGACGTTCCGCTGGCACAATCCCTGGCCGGCGCTCATCCCCGCCGGCGTCGTGCTGCTGCTGAACATCTCCCTCGTGCGCGGCCAGCCGAGCACGCCGTTCTTCTTCTTCCTCGTTGGCGGGCTCCTGCTCATCTCGCGCCTGTACCTCCAGGGCCTGCAGGCGCAGTGGCGGCGAAGCGGTGTCCCGTACCCGGACTTCGTCAGCCTGAACGTGGCGCAGACGACGGTGCTCCTCTCCGTCCTCTTCGTAGCGGTCGCCTGGTCCCTCCCGCTCGGCAAGCAAGCGAACGCCGCCAAGAGCCTCGGGCTGGCGCTGCTGCAGCCGTTCGAGACGCTCACCGACGACGTGGTGCGGCTGTTCAGCAACGTCAACCTCCAGTTCGCCCGCGGGAGCAACTTCCACAAGTTCCAGTCGGTCCTGCCGATTCGCGGGAACGTCGACCTCGGGGAGCGCGTCCTCTACGAAGTGGCCGCGAGCCAGGCAGGGTTCCTGTACGCGACGAGCTACGACACGTATACGGGGAGCGGGTGGCGGGCAACCGACCGCGAGTCCGCGCGCATCGACGGCGGCCAGCTTCCGGAACTCGCAGAGGAGGACCTCTACGACCTGCGCGCGGTCGTCACCGTCTCCGTCACGCTCGAGAGTGAAGAGAGCACCCTGCTCTTCCCAGGCTCCCCGATCGGGACGAACCGGGACGCGGTCGTCGAGTTCGCCGAGGAGCATCCGGGGGATATAGTCCAGGTGCGCTCGCGACGGGTGCTGCGCCCGGGCGACACCTACAACGCGGTCGGCTCCATCAGCGTTGCCACTCCTGACGACCTCCGGCGCGCAGGCACGGCGTACCCCGAATGGGTGCGCGAGCGGTACCTCCAGTTGCCCGAGGGGCTCCCTGCCCGCATCGCGGAGGAGGCGCGGCGGGTCGCCGGCGACGCAGCGACACCGTACGACGCCGCGGTCCGCATCGAGGAGTACCTGCGCGAATTCCCGTTCGACCCCACGGTCCCCGCTCCGCCGCCGGGGGCCGACGCTGTCGACTTCTTCCTCTTCGAGCTCCGGCGCGGCTACTTCGACTACCAGGCGAGCGCGATGGCGGTGATGCTGCGCACGCTCGGCATTCCCGCCCGCGTCGCCGTCGGCTACGCGCTCGACCCGACCGACCGGAACGGCCCGAACTTCGTCGTGCGCAAGGACGACGCGTACAGCTGGGTGGAAGTGTTCTTCCCCGGTTACGGCTGGGTGCCGTTCAACCCCACCGCGGACCGCCCGAGCGGTGCGGACTTCACCGGTTTGGGAGGCCTGATCACCCCCAGTTACGAGGACCTGATCACCCTCGAGGAGCTGTACCCGATCGACCCGAACCTCACCGGCGAGTTCGGGGCTCCCGGCGGCGTGGGCGAGGCGCTGCAGGAGACCCCCATCGACGCTCCCGCGGGGCCTCCCTGGCCGCTCATCTGGGCAGTCGCGGCCCTCGCGATGGTGCTGGCGGCGGCGCTCGCCATCGGCAGGGTAGCGTGGAACTGGGGGCTCGCCGGGCTCCACCCGGCGGTGCAGCTCTGGGCGAAGACCGAGCGGCTCGCCCGCTGGGCGGGGATCCGCCCCGCGAGCTGGGAGACGCCGCGGGAGTTCGCGCAGCGGCTCGGCCTCACGCTCCGGCGGCGAGCCGCCGCCGACGCGCTCGCGGCCGCGTACGAGGAGGCGCGGTACGGCCCGCCCGACCTCGAGCGCGTCGAGCCCGGGCCCGCCCGGCGGGCCTACGCGACGCTGCGCTCAGCGCTCGTCAAGCGGATCCTGCGCGTGAAAGAGCGAACCGAGGAGTATGACGATGGCGACCGAAAGAGCTGAGGGACTCGCCGCAGCGGTGGTCGAAACGGATCTCGGGTACATCGGCATCGCCCTGAGCGACCGTGGTGTGCGCTACGCCACGCTCCCCCGGCCGGCGCGCGAGGAAGCCGCCAGGGAACTGGCCGAACTCGGGGCGGAAGAACGCGCGCACCCGCTCGCCGCCCAGGTATGCGACCTGCTCCGCCGGTATGCGAGGGGCGAGCCCGTGCCGCTGGAGTCGCTACCGGTGGACCTGCCGGACGGGACCCCATGGCAGCGCGCCGTGTGGCTGGCCCTGCGCGAGATCCCGCGGGGTGAGACCCGCTCCTACGGATGGCTCGCAGCCCGCTGCGGCCGGCCAGGCGCCGCCCGCGCGGCGGGAGCTGCAGTGGGGAGGAACCCGGTGCCGCTCATTCTCCCCTGCCACCGCGTCGTCGCCAGCGACGGCTCTCTCCACGGGTACGGCGGCGGCCTCGACCTCAAGGCTCGCCTCCTGCGGCTCGAAGGCGCGATCCCCTGAGCCGAGAGCGCTCCCTCAGACGTTGAAGAGGATGTGCAGGACGTCCCCGTCCTGCACGACGTAGCTCTTGCCCTCCGTCCGTAGCAGCCCGCGCTTTCGCGCCTCCGCTTCGCTCCCCGCGGCAACGAGGTCCTCGAAACGGACGACCTCCGCACGGATAAAGCCTCGTTGGAGGTCCGAGTGAATCTTCCCTGCCGCTTCGGGGGCGGTGGCGCCGGCAGGGATCGTCCAGGCGCGAACCTCCTCCGGGCCCGCCGTGAGGAAGCTGATCATGCCGAGGAGGTGGTAGCTCGCGCGAATCGCCTGCGCGGCACCGCTTTCGCGCACGCCGACCTCTCGGCGGAACGCTTCCGCCTCCTCCGGTGAGAGCTCGTTCAGCTCCATCTCGAACTTCGCGCAGGTCACGGCCACCTCGCGATGCGGCGCGCGCAGCTGCTCCGCAAAGGACGCCTCCAGCTCCTCCCGGCGAGGGAGGTCCTCCTCGCCGATGTTGATGACGACGAGCAACGGCTTGGCGCTGAGGAACTGCGATCCCTCGAGCAGCCGCCACTCGTCAGGTTCGATGCGCTGCGCTCGAATCGGAACTTCCTGCTCGAGTTCCGTCTTCATGCGGCGGAGAAGGTCGAGCAGCCGCTGTGGGCGCTCCCGGTCGCCGGCTCGGAGGGAGCGAACTTCGGTCTCCAGGCGCTGGATCCTCCGCTCGAGCAGGGAGAGGTCGGCGAAGGCGAGCTCCAGCTCGACGAGGCTCAGGTCCCGCACCGGGTCGACCGAGCCTTCGGGATGGGGAACGGTGTCGTCGCGGAACGCGCGCACGACGGCGATGAGCCCGTCCATGCGGGCGAGCTCGTTCAGGAAGCGGCCGCTGATCCCGCGCCCCCGTCCGAACGCTTCGCCGCTGGCAGGAAAGTCGACGTACTCGATGGTGGCGTACGTCTTCTTCTTCGGCCGATACAGCTCCGCGAGGCGGTCCACCCGCTCGTCGGGCACCGTCACCACGCCGACGTTCGGCTGCTGGCCCACCCCCATGCCGACCGCGGCCCGGCTTCGGGTCACCGCATTGAAGAACGTCGTCTTTCCGCTCTGCGGCAGGCCGATGATGCCGAGACGCACGAGCCCAGGGTAGCGAGGGGCCGGCGCGTGGGCGAACCGCGCGGCGCCTCAGGATGCTCGCGCCAGGAGCTCCGCCAACGCTTGCCGCGCCGCCGGAGCTTCGAGGAGCGCGATCGCCTCCGCCTGTCGATGAAGCAGCGGGTGGAGCTCTCGCCGGCCCCGCACGAAGCGGCCGTACCACGCGCGCACGTCACAGAGGAGGGTGGCCCAGGCAGCACGGACCGCGGCAGCGGCCGCAGGAGGCGAAAGCTGCAGCCTTCCGCCTCCCTCCACGTACCCGGCGATGAGCTCGGCGAGGTGCTCGGTCTCCAGCCATCCGGACCAGGCCGCCGCCAGGATGAGGTCCTCCGCGACCCATCCCCTGCGGAGCGAGGCCCAAAGCAGGAGCGTCCGTCGCCCGTCCGCGTTCACTGCCTGCTCGGGAAAGACGCCGCCGAGCACAGGAGCGCTCCCCTCGTCTCGTGGCGGTTCTGCGAGGCGCTCCACGAGCTCCAGCTGCCAGCGGAGGGGCGCATGGAGGCTGGCCTGCTCCTCCGCGGGGGCCGGGTAGTAGCGGATGAGGTCGTCAACGCGGGAAAGGACCTCCGCCGCGCCCGCGGAGTCGAGTTCCCGCGGGCGGAGCACCAGGCCCTCCGTCTGCTGGAGCGCGGTATGGAGCTGGGCGAGGAAGACACCGCCCGCACGAGCATCGGGCAGCGGAGCCCATCGCGTCGACTCCGCGATGAGGACGCGGCCTCCCGCGCCGCCACGAAGCGTGCCCGGGAGCGCCAGCCGGACGCCGGCCGCACGCAGGGCGGCACGCACCTGCTCCTCGCGGCGGGCCTCCTCGGCCTGCGCGCGCGGAAAGAACGCGAGCATCGTCGGCGGTTGGCCAGGCTCGACCACCTCGAGGACTTCCACGCTCGGCGACACGGGCAGGGAGCGCACGCTCCCACCGGCGGCCAGCGACCGCCCCAGCGCCCGGCTGGCGCGCTCGGCCAAGGCCGCACCGGGGCCCTGCTCCCGGTTCATCTGCGCGTCAGCTCGGCTGCTTCGGCCGCTCGGGGAACCAGCGCTCGAGGAGGAGGATGAGCACGTCCAGTCCCAGCCCGCCGGCAAGCCCAATGACGAGCCCGAGCAGCACCTTGTCCGTATCGAAACGGATAAAGAGGTAAACGAGGAAGGTGACCACGAAGCCGGCGGCCACGATGAGTGCCTGTCGTCGCAGGAACCGCCACATGGTGGCGCCATTATTCGGCCGCCGGGACCGCGCGTAAAGATGGTTCGCGCGCGAGCGAACCGCTCAGGAAAGCGCGAGCACCCGCTCCAGGCGGGCGAGCTCCTTGCGAAGCCGTTCAGGGCGGCGGGCCACTCGTTCGGCGCGCTGGGCCATCGCGACGAGCCGGGGCGCAAGGAGCCCCCGGCGCACGGCCTCGTCGAACTCCTGGCGATCCTCCTCCAGGCATCTCCCGTCGGGGAGGAACCACCAATCCAGGATGAGGTCGCGCACGAGCAGCACGTCGCCGTCGAAGCGGACATCGGCGACGGCCTCCAGCCGGTCCGCCAGCCACGACCCCGCGGCGGTTCGCATCCGGTAGACACCGTATGGACGGCGCCACCAGTAGAAACCGAGCGAAACGGAGCCCGCAGGGATGGGCACCGGCGTGCGGAACTCGTTCGTGCCGGCGAAGCGAAAGCGGATGACGACGAGCCGCGAGTCCCGGTGCAGCAGCTCGCAGCGGTACTCGGCGCAGGTGTCGTCGACTTTCAGCTTCCTTTCCACGATCCCAAGCACTGCTCGCCTCGGGCGCCCTGCAGCGCGGTATGCTCACACCACCGTGCTCTGGCTGAGCGTAGCAGGAGGCGCGGCGCGAGCGGCACTCGCGACGACCACGCTCCTCGCGACCGTCGTACTGGCGGGATGCGGGGGCCGGCCGACCGCCGTGGAGACGCCGCGCATCGTGTCCGCCTCGGCCGAGCGCCTCACCTCCGCCTTTGGCGCCGCGCTCGTGGCAACCGAGCTCCGCGTGCAGCTGGACCGCCCGCTGCGCACCCTCGACTCGAGCGTCCCTATCGCGTCCTACTTCGAGTTGGTGCTCCCGCGCAGTGACGGCAGCACGAAGACGGTGCTCGTGGAACAAGCAGAGGCAGACGAGGAGCGCCCGGACGTGGTCCGCCTGCGCGTCGGCTACGTCCTCCCGGAAGGGACGGTCGTCCGCCTGGCGGAGCGGGCGTTCGTGCAAGGAGCGACGGGCTGGGTGGAGGCACCCGTCGAAGGAGGCTTGCCGCTGCTCCAGGCCGAGCTCGCCAACGGGCCGCTCCGTTTCAGCGACCCGCGCGTGGTGGAAGTCGCGAGGGTACCCGAAGTCACGCCGGAAGATCGCGATCCCGAGGCGATGCGTGAAGCGCTCGCTCGCCACCTCGAACGCCGCGGCGCACCCACACCCTTGCGGGAGGCTGCCCTGGCCACATACGATGCGATACCTGCGGAGATCGTGCCCGCGCCGAAGGCAAGGGCAGCCCTCGCCGCGCTCGTCGGTACCTTCGCAGAGCCGGCCGTGGCGTCAATCCTCAGCGGGGCACATTGCGAGGGTGCCCCCGTCGCCCGGGTCGAGTTCGCACCCCCGCCGGACTTCCCGAACCTGCTGGCGCGTGTCACGCGGGACGAGGAGAGCGGCCGTCGCATCCTCTGGCTGAACCCCTCGCTCGAGGGGGAGCGGTTCGAGCTCCTCATGCCGCTCCTCGCGCACGAGGCCGTCCATTGCGACCAGCTCGATGGGCGGTTCGAGGAGCTGGCAGCGACCGCATTCGACACGTTCTTGTACCTGCAGCTCGTGGCGGTCGACCCTTCGCTGCCTCTGGAGGGCACGCCGCTGGCCCGAACGCTGAACACGGACGCGCTCGCCCTCATCAACAGCGGCACCTGGCTCCCGGAGTCGGTCGGGGTGCTTCGCTCACCCCGCGTCGACCGCGTCCTGCCGGAGAGCAACGCCGAGGCGAGCTCCTTCCTGGAGCACGTGGCGGCAGCCTATCCCACGATCGATTTCGACTTCTCCCCCACGGAGCCGCTCGCGCAGTCGTACGCGGACCGCATCGCCGAACTCACCGGGCAGGCGCAGGGGGACCCCTTCGAGCCGGTCTACCTCGACCGACTGCTGGCGCTCGCGATGGACAGCGGGACGATGCTGCGGGTCATCGCCGCCTTGCGGCTCGAGCCGGCCGACTGAGCTACGGGCGCCGGGGTCGCGGGAGCTTCTCCTCTGGGAGCATCCGCTCGACGAGCTCAAGCAGCTCGTCCGCGGTGAACGGCTTGGCGATGAACACGGTGTCGGGCTGGCGGGCAGCGAACTCCGCCGGCTCCTCCGCGCTGTAGCCGCTGATGAGGATCGCCGGGACGCGGGGGTACCGCTCGGAGACGAAGCGGCGCAGCTCGATTCCCGAGTCACCCGGCATGACGATGTCGGTGACGAGCAGATCCGGCTCGTTCGACTCGAGCCACGCACGCGCCTCCACCGCGTTGGCACAGGCGTGTACCTGATAGCCAGCGGTCGAGAGGAGCCGCGCGAGCATCACGCGCACCGGCTCGTCATCGTCGACCACGAGGATGATCGCAACCACGTTCGTTTCCGCCTCGGCTCCCGTCCGCGCGTTCGCAAGGACCCCGCGATGAACCCCTCCGCCTGCGCCGCCATGATCATCGATGATGCGGTGCCTTCCCGTAGGTGGGTATCAGGGATTTCCCGAAACCCGAAGCGTGCGGGATTGCACAGTGCACGACGCGAAGCGGTACGCTTTGCCCCGATCGGCGATTTCGGACTATTATCCCGGTACTACAGGGGAAAGCACAATGCGATTCATCCTGACGGTGATCTTCGCCGCGCTGCTCATCGTCGCGACGTACCTCGTCGTGGCGGGCATCGCCGACGGCTATTTCGGCGCGGACATCTACCCGGACCGGTGGGCGCCGGACAGCTGGGCGGCCCCGGACAGCTGGAGCGAGTGGCGAGACATCGTCCTCGTCCTCCTCGGCGTGGCAGCGCTCTCCTCGATGCTCGCCCTCTTCGCCGTCCTCATCGCCACGCTCCTCCTCCTGCTCCTGCTTCGCCGCGTCGTTCGAGATCACCTCGTGCCGGCGTTGGACTCGCTGAAGGGCACGCTCGACGAGGTGCGGGGCACGGTGGAATTCACCGGCGAGACGGTCGTCTCGCCCGTGATCCGCGTGTACTCCTTCGTCCGCGGCGTGCGCCGCGGGATGCGCGCCGTGCGCGGCTTTCCCCAGCGCGTGCGGCGGCGCCGGAGGTAGCCGATGCCCGCAGGAGAACGGCTGCCAGGCCTCAGCTCGATCCTGGAATGGAGCCGCGCGCTCGTGGGGGCCGTTCGTGATACGGTGCGCGACGTCGCCGACGAGACGAAGCAGGGCATTGCGGAAGCTCAGGAAGAGGCGTGGAAGCGGTTCGAGGAGAAGACGAAGCGGCCACGCCGCCGACGCTGAGCTCCACGTCCCTCCCTGGTACGATCGGAAGCGGCCCCGCGCGGAGAGGTGCTGGAGTGGCTGAACAGGCACGCCTGGAAAGCGTGTAGGGGCGAAAGCCCCTCGTGGGTTCGAATCCCACCCTCTCCGCCATGGCCTTCCTTCGTAGCGTCGATTCCCTCAGCGTGCGCCCTGGGCGAGGAGCTCGAGCATTCGCCCTTCGTTCAGTCGGGCCTGAAGTGCGCGGCACCCGAACACCGCGACCGCCAGCCAGGCAAGGAGCCCCGCGCCCGCGATGATGTCCATGCGGATGGGGTAGGAGAGCACCGGCTCCGCGAGCGGTGCGCCCATGCGGAGAAGCGCGGCGGCAACGAGCCCCCAGAACGAAGCGCGGTCGACGAGTCCTGGGCTACGCGGTTCGGCTCGGCCGAGGGCGAAGATCGGCGCGATCAACTGGGCCATGCCGATGATGAGCATCGTGATGGGACCGAGCGCGAAGCCGTGCCGGGCAGCATCACGCATCCAAAGCGGCACCGGCTCGCCAGAAGCGAGCGCGTGCAGTCCTGACGCGAGCAGCACGGCCGCCGCGCCGAGCGCGAGCCAGTTCGCGGCGGCGATATACCGCGCGCTCGGGCGCGCGCGGGGCCGGAGACGGCGAGCGTCCGGGTGCAGGGCACCCACGAGCAGCACGAAGCCAGCCAGCCCCGCTGCGAGCAGGGAGAGCCCTGCTCCTTGGAGCCACGAGCGGTCGAGGGGTGCTGTGGCCTGCAGGACCGCCATGGCCAAGCCGCCGTTGTAGATGGCCCAGGCGGGCGCGAACCGCTGCCACGGGACCGGCCTGCGCCCGAAGAAGTTCGGAACGGCACGGGACTGCACCGCCCAGATGAAGTTCCCGATCGCCCCGAACATCGCTCCCCAGAGAAGCGGCTCGTTGCGGGCGTACGGAACGAAGCGCACGTCGACCGAGGCGGCGAGCAGCGCCGCCCACGCAGCCCACCACAACCACCAGAGCGCTCCCGCGCCCATGCCGAGCCACCACGCGCCGAAGTGCCGGCTCCGCGCGAGGTACGTGAGCCAGGTGCCAGCGGCAGCCGCCGCACCGAGGGACCAGAGCCATCCGCCCGCGCGCATCATCACCGGGAGCGACTCGAGGCTCTGCCCCGCGGCTCGCAGCACCGTGCCGAGGAACAAGAGCGAGAACACCGCCCACGAGAGGCGCCTGGGCACCGGTGCGCGCCCCGTGAGCCGTGGCGCAAGCCGGAAGCCGATGCCGACGACGAACAGCCCCGCCCACCCCTGCAGCTGCAGAGCGCCGTGCGCCTGGATGAGGAACGGGACGTCGGCAGGCCGCCCCACGCGGCCCGCTGCGGCGAGGGGCACGTACGTCGCGAGGAGGAAGCCTCCCGCGACAGCAAGGGAGATGGCACCTGCCATGAAAGGGAGGTAGCCCCGGTCATCGGCAGGCGGGCTAGGCTGGCGAGTGCGCTGCTGCCGCCGCTCGTGCATCTCCTCCAGGATGGCCCCAGGAAGGCGTACGCGGCGGGACCATTCGGCCGGGAGCTGCTTCCCCGAACGGCCGGTTCAGTGCCGGAAGTGGCGGACGCCGGTGAACACCATCGCCACCCCGTACTTGTTGCAGCAGTCGATGGCGTCCTGGTCGCGCACGCTGCCGCCCGGCTGGACGATGGCCGTGATGCCGGCCTGGCAGGCTCGCTCGACCGCATCGTTCCAGGCGAACGGGAAGAACGCGTCGCTGGCGAGCACGGCGCCGCGCCCCGCCTCTCCCGCCTTCTCCAGCGCCAGCTCGACGCTCTTCACCCGGTTCGGCTGGCCGGCGCCCATCCCGAGCAGCCGGGCATCCTTCGCCACCGTGATCGCGTTGCTCTTCACGTGCTTCACGCAGCGCCAGGCGAAGCGGAGGTCCCGCAGCTCGGTCTCCGTCGGCGCCCGTTCCGTCACGACCCGCCACTCGCCGTCATCCGGCCCGAAGTCGTCCGCGTCCTGGAGGAGCCAGCCCCCGCCGACCTGTCGGAGGGCGCGCGTTCCGCGCGCGAGGGGTTCCGCCTCGAGAATGCGAAGATCGCGCGACTTCCCCTTGAGCAGCGCAAGGCCCTCCGGCGTGTACCCGGGCGCAACCACGATCTCGTAGAACATGCGCGTCGTCCCATCGACCGGGCTGCGGTACTCGCGGATCTCCCTCGCCAGCGCCTCGTCGACCGGGCGATTGAACGCGACGATGCCGCCGAACGCGCTCACCGGGTCCGCTTGCACGGCAAGGCGGTACGCCTCGACGAGATCGGGCCGCGAGGCCACGCCGCAGGGGTTCGTGTGCTTCACGATCACGCACGTCGGCTCCGGGAACTCGTTCACCGCGTTCCAGGCCGCGTCCGCGTCGAGGTAGTTGTTGAACGACATCTCCTTCCCGTGGTGCTGGCGCGCCGTGGCGATGCCGCCTGCACGCCCAGCAGCAAGGGAGCGTTCGCGGTAGAAGGCGGCCCGCTGGTGCGGGTTCTCCCCGTAGCGGAGCGGCTGGCGGAGCTCGAGCGGCACGGTCAAGGACGGCGGAAAGCCTTCCCCCTCCCAGAGCCACTCGCTTACCACGCTGTCGTACGCGGCCACGTGCGCAAAGGCCTTCCAGGCGAGGCGGCGACGGGTCCGAACATCGACGCCTCCGGCACGGAGGGCTTCGAGAACGGGAGCGTAGTCATCCGGATCACAGAGGACGAGGACATCGCGGAAGTTCTTTGCCGCCGCCCGGAGGAGGGTCGGGCCGCCGATGTCGATCTGGTCGAGCGCCTCGTCGAGGGAGACATCGGGGCGCATGACGGTTTCCGCGAACGGGTACAGGTTGCAGGCGACGAGGTCGATGGTGGCGATCGCGTGCCGGTCGAGCGCCTCGAGATGCTCCCGCTTGTCGCGTCGCGCGAGGATGCCGGCGTGGATCCGCGGGTGAAGCGTCTTCACGCGGCCGTCGAGCATCTCCGGAAAGCCCGTGACGCTCTCCACCTGCAGGGCGGGAATTCCCGCTTCCTGCAGTGTGCGCCAGGTCCCGCCGGTGGAGACGACCTCCCAGCCAAGATCGAGAAGGCCGCGGGCGAACTCGACGATCCCGCGCTTGTCGTAGACGCCGAGCAGGGCACGCATCGCTCACCTCCAGAGGGTTCGTGGGCCCAGGCGAGCGGCCATCTCGACGGTCCGGGCTCCCCCGCGGTGCTCCGCGTTACGCCAGTCACCCGGACGAGTGGAGGATAGCAGACACCGAGCTTCCTTCAACGGGCGAGCGAGTTCGCCCATTGCCGATTGAAGTGGAGACGTCCACGGGCGTATAAGGGATGGGCGCAGGAGGTGAGCGATGGAACCGACCGTATCGTCTGCCGTGATCGAAGAGCAGAACGGGGTGCTCGCCGGCCCCTGGCGAGCGCCGCGGAACGAGGCTGCGGACCAGCGGGGGAGCATCCACGACGACGCTACCGCACAGCAGCTCGGCTTTCGCGGCGGCACCGTGGCCGGTTCTATCCACCTGGAGCAGTTCCCTCCCCTCTTCCTCCGGCTCTGGGGACCGAGGTGGTTCGAACAGGGATCCGTTTCCGCCTACTTCCGGAACGCCACGACGGACCGGGAGCAGGTGCGCGCCTTCGCGCAGGTCCCCGCCGTTCGCCATCGGGACGAGCAGGTGCGGATCTGGATGGAGGACGCGGAGGGACGGCTGGTCCTCGAAGGCTCCGCGTCGGTGGGCGAGCCGGGCGTTCCCACGCACCTCGAACAGGTGCGGGCCAACCAGCGGATGGGCGGTGACGTTCGCATCCTCGCCCATCTCCGCCCGGGGCAGGAGCTCGGTCCCGTCCGCACGTCCCTCCCCCTCGAAGCGGGCGCCCAGCGGATGCGGGTGATTACCGAGCCGCTCGAGTGGTACTCGGGCCCGTCGCCGTGGGGCGGTCCCGTCGCAACGCCGGCACTCATGGTCCGCATCCTCCGCGCCGTCGAGCGGGACATCGAGCGGCGGCACCCGGCAGTCGGTCTCTTCGGCGCCATCGAACTCCGTCACCTGAACGGGCCCGTGCTGCTCGGCAAGGAGTACGTGGCTACCGGCCGGCTGCTCGACGTCGGCGAGACGCCGAAGTCCGAGTTTCTCTGGTACGAGTCCACCCTGCTCGATCCCGAGAACGACACGCCCGTCGCGCGCATGTACATGATGACGCGCTTCATGAAGGCGTCGTCGGAGCTCTGGCGGAGCTGAGCGCGGTCGAAGGGCGAGCTCGCGAGGCGTAGGATGCCCCCGAGACGAGACCACGCCTCGGAGGGCAGCCATGTACGCGGAGATCCGTTACGAAGTCGAGGATCCGGTCGCAACCATCACCCTGAACCGGCCGGAGAAGCTGAACGCCCTCACCGACCGGACGCTGCAGGAGCTCCAGCACGCAGTTGCCACCGCCGAGCGCGACCCGCGCGTCGTCGGCATCGTGATCACCGGCGCGGGACGCGCCTTCTGCGCCGGTGTCGACATGCAAGCGCTCGCGCGCATCCGCGACGCGGGCACGTCGGCGGCGATGCGGGAGGAGACCGAGCTGGAGCGGCTCGAGGTCGGAGATCCGGAGCTCGGCGAGGATTTCCGCCAGGGCTGGGCGGTCCTCCTCTCCGTACGGAAGCCGGTCATCGCCGCCATCAATGGCGCTGCTGCCGGGCTCGGCTTCTCCATCGCCATGTTCTGCGACCTTCGCTTCATGGCCGAATCGGCGTTCCTCCTTCCTTCGTTCGCCCAGCGGGGGCTGGTGGCCGAGCACGGCACGAGCTGGATCGTGCCGAGACTCATCGGGCCGTCACGGGCGCTCGACGTGTTCTGGAGCAACCGCCGCATCGGGGCGGCGGAGGCACTCGAGCTCGGCCTCGCCAACCGCGTCTTCCCAGGGGAGGAACTGATCGAGCGCACCCAGGAGTACGTGCGCGAGCTCGCCCGGGCTTCGGCCCCGTACTCGCTCATGCAGATGAAGCGGATGGTGTGGAAGCACCTCATGCTCCCGCTCGGCGAGGCGATGCGGGAGACGGTGGCGCTGCAGGAGCAGAGCGTCAAGCGTCCCGACTTCGCCGAAGGAATCGCCGCCTTCCAGGAGCGCCGCGAGCCCCGCTTCGCGCGCGTCCCGGAGGGTCCAGCTTGAAACGGTTTCCTCCATCGTCGTGCTCATTCGCCTTGATAACGGCATTATCAACGCGTAGACTGGGCTGAGACCGTTGGGAAGCGGAGGAGACGAGCGATGAACCTGAACCGGTACACCGAGAAAGCGCAGGAGGCGGTGCTCGCCGCCAAGAGCCTCGCGGAGGAGCTGCAGCATCAGGAGCTCTCGGTGGAACACCTGATCGTCGCCCTCGCCGAGCAGGAGGGCGGGATCGTTCCCCGTCTCCTGGAGCTGCGCGGCATCGACCCGCGAACCTTCGCCGCGCGGGTGCGGGAGATCCTGAACCGGCGCCCGAGGGTATACGGGGCGACGCAGGTGTACCTGAGCCCCAAGCTGAACGCAGCCTTCACGTTCGCGGAGAAGGAGGCGGAGCGGCTGCGGGATGAGTACGTCTCCACCGAGCACCTGTTCGTCGCCGCGGTCGAGCACGCCGACGGCGAGCTGCGCAGCTACGCCACCGCGCTCGGCCTGACGAAGGACGAGATTTACAAGACGCTCGCCAGCCTCCGCGGAAGCCAGCGCGTCACCGACCCGAACCCGGAAGGGAAGTACGAAGCGCTGGAGAAGTACGGCACCGACCTCACCGAGCTCGCCCGCCAGGGGAAGCTCGACCCGGTCATCGGCCGCGATGAGGAGATCCGGCGCGTCATCGAGATCCTCTCCCGGCGGACGAAGAACAACCCGGTCCTCGTCGGCCCGCCCGGCGTGGGGAAGACCGCCATCGTCGAGGGGCTGGCGCAGCGCATCGTGCGCGGGGACGTGCCCGAAGGGCTGAAGAACAAGCGCATCATCGCCCTCGACATCGGGGCCCTGCTGGCCGGCGCCAAGTACCGCGGCGAGTTCGAGGAGCGCCTCAAGGCGGTGCTGCGCGAGGTGAAGGAGTCCGAAGGGAACATCATCCTCTTCATCGACGAGCTCCACACGGTCGTCGGAGCCGGCGCCGCGGAGGGCGCGGTCGACGCCGCGAACATGCTGAAGCCGATGCTCGCCCGGGGCGAACTGCACTGCATCGGTGCCACCACCCTGGATGAGTACCGCAAGTACGTGGAGAAGGACCCGGCGCTGGAGCGGCGCTTCCAGCCTGTCTACGTCTCCGAGCCGTCGGTCGAGGACACCATCTCCATCCTCCGCGGCCTGCGCGAGCGGTACGAGGTTCACCACGGCGTGCGGATCAAGGACGCCGCGCTGGTGGCCGCGGCCGTGCTCTCGCACCGGTACATCAGCGACCGGTTCCTGCCGGACAAGGCCATCGACCTCGTCGACGAGGCCGCGGCTCGCATCCGCACCGAGATCGACTCCATGCCCGTCGAGCTGGATGAGGTGAAGCGCCGCATCCTCCAGCTCGAGGTCGAACGGGAAGCCCTGCGCAAGGAGCAGGATCCCGCCTCGAAGGAGCGGCTCGAACGGCTCGAGCGGGAGCTCGCCGAGCTGAAGGAACGGGAGGCAGCGCTCACCGCGCAGTGGCAGAAGGAAAAGGAGCAGATCCAGCAAATCCAGCAGCTGAAAGAGCAGATCGAGCGGACGCACTACGAGATCGAGCAGGCGGAGCTCGCCGCCGACTACGAGCGCGCCGCCCGCCTGCGCTACACGACCCTGCGGGAGCTCGAGGAGAAGCTCCGCGCCCTCGAAGCGGAGATGGAAGCCTCCGGTCCGCGCCTGCTGAAGCAGGAAGTGGATGAGGACGACATCGCCGAGGTCGTGTCCCGCTGGACCGGAATCCCCGTCTCCAAGCTCATGGAGGGCGAGACCGAGAAGCTCATCAAGATCGAGGACCGGCTGCGGGAGCGGGTGGTCGGCCAGGACGAGGCGCTCCGCGTGGTGGCGAACGCCATCCGCCGCGCCCGCGCCGGCCTCCAGGACCCGAACCGCCCGCTCGGCTCCTTCATCTTCCTCGGCCCGACCGGCGTGGGGAAGACGGAGCTCGCCCGCGCGCTGGCCGAGTTCCTCTTCGACGACGAGCGGGCGATGGTGCGCATCGACATGAGCGAGTACATGGAGAAGCACTCCGTCTCGCGGCTCATCGGTGCGCCGCCGGGATACGTCGGCTACGAAGAGGGCGGCCAGCTCACCGAGGCGGTGCGGCGCCGACCGTACAGCGTCGTGCTCTTCGACGAGATCGAGAAGGCGCACCCTGACGTGTTCAACGTCCTCCTGCAGGTGCTCGATGACGGCCGGCTCACGGACGGCCAGGGCCACGTGGTCGACTTCCGGAACACCATCCTCATCATGACGAGCAACCTCGGGAGCACCTACATCCTCGAGCCCGGTCTCGACGAGCAGACGATGCGGGAGCGGGTGATGGCGGCGGTCCGGGCGCACTTCCGCCCCGAGTTCCTCAACCGCGTGGACGAGATCGTCATCTTCCGCCAGCTCAGCAAGGAGGACATCCTCCGCATCGTGGACATCCAGATGCGGCAGGTGGCCGAGCGGCTGAAGGACCGGCGCATCACCCTCGTGGTGGAGGACTCCGCTCGCGAGGCGCTCGCCGAGGAGGGCTTCGACCCGGTGTACGGTGCGCGGCCGCTGAAGCGGACGATCCAGCGCCGCGTCCTCGACCCGCTCGCCCTCAAGATCCTCCAGGGCGAGATTCGCGAGGGCAGCGAGGTCCACGTGGCGTACGAGAACGGCGAGTACGTGTTCCGCGCCGTCCTCGTCGGCGAGCCCGTGCCCGCCTGATCCCGAGGTCTCGCTGCCGAGCGAAGGCCCCCGCGCTGCGGGGGCCTTCGCATCTCCTCCCCCTCGCGGTAGCGCGGCGCGCGCGGGCGCGGTAGATTCCTTCGAGGCTGCCGAAGCAAGTCCGGAGGGGGCATGGATCTCACCGAGCTCCACGCACGTCTCGGTCCCTTCGTGCGCGCGAAGATGGGGGACCCGCACGCCGCCGTCACGCGCGTCTGGAAGATGCCCGGGCACGCAGGGTTCTCGTACGGGTTCACCGTGGCGACGGAATCCGGGCAGCGCTCCTTCTACCTGCGCATCCCGCCGCCGAACGTGCGCTGGGTTGGGACCGCGGACGTCCTCCGCCAGGCGATGGTCATGCGCGCGCTCTGGCCCACCGCGGTGCCCGTGCCGGAGGTGCTCTGGGCAGGGGACGACCTGGAGTGGTTCGGGTGCCCGTACTTCGTCACCACGTTGCTCGACGGAGATACCCTCCGCTTCGGCGAAGGTGGGTGGGCGGACCAGCTCCCCGCGGAGACGATCGCCAACATGGCCCGTCAGGCACTGGAGGCGCTCGCGGAGCTCCATCGCCTCCAGTGGGAGGAGTACGTGCCCGAACTCGGGCCGCCGATCCCGTTCGCGGAGGACGTCACGCGCTGGGACCGCTTCCTCGAGCGCGCCGCCGAACCGGAGATGCTGCGGGAGGCCCCGCGGGTGCGCCAGCTCCTCCTCGAGCGACAGCCGAAGGAGACGCGCATCGGCATCTTCCACGGCGACTACCAGTGGTCGAACCTGCTCTTCAGCAGGGACGGGAAGCTGCTCGCGGTCATCGACTGGGAGCTCGTCAACATCGGGGCGACGCTGAACGACCTCGGCTGGATCGTCACCTTCAGCGACCCGGCCGCATGGGCGCACGAAGGAGCCGGGGGCGGGGGCCGTCTCCCCTCCCCCGACCAGCTCGTGCAGTGGTACGTCGCTCGGTACGGGGAGGACCCGGGTGACATCGACTGGTTCCGCGCCCTGGCCGCCTATAAGTTCGCGATCATCACCGGCCTGAACCTCGGACTTCACCGGCGCGGGAAGCGGCCCGATCCTCACTGGGAGGTCATCAAGGACTCGATGCCGAGCCTGCTCGCGTATGCGCTGAGGCTGCTCGAGCGCCCCTAGCTTGCACCGGAAAGGAGCGACGGAATCGATGGCGAAGGAGAAGCGCTGGTCTCTGTCGGTCCCGATGGACGGCTTCACCCTCGGCGAGCACGTCGAGATCGCCCGCGAGGCGGAGCGCCTGGGCTACACCGACGCCTGGTCGTACGAGGTCGATGCGTTCGACTGTTTCACGCCGCTCGCTGCCATCGCGCAGGCGACGAACCTTCGCTTGGGCACCGCCATCGCCAACGTCTTCACACGCGGCCCCGCGCTGCTGGCCCAGCAAGCCGCTGCGATGGCGGAACTCGCACCAGGGCGGTTCGAGCTCGGAATCGGCTCCGGCTCTGAGCCGATCGTCGAGCGCTGGAACGGGCTCCGCTTCCGGAAGCCCGCGACCCGGGTGCGCGAAACGGTCCTCTTCTTGCGCAAGGCGCTCGCCGGTGAGCGGGTCGTCTTCGAGGGAGAGACGATCCGCGTGGACGGCTTCCGCCTCCGCACCCCGCCGAAGGAACCGGTCCCCATCCACGTCGCCGCCCTCCGAGAGGGGATGCTGCGGGTGGCCGGGGAGGTGGCCGACGGCGCGATCATCAACTGGCTCTCCGTCGACGACGTCCGCAAGTCCGTCGCCGTCGTGCGCGAGGCGGCACGCGCCGCCGGTCGCGACCCGGAGCAGCTGGAGATCCTCGCCCGCCTGATGGTGCTCGTCGACCCGCCCACGGCAGCAGCAGAGGAGGGGATCCGGCGCCACATCGCCGGCTACCTCACCGTGCCCGTCTACAAGAAGTTCCATCAGTGGCTCGGCCGGAGCGAGATCCTGCGCGCGATGTGGGAGGCCTGGGACGCGGGCGACCGGCGTGCCGCCGTGGCGGCAATTCCGGACGCGGTCGTCCACGAGCTGATCGTCTGGGGAACCGCGGAGGAACGCCGGGAGCACATCCGGCGCTACATGGAGGCGGGGGTGGACACGGCGTTCCTCTCACTCTTCACCTTCGAGCAGGACCCGGAGAAGAAGCGGGAGAACATCCTCCGCGGCATGCGAGAGCTCGCTCCCTCCGCTTACTGAGAGCTGCGCCGCCTCACCCGAAGGAGACGTCGAAGACGGTCCCGGGCGGGAGCTGCCGGACGGCGAACCGGTACCAGTTCGCTGCCAGGAGCTCGCCCTCCCGCACGAACCTCACGCGGGCCTCGTACGCACCCTCGGGGACGTCACGCGGGACGGACCAGCGGATGCCCGACGCGACGCGGGTCACGCTGTCCGCCGGTACGGACGTCCGTCCTTCGGCGCTCGCGAGCGCAGGCCCGCCATCGGCAGGAACGACCTCCCACTGCCACTGGACCTCTTCATAAGTGCGGGGGAGGTCGTTCACCGCGCGGATCTCGAAGGCGACGGTCGTGCCTGCTGCTGCCACGTCCCCACCGAAGGCCGGCACGATGACCGGAAGCAGCGGCTGGAATGCAGTCTTCAGCGCCTCGTAGCCGAGCTTCGGCCGGCGGTAGTAATCGACCACCGACCAGGTGATAGAGGGCCAGCAGTCCATGAACATGAACTGGAAGAGGCCGGTGCTCCCCTTTCGCGGTGCGAACCGGCGCAGGCGGTACTGCTCGATGGCGAACTTCAGCAGTCGCGCCTGGTACTCCTGGCTGTTCCGGACGAACTCCTCGAGCGTCTCCCCCATCCGGATGCCGGCGATGAGGAAGGTCTCTCGGTACTGAAAGTCGTGGTACGCCCACCGCGCCCAGTCCGGCGGCCAGGCGGCGTCTCCAAAGGTTTCCCGCATCGACTCCACGTTCATCAAGGCCTGGGCACCGAACTCGTTGACGAACGGTGCCCCGGGAAGCTCGGCGAACTCGCGCCAGTGTCCGTAGTACCAGCCGGGGTAGACGTGGTCCCGGAAGTCGCTCGCCTCCTCCACGTGGCGAACGCCGTCGACCTCTCGCACGGCTGCGGCGAGCAGCGGGTCGAGAGTGTGCCGGTTGCGCGAAGGTTCGTTATGACAGCACCAGACGACGATCGACGGGTGGTTGTAGAGCACGTCCACCATCTCTTGGATCTGCCGTCGGCACTCGCTTACGACCTCCGGCGTCTCCGCATAGCTCCACTGCAAGGCGAAGTCCTGCCAGCAGAGGATGCCGGCACGATCGAGCGCCTCGTACAGCTCCGGCCGGTTCACGTGAGCATGGACTCGCACAGCGTTGACGTTGGCCTCCCGGAGGAGACGCACGTCCTCCGCGATGCGGTCGGAGGTGCACTCGGCGAGCCACTGCGCGGGGATGATGTTCGTGCCGCGCGGGTAGAAGCGCCGCCCGTTCAGCCACCACACCCGGTCGCCATCGATGCGCAGCTCGCGGACGCCGAACCAGGCGCTACGCTCGTCGAGTCCTCCACGGTCGCCACGCACGCGCAGGAGCGCCTGGTACCGATGCGGGGCACCGAAATCCCAGGTCCACCAGAGCCTCGGCTGCTCGATGTCGAGCACGAACTGCTCCCAGCGCGGCAGCGGGCCGGCCTGCGCTCTCCCTTCCGCAGCGGTGACCGGCCGGCCCGCTTCGTCGGCCAGGACGAGCTCCCACGACACCCCCGTCGGAGCGCTGGCGCTCGTTTCCCAGGCGCACGTGACGCGCGCTCGACCGTCCGCCAGGAGCTGGGGAGTGACGCGGAGCCGGTGGACGCGAACACCCGAGTCGATGACCAGGCGCACCGAGTTCCAGATCCCGCCGGTGTTGCCATCCTGTCCCCGCTCGCGGTCCCAGCTCCCGGGCCGGCAGTCGTGATGGTTCAGCACGCCCTTGATGACGACCTTCTCCAGCGGCCACGCACCGGGCGGGTCCTTTGGGGAGCGCACCTCGACGGTCAACGCGTTGGCCCGCTGCCGGAGGAGGTCCGTGACCTCGAACTCGAAGGGGGCGAAGTAGCCGCGATGAGATCCGACCTCGGAACCGTTCAGGGTGACTCGCGCTTCGTAGTCCACCCCCTCGAAGCGCAACCAGGCGCGGGCCCCGCGCGGGAGCGGCGGGGCATCGAACTCATGCGAGAACGTGACGGTCCCGGCGTAGTCCGGGAGACCGTGCCGGTGCCAGTTCGAGGGCACCGGCATCGTTCCGCGACGGCCGTCCTCCGTCTCGTAGCTCCAAAGCCCGTCCAGTACGAGAGCGTCCATCTTCCTGCGCCCCCTTTCCTGAGCTCGCGCCGGCAGCAAGGCGGCAGCGCCCCCGGATCTTGCTCCGCAGCCCTGGGACCGTCCAGCATCGGCACGCGTGCGCGCCGGGCGCGATGGAGTTCGCTCCAACCAGACCGGGTCGGGGCAGGGCTAGGACAGCACCTCCGCGGCAGCGAGGAGAGTGGTCTTCGATTGCGATCCGCGCGGCCCCCTCATTGGGCTTGAAGGCTCCTCCAATGCGCCGCAGGATGGATAAAGTCGTCCGCCCCGGGCAGTACGGCCTCCCACGATCGTCCGGGAGGACCCGAACCCCGGGGCCGTTCAGACCGTCGGGCCCGTTTTTTCCGTCGCCGGCTCCCCCACTCCGACCTGCTCTTTCACATCACGCCCATCGTGGCCGCCGTGCTCGTCGACGCGGCCCTCTTTCTGCGTCGTTCGAAGGCGGTGTGGGGTGGCTGGGCGACGGGGAGGCGGCAGCGAGACCCCTGACACCGGTCACCCGGCGTGCGAACATTGAACCGTGGTCAGCGGCCGTTGGGTCGTGATGCTGATGTTCGGCGGCGCACTCGCGCTCGTCCTGGCCTTCCAGGCGCTGAACGCCTGGACGTAGCCTCGCCGCACTGCGCTCCCACATCGACGTGGAGGAAGGAGGCAGACGTGTCGGTGCCCCACCAGTTCCCGCACCTTCCTGGCGAGCCGAAGGAGCTCGAGCCGGTCGAAAAGGCGCTCCTCAAGGAGGTGTACGGCGTCCACGTGATCGGCTCCCGCGGCGGCGACGGCCAATACAACCTCATGCTCGCGGACTGGGTGATGCAGGTGTCTTTTCGCCCGCGCCTCGTCGCCGTCTCGCTGGAGAACGACGCGCGCACTCTTCGCTTCGTTCGCGAGACCGGCGTCTTCACCGTGAACCTGCTGCACGAGAAGGACGGTGACCAGATCGCGCGCAAGGTCGTCATGCCCTCGGTTGCTGCGAAGGTCAAAGGCCGCGCGCCCGAAGAAGCGGCGAAGGTCATCGACAAGCTCGCGCGGGTGCCCCACACCTTCAGCGCGCGGGACTGTCCGATCGTGACCGATGCCGTCGCCTGGTACGAGTGCGAGGTCGAGCAGCTCATCCCCGTCGGCGACCACACCCTCGTCATCGGGCGAGTGGTCGACGGCGATGTCCTCCGGCCCGGCGACATGCTCACCGAAAAAGAGCTCGGCTGGGAGTACGCCGGCTGACGGCTCCCGCAAGGTCGCCGGGAGAGGGCGCGGCCCGGGACTTCTCCCGGGCCGCTCTCGTCATGTCCCCGACCGCCCTCAGTCGCGCGGCAGCCCAAGCCCGCGCGTGGCGATGATGTTCCGCTGGATCTCGCTCGTCCCCGAGTAAATCGTAGGGGCGACGGCCACGAGGTGCCCCTTCTCGATGGCACCGCCGTAGAGGGCGTACTTCGAGTTCGGCTCCAGCTGCCCGTAGAGGCCGAGCAGGTTCACGCCGAAGTTCATGATCTTCTGTCCGAGCTCCGTGGCGAACACCTTGATGACCGACGCCTCGTAGTTCGGGATCTTCCCGTGGTCCTGCATCCAGGCGATGCGGTAGCTCAACATCCGCCCCGTCTCGTTCGCGATCCAGAGGTCAGCGAGCTTATGCCGCAAGGCGTCGCGGTACGGGCCGCCCGGCTTCCACTCCCGCATGTGCTGCGCCAACGTCTCCAGGGTGCGCTGGTTTCCGGCGATGGAAGCCACGTTCGACCGCTCGAAGTCGAGGAGCGTCATCGCCACGTACCAACCCTTGTTCTCCTCGCCGACCCGGTTCTTGACCGGCACGCGGACGTCTTCGAAGAACACCTCGTTGAACTCGTGGTAGCCGGCCATGTTCACGATCGGGCGCACCGTGATCCCCGGCGTCTTCATGTCGACGAGGAGGAACGTGATCCCGCGGTGCTTCGGGGCATCCGGGTCGGTGCGCACGAGCATGAACATCCAGTCGGCGTGGTGCGCGCCGGTCGTCCAGATCTTCTGGCCGTTCACGATGTAGTCGTCGCCGTCACGGACGGCCCGCGTCTGCAGGCTGGCCAGGTCCGAGCCCGCGCCCGGCTCGCTGTACCCCTGGCACCAGACCACCTCCGCGTTCGTGATGCGCGGGAGGTGCTCCCGCTTCTGCTCTTCGGTGCCGTGCACGATGAGCGTGGGGCCGATCATGCCGACGCTGAAGACTCGCCCGCCATCCGGCGCGCCCGCGTAGGCGAGCTCCTCGTTGAAGATCATCTGCTGGACGTGGCTCCACCCCAGGCCGCCGTACTCGGGCGGCCAGGCGGGGGCGATCCACTTTCGCTGGGCGAGCTTCTTGTTGAACTGGAGCTGAAACTCCCAGTTGTCCTGGTCGGTGGGCCGTACGGGCCGGAAGTCCGGCGGGAGGTTCTCCTTCAAGAACTGGCGGATCTCCTGCCGCAGTGCTTCCTGCTCGGGGGTAAAGCGGAAGTCCATTCCGATGCTCTCCTTCCTGATGGTGACGAGCCAGCAACCATCAGTTTACCGGAGGGTCGGGACCGGTGCCGTCTCCGATCGACCGAAAACGACGAGTCGAAAGGCTACGGCGTGCCCGTAGCCGGCCCCGGCGGTGTGGCCTCCCAGGGCGGGAAGGCCGGAGTCGCCCCACGGTGCTCGAGCAGCAGGGGAAGGAAAGGCCGGAGAAACTCGACGAGCGCAGCCGCCTCCGGCAGCGGGAGGCCGTGGAACTGCAGCAGCAGGTGCCAGCCGTTCTCGGACGGCACCACCACGAAGAGGTGCGTGATGCCTTGCGGGAAAGGCGAGAGCCACCAGACCCCAATTTCGGGGGCGAGCTCGGCGTACCGGACGGCGGTACGTCCCAGCCGGCGGAAGTTCGATTCGGGAACGCCGTACATCGCGAGCGTAAGCCAGAGGGTGCCGAGCTCGCTGCCCGCCGGCGCCCCGGGCAAGGCATAGCCGAAGTTCACGGTGGCAACGGTCCCTGCCTCGGGATCGGCGCCGATTTCGACGGCTTCCAGCCGGAGACGGAGGAGCGACCCGTCAGGCACGGGCACCCGCTCCCCTGTCCGCCGTACCAGCCATGCGGGCAGGGCGCCTAGACCCAGCTCGCCCACCTCCTGGCCGTTCTCCCTGAGAACGACGGTTGGCCCGCTGCCTGTCTTCCAGGCCACGAATGCCCACGCCGCGGCGATGACCAACATGGCCGCCGCCGGTGGGAGGACCCAGACGAGGAAGAGCCGGGGTCGCAGCGTCACTGCCGGCCGCCGAGCGCCTTGCTCACCCCCTCGGGCAGGGAGGCGCGCACCTCCACTCCTCCTCGCAGTGCGTCGAGGAGACCCCGGTCGCCAGGCGGGCCGCCCTCGGCGAGGCCAGAGGGAGGCAGCGCGGCCATGAGGCGCGCGACGAGGGCGACGGGCCCGCACGGACGCCCGTCTCCCCTGCAGAGGCCCGTCCCGTGGACCCAGACGCGAGTCTCATGACTCCCGCGCTGCGCCGGCCCGATGTGCCAGCTCTGCACCGGCCGGGGCCGGCCACCGACGTCGAACCAAGCGGCGGCGAAGCCGAGGAACTGCGCCTCGTACGGTCCCACCCTTTCGAGGCGACCGACGAGGCGCAGATCGGAGCCAGAGACCCACGCCTCCTCGAGCATGAGAGCCGCCGCTCGGCCCACCGGCACGCGCTGGCCGAGGGGGATGACCGAGGGGTTCTCCACCGCCTCGAGCGGCACGAGCAGGAGTGCGGTCCCAGGCGGGAACTCCGGCGGCGCAGAGTTCGACTGGACGGGAACGATGCCGGAGATCCAGAGGCGGAGCTCGTCCCCCTTGGCGAGCGGCGCGGCCGTGGGCCGAGGAAACCGAACCAGCTGTCGTCGGCCTGTGCCCGCGCCGCTAGCCGGCCGCGCCACGCCGCCGTCCGGGAACTCCAGCCCCATGGGCCCGAAGTGGAGCCGCTCCCCCGCCTCGTCGCGGCCCGTGATGGCGAGCTCGACCTCCACCTCGAAGGGCGTGGCGCGCGCCGCAACCACGGTTACCGTGAAGCCGTCGACGACGCCCGACGTCGAGAGGGGCGCCGAGCGCAGCTGCATCCACGGGCGCTCCGGAGGGCGTTCGCTCCCGGCGCGAAGGCCGGCAACGGAGCCAGCCACGGCCACGGCCGCGACCGCGGCAGCGGTCCAACCGAGAGCCCAGAGTCTTTTCGCCGTCTCCCTTCCCTCCATGGCCGGCTGGCGGGCTCCCGTTTCCGACATCGTGACGTGCTGCGGCAGCTCCCGTTCCGAGCCGACCGCGCCGTGCGGTGAATTCTATCCGTACGAGAACGGCATTGTAAAGACGAACGAGCGACCGTGTGCGCTCTTGGTCGCCTCAAAGGGTTGAGCCAGCTGGGCCACAACGCGTTCTGAGTGCCGCTCCTTCGGCGTTTCCTAATCGGTCTATACTGGCGGCCGAACACCCGCTCAGGGAGGGACGAGCCCGTGCACATCGACCTCGAGCGCGCCCGGAAGCTACGCCGTCGCTACGAGGAGGAGGTCGAAGCGGAAGGGCAGGAGCGGCCCGGGCCGTTCACCACGGTCTCGGGGCGCCCCATCGCGCGCCTGTACGACCCTACGGACGTGGCGGACCTCGACTACGAGCGCGACATCGGCCTGCCGGGGAGCTACCCGTTCACGCGCGGCATCCACAAGACCGGGTACCGCGGCAAGCCGTGGACGATTCGTATGTTCAGCGGCTTCGGCTCCGCCGAGGACACGAACCAGCGGTACAAGGAGCTCCTCCGGGCCGGGAACAACGGGCTCTCCATCGCTTTCGATATGCCCACCCTCATGGGGTACGACCACGACGAGCCGTGGGCGGAAGGCGAGTTCGGCGCCTGCGGCGTGGCCGTGGACTCGATCCGGGACATGGAGATCTTGCTCGAGGGGCTCCCGCTCGACCGCATCACCACGTCGATGACGATCAACGGCCCCGCGCCCGTGATCTGGGCAATGTACATCGTGGCGGCCGAGAACCGCGGCATCCCCCGGGCGCAGCTCGCGGGTACGCTCCAGAACGACATCCTGAAGGAGTACATCGCCCAGAACGAGTACATCTTCCCGCCGCGCGACTCGATGCGGCTCGTCACGGACACGATCGAGTTCGCGAGCAAGGAGATGCCCCGTTGGAACCCGATCAGCGTGAGCGGCTATCACATCCGCGAAGCGGGGGCGACGGCCGCGCAGGAGTTGGCCTTCACGCTCGCCGACGGGATGGAGTACGTTCGCTGGGGCATCGAGCGCGGCCTGGACGTCGATTCCTTCGCGCCCCGCATCAGCTTCTTCTTCAACTGCCACAACGACTTCTTCGAGGAGATCGCCAAGTTCCGCGCCGCGCGTCGCCTCTGGGCGAGGATCATGCGCGAGCGGTTCGGTGCGAAGAAGGAGCGGTCGTGGTGGATGCGGTTCCACACCCAGACGGCCGGCGTCTCGCTCACCAAGCAGCAGCCCGAGGTGAACCTCGTGCGTGTAGCCATCCAGGCGCTGGCGGCCGTCCTCGGCGGGACCCAGTCCCTCCACACCGACGCGATGGACGAGGCTCTCGCCCTCCCGAGCGAGAAGGCGGCGAAGCTGGCGGTCCGCACCCAGCAGGTTATCCTCCACGAGACGGGCGTCATCAACACGATCGACCCCCTCGGCGGCTCCTGGTTCGTGGAACGGCTGACCGCGGACCTCGAACGGGAGGCAGAGGAGTACTTCCGCAAGATCGAGTCCTTCGGGGGCGTCATCCCGGCCATCGAGGCGGGCTTCTTCCAGCGGGAGATCGCGGAGGCATCGGCGAGGTTCCAGCGGGAGGTCGACTCCGGGGAGCGGATCATCGTCGGCGTGAACGAATACGTCGAGGAGGAGGAGGAAATCGAGATTCCCATCCTGCGCATCGACCGGGCCGGCGAGCGACGACACCTGGAACGGCTGCGGCGCCACCGGGCGGAACGGGATGCGGACGCTTGGGGTGAGGCGATGCGTCGGCTGGAGGCTGCGAGCCGCAACCCGAGAGAGAACACGATGCCGTACGTCATCGAGGCCGTGAGGGCGGGCGCAACGAACGGCGAGATCTGCAACCTCTGGCGGCGCGTGTTCGGGGAGTACCGCGAGCCGGTGATCGTCTAGCGGGGCGCTCAGATAGGCCGCCGAAAGACCTGCTCGAGCGCGGCCTTCCGGCGCCGCTCGGCCTCCCGCACCTGCGCAAGCCGACGATCCAGCCGCCGACTGTACCGGGCATCGTAGGCGACCCATTCGCGCGCGATCCCCACGATGGCCGCGAAGAACACGAGGCTGCCACCGACCCAGAGGATCAGGATGGCGAGCCGCTGGTCCACCATGGGCTCCGGTGCCCACGAAGGCAGGTTCGCCGCGATTCGCTCGTGAAACGGCGTGCGCGCCGCCAGGAACATCCCGCCGAACAGCCCTTTGTGCGTCATTTCCACGAGAACGTAGAAGAGGCGCAGCATGTAGCCCATCCGCCACCGGACCGGGTCGGCACAGAGTGCCGGCCACCAGAAGAGCCAGGCCACGAAGAAGAGTGAGAGGTGCTGCAGGGTGCGCAGAGCAGGCCAACGGACCGCCCACTCCGTGAGCACCGAAAACTGCCAGAGATACGTCACCACCGCAAACAGCAGCCAGGTGAGCACAGGAAAGGTCAGAACCGCCGCAACGCGTCCCCGGTAGAGCCGCCGAAGCCGACGCCTCCATGCGCGACCTGTCGCTCGGAATAGGAGGGTCAGGGGCTGGCCGAGCTGCATGAGTGGCGGAGCCACCATCGTGACAAGGAACATGCCGCCGAAATTGGCGCTCAGCAGCTTCGTCCCAAGCCAGTCAAGCGGGGAGAGGAACGCAACGCTTAACAAGAAAAGCCCGGTGCCGAAGGACCACGCCCGCCACCGACGAACCGGCCGCCGGCGACCGTCGGCCTTCGCCCGGCGGTAGGCGGCCCAATATCCCCAGCCGAGGACCAGGATGAGCATCGCGAGAACCGGGTCCGGGCGAACGTGGACCGCCATGTGTTCGAACACGACTCCAGCGTACCCCCTCCACGTCGTCAGTAGTCGCTCGGGTCAGCCGCGCCGGAGAAGAGGCCGCGCAGCGCGGCGAGTCGAGCTCGCTCGGCGAGCAGGTCGAGAATCCGTTCCGCGTCCGCTGGCGAAAGCTCGCCGCCGCTCTCCTCGAGAATCCGATCGATCGCCCGGTCGAGCGCCTCGATGCGATCGCGCAGCTCGGCCTCGCTTCCCGGCAGGGGAGCGCCCGGCGTGCCCGCCGTTCCCTCTCCGGGCCCGGCCCCTTCGTCCTCCTCTCCCCTCTCGCCCTCACCCGGCGCGGGCGTCGCGCCTGGCGTCGCCTCACCTGAAGGGGCCGGAGTCTCGCTCGATCCGGCGCCCTGCTCGGGAGTGGGCGCAGACGACGGCGGCGTGGGGCCGCGGAGGAGCGCGTAGACGACCTCGTAGTCGTGGCGCGCGTCGTCGCTCGGGAGCTCGAGGAGGGAGCGCTTGAACGCCTCCAGTGCCGACTCCAGCTCCCCCAGCGCCGCGTGATGATGGCCGAGCAGGTAGGCGGCACGCGCGCGCAGCTCGGCCTGCGGCGCGTTCAAGGCCCTGCGGGTCACGAAGATGGCGTCCTCGTACCGGCCCGCCGCATGCAACGCTAGCGCCAGGTTGAGGGCGATGCGGTCGTCGTGTGGGTCGTGTTCGAGTGCCTCGCGGAAGGCCTCTATCGCCTCCTCGTAACGGCCGGCGGCGAACGCCTCAACTCCCCGCTCGTTCGCCGACCCCGCCGGGGAGACGCAGGCCGCGAACAGCAGCACCGCCGCTACCGGCGCAGCGAGCGCCAACGGGAGGCGCCGGCCTGACTCCCAGAGCACGGCGGCTGCGAGCGCCAGCAGGGCGGCGGCGAGGGGAATCTGGAACCGCTCCACGGGGACTTCCAGCTCTTCGCGGGCGAACTCCGAGCCCTGGAGCGTGAGCACCCGCCCCCGCACGAGCGCGGGAAGGACGGACAGGTCGCTACCTACATACTCACCGCCCACGAGCTCCGCCACGGATCGCAGGAAGGGCTCGTTCAATCTCGTGATGACGGGCTCGCCGGAAGCGCCGCGAAGCGGTACCCACTCCCCTCGGCTGCGGTCGAACACCGGCACGGTGCCTCCATCGTTCGTCCCCACGCCGGCCACGAGAACCTCCACACCGAGAGACCGGAGCCGCCGGAGCTCCTCCTCCGGCGACGGCCCGAGGTCGTCACCATCGCTGAGGATCACGAGGAGCTTTCCTCCCTCCGATTCCGCGAACGCTTCCGCCGCTACCGCGAGCGCAGCCTCCAAGCTCGTGCCCGGCCCGACGATGACCTGCCCAGCTTCCAGGGTGCGAACGACCTCCGCCGCGGCCCGCAGATCGGTGGTGAGGGGCAGGCGGATCCGCGCGGTGCCCCCGAAGACCACGAGCCCCACCCGGTCTCCTCCCAGGCGCTCGATGGCCGCGACGATGGCGTCCTTCGCCGCTTGCATGCGGCTCGGCAGCACGTCCGTGGACCCCATGCTGCGGGAGATGTCGACGGCGAATACGACGTCGCTGCCGCGACGAGGGAGTTGCGCCCGCTCCGTGCCCCACTGCGGGCGCGCAGCGGCGACGACCGAGGCGGCGGCGGCGAACGTGAAGAGCGCGGCCGCGACCCGCGACGTCCCCGGACGCGGCCTGGGACGGAGCGATGCCGTGGCCCGTTCCACGCTCCGCCATCGCCACCGCGCCACGAGGAACGCGAGGAGCGGCAACGGGAGGATGAGGAGCCAGAGCGGCGCCGCGAAGTGGAGCCCGGTCATGGCCGCCTCCAGAGACCGGCAGCGCCGAGGAGGAGGTAGAGCGTCGCCAAGCCCCCAGCTACGCCGGCAAGCAGCGGCCCGAACTCGACGTAGCGGAGGAACCGATCCCGCTCGACCGCGCTGGTCTCCAGCCGGGCGATCTCCTCGTACACGTCACGCAGCTCCTCCGTGGAGCGCGCCAGGAAGAACCGCCCTCCAGTTCGTTCCGCGATGGCGCGCAGCTGCGCTTCGTCGATGTCCAGGCGAGTACCGGGGGAGTCGCCGACGACCGCGATCGTATACACCGGCACACCGGAGACAGCGGCCAACTCCGCCGCCTCCTCCGGAGCGATCGACTCCCAGGCGTTATGTCGCCCGTCCGTGAGCAGGATGACGATGCGGCTCGCCGCCTCGGAGTCGCGCAGCATGGTGAGCGCGGAGCCGATGCCGACGCCGATGGCGGTGCCATCGGGAAGCAGCCCTGGCGCGAGGTCCTCGACCAGCCGCTCGAGTGCGCGATGATCAAGGGTCGGCGGTGCAATGGGCAGCGCATCACGCTGGAACACCACGAGCCCCACGCGGTCGTTCTCACGCGAGCGGATGAACTCCCGCACCACCTCTTTCGTGGCCTCGATGCGGGTGCGCCCATCCCCGAGGGGAGCGGTCATGCTGCTGGAGATGTCCAGGGCGAGAACGATGTCGATCCCGTCCGCGGGTACGCGTGCCGCCGCCTCGCCCTTTCGGGGCCCGGCGAGCGCCACGATGGCGATTGCAGCGGAAGCCATCAGGACCAGCGGGAGGGCGCGGGCAAGGCGAAGCCGCAGGGAGGGGCGGACCGAAGCGAGCCCAGCAACGGACGGGAGGACGACGGCAGCGCGTCTCCGCCGCCGCCACAGCCAGGCGGCGACGGGGAGCGTGACGAGGAGCAAGAGGAGGAGGGGCTCGCGAAACTCCATCACCGCACCTCCGCGGCGGCGAGGATCTCCGCCGCCATGGAGAGGTCCGCACGGCGCCGCTCGGGCGCGGGCCGGTACCCGGCATATACGACCGCATCACACTCTTCCAACAGCCCCGCCACGAGGCGCGCCTGCCAGCGGTCCACGCCTTCGGCCTCCATGCGCGATCGGAGCTCGGTGGTGGTGAGCGCGCGTGCGGGGAACCGGTACTGCTCCTCCAACACGCGCCGCACCGCAGCGCCGAGCTCGCGGTACCCTGCTACGGGATTCTCCTCCAGGAGCTTGGCCACTGCTTCGAGCTGAGGCAGCGGCACGGGTGCGATGCCGCCCTCCGGCTCCGGTGTGGGGGAAGCGCGCCGCCGGCGCCGCCAGGCGGCCGTCGTTACGACGGCCGCCGCGACGAGGACAGCCGCTCCAGCTGCCGCAGGGCGAACCCAGCTCCGGCCGCTTCCGATGGAGACCGGCGGCGGCAGTGGCCGCAGCTCAAGCGGTTCGCCCTCGCGCAGGGTCGGTACGACCGCGACCGAAGCCGGCGGGAGCGTGCGGACCTCGACCCCATCGACGCTCGCGACCGCAACGACCGGAGCGAACGTGACCTGGCCCGGCGCGAAGGCAGCGGCTTCGGCGACGATCGTGAGGCGCTCGCCGTCCGGGAGCGGCTCCCGGGCCGTCGAGAGGACCCGGATGACCTCCACGTCACCCCAACCCGCTGCCTCGGGCACGAGGTCGACGGCGGCCCCCGCGGGAACGTCCACCCGCACCACTACCGTGAACGGGTCGCCGATTCGCAGGCTGCCCGGCACCTCCACGAGCGCCTCGTCGGCGGAAACGCCCTGGACGGAGGCGAACGGCGCCGCCAGTGCGAGGAGCAGGAGGGCGGCGAGCAGCGAACCCCTCATGCCGCGCCGGCCTCCCGCATCCGACGGCGGAAGTACCCGAGGAGCGCCGGAACGAAGTCGGCGTCCGTCCGAACCGCCACCTCATCGATGCCGAGCTCCCCGAACAGTGCCCGGCGTCGCTCGTCGAGTTCTCGAACCGCCTGCCGGTACGCGTCGCGAGCGCGCGGGTCAGCGGCATCGATCTCGGTCTCCTCGCCCGTCTCGCTGTCGCGCACGCGCACGAGCCCGAGGTTCGGAAGCTCCTCGTCCAAGGGGTCGCGGACGCGGATGGCGATCAGTTCGTGCCGCCGAGCCGCAGCCCGCAACTCGTTCGGGGAAAGATCGGCCAGGAAGTCGCTGATGAGGAACACCGTCGCCCGGCGGCGGTGCACCCCGCGGAGGTACGCCAGGGCAGCTCCGATGTCCGTCCCCCGTCCGGAGGGATGCGCATCGAGCAGCTCCCGCACGACGCGGAGCACGTGGCGGGTCCCGCCGCGCGGACGGACGTACCGTTCCGGCGCCTGGGTAAACAGGAGCAACCCGACTTTATCGTTGTTGCGAATGGCGGCCAGCGCGAGGACCGCGCAGACCTCCGCCACCACTTGCTCCTTCGTTCGCGGGGACGAGCCCGTCCGGAGGGACGCGCTCACGTCGACGGCGAGGATGAGCGAGAGCTCCCGATCCTCCCGGTACCGTCGGACGTACGGTTCACCGCGGCGCGCGAACGTCTTCCAGTCGATCGCGCGGACGTCGTCCCCCGGCACGTAGGGCCGCAGCTCATGGAACTCGATCCCTTGTCCGCGGAAGGCAGAGCGGTAGGCCCCGAGCAACAACTCTTCGACGGCGCGCCGCGCTCGCAGCTCCACGCCGCGCACCTCGCGGAGCAGCTCGGCGGCGCTCCGCGGCTCCCGCCTTTCCGGAGCGCGCTCACCTCGGCGTCGAAGGAGGCGAAGCCGCAACATCGCCTGCCCCCTCCATCACGGCAGCGCGACACCCTCGAGGATGCGGTCGACGATGTCGTCGCTGGACAGCTCCTCGGCATCTGCCTCGTACGTGGTCACGATGCGGTGCCGGAGGACGTCATGCGCGATGGCCTTCACGTCGTCGGGAAGGCAGTAGCCGCGCCCCTGCAGGAGCGCGTGGGCGCGAGCCGCCTTCGCCAGCGCGATGGTGGCCCGCGGCGACGCCCCATACGCGATGAGCGACTGGAGCTCGGGCATCCGGTAGGCGGCCGGCCGGCGCGTCGCGAGAACGAGGCTGACGATGTAATCCTTCAACGCATCGTCGAGGACGACGGTGCCCGCCGTCCGCCGCAGGAAGGCCACGTCCTCCGCCGCTGCGACGGGCTGGACGGCGGGCGCTTCGTCCTGCAGCGCGAGCTCCAGGATCGCGCGCTCCTCCGCGCGCGAAGGGTAGTCGACCTTCGCCTTGAGGAAGAACCGGTCGAGCTCCGCCTCCGGAAGCGGGTAGGTCCCCTCGTGCTCGATGGGGTTCTGGGTGGCGATGACGAGGAACGGTTCCTCCAAGGGGAACGTCACGCCCCCGATGGTCACTTGGCGCTCCTGCATCGCTTCCAGCAGCGCTGCCTGCACCTTCGGAGGGGCGCGGTTGATCTCGTCCGCCAGGACGAAGTTCGCGAAAATCGGCCCGCGGCGCACCTCGAAGCGCCCCTCGGCCGGCGAGAACACCTCCGTCCCCGTGAGATCGGCGGGCAGGAGATCCGGGGTGAACTGGATACGGACGAACTTCAGCCGCAGCGCGGCGGCCAGGCTGGACACGGCCAGCGTCTTCGCGAGCCCGGGTACGCCCTCGACGAGGACGTGCCCTTCGCAAATGAGCCCGATGAGGAGCCGGTCGATGAGCGGTTCCTGGCCGACGATGGCGCGGTGCACCTCGCGACGAATGGCGCTCAGCAGCTCCGTCGCCTGGGCCGCTTCCGGGGAGAGCGAACGCGAGGTGGCCGCCATATCTCCTGCCGCGCCGCGATCCGGCGTACTGCCATTCTAGCCGCGGCCCGGGAAGGCAGGTTCAGATACGGTTACCAAGGGTGAGCCGCCGGTGGCCTCAGGTCGCGCCCACGCCCGCCGACTCGAGCGTGAGGGCGCGCTCCGCCCGCTCGACGTCCGCCCGGTGTCCGATCAGGGTCACGAGGTCGCCAAGCCGCAGCTCCGTCTTACCGGTGGGTATGACCGACTCCCGCCCGCGGCGAACCATGATGACCACCGTTCCCCGCAGCTCCCTGAGCGACTCGATCGGCCGCTGAGCCTGCGGGTTGGTGAGCCAGACACGCCTCACGACGATATCCTCGTCCACCGGCGCGAGGATGTCGGAGAGCGCGGACGTGCTGGCGAAGCTCACGAGCTCGGCCGCTACCGCCTCCTGCGGGCTGACCACGACCACGCCGAGGTCCTGGAACGCCGGCACGTTCTGGGGGTCGTTCACGCGGGCGAGGATCGTGCGGCAGCCGAGCGTCCGCGCGTGCTGGGCAGCGAGGAGGTTCCGCTCGTCGCTCGCCGTCGTGATGATGAAGGCCTTCGCCTCGCCGACGCCGGCAGCCTTGAGCACTTCGAGCTTGCTCACGTCGCCGATGCGGACGTCGAACCCCTCCTCCCGCGCGCGAACCGCCGCCTCCTCGTCGGACTCGATGATGAGCACGGGCTCGCCCGCGGCCTGCAGCCGCGAGGCCACGCGCCGCCCGACCTCGCCCGCCCCGGCGATGACCGTCACCACCGGCGTAACCCGCAGCAGCCGGGCAACCGGACCCGCATAGGCGGATTGTACCCCGATGGTGAGGGCGATCACGGCGAACACCATGGCGACGAACTGCTCCGAGTTCGCGCCAAGCGAGGCCCCGATCTCGAGCGCCACGACGCTCGCGAGCGAGGCCGCAACCACACCGCGCGGGGCGACGGCGCTGAGAAAGGCCCGCTCCCTCCAGTTCAGATCCGACCGCCAGGAGGCGAGCAGGACGAGCAGCGGCCTGCCAACGAACGCGAGGATGCCTACGGCGATGAACCCCTCCGGCCAGAGATCCACTACCGCTCCGAGATCCACCGAGGCCGCGAGGAGCACGTACACCGTGGCGACGAGGAACGCCACGACCGACTCCTGGAACTCGTGCATCGCCTCCTTGTGCGGGAGTGGCAGGTTCCCCAGCGCGATCCCCATCACGACCATGGCCGTGAGTCCGGACTCGTGCCCGATCGACTCCGCCACGGCGAACGCCGTCACGGCCGAACCCACGACGAGCAGCGAGACCTCCCGCGAGCTCAGGCGCCGGACGAGCCGGGGGAAGAGGTAGACGAACGCCGCCCCCGCGGCTCCGACCGCCAGCCCCGTCACCACGCGCGAGATCACCCAGGCGGTGGGAGCGGCCGGGTCGAGCGACTCGGCCACGGCCACCTGAAGAAGGAACAGGGTGAGGAGCGCACCGAACGGGTCGATGATCACGCCCTCGCCCATGAGGATCGCCCGCAGGCGGTCGTTCACCCGCACGCTCCGCAGCAGCGGCGTGATGACGCTCGGCCCCGTGACGCTCACCAGCGCGCCGAAGAGGGCTGCGACGCGCCAGGGAAAATCGAGCAGGTAGTGCGTGGCCAGGGCACCGACGAGGGGCGTCACGACCAGTCCGCCGACGACCAGGTTGCGCACGACGGGCCCGAGCTGCCGGACCACCGGCAGGGAAATGAGCGTCCCACCTTCGAAGACGATGACGGCGACGGCAAGGGCGACGGCGATGCGAATCAGGTCGCCGAGCTCGTCCGGCTCCACCACGTGGAGGCCATCCCGGCCGAGCAGGACGCCGGCGGCGAGGAGGAAGACCGGAACGGGAATCGGCAGGCGACGTCCGACGATCTGCGCCAGGGCGCCGGAACCGGCGATCGCAGCGGCCGCCTGGAGCCCCGCTTCCAGCGCCATCGCAAGCAGTCTACGCTAGTCGCGCATACGAGCATCCATCACCGGAGCTCGAAAGGAAGAGGAGTTCGAAGATGCCGCTAACGGACCTCAAGCCGGGAGACTCTGCCGTCGGTGCCCTCGTGGTCACCGCGGAACATCTGGCCAGCCACATCGTGGAAAACACGCCTGACGCGTTCAGCACGCCCGCGCTGGCTGCGCTCGTCGAGCGCACTGCGGCGGAGTGGCTGCACGGGCACCTCGCACCGGGACAGATGACGGTCGGCACCCAGCTGGTCATCAACCACGTCGCCCCGACCCCGCGAGGGATGGAAGTGCGGGTCGAACTCACCGTCGTGCGGGTCGACGACCGCCAAGCGGAGTTCGAGTGGGTCGCCCACGACGAGGTCGAGAAGATCGGGCACGGCACCCACCACCGCGTGGTCATCGACGGGACGCGCTTCGAGGAGCGCCTGAAGCAGAAGCAGCAGCGGTCGCGGGGCTAGCCACCGACCTAGTCGTGAATCGGGCTGCGAGCGTCCGCCGCGCGCACGCTCGCTCGGGCGAAGGCGAGCACGACGACGGAGCCTGCGCCCGCCGCTCGCAGCACGCGGGCGCAGGCTTCGACCGTGGACCCCGTCGTCACCACGTCGTCCACGAGCACCACCTCCGCACCGGCCAGCGAGGGGCCCTCGTACAGAAAGGCGTCTGCGACGTTCGCTTGCCGCTCGGCAAGTGACAGCCCCACCTGCGGACGCGTCTTCCGGACCCGCCGGAGGCGCCCCGGGCCTGCAGCGATGCCCAGCGCCCGGCGCAGCTCCTCGGCCTGATTGAATCCGCGCCGGCGCTCCCGCGCAGGGTGGATGGGAACGGCGTACGAGAACCCTCCCGGCAGGTCGCCGGCACGGGCGAGGAGCGCGTCGGCCATCGCCGGCACGGCCGCGCGCACGGCGCCGTACTTGACGGCGTGCACCGCTCGTCGCGCCACACCGCGATACGCGAACGGGGCCACGATCCGGGAAACCGACGAGAGCCGCCGGCAGTCGCTGCAGCTTCCGCCCGATAGCTCCGCCGCGCAAAGGGAACACCGGAACCTTGGCCGCTCCTCATCGGCTTGCCGGAGGCAGGCCTCGCAGAGGAAGGAGCCGAAGCGCCCGCAGGCCACGCACGAGGGCGGGTACAGGACGTCCACGGCCTTGCGCAAGAGCGACTGCACGAATCGAACTTGCATCGGCTCGCATTCGACCACAGATCCAAGCGGCCAGGCAAGCCGGTGCCCTACAATCGAGCCGATGGAGACGGTATCCGTGCTCTTCTTCGCGGGGCTGGCCGAGCGGATCGGTGCCCGGCGTGCCGAGGTGCGCGTGGTCCCTGGCGAGACCGTGCAGTCCTTCCTGGAGCGCCTCGCCGCCGAGTTCCCGCCCCTGGCCGGACATCTCGGCACGCTCATGGTCGCCGTGGACGAGGAGTACGTCGAGCGCGACACCACGCTCACGCCCGGCGTGACGGTAGCCTTGATCCCGCCCGTGTCCGGAGGTTGACGATGCTCGTACGCGTGACCGAGGCGGTGCTCGAGCCGGCAGCAGCGATTGCGGCGGTCGCCGACCCCGCCGCCGGGGCGGTGGACATCTTCCTCGGCGTCGTCCGCAACGAGAACCTGGGGCGTTCCGTCGACCACCTCGTATACGACGCGTACCCTTCGATGGCCGAGCGCGAGTTCCGGCGCATCGGCGAGGAGGCGCGCGAGCGGTTCGGCATCCTCCACTACGCCATCCTCCATCGAACAGGGCGGCTTGAGATCGGTGAAGTGAGCCTCGTCGTAGCCGTCAGCTCTCCGCATCGCGCGGCGGCCTTCGAAGCGTGCCGCTGGATCGTGGACGAGCTCAAGCGGCGAGCACCGATCTGGAAGAAGGAAGTCTGGAGCGACGGCGAGGAGTGGATCGAAGGGCCGGAATCGGAAGGGATCCGCCGGGCCGCGCAGGGGGCGGAACGGTACCGATGAGCCAGCACCCGCACGCCTTCAGCCGGTACTGCATGCACTGCGGGCAGCGCCTCGTGTCGGCGGTTCCCGAGGGGGATACGAGGCGCCGGCTGGTCTGCATGGACTGCGGCTTCATCCACTACATCAACCCTCGCCCTGTCGCGGGAATCATCCCCGTCCGGGACTCCGGAGAGATCCTCCTCGTCCGGCGGGACATCGAGCCGCGACGGGGTGCGTGGGTCTTCCCCGGCGGCTTCATGGACCTCGGGGAGACGGCCGAAGAGACGGCCGTCCGGGAAACGCGAGAGGAGGCGCACCTGGAAGTCGAGGACCTGCGGCTCGTGGGCGTCTACACGCGCGTCCTCCCAGGCATCGTCCTCATCGTGTACGAGGCGCGCGCCGTCGGCGAGGCGAGTCCCGGTCACGAGACGAGCGAGACCCGCTGGTTCCGGCCGGAGGAGATCCCGTGGGAGGAGCTCGCCTTCGATTCGACGCTGCAGGCACTGCGGGACTGGGCTGCCTCCCATGGCTACCCGGTGCCGGAAGAGCCCCCTTCGCTCGCCGACCACTGAGCCCTCCCGAGGTGGACCTGTGCCCGTCTTTCACTCACGCTTCCGCGTTGACGCGCCGCTCGAGGCGGTGAGCGAGTTCCACGCCAACCCGGAAGCGCTCAAGCTCCTCACTCCTCCCGGGACGCGAGTGCGGATCCACCGAGCCGAACCGGTCGCCGAGGGCTCTCGTGCGGCGTTCACCCTGTATCTCGGCCCAGTGCGGATTCGATGGCTCGCGCGGCATCGCGACGTCGGCCCGCGCGGCTTCACCGACGTCCAGGAACGGGGCCCCATGGCGCGCTGGGAACACCGGCACCGGTTCCGCCCGCAGCCGGACGGGGGAACGCTCGTCGAAGACGTCGTTTCCTACCGCTACCCGGGCGGGCTCGCCGGCCTCCTTGCCCGCCTGCTCTTCAACCCGCTCAGCCTCCGGCTCCTCTTCGCGTGGCGCGCGTACGCCACGCGCCGCGCTCTCCGCGGGCTCAGCCCCGAGCTGGCCTCCTTCCGAGACGGTAGTGAGGAGCGAGGATGACGACGGAGGTCCCGGCGTGTGGATCGAAGATCCGGGCCGCGATGCGGGGGTGACTCGCCCGGAGCGCCTCGAAGCTCTGGTCCGTGGTCACGACGGTGGGTAGGTCGGACACCGTCCGGTAGTTCACGAGCTGATACAGCTTCTCCTGCGCCCAGGGCGACGAGACGTGCGCGCCGAGGTCATCGAGGACGAGGAGTCCCGCATCCTTCACCTGGTCGAAGAGCTCGTCGTACGTCCCCTCGTTCCCGGGGGCGAACGACCTTCGCAGATGGTCCAGCAGGTCGGGGACGCCAGCGAAGAACACGCTCCCTCCATGCTGGAGGACCCGGTTGGCGATCGCCGCCGCCAGGTGCGTCTTCCCGCAGCCGTTCGTGCCCTGGAGGACGAACCAGCCCCGCGGCGAGTCGGCGTACGCGGCCGCAGCTCGGTAGGCGGCCTCGAGCGTTTCTCGCTCCTCCGGCCGCAGGCCGGGAGGCCGCACCTCGAAGTTCCCGAAGTGCATCGTCCGCAGGCGCTCGAGCGTCATTCCCCCCACGTACCGATAGCCGGGCGCACTGCCGTGGCCGAGCCGGTGCACGCGAGCGACGCGCGGGTCGGTGAGCCGGGTCGCCAGGCGGCTGTCCAGCTGCAGCGGGTCCGTCGTCGTGGTGAAGACGGTGGGCAGCTCCGCCACGTAACGGGCGTTCACGAGCTGGAAGAGCTTCTCTTTCGCCCACGGCGTCGGCGCAGCCGCGTCGATGTCGTCGAGCACGAGCAGCGGGGCGCCCCGCACCTGCTCGAAGAGCTCGTCGTACGGCATCCCCTCCTCTGCGGGCGCGTACGCCGCCCGCAAGTGATCGAGGAGGTCCGGGACGGAGGTGAAGAGCGCCGGCTCACCGCGCCGGATGCGCTCGTTCGCGATCGCCGCCGCGATGTGGGTCTTGCCCGTCCCGCTGGGGCCCGTGAGCACGAACCAGCCCGCGGGGTCGGCGGCGTAGGCTCGCGCCCCCTCGACCGCCCGCCTCAGTCCCTCGTCGGCCGCGTACCGGCCCCCGAGCTCGAGCGTGTCGAAGCGGCAGCGCAGCAGGGCCCCAAGATTGGAAAGCCGCTCCAAGCGCGCCCGCCGCGCCTCCTCCGCCTCGCGGAGCACACACGCGCACGGCTCCGCCTTGCCGAAACGCGGGTGCCCAGGCGGAACGTTCCGGCGCACGAAGCCGGCGCCGCGGCAGCGAGGGCAGGACGGGTCCCCGGGACCCGGCTCCGGCTCCAGCCCCTCATCGGCGTCGATCCCATCCGGCACCGAGGTACCGACGCCGGCGCGCTTCGAAAGAATCTCCCTCAGCTCCTTCATCGCCTGGACCCTCCTCCGCCCAGCGCTCCAGGATCCGCTCGACGTACCGCCAGTTGCGGATGTTCCGTTCGGCGGCCTCGCGGAAGGCCGCCTCGATCCACTCGGGCGGGTACCGTCCCGCCGCGTCCAGGAGTCGCTCGGCCACGAGCGGCGTGAGCAGCCCGATGTTCTCCTCGTAGAGCCGGAAGATGTCCGGCCGCGACGGCAGATCGAGCGGCCGCACATGCTGGCGCCGCGGCCGCTCACCGCCCGCACGGATGCGAGCGAGCCAGCGACGGTTCGCTTCCGTGTTCAGGGTGTACCCCACCACCACGCCCTCCTCGCCCACGACTTCGGCCGCCAGGAGTGCTCCCAGCTCGACGCACTCGCGGAGTCCCTCTTCGATGGATTCGTGCGCCAGCTGCGCGAAGGAGATGCTGGCGCTCTCGTTCCTGCGGATCTCCTCAGCGGTCACGAGCGCTTGAGGCGCCCGCCGCTCGGCGAGGAGCCGTGCGACCCACAAGAAGGCGAGGAGGGCCGCCGTGCTGCGCATTCGCGGCAGCACGCGGGTGAAGAACGCGTGCGGGATCGGCGTCGCCTTCGTGAGCGCCGGGAATCCGGTGAACTCCTCGCTCACGCCGTCTCTTCCTCCACGAGGGCCCAGTCTTCGAACTTCGCGAAGCGGTCCCGGAAGCGAAGCTCGACGGTGCCGATGGGGCCGTTGCGGTGCTTCGCGACGATGACTTGGGCAACCCCCTTCGGGTAGGCGCTCTCCGGCAGATCGGGATGCTGCTGCTGCCACTGTTCCGGCGTGACGTACAGCTCTTCCCGGTTCAGGAACATGACCACGTCGGCGTCCTGCTCGATAGAGCCGGAGTCGCGCAGGTCAGAGAGCATCGGGGTTCGCGGGTGCCGGCTCTCGATCGCCCGCGAGAGCTGGGCGAGGGCGAGCACCGGCACCTCGAGCTCCCGGGCCAGCCCCTTCAGCGTGCGCGAGATGTAGCTGATCTCCTGGACCCGGTTCTCCCGCGTCCGATACGGTCCATCGGCCTGCAGCAGCTGCAGGTAGTCGATGACGATGAGGTCGAGGCCGTGCTCGCCGGCGAGCCGCCGCGCCTTCGAACGCAGCTCCGCCACGGAGAGGATGGGCGAGTCATCGAACCAGATGTTCGCCTCCGAGAGCACGCCTGTGGCGCGGATGATGCGCCGCTCCTCGAGCTCCGTCTGCTGGCCGAGACGGAGCCGGGTGCTGTCCACGTTCGACTCCGCTGCCAGGAGGCGGATGGCGAGCTGCTCCGCGGACATCTCGAGCGAGAAGAAGGCCACGTTCGCCCGCTCGTTCACCGCCGCGTTGCGAGCGATGCCCAGCGCGAAGCTGGACTTGCCGACGCTGGGTCGCGCGCCGACCACGATCAGGTCTGAGCGCTTCAGCCCCCCGAGGAGGGTGTCGAGGTCGCGGAACCCCGTATGGATGACGTCGAGCTGGTGCCGGGACGGCTGCTCCACATCCTCCTCGAGGTACGCGTGGAGCAGGTCACGGATATGGACGAAGTCCCGGAAGGTCTCGCCACTGCGGAGGCGAGCCAGCAGCTCCTCGGCCCTGCGGAACGACGCATCGACGTCCGGCGGCGCCTCATACGCCATCTGCATGATGGCCGTGGCCGCCTGGATCATCCCCCGGTACGTCGCATCGCGCTTGACGATGCGCGCATACTCCTCCACGCCGACGCTGGTGGGCAGCCGCTGGATGAGCTCGGCGAGGTAGCTGTGCCCGCCTGCCTGCTCGAGGCGGCCTCGCCGCGCGAGCTCATGGGCGACGGAGATCTGGTTGATCGCCTCGTCCCGCTGCCACAGCTGCAGGCACGCCTCGTAGATCCAGGCGTTCTGCTCGCGAAAGAAGTCCTCGGGGCGAAGGAACCCGGCTACGCGGTAGATCGCCTCCGGATCCACCATGAGGGAGGCGACGACCGCCTCCTCGGCCTCGATGTCATGGGGCGGCAGCCGTTCGAACAGCGGCGTCGTCATGGCGCGGAGGGCTCGCGATCTCGCGATGTGCAGTGCTCGTACCGGATCGCTCCCTCACCCCTCCTTTCGCCAGGCTTCGCCTCACGACTCCTCGGCCGCGGTATCCCCTTCGTCGCCCGCAGCAGCGCCGGAATCACCCGCCGTCCGCGCCGCGTACTCCTCCTCGGCGCGGCGCTTTCGCTCAGCCTCCGCCTCTGCTTCGGCCTGTGCGCGGAGCCGCTCGACAATCTGCTTCGACGCCTCGTCCGGGACGACATCTACGGTGATGTCGACGGAGACGTTGCGCGTGAACTTCACCGTGACCGTGCGGGTCCCCAGCTCTCGGATCGGCTCGGGCAGGAGGATGATGTGCGGGTCGACCTCTACGCCGGCAACCTCCAGAATCCGGCGCGCGATGTCGCGGTTCGTCACGGAGCCGAACAGCCTGCCGGTCTCGCCCACGCGCGCCTCGATGGTGAAGGTGCGGCCGGCGAGCTTCTCAACGTACGCCTGGGCCTCCGCATCGAGCTTTGCCTGGCGCTTCGCCTCCCGTTCCGCCAGGACTCGCGCCCGGGCGAGGTTCTCTTTCGTTGCCGGTCCCGCGAGCCCGCGCGGGATGAGGTAGTTGCGGGCGTACCCGTTCCGCACCTCTTTCACTTCGCCCACGAGGGCTTTCCCTTCCACATCCCGGAAGAACACAACCTTCATGCCATCAACCTCGGTTCCAGGGGCTGACCGTGCCTCCGAGAACGCCCTGGAGGCACCCTAGTGCACCCATGGTAGAGGCTCAATCCGTTATCGTCGCCTCGCCAGGGTCGAGGCCCCACTTTCACCATCTCGCCCGTTTATGCCAACTCTAGAACGAATGTGCTACCAGCGGCAAGGCCGGGACGGCCCCCGCGCCGGTGCGTAATCTGCTCCTGTGACGTTCAGTCGGCCGGTCCTCATCATCTTCCACGGCGGCACCGGAGAAGGGCCCGCAGAGCGCGCCGTCGCGCGAGCCCGCGCCGCCGCCGCCCAGCTCTCCGCCCGCTCCGCCCTGGCAGCCGGCTTCGAAGCGGTCATCATCGCCACCGACGACCCGAGCGCCTTCGGCGGCGCGGTGCCGAACACGTTCGTCGATCTCGACCCGCCTGGGCCGTTCTCCTTCGATGCGCGCTTGCGCCACCTCGTGGAGCACTTCGGCCTCGAGAAGCCGGCAGTCATGGGCTCCGGCTCCGTCCCGCTCCTCGGCGAGACCGAGTTCCGCATCATCGTCGAGCAGCTCGAGCTTCGCGCCAGCTGCTTCGTGACGAACAACTTCTTCAGCGCGGACCTCACCGCATGGACGCCCGGGAACGCGCTTTCCCGCATCCATCCCGTCCCCCGTGACAACGTCCTCCCTCGTCGGCTGCGGGACGAGGCGGGGCTGACGCCGATCATCCTCCCTCGGACCACCGCAACCCAGTTCGACCTCGACACTCCCGCGGACCTCGCGGTGCTCTCCCTCCATGAGTCCGTGCCACCGCCGCTGCGCGAAGCGGCGATGGCGCTCGGCGCCGACCTCGAGCCGTATCGATCCGTGATGCGCGTCCTCTGCGACCGGGAGGCGGAGCTGGTGGTCTTCGGCCGGGTCGGGAGCCAGACGTGGCAGTACCTGGAGCGAGAGACGGCCTGCCGCGTGCGGATGCTGAGCGAGGAGCGGGGCCTCGCTGCCGCAGGGCCCGATCACCGCCCGCGCTCCCTCGTCGGGCACCTCGTCGAGACGGTCGGGGCCCGGCGGTTCTTCGAGCTCGTGGCCGGACTCGGCGACGCCTTCGTCTGCGACACGCGCGTCCTCGAGGCTCACCTCGGCATCACCCCGAGCCGCGAGGACCGATTCCAGAGCGACCTCCTGCACTGGGAGCGAGTGAGCGATCCGTGGCTGCGCGAGTTCACCCGCTGCGCGAAAGAGGCTCCCATCCCCGTGCTCCTCGGGGGGCACTCCCTCGTTTCCGGCGGGATCATGGCGCTCGTGGACATCGCCTGGAGCGAGCACGACCGGCGTCTCGCCCTGCTCTGACGCCCCGCGCCTCCGTTAGCCGCGGTGAAGCGCCGGCTGATGGAACGGCAGCGGCTCCCGCCGCTCCACCGCGGCCAGGTTGGCGGCGGACGAGATCAGCGCAACGTGGGTGAACGCCTGCGGGAAGTTCCCCAGGAAGCGCCCCGTCTTCGGGTCTACCATTTCGGAGTAGAGGCCGACATCGTTGGCCAGCCCGAGCAGGTATTCGAACCGGGCGCGCGCTTCATCGAGCCGCCCCATCAACGCGAGGCAATCCACCAGCCAGAAGTTCACGAGGAGGAACGCGCCTTCGTCGCCCGGAAGCCCGTCCTCGAACGACGGTGAAGTCCGCCGGATGAGGCCGTCGACCGAAAGCTCCTCGATGATCCGCTCGACGGTCGACACCATGCGGGGGTCGTCCGCAGGAATGAAGCCGCGCAGCGGGAGCGCGAGCACGGACGCATCGAGGTCGCGGTGTCCGAACGACTCCACGAACGCGCCTCGTTCGGGGTCGTAGCCGTGCTGCAGCACGGTCTCGCGAATCTCGGCGGCCGTGGCCTCCCACCGTTCGAGGTCCGCGGGGAGCTTCTCCGCCTTGGCAAGCCGGATCCCCCGGTCGATGGCGACCCAGCAGAGCACCTTCGAATAGACGAAGTGGCGCGGGGCCGTGCGCACCTCCCAGAGCCCGAAGTCCGGTTCGCGCCAGACCTCGCACACGTAGTCGACGGCAGCCCGCAGCAACGGCCAGAGCTCCTGCGAGATGGAGCAGCCGCATTTGAACTCGAAGTAGGCCACGTCGAGCAGCTCGCCGAAGATGTCGAGCTGTCGCTGTCGCTGGGCCGCGTTCCCGACGCGCACTGGGCGGGAACCCATGTACCCCTCGAGGTGAGGGAGCTCGAACTCCACGTTCTCCTGCTCCCCACCGATGCCGTACAGCACCCGCAGCGACTGTGGCTGCCCGCGCGTCATGTCGAGCACCCAGGAGAGGAAGGTCTCGCCCTCCTCGTGGTACCCGAGCACGTGGAACGCATAGAGGGTGAAGGTCGTGTCCCGCACCCAGCTGTACCGGTAGTCCCAGTTCCGGCAGCCGCCGATCTCCTCCGGCAGCGAGGTCGTTGGGGCCGCCACGATCGCTCCGGTGGGGGCATAGTCCAGGAGCCGCAGCACCAGGGCCGAGCGTCGCACCAGGTCCGCATAGGGACCGTCGTACTCGCAGCGCGCGATCCAGTTCCGCCAGTACTCCTGGGTCGACTGGAGCGCCCGGTGGGCAGCCTCCTCGACGTTGCTCCGCCAGAAGAGCGGGGCCGGGCGACGGTAGCTCGCCACGAAGGTCCGCTGCTCCCCCGAAGCGAGACGAAACTCGCCCACGGCCGCCGCACCCTCGATGCGGAGCGGAACGTCCGTGTGAAGGGTGAGCGCCTCGTCGAAGTGGGCCGCGCGAACGCCGGCGCGCTCGTGCACCGACCAGGCGGTCGTGGCCCGGGCGTAGTCGAAGCGGGGCTCGAAGTGGATGCGGAAAGGAATCGCACCGCGGATGCCCGTGAGAATGCGCACGATCGCGCTCTCGCCGAGCCGCTCGAAGTCGGCCGACTGCGTCGGCATGAAGTCGACGAGGACCGCCTCGCCGTCGGGCGTGCGGAACGTCGTTTCGAGGACGTTCGTATCGGGCAGGTACCGGCGTGTTGCCTCGAACGGGACGGCAGGCGTGATGCTCCAGAAGCCGCCCTTTCCCGCGTCCAGGATGCGGGCGAAGACCGAAGGGGAGTCCATCCGCGGGAAGCAGGCCCAGTCGATCGAGCCGCGCTTCGAGACGAGGGCACACGTCACCCGGTCCCCGATGATCGCGTAGTCCTCAATCGGGTCGTACTGCCCGAACGACGGCGCGGCAGCGCCCTGCGCTAGCTCCTTCCTCCCCAGGATCCGGCGAAGCCAGGGGAGTAACCGAGCAGAGGGCCGACCGTCACGGCCTGCCATGCATACGCTCCTCCTCTCCAATGCTACGGGCGCGATGCGCTCAGCGGCGAGAGCCCGTTCCGCGCCGCAGGGCCGCTACCAGCGCAGGAGGGCCACGGCGCATCCCTCGTCGACCAGCTCCTGCAGGTCGCCAAAGAGGACGGCCGCCGAGGTGTCGAGCGCGCGGCCCAGCAGCTCCTCCAGCAGCGACTCGTCGCCGAGCGGAGGCACGTACCGGGCGTCATCAGCGGTTCCCCAGTGCCCGACCCCGTTCTCGTGGAAGAGAACGCTATCGACCCGACCCTCCTCGAACGCCGTTCGCAGCGCCTCCGGCCCGGAGAGGAACTTGCCGCTGCCACGCCAGCGCTCGAAGGCTACCCGCGCTTCTCGCCAGGCATGCTCCTCCGACACCCGCGCGGCGAGCAGGAGCAGCTCGCGGTGCTCCCGGGGACGGTGGCTCTCGTTTCCAGGGAGCTGGATAGCCCGGGCGCGGACCTCCTCGGGAAGCTCCCCCAGGAGCTGCGCGCGCGCCTCCTCTGGGCCCGCCACCACGAACGTGGCCCCGTCCAGGAACCGTTCCACCTCGCGCGCCGCCTCCTTGGAGAACATCGCCCGGTGAGCATCGACCACTTCCTCGATCTTGTTCTTCGAGTGCCATCCGCCCGCGGCCGCTCCAACGGCCCCTCTGCCTTCCGTGGCCGCTCGCCCGTGGCGCTTCATGAGCGGATGCTCGGACCAGTCCACTCCTCCCGTTGCCTGGACGTCCCCGTAGCGGATGCGGGTGACCTCAACGGTGTGGAGGTCAACGATGGCGATGGTCACCGGACGGTGGAAGAAGTACCGGTACCGCTCCATCTCCCACAGCCACGGCCGCACCCCGATGCGCACGTCGTTCCGAACGGGGAGCGGCAGGTGCAGCTCGTCACGGATGCCCTGCAAGGGCAGGCTGACGTACAAGAGGCCGAGCGCACCCGACGAGATGGCCTCCTCCACCGACCGCTCGAGCACCTCGCGCTCCGCCTGTAGGGCGTCGCCCACCTCCTTCGTCGATCCCTCGAAGGCAGCGAGCGCGGCCGACATCGCCTCCTTGGCCACGGTCCGAGCAGTCGGCGGCGCGCCGGGCGGACCCTGGCGGAGGTCGAGCGATGCCGTGACCACCGGACCGTCTTGCACCTCGATCGAACGCAACAGACGGCTAAAGGCGTGCAGAGTCTCTGACATGGCCGTGACCTTCCTTAATGGGTGCTTGAACGTCGCCGGGCAGCGCACCTAGGGCGCCCCCGTCCTCTGCCACCACTCTACCGGTGTCGCGCCTAACCGTCCGAGCCGCTCCACTCTACAATTCGCTGGAGGTCCTCCATGAGCGGAGCCTCGAGCATTCGCCGCGCGAGCCGAAACGATGCGACGGTCCTGGCAGAGCTGCGGTACCGGTTCCGCGCGGAACAGCATGCCCCCACCGAGCCGCCGGAGGCGTTCCTCGAGCGATGCACAGCCTGGATGGCCAGCCGCCTGGACGGCGGTCGCTGGGGCGCATGGATCGCCGAGGCCGAGGGGCGAGCAATCGGAGCTATCTGGCTCCAGCTCATCGAGAAGCTGCCGAACCCCGGTCCAGAGCTCGAGTGGCACGGGTACGTCACGAGCGCGTACGTCGCCCCCGAGTGGCGGAATGCGGGCGTCGGCGCCGCGCTCCTCGACGCCGCGCTCGCCGCCTGCCGGGCGCACGGCGTCGACTCCGTGATCCTCTGGCCCACGGCGAGGAGCGCCTCCCTCTACCGCCGGTTCGGGTTCCGCGACCGGCCGGCCGACATCATGGAGCTCGTCCTCCATCCGGGACGTGCAGCGACGATGGGCGGCCCCGACCGGCCTCCGGAAGGGGACCAGCCGGGCGGGGAACGCCGGCAGCTCCCCTCGCCCTGACGACGAGCTCGAAACTCGGGATGGGGGCACGTCCCGACGGTCATCCCACGCGAATCAAACTAGGGCCGTTCGGCCCTGGCCGGTATGTAGGACTCCTTCAAGATAGACGCAGAGCCTTGGTAGGAGGAGCACGGAGCGATGACGGGGCTTGAGTCCTTGACCCTGACCGAGATCGTCCAGCGCTGGCCGGCTACGGCCGACATCCTGGAGGCGCACGGGCTGGACCTCTGCTGCGGCGGCGAGCGAACGCTCGCGGAGGCAGCGAAGGAGCACAGTCTACCCCTCGAGCCCCTGCTCGAGCGGCTGCAGGCGGCCGGCGCGGGCATAGAGCGCGTGGTCGACGTCCGGGACATGCCGCCGCCGCAGCGCCACCCGACCATCTTCGCCACGTTCGAGGCGCTGGCGCCGGGCGAAGCCTTCCTCCTCGTCAACGACCACGACCCGAAGCCGCTCTTCTACCAGTTCCAGGCGGAACGGCCGGGCGAGTTCGAATGGACGCCGGTGGAGACCGGGCCGGAGCGCTGGGTCATCCGCATCGGCAAGCGGGCAGGATGAGCGGCCGCTTCGTCACCCTCGACGTGCGCGAAGAGCTGCGGCGGGGAGAAGAGCCGTTCCCCCGCATCATGGCAACGGTCCGAGCTCTCGGCCCCGACGAAGGGCTCGAACTGTACGCGACCTTTGAACCTCGACCGCTCTATGCCGTGATGGCCGAGCTCGGGTTCGACGCGAGCGTCGAGCAGCTTCCGAACGGCGATTGGCGAGTTCGCTTCGTGCGGCAGCGCGCCGAAGGCGCGAGCGGGCCCTGACGTTGCCCCTTCAGAGCTCGGCGCGAGCCCGCTGCGCGCGGTACAGTGTGGGCACGATGGTCTCCATCCCCCCGTATCCTTCCGCCATCGAGGGGGACGGCCTCGTGCTCCGGCCATGGGACGAGGAGCTCGTGGCCCAGATGGCGCAGTGGGGGGAGCGCGGGTTCCCGTACCACGCCTTCGACCTCGGCTACCTCCGCGACCCGAGGGAAGCGCGGGCAGCGCTCGAGCGCGCCCGTGCACCTCGCCCGCACCGGCACTTCGTGGCTTGCGAAGGCGCCACGGCGGTCGGGCGCGTCTCGGTGAATCTGGAAGACCCCGCTGGACTCTACCTCTGGGCGGTGCACGTCCCGCCGGAACACGAAGGCCGCGGCGTCTGCCGCCGCATGCTCGCCGCTCTCATGCGCTGGCTCGAAATGGAGGTTCCCGGCCGGAGCTTCGTCCTCACGGCGAACAGCTTCGCGGAGCGGGCCCACCGGGCGTACCGCGCGCTCGGCTTCCAGGTGGAAAGCGTTCGCTGGCAATTCGACCGCGACCTGGCCGCCGGCCTTTGGCGGGCAACGCCCGAGCAGCGGCGTGCGCTCGAGGAGCACGTCCGCTTCGCCCACGGCCAATGGGAAGTTCGGGTGCTCGTCATGCGGCGGGAGCCCGGCACGCCCATGAACCTTGGGAGATCGAAACCCGAACGGGAGCGCGAGACCGCGCGGTGAGGCCACCGCCTTCGGGGGTATCATGACGCCCGTGCGCCCCTCCCGCCTGCGCGAGCTCGAGTGGGAGGCCGTCGCGGGCATCATCGCCGCGGCGACCGGGCTCGTTCTCCACCTCCTCCACGTCGTCGAGGAGGACGTCCTTCTCGCCGTTGCCCTCGTGCTCCTCGCGCTCCTCCTGCTGCGCGATCTCCGGCGAGAGCCTCGAGAGGAACGCCAGTTCGAGGCGGTGGCCGCCCGGCTCGAGGCAGCCATCGAGCGCCTCCAGTCGCGGCTGCAGCCGCCGGAGACGACGCTCATCGGGCCGCGCGAGCTCCGCCGCTTCAGCCAGCGGTTCGCCCAGCGCGCCCGGGGCGAGATGACCTGGTTCAACGTCTGCCTGAGCATGTTCCGGACACAGGAGCTCTTCGATGTCCTCCTCCGTCCCGCGATCGAGAATCCCCAGGTCACCGAGATCCGTTTCACCCTGGATCGGCGGGATGCCGCGCTCTGGGACGCCTACGTAGCGCCGAAGCTGGCGACCCTGCCCGGCCGCGAGAAAGTGCTACCTCCCCTCTGGACGGACATCGAGGAGCCGGTGTCGTTCGTCCTGGCCGAGGTCGGGCCCGGCCTCACCGAAGCCCAGCTGAGCTTCTGGGGCGAGCCGTTCATGTCCCGGACCACGGGCGTCGACGTGCCGCGCTACCTGTTCCACGTCCATGCGCGCTCCGGCCTCATCCAGCGGCTCGCCGACCTGGAGCGGACGTATCGCCTCCGTGCAACCGGCGCACGCGCCTAGCTTCGCGAGGCTGCCAGCTCGCTCGAGTGTCCGGGGAACAGGCGCGCTTTCGGGTCGAGGTAGCGGCGCGCATGGCTCACGGCCTGCGCCGCCTGCGCATAGCCGACCACGAGCAGTCCCCAGCGCTCCCGCCGCTCCGCGTACTTCGGCGTCGGGATGCTGATCGCGCCGCCGCCCTCGACGCGCTGTTCGGGGGGAAGCTCCAGCTTCTGGAGATACGTGAGCTCGGTGACGTCGCCGGCCGCGTAGACGCCGGGGATGCTCGTCGCCATGCTCGGGTCGACGACGACGTGCCGCCCCGCATCGTCCAGCTCGAGCCCCCACGTTCGGAGCGCTCCCAGGTTCGCCTCAAAGCCGAGAGCGAGGATGATGTCGTCCACTTCGATCCGCTCCTCGGCCCCGCTGCGGTTCTCGAAGATGGTCGCCGCCACGAGCCGTCCATCCCTGTGCTCGACCGCGCGCAGCTCGTAGAAGAGCTTCACGGTCACCGGGGAGGCGAGTAGCTCTCGCACCGACGCCTCGTGGGCGCGAAATGCATCCCGCCGGTGGATGAGCGTCACCGACGCGGCACGGTTGCGCAGCGCGAGCGCCCAGTCGACGGCGCTGTCCCCGCCTCCCACCACGAGGACCCGGCGGCCGCGGAACGCCTCCAGATCGCGCACGAAGTAGTGGATTCCCGGGCTCCCCGGCTCCGTGCCGGGAATCCCGAGCTGCTTCGGCGTGAACGCTCCGATCCCGGCGGCGACGATGACCGCGCGGCTCCGGTGCTCACCCCGGTCGGTGAGAAGGAGAAACCCCTCCTCGGTGCGGTGCAGCTCGCGCGCCTCCTCCTCGAAGCGGAAGACCGGTTCGCCGAACGTGAAGGCCTGCCGGTAGAGGGCGGCGGCCAGGTCCCGGGCGAGCACCTCCGGGTACCCGGGCGAGTCGTAGATGTACTTATCCGGGTACAGCACCGTGAGCTGTCCGCCGGGCGTAGGCATCCGCTCGATCACCTTCACCGACATGCCGCGCATGCCGGCGCAGAAGGCGGCGAACAGCCCCGTCGGGCCCGCCCCGATGATCGTGAGGTCGAAGAGCCGGCCATCATCGCGCGTCATGGCTCCCCTCGCACGTTCGTCTCTCGTTAGTGTCGGCGCTGGCGTCGTGGACGTGGAGGCCCGAACGGGCGCGACGGCGGCACCCAAAGGTCCAGTAGTTCCCTCCCTCCTAGGCCAGCACAACCTCCGCGCCGGCAGCCTGGAGCGCCTCCGCGAGGATGCTCCGGTGGCACCGCTCGCGGTCCTCGCAGTAGCAGCCGACGGCGATGTCCGTCACCTTCGAGAGGGCCGCGAGGAGCTCGAGTAGGTGGCGGGCTGCCGGCTCCCGCAGCTGGCGTCGGTACCCTCGTTCGAGGGCGGGCCAGTCGCCGCTGGCGCGGAAGGCGCGGAGCAGCTCCTCGGATGGGGCGAGCTCCGGCAGCCACACGTCGAAGAAGCGCGCGGCACGCCCCTCCTTCGAAACGCCACGAGGGAGGTAGCGCACGGTCCCGATCCGTACGCCCTCGCCGGGCGCGCGGGGTTCGCCGAACCGCACGACGCGAACCGCCACGCGCCCATCCTACCCCGAAGCCACCCGTACGAGCGCGAGCCCGCTACGGAACCACGAAACGGATGCGGACGACGGCCGAGGCGGTCCCGACGAGCCCGACAGAATCCATCACCTCCAGGGTAATCGTCCAGTGGGTCACGCTCCTCCCCGGCGCGAGGCCGAGCTTTGCCTCGGTCGTGGCGCAGTTCTTCACGATGCCGAACGAAGGCAGCGTGGGAGTCGGCGTGGCGGGCGCGCCGGCGATCGGCGGGTTGAACGGCTTCGGGGTCGGCGTCGCGACCGCCGTCGATCCGAAGCTCGAACCGGTGCAGAGGACGCGCTCCTCCCCGAACTCCGAGCGAGCTACCCAGCGGTAGCGAGTGCCGGGGATTACACCGTCCTCGGCGTCCGTTCCGGTCCCCGAGAGCTGGAACGTCACGGGGTCTCCGGTCGTGCCGACCATCCCGCCGCGCAGGTCGCCTAGGATCTGCGCTTCCGGCGGATGTTCCCCGGCGGGCACCGGGATGACGATGACCGAAACCTCGGCCTCGACCGCCGCTCCCGGCTCATCCAGCGCGGTGAGCGGTTGTCCGGGCCGTGGCGTGCGCAGGACGATACGGTACGTGCCCGGTATCGCTAGGCCCGCAGGGACGAACGCGCTCGCGCCTGCGGATTCGTACACCTGCTGCCCATCGCGCTCGACGGACCAGCGGAGCAGCGCTCCGTCCAGGAACTGCTGCGTGTCAGGGTCGTAGCCGTACCCGGAGAGCTCCAGCCCACCGCCCGCATAGCGCGTGGCGCCGTCGGCCGGCGAGAGGATCCTGAGCTCGGGCGCACGGTCGACGACGTGCAGCGAAACCGCCGCTTGGCGGCTCACTCCGCGGTAATCGGTCGCGACGGCGCGAATCTCGTGCACGCCCGGAGCAAGGGTCCCTTCCGGAAGATGCACCGGCTCCAGCCCCTGACCGAGCTCCCCAGGATGCCCAGAGGAGGTCCACGTGACCGGCAGGGGCTCCCCCTTGAAGTCGAACGCCTCCGCCCGCAGCTCAACCCAGTCGGCGACGCTGACTTCCTCGCCGTTGTTCGGTGAGAGGACGGTGACCGTGGGCGGTGCCGGCTCGACACCGAGAGCCTCCATCACCGCCGCGAACGCGTTCGCCCAGATGCGGGCGTCCTCCGCCACCTCGCGGTCGTCGTCGTCCGCCGTCTCGAGTCCCTCATGCGCGGTTTCGAGGAGGAGATCGCGGATCTCCCACGGGCCGAGCTCCGGGTTGGCGGCCTTGACGAGGGCCGCCACGCCCGACACGAACGGCGCGGAGAAGGACGTGCCGCAGACGACTTCGATGGAAGGAGCCGACGCCGTCTTGATGGAATACACGCAGTAGGGCGCGTAGATCTCGACGCTCCGCCGGCCGCCCTTGGAGCCGTAGTTCGAGCCAGGGTGCAGCAGCGGCTGGTCCGGAGCGGTGCCCCCGACGCACAGCACCCACTCGCTCTCGCAGGGGATGTTCAGCACCTTCTCCCGCCCCCGTCTCGTCTCGTCGACGTCCGCCCCCTCGTTCCCGGCCGCAGCGACGGGCAGGGCCCCGGCATCGACGATCTGCTTCGCATACAGGTCCATGAAGTATTGCGAACCTTTCTTCCCCACCTTCACGTCCCAGCCGAAGCTCATGTTCACCACGGCAGGATGAACGTCGCGGGTGACGTTGCGCGCGCGGCGGATCTCCGTCCAGAAGTCGAGGTTGCTCTGAAGCGCCTCGAGCGCGGCCACGGGCCCGGCGACGCCGGCCACCCCGTACCCGTTGTCCACCTGAGCCACGGCCGTGAGGGAGACGTCGGTCCCGTGCCAGGGACACTCGCTCCCGCCCGAACACGTGCCGGGGTTCGGCACGTTCCAGTCCGCGTAATGGATTCGGCGGGTGACCGGAAAGTCTTCGTTCTCCTCGAAGCCGCCGTCGACGACGAGGATCGGCACGGACTCCGGCGGCAGGACGCGCCCGTGATGGGCGAGGAGCTGCCAGGCTGCCCCGACACCGATGTCGAGCGCGCCACCGAGCCGGTAGTACGGCCACGCGAACGGGTTCCGGTGGCCCGACGGCAGGTCCGGACTCTCCGATATCTCGCCCTCACGGATGCCCACCGGGGCCGCCACCCAGTTCAGCGACACGTCGACGCCGGGGGCGTCGTACGAGTCGGCGAGCATGGCGAGGAGCGTGAGGATTGACTCGTCGCTCACGCGTGCCAGCCCCTCGAGCTCGGGCTCCTCCTGCTGGAGCCGCGCCGCGATCGCTGCCGCGTCGACGTCCCGGAGCGGCACGCGTACGAGCGCGACGATCGCGCCGTCCTCTTCCGGTTGGCCGAGCACCTCCGCGCCCCAGCGCGCGACGAACTCTTCGAGCGCGGCGCGCGATTCGGCGACGACCATCGCCTCTTCGAGCACTAGGTCTCCGCCGTCACCCTCGGCGTCCTCGATGCGACCGACCCGTCTCGGTTCGTACCCGGCTTCGCCCGGCCCCACTTCGGGGACCGCGGGCGCGAGCGAGCGGTCGACCTCGAGCCGCAGCGGCTCCTGGGGCGCTGCTCCGTCGCGCGAGGCGGTCTCGGTGCGGGTCTCACCGCCTTCCCGGTCCAGCGCAAGCTTCCAGATGCCAACGCTGCCCGCGAGGGCGAGAACGAGAACGGCGATTGCCAGTTTCCGGCGGTGCATCGTGGCGCCTCCCCTCAGTGGCGTTCAGCGCGTCTCCTAGGAGGAGGCGCACACCGTAAGGACAGTCAGCGAGAGGAAAGATTACAGCTCCGCCTGGAGAACGGTTCGAGACGGCGCGCAACCACGCTGCTCCTTGGTAGACTCGGCTCCAGCCCACTCCACGAGGAGGTTGCTGGCCGGTGGACCCCGGAGGCGTCGGCTCCATCGTCAACAGCATCTTCTGGCTCTTCCTCATCTTCGCGTTCCTCACGCCCTACCTGCAGCAGCGGGCGCTCGAAGCCGCGCGGGCGCGGCGCATCCGGGCCATCGAACACGCGCGGAAGAGCCGGGTCATCACGCTGATTCACCGGCAGGAAGGGTTCTCCTTCCTCGGCGTGCGCCTCATGCGCTTCATCGACATCGACGACTCGGAGGAGGTCCTTCGGGCAATTCGCCTCACCGACCCGCAGATGCCCATCGACCTCGTGCTCCACACCCCAGGTGGGCTCGTGCTCGCGGCGGAGCAGATCGCCAACGCGCTCTACCGGCACCCGGGCAAGGTGACCGTTTTCGTTCCCCACTACGCGATGTCCGGGGGCACGCTCATCGCCCTCGCCGCCGACGAGATCGTCATGGATCCGAACGCCGTTCTCGGACCTATCGACCCCCAGGTCGGCCAGTTCCCCGCCGCGTCGATCCTCAAGGTCGTCGCCCAGAAGCCGGTCGCGGAGGTCGATGACGAGACCCTCATCCGCGCCGATGTCGCCGAGAAGGCGATGCGGCAGGTGACGGCGTTCGCGGAGCGGCTCCTGCGCAAGCACATGCCAGAGGAGCGCGCCGGCGCGGTCGCCCGTGTCCTCGCCAGCGGAACCTGGACCCACGACTACCCGATTACGGCCGAGGAGGCGCGGGAGCTGGGCCTGCCCGTGACCACGGAGCTTCCGAACGAGATCTACGCCCTCATGCACCTCTACCCCCAGCCGCGGCAGGGGCGCCCGAGCGTCAACTACGTGCCCATGCCGTACCGGGGAAGTGGGGACCAGCGCTCCTGAGCGCTCTCCTCACGGGAGCGGGCATGCGTTGGAGATGGTGAGGGTCATCACCACCCCGCCGCGGGCAGCCGCCGCGTCCCACGCTGCCCGGATCGCCGCGAACACGGCGTCTGTCTCCCCGCGGATCTCGGTGTGCATCGGCCGCACCTCGTGGTCGACGTCCGCGGCAGCGATGGCCTCGATGGCCGCCTCAATCGCTCCCTCGGCGCCCAGGGGGTAGACCGCGACGGTCGCCTGGATCATCGATCACCTCCCGCCACAGCCTATCCCCGGGCGCCAGGCTCCACTACGGGGTATCCGGGGTCGAGCAGGACGTGGGCGGCCAGGTCGGCCAGTCCAGAGGCCGCATGATCATCGGCGCAGCCGGATCGCCGTCCGCGTAGCCGAGCACGTGCCCCATCGCATGCATGACCACACACGTGAGCCGCTCGAAGTCGTTCGCGTATGGCGTCGAGGGGTCATCCCCCGGGGGCGTCGAAGGCGGCATGAGGTAGATGGCGCCCCCGGAGTACTGGCCCCAACCGATGTCCTGGATCTCAGCGGGCGCAAAGTCGACGAGGATGCCGCCCGAGGAGGCGAGGGAGAAGACGGGGCACCCAAGGTACGCGTTCCAGCGGTTCGCCGCCTCTCCGATATTCGCCGCCAGGGCTCCCACCCCCGGCGTGAGGGCATAGCTCGGACACGGCGTCGGTGTCGGCGTTGGCACCGGCGTGGGCGTGTTCGTCGGCGCCAGCGTGGGCGTCGGTGAAGGTGTCGCGGTAGGTGACGGCGCGGCCGTACCACCCCGGCTCACGGTCGTCTCCACCAGCGTCGGCGTTCCACGCTGGGCGGTGGCAGTCGCCACCGTGCCACCGTCCCCGCCGCCACCGCAGGCGCCGAACGCGAGCGCGAGCCCGACCACGAGCAACAGGGGCAACGGCCCCGAAGGCACGAACCACCGCATGACGTCTCCCTCCAGGCGTTCTCGAAGATAGGACCGTCCGGGCACCGGTTCCATTACAGCGGCGTCCGCCGCTACGTTTCGCCGATGCGCCATCGTGCAGCAGCGAATGCCGGCGGGTGACCAGAGCGCCTGCCGGCTTCCTCGGCCGCCCGGAGCGGCTCGGATGCCAGGGGCCCAGCCCACACCGCCTCCCCATACTCCTCCGGCTCACGCCCGACGAGCTCGACGAGCCTCTCGCGGGTGAGGAACCGCGCGGCCGTCCAGGGCGCCTCGCCCCGATCTGCTGCCAGCCGATACGTCGCCACCCACGACGACCGAGCTTCCAGCCATCCGACCAGCAGCCACCCTCCAGGCCGGACGACGCGCGACGCTTCCGCCAGCGCGCGGCGCGGGTCCGACACGAACTCGAGCGTGGCGACGATGAGGGCGCCGTCCGCCACCCGGCTGCGCAGGGGGAGGGACTCGCCGAAGGCAGCGACCCACTCGATCGGGAGCCCTGCCGAGCGTGCAACGCCCACGCTCCGCATCGCGCGCGAGGGCTCGACGGCGAGCACTCGTGCCCCGTCCCGGGCGAACACCCGCGCCACGTGGCCGGTGCCCGCTCCCACTTCGACCACAAGGCGGCGCGCTTCCCTCGCTACGAGGCGCCGCAGGAGCGCGAGCTCCTCACGGTCGACGTGCCGGCCCAGCGGCGTTTCGTACCAGTTCTCGTAGACGGGTGCGACGGCCGCGAAGGGGTCATCCTTCACGCCGCCAGGGTGCCGAACCGCCTCCCAAGCCGCAATGCTCGCGGAATCCGGCTGGACCGCGCCCCCATCGCGCCCGACACCGCCCGGGTTGCGGGCAGTGCGGGATGGTCCTTGGCCCGCCGTGCGGCCCGCCGGCGAGGAAGAGCCCTTCGCCCGACGCATCACGCGCTCGGGCTCGAAGGAACCACCGAGGCGAAGGGCGGCCTTACCTCGAACCAGCCGCTGCGGGCACGTCGGCCGCCTTGCCGAGGTGGCGGAGGAAGAACTCCTCCCAGCACACGCGCTCGTAGGCGGGCACCTCCACGTGGCGCCCCGGGTTGGCGTGGAGCGTCTTCTCCCGCGACCCGAGAACGTCGAACAGCTTCAGCACCGAGTCCCGAGGCGCGACCTCGTCGTCCCACTGGCACATCACCATCACAGGCACGGTGATGCGCCGAGCAAGCTGTTCGAACTCCTCCGTGCGCACACCGGCCAGCCCGAGGACCGCGGCCCGAACCCGTGGCTCGGAGGCAACGAACGGGACGCCAATCGCCGTACCCATGGAGAGCCCCCACCAGCCAACAGGCCCCGCGCCCACCTCGGGAAGCTGCTGGACGACGTCGAGCGCAGCCTTCCACTCCCTCACCGCGCGGGCGTTCCGCTCTGCCATCGCTCGCAACTCCTCCGGGCCGAGGGAGCGAAGCCCGCGGGCCAGCCGCTGGCGCATCCGCTCGCGGTCGGCCTCCGTGGCCCGCTCCCCGTGTCCAGGAGCGTCGAGCGCCACGCTCGCGTACCCGTAGTAGCGGACGAAGATCCGCGCCCGCGCGACGATGGTGTCGATCCGCTTATGTTGTGTGCCACCGTGGCACTGCAGGAGGAGGGGGCGTGATCCCCGGGCACCCTCGGGCAGCCAGAGGATGCCGGGCACACGCTCCCCCTCGACCTCGAGCTCGAATCCGCGCTCCACCACTCCCATCTCGGTTCGCTCGTACGTGACCCGCATCGTCTTCCTCCTTCCGCGCCGGCGACGCTCGCCCGTTCCCGAACGTGGTCCGCATTCTATGCCCGCGCCACTCACCTCGCAACGGGCACGACGAACGCAGGGCCGTGCGAGAGCCGACGGGCCCCGGATGCGGGACATCGGCCAGAAACAGGGGGCTCTCGGCTGCTCTAGCCGGAAACTCCATCCCCCTGCTCGGCGAGCCGCGCCAGCTGTTCGCCCACTGTCAACAACGGCGAGACGTCCCGCTCCGTGCGAGCGAGGAGCAGTCCGCCCTCCAGCGCGGCGAGGAGCACGACGGCGAAGGACCGCGCCGCGTCCTGCTCCCACCCGAACTGCTCGAGCCGGGCAGCGATGGCATCCTCCCAGGACCGGAAGGCGGCGCGGCAGGCGCTCCGGAGCGCCTCGGACGTGGCCGAGGTTTCGAGCGCCACCGTCGCGATAGGGCAGCCTTCGACATACCCCGAGCTCTCAAGGCCGTCCGCCATTGCTCGAACGAGGTTGCGCACGACCTCGCCCGCAGAGGCGGCGCCGCCGATCGCTCGCTCGATCCCTGCCCGGAAGCGCTCGCGTGCGTCGGCCACCGCTTCTGCGGCTACCTGCTCCTTGCCGCCCGGGAAATGGAAGTAGAGGGAACCTTTGGGAGCGCCGCTTTCGGTGAGCAGCTGGTTCAGGCCCGTGGCGTAGAACCCCTGCCGCTGCATGAGGCGGCCCATGGTCCGCACCAGCCGGCCGCGAGTATCCGAGCGCCTCATCAACGGGACAGGGTAAGGCACGGGAGGGTTGACCAGGTAGACCGGTCGGTCTAGTTTGGGGCGACCGGTCTCTTGACCGACGAGGAGGAAGCACTCGTGCAACAGCTCACGCTCATAGGTCCGCGCCAGGTCGAGTGGCGCTCGGTACGAGACCCCGTCCTGACATCGCCCACGGCAGCCCTGGTGCGCCCTCTCATCGCGGCAACCTGCGACATCGACCGCCGCATCATCGGCGGCATCGACGCCTTCCCTCCACCGTTTCCGCTGGGTCACGAGTGCGTCGCCGAAGTAGCCGAGGTGGGGAGCGAGGTTCGTATGGTTCGGCCCGGTGACCGTGTCGTCGTTCCTTTCCAGATCGCCTGCGGCGCCTGCGACCGCTGTGCCAGGGGGGTCACCGCGAACTGCCGCGCGGTGCCCGGTTCTTCGATGTACGGCATGGGGGCGCGCGGGGGACCGTGGGGCGGGATGTTCGCAGACCTCGTCGCCGTGCCGTTTGCCGATGCCATGCTCGTGCCGCTGCCGCCTGGCCTGGATCCGGAGCTCGCCGCGAGCGCGAGCGACCAGCTCCCCGATGCCTGGCGGACGGTCGCACCTGCGCTGGCCGCCAACCCCGGGGCGGACGTCCTGGTCCTCGCCGGGGAGCGGAGCGCGCTTGCCCTCTACGCCGCCGGCATAGCTTCCGCGCTCGGAGCCGGAACGGTGACCTTCGCCTCCAGTGACGGGGAGTCACTCGACGCCGCCGCGGTGCTTGGCGCCGTACCCATGGAGCTCCCGGCCAGCGGGCTCCCGCGGCGCATCGGACGCTTCCCCATCGTCGTTTCCGCGACGGCGACGGCCGCCGGGCTCGCCTGCGCCCTCCGCTCCGTCGAGCCCGGCGGCATCTGCGTTTCGCCGGCAATCTTCTGGATGGACGATGTCCCTCTCCCGCTGTTCGACATGTACAACACCGGCGTCACCTTCGTGACCGGCAAGGTGCACGCGCGACCAACCATCCCCGCCGTGCTCGAACTCCTCCTCTCACGCCGGTTCGACCCTGGCCCCGTCACCACGGCCACCGCCGCGCGGGACGAGGCGCCAGAAGCGCTCACGGGCCGGTACATCAAGCTCCTCCTTCGCCTCTCTTGAGAGCGCCACCGCTCCGGCGTGCACGTACCAGGGGCCACCCGTGAAGGGACGTGCCGGGGCCCCGCAGACGGCCGACCCGGCCCATCCTGCCAATGGGTACGCCGCGCCGCAGCGGAACGGGAGGACGGCGACCGCGCGCTCGAGCGGCCCGAACTGGAAATCGCGCCGAGCGACGAGGGATGCCGGCGGGTCGCTCCGGTCTTCGGTCCTCAAGGGTCGACCAGCGAGTCCTCCAGTCCTTGTCGCTCGGCGAGCGCTTCCGGGGTCTCCCCGCACCCAAATTCGAGACCGACGACCATACCGTCCTCCAGGAGCACCTCGAACGCCAGACGGTCGCCTGCCGGGCCCTGGTAGGCGAACAGGGCGACGTGCTCGGGTGTCAAGGCGAGCGGCCCTGCATCGTACGCGCCTCCTGGCCACCGGTACACGCCCACGAGGGCCAGCGCACCGAGCCGACGGAGCGAGCTCGCCAGCGTCTCCTCGTCCCACAGCTCCGCCTCACAGGTGCCTACGGGGAGAAGCTCAAGCTCCGTGCCGTCCGCCACCCCTGGCGGGCACGGCGGAGGGCCGCCGATGCCGCGAGGCCGCACGACGCACGCGATTCGCTGGTAGCGCACCGCGGCCAAAACGGCATCGACGTCGCCACTGGTGATCTCCTCGACCAGCCGCACGATTGCGGGCAGCGGGTCATACGTGCCGCCCCCAGCCGGGACTTCCGCCCCACTTCCTGGCTCGCCGGACCTCCCATCGCTCCCACATGCCACGACCAGGGTCGCCATCACGAGCGGCACCAGGTTCCTCCACATGCGCATGGCTTCCGCTCCCGAAGAAGGCTTCCGACCCTACAACGACGCCGGTCGCGGCGGAGTTCCGCCGGCGAGGCTCCCGGCTCCGGCTGCGAGATGGCGAATGCAACCGCAGAGCTGGGACGCGCCCTGCTTGGCTCGGTCCCGACCGAGGAAGCGCGACCCGTACCGGGTGCGCCGGGCACGAGGCGCCGGGCCCTCGCGTCCCGGTTCAACGACACACCAGCCGCTGCTCAGCTAGCCGCTGAGCACGGCTTTCGCTGCCTGGACGAGCTGACGCCCGACCGAATGCGTCTTGACAAACAGAGGGGCGGCAAGCACGATCGCAGATGTGACGAATCCCGCTCATGTTCCTGGACAGCCCGGCAAGCATGCCATGCAGACGAAGCGCGCGGAAACCCACAGGGGCTCAAGGCCCTGGCTCTGGCTGCTGTTCACCGGAGGATTGGTGGCACCGCGGTGTTCGCGCCACTGATCGCCGTGCCGGTTCTTACGGTGGGTCCGATCGTGGGTGGCATCGTCGCCTCTCGCCGGCATGACGGACCCGTCGCAAGGGCAGTGGCTGCAGGCGCGATCGCCGGTGGCGCTGCTCCTCCTGCTCGTGGCGGCGGGCCTGCTCCTGGTCTTCCCAGTGCATTCCGAAACGGCTGTCACGGAGATGGCGCCGGCGCCTCAGGTCAGCCAGTCGACGCCGTAGCGAGACGCGCGCGAAGCAAGCGCGGCCGCATCCCAGGGCGCAGGCTTCGCGGCAAGCGCACGTCTACCGACAACGGGTCACGGAGGGACGTGACGGAGAGCCCGTGGCCGGGGCGCTCCGCTCGGAACTGGCCTACCACTGCACGAACATCGGCATGACGACGTGGACGTACGTCGGGTCGTCGGGATTCCGGAAAACCCCCTGCGCGGAGGGGCTGGTCATCTCCAAGGCCACCTCGCCGTCGAGCACCGCGAGCACGTCCTGCAAGTAGCGCGCGTTGAAGGCGATGCGCGTGGACTCGCCCTCCACCTTCGCCTCCATCTCCCCCTCATACGAGCCGACCTCGTCCGCGCGGGCGCTCACGACCATCCGCGCCGGGCCCTCCCCCGCGGCGTGGATGTACAGGCGGACGATCCCCGACCCGTCACGAGCGAAGATCGAGGCCCCGCGCACCTCGCGCCGGAACTCGTCCGCTGGCACGACGACCCGCGTGTTCCACTCCGCCGGGATGAGCTGGCTGTAGTGCGGGAACGTGCCCTGCACGAGCTGCGCCACCATCTCCACGTCGAGCATGGAGAACTGCACCTGCGTCCGCTGCCGGTTCACCCGCAGCTCGACCCGCTCGTCGGCGTCGGAGAGCAGCCTCGAGAGCTCCCGCAGTGCGCGCGCCGGCACCACGATCTCGATGGGTTCCGCCGGCGGCGTCGTCAGCTCGAGGTCGGCCACCGCGAGCCGGAACCCGTCGGCCGCCGCCATCGTCAGCCGCCCGTCATCCGTCTTCATGTGCACGCCGGTGAGGACGGGCCGCGTCTCGTCCGTGGCCGCCGCGAACTCCACCCGCTCGATCGCGCGCCGCAGGGCCTTCGACTCCACCTCGAGTGAGGGACCGTCCGTAATCGGCGCGATGTTCGGAAAGTCCTCGGGGTCCATCGTGTTAATGCTGGACTCGTTGCGCGCGCACGAAAGCCGCAGCTGGCGGCCCCGCTCGGGGATCTCCAGGAGCACGGTACTCGGCGGCAGGGAGGCCACGAAGTCGCTCAGCAGCCGGGAGGGGACCGTCGTCGCGCCTTCCTCGTCGATCTTCGCCCCCACCCACGCGCGGATGGTGATCTCGAGGTCCGTGGCGGCGAGCTTCAACCGGCCGCGGTCAGTCGCGAGCAGCACGTTCGCCGTAATGGGCACCGTGGACCGGGTGGCGACCGCCCGCCCCACGAGGCTCAGGCCACGCTGCAGGTTTTCCTGGAGGACTTCGACCTTCAAGTTCCACCCCGCCTATGCCGGCATCGGCCGATTATAGGAGCACGCGAGCCCCGCCGACAAGTCGACTGCTTAGGCGCCTAAGCAATTTCCCCCTGGCGAACGGGGGCGCAGGCCACCCGCGCCCGTATGGCAAAAAGTAAGGACGTTGCTAACTGGTCTGTTCTATACTTGACCGGAGCGATGTACATCTATCGCCTCTCCCTCCGGAACTTCCGGAACTTCGCGGCCGTCGACCTGGAACTCACCCGTGGCGTGAGCATCTTCGTCGGCGAAAACGCGCAGGGGAAGTCGAACCTCCTCGAGGCGATTTACCTGCTCTCGACACTCCGCTCCAGCCGGGCGGCGAGCGACGCCGACCTCGTGCGGCGGGACGTCCTCGACTCCCCCTTTCCGGTGGCCCGGCTCGAGTGCGAGGTGGAGCGTTCCGCCGGCCACCTGAGGCTCGAGCTCGCCATCGTCGGCCGCACCATCGATGCCTCCCACCGCGCCGGGAAGCGGGTGCGGGTGAACGGCGTCCCGAAGAAGGCGTCCGACGCGGTGGGGCAGCTCGCCGCGGTCCTCTTCACCACGCTCGACATCGGCATCGTCGCCGGCTCGCCGCTGCTGCGGCGGCGGTACCTCGACATGATGATCTCCCAGGTCGACCGAGGCTACCTGCGCGCCATGCAGCGATACGCGCGCGTGCTCCAGCAACGGAACAGCCTTCTCAAGCGCGTGCAGGCGGGCCAGGCAGCGGCGGCAGAGCTGAACTTCTGGGACCAGGAGCTCGCGCACTCCGGCGGCATCATCATGCACGGGCGCGCGTCCACCCTCGGCCAGCTCGTGCCGGAGGCGAAGTACCAGATGGAGCGCCTCAGCGACGAGCAGGAGACGCTCGATCTCACGTACAAGCCGGCACTGGGAGGGCTGGACGAGGCCGACTGCCCCATCGACGAAACGGAGTGGATCGCGCGCCTCCACCGCGCCCTCCAGCGAGTACGGCCGCGGGAGATCCAGCAGGGCGTCACCCTCGTCGGGCCGCACCGGGATGACGTGCTCATCGAGATCGACGGCATGCCGGCGGACACCTTCGGCTCGCGGGCGCAGCAGCGCACCGCCGCGCTCTCCCTTCGCATCGCGGAAGCGAATTACATCCGCCAGGCGCTCGGCGACGACCCCGTCGTCCTCCTCGACGACGTCCTGAGCGAGCTCGACGCGCGCCGCCGCCGGGGCGTGCTCGAATTCCTCGACACCTTCCAGCAAACCATCGTCACGACGCCCGACGCAGATCGCGTGCGCGACATCCTTCCTCATGCGTCGGGACGGTTCGTCGTCGTGGCCGGAACCATCTCCCGTTTCGAAGGCGAGTAACCCGTTCAGCCCAGGCCCGGCGGCACCAGCCCCACGAGCCGCGCGGCTGTCACGAACTTCGAGCCGGTAGCCGGGTGCAACCCGCACGCCGCCGCCAGCACGCGCGCCAGCTCCTCCGCCTTCTCCTCGACGCCAGGGAGCGCCTCGAGCTCGACCCGCTCGAAGCCCCCGCAGGGGGCGCCGCCAGGGTCTTCGACGAGACAGCGATCGATGGAGAGCGTCGCCGCGGGAGCCTCCCCGTGCAGGAGCCGGTGGGAGCGGCGCCAGGCACGCAGGACGAAGATCGGGCGGAGCGCCTGCAGCGGCACCGCCTCTTCGAGCGCCGAGCGCGCGGGGCCTGGAGGCCAGGCCGAGGGCGGTAGCGGCTCGGGGAGCGGCTGCTCCACTTCGAGACGCACGAGCGCATCGCCCTCTCGCCGACCGAAGCTCTTCACCGTCGCCGCGGCCCGCCCGCCGCTGTTGCGCACGCGGCATGTGACCCCAGCCCGCGTCAGCCCCCAGTCCGGGGTCTCGAAGTACGTGTCGACGATCTCCTCTTCGGTGGAGCGGCTCGGCGCGAGTTCGGCGGCTTCGGCGAGCCAGCGCTCCACGCGAGCGAGGTCCCCCTCGAACTGCCATTCTCGCTCGGTGATCTCCTCCGGGCCGGGCGCGGCCTCTGCCATGCCCTCAGGGTACCCGGCACCGGGCGCGGTCGTGAGGACACGCCGAGAGCCGCGGCGCCGAGCCACATTATCTGCGGACACGCCCAGAGCGTCCCGCACTCCGTCCGAGAACTCACCTCTTCGGTCGCCGGGCGTCGAGGCGAAGAACCTTCGCGACCCCTTCTTCGAGATCTTGGACGACCACGTACAAGCCGGCGTCCGTACAGGCCAACGACGCGACGCCGACTACAGAGCTAGGGTTCGAGGCAGCCCTGCCCGCCTCCGGGGGGAGGTACACCACCTCTGCACGCTGCTCTTCCACGAACACGCGGAATAGCCGCCCCGTATCCGAGTCGGTGGCGAACACGGACCCGTCCGGGCAGACTGCCACGTCGCCCAGACGAACGGGCCCGGTGATTCGCAAGCGCTCGACTTCCCAGCCCCGACCGCCGTGCCGGAGCCGGAAGAGTGACGCCGGGGATGCGAATGCCGCGTTCGTCGCATACGCCTCCTGCTTGGTGGCGTTCCACGCCACTGAACCGAAGAAGACGAGCGGCCCGGTAGCATCCATCCCGTCGAACAGCGTTAGGACATCCCCCTCCTGCGTGAGCAGCCGCAGCATCCACGAATCGGCGATCAGCAATCCGTACGGCGTGAGTTCGACGTCTGCCACTTGGTTGAGAACCGCCACCTCGGCCGGCCCGTCGGTCGGAGCGAGGATCTCCGGCGGCTGCCCTGAGCCTTGCTCAGCCTCGCCCTCCTTCTTGGTCTCCAGGCCCCGGCAGCGTCCGCGGACGCCGACGACCGTCTCGACCCGGCCATCCGAGTGCAGGCGCCGAACGCATGCGTTCCAGAAGTCTGCGATGAGAAGGGAACCATCCCCGAGAGCGACCATCCCGCCGGGGTGGTAGAACCGAGCCTCCGTCCCCACTCCGTCCGTCCACCCGGGCTCGCCGCTCCCAGCCGCCACCTCCAGCTTCCCGTCAGGTGTGAGCCGGAGAATCCGGTGCCCCCCGGTGTCAGCGAGCCAGACGACCCCCTTCGCGTCCACGGCAATTCCGCTGAGCTCGCTCCCGCCCTCACCGCCACCACCCATGCCTGAGCCTGTCCTGCCGAGTCGATAGATTTCCAGCTCGCCGATGACCGCCGCGCGCGCATCGATTCCCTGAGACCCCCACGACTGTTGCCATGCCACCATCGCGGCCAGCCCCGCCATCGTTGCGGCCGCCGCCGCTCCCAAAACCCACAACCGGACCCGACTCATTTCGTCCCTCCTCGTCACGGACGACCCTGCGGCTTCTCACCAGCATGGGGCTTTCGCCCGAACTGCATTCGATCCCACGGCACCTAAAACCGCCCCCTGCGCGAGGCCTGTTCCGGATTGATACGGGTACCAGCAAGCGTAATGAGTCGGCTGGTATGCCTCGAGGTGCCAGTGAACGCCAGCGTCATTCGTCGCTTGGTAGCAGCTGGAATATGACCAGCGTTCCGTCCAGCCGATGCCACTGCCGTTCGTGACCTGCTGTCCCGGCTGGAGCCGATACCATGTTGCGCCATATGTATCCTGTACGTGTGCATAGAGCACCCACCCCCTATATCCAAGACCGGTGTCGTGCACGTCAACTCTGTACATGTAACCGGCCCAGACAAGTCTATTGCTGCACGAACCGCTCACGGCACTTACGATTCCATACACAGAGTATCCTGCGCTCGATGAGGCGTAGAATGAACCGGGGGTACCTGGCGCTGAGTAGTAGTCCACCGACCAATCTCCGCCCCACGGTGTCGGGTGCGAGCTCGGGTGCGCCACGCCGAAGCGATCCCAATATCCTGTGAACGGCGCTCTCCAGTGCACCCAATGCGTGAAGTGGGAATCTGCCACGCTCTCCATCGCGCCCGGTCGACCCGCCGTTGCCGTCGCTCCGTGCACGATCCGATCATTGCCGAAGAACACGCCCGCGACTGCCATCAGCCCAAGGAGTACGGGCGTCGCCACTCTCACCTGCCACATGATCGCCTCCTGCTCCGACGTGCACAGGTCCATCACGGTTTGGGATGGTAGTCCGTTCCTCGGGCGCGAACATCCCCCGAAACGGAGGATATTTGCGTTCTCCCAGTCAGACAGCCGCCCTCCGGCCCAGCAACGGTGGCTGGCCCCGCTCCGTCCTCTGCCAGCCAGCGCCAGAGCCTTTCGCCCCCGCAGAGGAGGTTTCTGGTTCGGCTCAGCAGCGTGTCCGATATGCCGCCGCTCCCACGCCCCCGGAGCACCCGAACCCCTTCCCACCCTCCGGATCCACCCCGTGGATGACGTCGAGATGCGCGTCCGAATACGCAAGCTGACCCCCGCAGAAACGGGGACTGAGGTGGGGTGCATCCCTACCTCTACGCGGCGACCGCGCCTGCAAGCGCGTGCACAGCCGAGGTCGCCGCAAGCACCTGGCAGCGACTCCCAAACCTCCTGCGCCCCCCACGAGCTCCCGCCGGTCATCGCTCCGCGTCCTGAGTAGTCCGGATCTCCCGAAGCAAGAACAAACCCGAGGCTGCAGAAGTTCCCGGCGGCACGGCCCGTTCGGCAGCCTCGGGACGCGGGGCTCCGGACGCCGCCCCAGGGCGCAGGAGACCGGTGAACCGCCTCCTACCTTCCGGGGCACAGGGCAGCATAATCGCGGCCCCGGTCAGACCTCCCGACGGCCGCGGCAGCGACGTCCCGCGCTCTGACGGCCGAAACGCCGCTTGGGATAGTTCACGCGACGTTCCCGCCCTTGCCAGTACTTCTCGCGGAGGAGGTACTTCTGCAGCTTCCCCGTGGCGGTCCGCGGGAGGCTCTCCACGAACTCGACCGAGGTGGGGCACTTGAAGTGGGCGAGCCGCTCGCGGCAGAACTCGATCAGCTCCTGCTCGCTCGCCGCGGCGCCCTCCCGGAGGACGACCAGCGCCTTCGGCGTCTCCCCCCACTTCTCGTGGGGGACGCCGATGACGGCGCACTCGAGGACGGCCGGGTGCTTGTACAGCGTGTCCTCCACCTCCGCCGAGGAGATGTTCTCGCCCCCGGAGATGATGACGTCCTTCTTCCGATCGACGATGTGGATGCTGCCGAACTCGTCCCAAACGGCGAGGTCGCCGGTGTGGAAGTAGCCGTCGTAGATCGCTTCGGCGGTCGCCTCCGGCTGATTCCAGTAGCCGGCGAAGACCATGTTGCCGCGGGCGCAGACCTCGCCGATCGTCCGGTTGTCCTTCGGCACAGGATTCCCCGCGTCATCGAGGACCTGGATGTCGCACCCGATCGCCTCCACACCCGCCCGTGCGCGCCGCTGGTAGTCGGAGCCGTCCGGGTTGTGAAAGTCGGGAGTGGAGACCGTAAGGATGGGCGCCGTCTCGGTGAGGCCGTAGATCTGGATGAACTCCCAGCCGAGCTCCTTCTCGAGACGCTCGATGAAGGCAGCCGGCGGCGGTGCCCCCGCTACCACGAACCGCGGCCTCGTGCGGATCCGGTGCTTCTCCTTTTCCGGGTATTGGAGGACCGTGTTCGACACCGCCGGGGCCATGCACGCGAACGTCACCCCTTCCTCTTCGATGAGCCGGTAGATCTCGCTCGCGATGACCTGGCGCAGGACCACGTGCGTCCCACCCATCGCCGTGATGGCGTACACGCCGCCCCAGCCGTTGGCGTGGAACATCGGCAGCGTCCACAGCTCCACGTCGTCGTGAGAGACGCGCAGGTGGGCGATGAAGTTGTAGGCGTTGATGTACGCGTTCCGGTGGGTGATCATCACGCCCTTCGGCCGCGCCGTGGTGCCGGAGGTGTAGTTGATGGTCGCGACGTCGTCCTCGTCGAGGTCCACGGGCGGCGTCGGTCCTGTCGGCTGCCGGCCGAAGACGTCCTCCCACGCGACCCAGCCCTGGGGCGCCGGACCGTCGTCCTGGGCGACGATGAAGTGCTCCACGGTCGGCAGGCGGTCGCGGATGGCGTCGACGACGTGCGTGTATTCGTAGTCGACGAGGACGGCCTTCACGCCCGCGTGGTTGATGATGTACTCGTGGTCGGCCGCGGCGAGGCGGTAGTTGAGCGGCACGAGGATGGCGCCGATCTGGTTGACGCCGTAGTAGCTCTCGAGGAAGAAGTGCGAGTTCGGGCTGAGGATGCAGACCCGATCACCCTTGCCGACGCCGAGCTCGAGGAGTCCGTGGGCGAGCTGGTTCACGCGCGCTTGGTAGTCGGCGTACGTGTACCGACGATCGCCGTCCACGATGGCGGTCTTGTTCGGGTAGAGCTTGGCGGCCCGGCGAAGGAAGTCCCCCACGAGCAACGGAACCTTCATGACGTCCCCCCTTGCTGCTCTGCTGTCGCGCGCATTCTACGCGCGGAGGCGCCGCCCGGGATCCCCGTTCGGCGCGGCTGGCCGAGCTGGGCAGCGCGGGCCCTGCGAGACCGGCGGCTCGCACTCGCGTTGCAAGGGTCCGGGAGGACGCTTCGTGAATCCGCAGCGCGAACGCGGGGAGCGCGGTGGGGCCGTCACGCACAGGGTCCCAACTCCGGCGTCCGGGAGCACGAAAGCATCGGCGAGGGCGAACGTCCCCTGGCGGTGGGAGCGGGGCATCGCGCCGCTCGAAGCGTCCGGCCCTCGTCGCGCGAGCCGCTATCTCGGATCACCGCGCCTCGTAGACGGGCGCCACGATGACGACCTGCCCTTCGGCCGGCAGCTCGACGCCGTTCGCTGCCGCCCATGAGCCGGCGTCGGGGTACTCGAAGAGGCGCAGCTCCCCCTCGCGCCCTTCGGCGCCCTCGGGGACGTAGAGGCCGCGGATGCCGTCGTCAGGACAACCGGCCGCCACCCACCGCTTCGCCTTCTCGTACTCGTCGTCGAACCACTGGCGGACGAGCGCCGTCGCGCCGCTCGCGTCGAGTTCCGCGGCCTGGGCCGGCGACGGGGCCGCCGGTCGCGACATCGCATCCCGCGCGGCGTCGAGGGTCGCGCCGGCGCGCAGGCACTCGTCCGGGGTCAAGGCCAGCCGCTGCCAGCCTGGCGCGACGCGGAGCGAGGCCGCCGCGCCGCCCTCTCCCTCGTCACTCCGCATGCCCAGAAAGAGGACCACGGCCGCGGCCGCCAGCAGGAGGACGGTCGAAGCAAGAGCTACCCGCATCGACGAAAGAATGCACGGCGGCGCGGGCTCCATCGGACGTTTCCCCCGATTTTCGCTGCGTCATGCTCTCTATCACGGTCCGGCCCCTTTTGGCGAACAGGCCTTCACAGCCGCCTACCATGCGGTAAACTGGGGGCGTCCCCGGAACGATTGGTTCCGGCGATGCCTTGCCAAAGGGGAACCGATGCAACTGCCGCTCCCTACGGGGCGGTGCCTCCGGTTCCCTTCGTCGAGGGGCCAAGAAAACTGAGCGAGGAGCCGCACATGACGCAAGCGACGCTTCACCCGAGCGAGATCCGTATGGACGACCCGGAACTGTTCGAGCAGGACCGGGCGCACGAGGTCTTCCGCATCCTCCGGAGGGAGGCTCCTGTCCACTGGACTCCGGACTCGGAGTACGCGAAGGGGTTCTGGTCTCTCACGAAGTACGAGGACATCGTTTACGTCTCCAAGAACCCGCAGATCTTCAGCTCGGAGCGCGGGATCACCTCCTTCGAGCCGCACGAGGTCGACCCGAACGACGTCAACGCGCGGCTGTACGGGAAGATGATCATCACGATGGACCCGCCTCGCCACGCGCGCATGCGGCGTCTCGTGAACAAGGGCTTCACGCCGCGGGCGGTCGCCACCTGGGAGCCGAAGATCCGCGAGGTCACGAACCACATCCTCGATGGCATCGCGAAGAAGGGTGAGGCGGACTTCGTCACGGAAGTCGCGGCGCTCCTGCCGCTCGCAGTCATCTGCGAGATCATGGGCGTCCCGCGGGAGGACTGGGGGAAGATGTTCCAGTACACGAACCAGGTCCTCGGCGGCGGCGACCCGGAGTTCCAGACCGACGTGCCCGAGGAGATCCGCGGCACGCCCGAGGGGGCGCGGCAGCAGATCAACATGGGCACGGCGAAGATGTTCGCCTACTTCGCCCAGAAGCTCGCCGAGCACCGGGCGAAGCCCCAACCGGACCTCGTGCAGGTGCTCCTGGAATCCGAGGTCGACGGCCAGAAGCTCACGGACGAGGACATCCTCTGGTTCTGCTTCCTCCTCATCCTCGCCGGGAACGAGACGACCCGGAACGCGATCGCCGGCGGGCTGCTCGCCTTCTTCGAGCACCAGGAAGAGAAGCGGAAGGTGCTCGAGAACCCGGGCATCATGCCGATCGCGACGGAGGAGATCGTCCGCTGGACCTCGCCGGTCCTCCACATGGCGCGCGTCGCGAAGGAGGACGTCGAGATCCGCGGGGTGCCGATCAAGAAGGGCCAGCGAATCGTGATGTGGTACCCGTCGGCGAACCGGGACGAGGACGTGTTCGTGGACCCGTACCGGTTCGACGTCACCCGCCAGCCGAACGAGCACATCGCCTTCGGCATCGGCGAGCACTACTGCCTCGGCGCCCACTTCGCCCGGCTCGAGATCCGGGTGATGTTCGAGGAGCTCTTCCGCCGCTTCCCCGACATCGAGCAGGCCGGCCCGCCGGCGCGGCTGCGTTCCACCTTCATCGGGGGCATCAAGCACCTGCCGGTGCGGTTCACGCCCGAGGCGTAGCCTTCGTGCGAGGCCCGAGGGTAGACGGGGCCCCTCGCTGGCGCCAGGGGCCCCTGCATCCGCGCCGGAATCCGTCCGATCGTCAGTCCTTGAAGAGGCTCTCCGCCACGGCCAGGAGCTCGCGCTCCGTGATGCCGGAAGCGGAGACGACGGTCATCACGCCGTCGGCGTAGACGTGCACCTCGCTCTGACCGTATCCAACTTCCGGAACGAGCGGGCGCGCGACAGCCGCAGGGTTGCCGGCCACCCGCGTTTCGTACCACCGGCCTGGAACGTCCCGGAGCGTGGTCGACGAGACGGGCTCCGAAACCCGCTGGCGGCGGATGGTGAGGACGCCGCCGTACTGCAGGGGCTCGGCGAGGGAGCCCACTTCATACTCCGCCTCGGTCGACACCACCGCTTCACCGCACCACAGCGCCGCGCCCTGGACAAATCCGGTCGCGGGTGGCAGATGGACGGGATTGATTGCGAGATCCGTCTCGGCGGCCGACTCGAGCGGCTTCCAGCCGTTCTCCCCGCACGCCGAGAGCTCATCGCCCGCGGCTGCCTCGAGCGCTTTGGGCACCTCGTCGAGCTCGCCGAACCGGATCCCTGCGAGCGTCCCCCGAAACACCGGGTAGGTCAGCTCCATGCGGTGGTACGGGTCGGCCCAGCCCGGCCGGCAGATGTCCGGCGTCGCGCCGGGGACCACCGTCTCGTCCGGCCGAACCGGATTGCTGACCGACTCAGGCGGGCACCCCGGAGGCGCCCCGGAGTGCGTGGGAGCCTGGACCGATGGTTGCGGCCCTCCCGCGCCGCCGCCGACCCCCGAAGGCGTGCCTCCCGGGTGCAGGGTCGGCTCTGCGTCAGCCGGAGCTCCCTGGCCCCCGTCCGCCCCACTGCCGCCCTCTGCGCACCCGGCTAGCAGCAGGGTGGCCCCGAAGATGCTTAGGCCGACTACCAGGCTGAGGACTCTCGTCTCGATTCGCATCTCATGCTCCTCCTTACCATTGCCAGCTCTGACGGTGCTGCCATTGCCCGGGGTTCAGGTACCCGGGGTAACTACCCGGAACTTGGTACCGCGAGGCGCTCAATCCTCCGGGAAGAGCGTAATGGTGCCGCCCGAGCCTCTAAGCTCGATCCCCCGTTCGGCAGCGTACTCGAAGAAGCTGTCGTAACGGAAAAGCCGGAGCCAGGACACTCCGAGCTCGTCGCTATGCACGATGCCCCGGACACCGTCATCCGGGCAGCCTGCGGCGACCCACGCCTCCGCCGCCTGCCGTTCTTCGGTAAACCACTCGACGTACGCCCGCCAGAATGGGTCTGAGTCCGTGACTCCGGCCTGCCGGATTGGCTCCATGTCACGCTCGAACTCGCGCACCCGTCGCTCCAATTCCTGCGCCGCTTGCGCACACTCTGCTGCCGTCGGCCGCGCGAGACGGGCCGCGAAGGGGCCCGGCTCGTCGCGCAGCACCTGAAATGCCCACCACCCGGCAATTGTTGCGGCGCCGCCGAGGGCAAAGAAGACGCCGGCGACTACCGTCGGGCGGGCCCAATGACCCCACCACCGACCGAGGCGGCCGATCCACCGCCGCGCTCTCACCGCCCCGCTCCGCAGCGGTTGAACATCACGCACCCCCGCTGCCCGCTGCAGGCATATCTACCGGAACCCGACCTGGAGCGCTGGCGCTCCGGGAGGCGCGCTGGGCGAGGGTGGCGAGACCTCCCGCTCGAAGAGGCGGTATGAGACGGTGCCAGTCCCGGGCACCACGTACGCGCCGCGCACGCCATCGTCCGGGCAGCCGTCGGCCGCCCACGCTCGCGCCCGGTCCACTTCCTCCTGTAGCCACCTCCTCACGATTGTCACGTCCGCATCTGAGGGCCGAGCGCCGTGCTGCTCCATCTGCCGAAGCGCCGTGCGGACGTTCTCTTCGGTTGCGGAGAGCCATGACGGAACCATGTGGCATTCAGCCGCGGTGAGTGGCCGCCGCTCCACGTTCGCGCCCTCTCGTCCCGATACGGGCCTCAGCGCCCCAGACGCAAGGGCGACCGCGGCCACCCACATCCCTAGCGAGAACGCAAGCCACGGCGCCGCCTTCCCGTTCCGCAACGCGGCGGTCGTCACACGCATGATTCGGCCGGGAGCACCCGCTCGGCAGTCGGTCCGGGCATCTCCATACGCGCCCTCCAGCTACCACCGTCGTGCGGAATCCTATGGTGATTCGCGACGGCTGCCATCCTCCGTTTCGGAGGATCTTGCGGGATGCGATGCTCGCCCGCGCGCAACCGGGGACCCGTCCGTCACGATGGCAGCGGGAGTCCCCATCCGAGGGCGACTACGCTTCCTCCTCAGGAGATGCTGCTTCGTCCTCGTTGATCTCCAGCCACACCCGCGCGGCCTCACGGCGCGAGCGGACGCCGAGCTTTGCGAGGATGTGTTCGACGTGGGTCCGCACCGTCGTCTTGGACAGTCCCAGCCGGGCCGCGATCTCCGCCGTGGTGAAGTGCCGTGCGATGAGCGCGAGCACCTCCCGCTCCCGGTCCGTCAGCCGCTCCATGCGGCTCCTCCTCGCTCCGGTCGAACGGCATCGTATCGCGGCAACGATTGGCGGGTCAATTCTCTCCTGAGCTACGTTTCACTCGGCAGAGCCGATCGTGCTCGCTCCCAGCCCGAGCGTCGTCACGGCGCGTCGTCCTGGTCCTCGAGGAAGCCGAGCGATTGGAGGAGGCGCCGGAGCTCCGCCGGGAGGTCCTCGGCGCGAGCGACCATCGCCTCGAGTGCCGAGTCGGCGCCCGCCCGGGAGCACGTCCGCCCGAGCGCGATATCTGGGATTGTGCGCAGCCGCGCGCTGTCCTATCGTGGCCGAATCGGCATCGAGGGTGATTCTATGCGCATCGATCTGCTCCGCACGCTGCACCGGTACGGCACCTGGGCGACCGGACTGGTCCTCGAGGAGGCCTCCCACCTCGCCGAGGGGCAGCTCAACGCTCCCAGCGACGTCCCGCGGGGAAGCCTCTTCGAGACGCTCGCCCACACGTACGCGGCCGAGCATGTGTGGCGCGTGCGCTGCGAAGAAGGGCGCTCGCCGGAGCGCCTGCCAGCCGGTAGTGACTTCGGCTCGCTCACGGAGCTCGCCGCCGCGTGGCGCAGCGAGCAGGCTGCCATGCAGGCGTACCTCGCCCGTCTCACCGAGGAGGATCTGGATGGGGCGATCGAGTACCGGCGAACGGACGGCACGCCGTTCCGCCAGCCGCTCTGGGAGGTGCTCCTCCACCTCGCGAACCACGGCACGCAGCACCGGTCGGAAGCAGCGCTGCTCCTCACCCGCTTCGGCCGCTCTCCAGGGGACCTCGACCTCATTCGCTACTTCCGGGAAGGACGGGCGGGCTGAGGGCAGGAGCCCTGTTCCCATCGTGACTCGCCGCGCACACTGCGGGTCGACGGAGCGGGTCGTTCAGCCGTCCTGCTCGGGTGTCGAGCCCCGTACTTCCTCCATCACCTCCAGCCAGAGGCGAGCCGCTTCCCGCCGGCTCTCGAGGCCGAGCTTGGCGAGGATGTGCTCGATGTGGTCGTTGACCGTGTGCTCGGAGAGGCCGAGTCGGCCGGCGATCTCGCCCGTCGTGTAGTGGAAGGCGACGAGCTGTAGCACCCGGCGCTCCGCCTCCGTCAGCCGGTCGAGGCCGGCCTCGTTCCGCTCCATGTTCGCTCCCAAGCGCCGTTCGTCCGGTTCGCCGGGATCATACTACGACGCACCAGTTGCCCCTCCGGCGCGGAGACGAGGTGCTCGGCGGCACCGCGAAGGCGGTTCGAAATCGCTCACTCGGCCGACTCGACACCGGGAAGCACACCCATCGGACTGGCACGGAACCACTCGCGAAACCAGTCGGGCAGCCTGTCCCAGTGCGCCGCAAGCCAGTCTAGAAAGGACTCGAACTCGAAGAGCCGGTAGTCGACGGCCTGGCCGTTCGGCGCGGGTCGTACTGCGCCTCGGATGCCGTCGTCGGGACAGCCGGCGTCGAGCCAGGCGCGAGCCTTCGCCTCTTCCGTATCCCACCAGGTGCGCTCCAGACGAAAGAACTCGCGCCAGCCCTGGAGTTCGCCAGCATGCAGACCACTCCCCGCCGAGCTCTTCTCGAGCTCCTGCAGGTTGCGCGCGTTCTGCCCGAGCACCGACTCCCGTCGCTCAGCGAGCTGCGCTCGGGCTTGCTCGCACTCCGCCGCGTCGCGAATGGGAGAGACTCCGGGGCCCCGCCCGCTGGGCCGATCGGCTGCCATCCGGAGGAGTTCGGCCCCCAGAGAAGCGGTGCGCTCGTGCCTTCGCCACCTTCGGGCAGCGCGAGCCAGACCCCGAAGCCGAGGGCGACCCCGACCCCGGCCGCCGCCGCTCGTAGAAGCATCCGCCTGTTGAGCAGGACCTCCCGCGACGCCATGGCGCGTCGAGGCGCCTACTCCCACGGGTAGCGGAAGGGGCCCGGCCCGTACGTGCCCGCGGGCACGACGCCCGTCGCCTCGGCCCACTCGTAGGCGGAGCTGTAGATGAGCACGCGATACTGGCGAGAGCTCGGGGCTCCCTGCTTCTCGTACGCGCCGCGGACGCCGTCATCGGGGCAGCCCGCCGCCACCCACCTTTCCGTCTGCTCCGCCTCCCACGCTGCCCAGGCACGGTGCAAGGCGAGTTGCTCCTCGGTCAGCCGAGGGCGGGAGAAGCCGCCGGGCAGCAGCTCCAGCAAGAGGGGGTCGTCCGGCGCCGTCCGCGCCCATGCGCGGATCATCGCCCCGATCATCGGGCACTCTTCCGACGTGAAGGGGACACGAACCCAACCGTCCCGCAGGAGGGGGTCGGCTCCGGCGCTTCGGCTCCCGTGGAGGGCGAGGAGGGCGCCGAACGTCAGCGCCGCGGCGGCGACGACGAGCAGGAGCAGCAGTGCAGGCTCTCGCAGTCGGTGACTGTAGGACGACATTCGCCTCCCTCCAGACGCGAACTCGAGCCGCGCAGCCTTCGACGAGCGCTGTCAGCGCCAGGATCTGCCCCCCATTCGGCCCTGGCATCCCGAATTTCTGGGGATGCTCCTCGCTCCGGTTAAGCCTTCCTTACCGTCCCGCGGCGGCGCCCCCGGACACGCCGCGGACGGCGTCGGCTTCGCCGCGCCGCTCGTTCCCTGATCCCCCGATGGCGCGAAGCCGCGCCCCGGCACACCTCCCGGCCTCACCTCCTCCACGGCGGGACCGGGGGCTCCTCGGGCACCGGGATGCCGAGCTTTGCGTACCACTCGCGGAGCGCCGGCGTGAGACGGCCATGCGCGAGCGCCCAATCGAGCTCGGTCGCCCACTCCAGGAGGACGAAGCCGCGCCGCTCTCCGGTTTCCGCATCGACGAGCACGCCCCGGATGCCGTCCTCCGGACAGCCCGCGTCCACCCACGCCTGCGCCTTCTCCATCACCTCGTCCTGCACCCACGACCGGAGGAGCGCCTCGTACTCGCGCACCCGGCGTAGGTCGGCACGGGCCTCCGCCGACTCGGGGTCATCGCGGCCCTCCAGCTCCCGCAGCCGCCGCTCCATCTCCTCCTGGGGGAGCTGGAAGCGCCGCTCGAGTTCGTCGTGCCAGAACTGCTGCAGCCGGGAGAGCTCCGCCGCCGCCTCGCGGCACTCGTCGGCGGTGAGCGGGCGGAGGGCGAGGTGCTCCGCACCGCCGTCCGAGTCAGCGCCGACGACGATCACCTCGCCCTGGGGCCCGTAGAGCGTCAGCGACCGCTCCTCCGGAGCCTCGCGCAGCGCGAGCCACCAGATCGCGAACCCGGCGGCCACCCCCGCGAGCGAGACGCCGCCCAGGAGCGCCGCGAACCGTCTGTGGGACATGGCCGGTCCCCGGCAGTCGGAGCTACGGTCGCTCCCAGATCTGGAACAGCTCGAGCTTCGGCGCCCGTTCGGGCGGGAGCAGGCCGCGGCTCACGGCCCAGCGCCGGAAGTCGGGCTCGCCGTGCGGCTGGATGTACCGCGCATCCGGCTTCGACTCGTGGAAGTACACGCCCCGAAGGCCTTCCGCGGGGCAGCCGCGCCGGACCCAGGCGAGCATCTCTTCCGTCTCGTGCTCGATCCAAGCGCGGAACGCAGCTTCCTCCTCGGCGCTGAGCGCGTTCGGTCCGAAGGTGCGCTCGAGGTCCTCGAGAGAGGCGAGCGCACCATCGCCCCAGCTCCGGGCGATGCCGAGCGCGAACTGGCACTCCTGCTCGGTGAGGTCGTCCTGGTGCCAACCGGGGCGGAGCGCTTCGTCCGCGCCCGCCACGCCGCCCGGGACGAGCGCCTCGAGCAGGAGAAGCGTCGCGCCCATCGCCGCGGCGAAGGCGGCGACCGCCGCCGCGAGCGGCGAGCCAGAGACCCGCTTTGGCTTCTTATGCCTGCGCATCCGCTGTCCTCCTATGGTAATTTCACCTGACCACAACCTTGCCGGGGGCTATATCGCTATGGTACGTAATACAGCGAGGAGTATGTGGTCCTGAATGACCACAGGGGTCCGCTATGGTAGTACACCCAATGACTCCCTTTCGTCATCCAGTAGCCCGTATACATCGGGAAGCTCCCGAAGCTTGAAACGTATCTACCGGAGGTTGATGCGTACGAAGACGCTACGGTGTAGAAGTCCGGGAAGTAAGGATCGTACCGCATCAGCTCAGACCTAACGGCAAGCACAAGCCACATCGAGCAGCTCGTGGCTGACCCGTATTGGGACATCGAAATGTAACTAACGTATGAGCATGGGGGTGCCGACTGAGCATTTGCCGGAGCAGCGTTAGCGCGAACGAATACCCCCACGGCGAGCAGCAGGCCGGCCAGGCCCAGTGCCATGTGCTTCATCACGATGCGTCCCCACTGTGTCTTCGGGCGCACGATACGCCAGCCCCGGGGCGCTGCCATCCCCAATTTCGGAGGATTTTTCGCGTCCGAGGGCCTCGCGGCGGCCGGTCGCGGCCGTCGCGCCCTGTCCGGCCTTCGGCATGAGGCTCGAGCTGGGACGGCGGTGTACGATGGAGCGCAGCCCGAGTGCCGGAGAGGCCGCCATGGACCGTATCCTCCGCGTCGACCTCACCCGCCGCACGATCCGCGAGGAGCCCGCGCCCGACCGGTACCGGCTCTTGGGAGGCCGCGCGCTCACGGCGACGATGCTCCTCGAGGAGTGCGACCCCGGGGTCCACCCGCTGGCGCCCGAGGCGAAGCTGATCATCGCGCCCGGCCTCCTCGGCGGGACGGCGGTGACCACGAGCGGGCGCACGAGCTTCGGCTTCAAGAGCCCCCTCACAGGCGGGACGAAGGAGGCGAACGTCGGCGGCCAGCTCGGCCACCGCCTCGCTCGCCTCGGCATCAAGGCGATCGTGCTCGAAGGCGCCTCCACCGAGGGCTGGCTGCGGCTCGACCTCGACGCAGGGGGGGCGCGGCTGCTCCCAGCCGACGACCTTGCCGGGAAGTCGAACTATGAGCTCCACCGCCTGCTCGTCGGCGAAGCGGTGCAGACGAAGGCGGCGGCCACGATCGGCCCGGCCGGGGAGTACCGGCTCGCCGCGGCGTCCGTGGCCGTCACGGACCCCGAAGGCCGCCCGACGCGCCATGCGGCCCGAGGAGGGCCAGGCGCCGTGATGGGAGCGAAGGGGCTGAAGGCGATCGTCGTCGACGATTCGGGCGCGCCCCGCGTCCTGAACGGGGAGCGCAAGGACGAGTTCAAGCGCGAGGTCGTCGCCTTCAGCAGGGTCGTCCTCGAAGATCCGCGGACGCACAACCTCAGCCGGTACGGCACCGCGGGCGTCGTCAAGTACGTGAACCGAGAAAACGTCCAGTCGCTCCCCACGCGCAACCACCGCTTCGGCCGCTGGGATCGCGCGGACGCCATCAGCGGGCAGTACATCGAGGAAGTGGGCCGGGCGCGGGGCGGGAAGATGCTCCCCTGCATGGCCGGCTGCATCATCAAGTGCGCCATCCTCTTCAACGACGAGCGCGGCGAACACGTCACGACCGCCCTGGAATTCGAGACCCTCGCCCTCCTGGGCTCGAATCTCGAGATCGAGCCCGCCGACGCCGTGGCGGAGCTGGACCGCATGTGCGACGACATCGGCCTCGACACCATCGAGATCGGGAACGCCATCGGCGTGGCGATGGAGGCCGGGCTCCTCCCCTGGGGCGACTGGGAGGGGACGAAGCGCTTGCTCGAGGAGATTCGCGCCGGCACACCGCTCGGCCGCATCATCGGCAACGGCACGGAGCACGTCGCCCGCACGTTCGGCATCCACCGCGTGCCGGCCGTGAAGGGCCAGGGCTTGCCCGCCTGGGAACCGCGCACCCTGAAGGGCATGGGGATCACGTACGCCACGAGCCCGCAGGGGGCCGACCACACTGCAGGCATGGTGACCGCCCGCGGCGCAACGCCGGAGACGCTCGTGAAGCAGAGCCGTCACGAGCAGCTCGTGATGATGGCCATCGACTCGGTCGGGCTCTGCCAGTTCTCGAACGCGCTGCCGGCCGATATGGCGAAGTTCATCAGCCATCGGTTCGGAATCGAGTGGAAGGACACGGACGTGCTGGCGATGGCCCGCCGGGCTATCGAGGCGGAACGGGAGTTCAACCGTCGGGCCGGATTCGACCGGGACGACGACCGTCTCCCCGCCTGGCTGCGGTACGAACCGCTCGAGACGCCGGACGGGCCGATGGTGTTCGACATCCCCGACGAGCTGCTGGATCGCGTCTGGGGCGAGGGCTAGGGCGAACGCCTCACCCGCCTTCAGCGCCGAAGACCGACCCCGGCGGGCTCCGCCACCGGCTCAGGGGCGGAAACGGGCGGCGCAGGCACCGGCCGCGCGAAGAGCACCGCCGCGGCCGCGAGGTAGGTGAGCGCGGCAGTCACGAAGAAGGGCACGGTATACGAACCCGTCACATCTTCCAGCAGCCCGACCAGGAACGGGCCGCCGCCGCTTCCCACCTGCCCGGCGAAGTTCACCAGCCCGAAGATGGCCCCGAACGAGACGAGGCCGAAAATCTCGCCCACGAGCAGCGACTGCATCATGTACACGTTGCCGATCGTGAACCCGAAGACGAGCGTCAGCAGCCAGGTCGAGACGAGGTTGTCGATGAGGACGATCCCGACCACTGCCGATCCCTGCGTCACCAGCAGCAGCACCGTGAGCAGCCGCTTGTCCACCGCGTCGGCGAAGGTGCCGACGACCAGCCGCGCGACGATCGACCCGAACGCGGTCACGCTGAGCGCGAACGCCGCCTCGCTGCGCGAACCGATGCGCTCTTCGAGAAACGAAATCTGATGAATCACGTAGCCGGTCTGCGCGAGGAGGACGAGCAGGAAGGCGACGAGGATCGCCCAGAACGAAACCGTCCGGATGGCCTGTTGAGGGGTCCAGCGCCGGAGCTGCACCTCCGCCGAGAGCGTCCCCCGCGCCGGGGTCGCGTCGAGCGGCATCCCGTCAGGGTCGAGGCCCATCTCCCGCGGGTCCCAAACGATGACGAAGAGGGTCACGGGTAGGGCGACGGCGAGGATGAGTGCGCCCATCGCCGGAGCAGCGAGCTCGAGACCTCCGACGTCGATGAGCCGGCTGATGAGCGGGGAGAGCACCACGCCCCCGAGGGAGACGCCGGTGGCGGAGATGCTCATCGCACGGGCCCGACGGCGGACGAACCAGCGCGTCATGATCGCGTTGATGGCCACGCCGGCCGACATCCCGACCGCCACGGCCAGGGTGGCGTAGACGGCGTACAGCTGCCACAGCGAATCGACGAAGCCGATCAGCCCAGCCGCGATCGCCTCGAGGACGATCCCCACCACCATGAAGCGCAGCGGTCCCTGTTCGTCGATGCGGGGTCCCACGAAGGCGCTCGTGACGCCCATGAGGCTGAAGTACAGCCCGGTAGCGCCGCTCACCGCCGTGTTCGACCAGCCGTGCTCCTCTTTCAAGGGCCCGAGGTAGACGGCGAGCCCGTAGTAGCCGACGCCCATGCCCACGAACATGAGCGCGGCGCAGGCCAGCGCGATGTACCAGCCGTAGAAGACGCCCGACGGCAGCAGGCGAGCTGCAATCGGGCGTCTTGCTCCCGTCGCGGTCATTTACGCCAGTCTAACGAACTCCCCGGTTCCGCGCGCTACCGTCCGTGGAAGACCGGCTCCCGCTTCTCGACGAACGCTTTCGCGGCGTTCCGGTGATCTTCGGTCGTGCCACAGAAGGTGTGGTTCTCCGCCTCCCGGGTGAGCGTCTCGGTGAGCGAGTGGGTGGCGCCGTAGTTGAAGTTGTCCTTCATGCGCGCCAGCGCGATAGGCGGGCCCGCCGCGAGCTGCTTCGCTACGGCCATGACCTCGTCCCAGAACTGGTCGTGCGGCACCACCTTGTTCACGAGCCCGATCCGCTCCGCCTCCCTCGCATCGAGGAGCGGCGCCAGGTAGTACAGCTCGCGCGCCTTCGCGGGCCCCACGAGCCGCTGGAGGAACCAGGTGCCGCCGAAGTCGCCGCTGAAGCCGACGCGCGCGAACGCGGTCGTGAACTTCGCCTGGTCACTGGCGATGCGGATGTCGCAGGCGAGGGCAAGGCTGAGCCCAGCGCCCGCCGCGGCGCCGTTCACCGCGGCGATGGTCGGGATCCCTCCCTCGTGGAGGAGCCGCGAGATCTCCATTCGCTGGCGCAGCTGGAACGCGCGGGTCGCCAAGCCCGGGGCGTTGCTCACGCCATCCCCCTGGCCCGAGGCCATCGCTTTGACGTCGCCGCCGGCGCAGAACCCGCGGCCGGCTCCCGTGAGCACGAGGCAGCGGACCTCCGGATCGTCGATGGCTTGTTGGGCGTAGCGGATGAGCCCTTCCAGCATGGGCTCGCTCATCGCGTTGAGGACTTCCGGCCGGTTCATCGTGAGGATGCCGACCATCCCTTCTTTCCGGAACAGGACGTGCTCTTCGCTCATCTGCCTCGACCTCCTGGCGCGTTGGCGGCCCCATTCTAGGCGACTTCCTTCGGCGCTGCCTACGCTCCGCTGCTGGCGGACCGCTCCCGCAGCACCGCGAAGACTTCGGGTTCGCGGAGGAACGGCCGCGCCGCAAGGGCGGCGAGGATGAGCACCGCCGCCATGGCCACGTACACGGCCCGGATGCCGAGCAGCCCGCCGACCGCTCCTCCCGCCAGCGGGCCCACGAGGAGCGCGAGCGACTGCATGCTCGAGGCAAGCCCAAAGGCGCTCCCCTGCTTGCCGTCGGGGGTGCTGGCCGCGATGAGGGCGTTCGTCCCCGGCACCATGGCGCCCTGGAAGAGACCCACGGCCCCGAAAAAGAGGAAGAACGTCGTGAAGTTCCCTGCCGCCGCGACGGGGAGGTAGAGGAGGCCGGTCACGGCCGCCGCCCCGAGGACGCTGTTCCGGTAACCGAGGCGCTGCCCCACGGGACCGATGGAGAGTGCCGCGATGGTGCTCGTGGCGCCGACCACGCCGAAGAGCACCCCCGTCGCCGCCTCTTCCCGCATGTCGAGGACGAAGCCGAGGATCTCGAGGTGCACCCGGTCCTCGGGCGCCCCGGAACGACCGGCGAAGCCATCGATGCTGAGCGGCATGACCGGCCGCACGAACGTCGTACTCAACCAGAGGACGAAGAGCAGGAGGAGCATGACCACGACCTGCCGCTCGCTCAGGACCACCCGGAAGCTCTCCACCAGCCCCGCGCCCCGCGCCCGCTTCGCGGCAGCGGCCTCGAACGTCTTCCGCTCGCGCACGAAGAGATACACGAGCAGCGTCGCCGCCGCGTAGAGCGAGGCGCAGAAGAAGAACGACTCCCGGATGCCGAGGTTCGCGGCGACAAGGCCCCCCAGCACGGGCCCGAGCATGTTCGCGGCGAAGACTCCCGTCTGCAGCGTGCCGAGCGCGTAGCCCACCTTTCGCTTCGGGGTGTTCGCGGCGACCAGCGCGGCCGCCGCGCCCATCGTCCCGGCGAAGGCGCCCATGACAAAACGAAGGAGCGTCAGCTGCCAGACGGTCTGCACGATCCCCATCAAGCCGATGGTGACGCCGGCTCCCACGAGGGCCCGCAGCAGCATCGCCTTCCGGCCGAAACGATCGGCGAGCGCGCCCCAGATCGGCGAGGTAAGGGTGAGCGAAAGGCCGGTGACGCTCGCCGTCACACCGGTCCAGTACGCGACCTCCGCCGTGTCGGTGACGCCAAGCTCCTGGATGAAGAACGGGATAAAAGGAAAGACGAAGTTCGCACCAAGCAAGCCGACGAATACCCCGACCCAGGTGAACGCCAGGTTCCTGCGCCAGCCCGCGAACTCGGGCGCCTCCAACGCGGCAGCGTGTTCAGTCGCGGTCACTGGCGGTGACACACCTCGGGCTGGTGATGACGTGCGGACGCGAACGTTTCGCTTCGGTCTAACTCATCCTGGCACAGCTGCAGGGCTCGTGCACGCCGCTCAGCGGGAGCGCGCGCTGGCGATCTGGGAGACGTGTTCGTCGAAGTGGGCCGCTCCCGTCTCGACCAGGTCCGCGACGGTGATTCGCCCGCGTTCCTCGTGCCGCCCGGCCCGCCCCCACGCCTCGCGCCCGCACTGCTGCAGGAGCTCGGCGTTCGTGCGCACGAGGAGGTCGAGGAGCGCGAGCGCGAGCTCCGGGTCGCGCCAGAGGTACTGGAGACGGCGCTTCCACAAATCCTGGTCGAAGGCAGCCAGCTGCGGCTCCTCCTCGGCGATGACGCGGCGGAGTCGAACGGCCCGCACGAGCTCGGCATCGACGAGATGGAGCAGCACGTCGCGGATGCTCCAGTCGCTTCCCGGGAGACGTTCGTTCAGGCGGCGAGCGTCGAGTCCCGCAACCGCCTCGCGCACGCGACGCGGGCCGTCGAGGTACCGCTCGAACGCGCCCCGGAACTCCGCTGGAACGGTAGGCACGGCCTGCCGATTATACGTGGGGAGGTGAGGCCGGCAGGGAGTGCCGCCTCGGCCAAACCCTTTGGTAGGCTAAAAACGTGCCGACCCAGCAGCGCGACTATTACGAGGTTCTCGGCGTACCACGTAACGCCAGCCAGGAGGAGATCAAGAAGGCGTACCGCCGGCTGGCGATGCAGTACCATCCGGACCGCAACCCTTCGCCGGAGGCGGAGGAGCGGTTCAAGGAGATCAACCGCGCCTACGAGGTGCTTTCGGACCCGGAGAAGCGCGCTGCCTACGACCGCTTTGGTCACGCAGGCGTCGACGGCGGCGCGGGTGCGGCAGGGTTCGAAGGGTTCAACCCGTTCGAGGGCTTCGGAGACATCTTCGATGCGTTCTTCGGCGGCACACGGGCCCGGCGCCGGCGCGGACCGGTGCGGGGCGCCGACCTCCGCTACGACCTGGAGATCACGTTCGAAGAGGCTGCCTTCGGGACGGAGCGGGAGATCGAGTTCTCCCGGTACGAGGTCTGTTCCGAGTGCCGCGGCCGCGGCGCGGCGGCCGGCACGGACCTGGCCACGTGCCCGGACTGCAACGGGATGGGCGAGATTCGGCGCACTGCGTCGAGCATCTTCGGCCAGTTCGTGAACGTGATGACGTGCGGGCGATGCGGCGGTGAGGGCCGCATCATCGTGCGCCCGTGCCCTCGCTGCCGCGGCAGCGGCCGGGAGCGGGTCACCCGCCGGCTCGTCGTGCGCATCCCGCCCGGCGTCGACACTGGGTCCCAGATCCGCCTGAGCGGCGAGGGGGAAGCGGGCCTGCGCGGCGGGCCGCGGGGCAACCTGTACGTGGTCGTCAACGTGGCGCCCCACCCCCACTTCACGCGGGTGGAGGAGCACCTGCTCTACGAGCTACCCATTAACATCGCTCAGGCGGCGCTCGGCACCACGGTGCGAATCCCCAAGCTGGAGCCGGGTGAGGAGCTGGAGCTCGAGATCCCGCCGGGAACGCAGAGCGGCGACGAGTTCATCATCCGGGGCGCGGGCGTGCCCCGGCTGCGGGGCGGCGGGCGCGGCGATCTCGTCGTGCGGGTCACGGTCGTGGTACCGGAACAGCTCACGGAAGAGCAGCGGCAGCTGCTCGAGAAGCTCGCCCAGACGATGGGAACGCCGACGCTTCCGAAACGGGAGCGGAAGAAGAGCCTCTTCGAGCGGCTGCGCGATGCTGTGGCGGGCTGAGTCCTGCGCTCGGGCGGCGCTCCGATGACGACCCTCTGGTTCGAGCTCACCGCCCGCACCCCCGCGCACCACGTCGAGGCCGTTGCCGCCCTCCTGCGGGCACACGTTCCTTCCGGCGTCTCCGTCGAGGAGCCGATCGAACCCCTGGGGCCAGAGCGCGGCTTCAGGCGCCGCGACGACCTCCCCGTACTCGTGCGCGCCTACGTCCCGAGTAGCGAGCTGGGCGCCGTCGTCGTCGACCGCATCCGCGCCGCCTTCGCACGCTTTCCCGAAGTGGAGCTGACGGCGCGCCCAATCTACGAGCAGGACTGGCAGGAGCTCTGGCGCTCGCACTTCGGCATTGTGCGCACCGCCGGACGGGTTGTGATCGCGCCCTCCTGGATCGAGTACGAGCCAGCCGATGAGGAGATCGTTCTCCGGATCGATCCTGGCCAGGCGTTCGGCACCGGGCACCATGAGACGACCCGGCTCTGCCTCGCTGCCATCGGCGAGCTCGTTCGTCCCGGAATGCGGGTCCTCGACGTCGGAACCGGTTCGGGGATCCTCGCCATCGCCGCTGCGCGCTGCGGGGCGTCCGTCACAGCGCTCGACCTCGACCCGGTCGCGGTGGCAGTGGCGCGCGAAAACGCGAGCGCGAACGGCGTCGCGGATCGAATCGAAGTCCTCGCGGGCAGCCTCGAGAAAGCCTGGGAGCCGCCCGTCCACCTGGCAGTAGCGAACATCCACGCGGAGGCAGACGCCGCCCTCGCGCCGCTCCTCGCCGCGAGCCTGCAGCCAGGGGGCCGAGCGGTGCTCAGCGGCTTCGTGAGCGCGGAGCTCCCCGCGGTGCGCAGCGCGGCCGAGCGCGCCGGGCTGCGGCCGTGCGCCGTCCGTCACGAAGGCTGCTGGTGCCTCCTCGAAGCGGTGAGGGCGTGAGCCCGTGGCGCATCTCCCGCGTATCTTCCACCCGGAAGCGACTGGTCCCGGCCCGCTGCTCTTTCGAGGTCCGGCCGCCCATCGGCTGATCCGAGTCCTGCGGCTGCGGACTGGCGATGAGCTCCTCGTCTTCGCGGGAGACGGGCACGAGTGGCGGGCGAGCGTCCGCGCCGCCGGACGGGACACAGCCGAGGTGGAGGTGCTCGAACTCGTGCGCTCGGCCGCCGCGGCGAACGTCCTCGAGGTCCGGCTGGCGCTCCTCCGGCCCCAGCGCTTCGACTGGGCGGTGGAGAAGATCACGGAGGCCGGAGGCGACGTCATCGGGGGCTTGTTGACCGAGCGGACGGAGGAGCGGTTGCGGCTCGGGCCGGCGCGGCTCGAGCGCTGGGGACGGATCGCCATCGAAGCTGCGGAGCAGTGCGGGAGGCTGTTCGTCCCCGCGGTCGCAGAGCCAGTTCCGCTTCGCCATCTCCTCGCCGGCGCTCGGCCCGGCCTGGTCTTGGCTGATCCGGCCGGAGCGCCGATCCTCTCGATGAGAGACCGGCTCAGCGCCTTTCGCCGTCTCACCCTCCTGGTCGGGCCGGAGGGGGGCTTCAGCGAGGCCGAGCTGGCCGAGGCGCGGGCGGCCGGCGCGCTCGCCGTCTCGCTCGGGGACACCGTCCTGCGGGCGGAGACGGCAGCTGTGGTGGCAACAGCATTCATCCGGAGCCTCTGGCGATGAGACGGCTCGGGCCCTGGTCCGCGGTCGGCTTCGTCTTCTCCCTTTTCGCGGCGGCGTTCGCGCTCCACGTCGTCGCCGGTGCGGCCGGGCTCCAGTGGCTCTTCCTCGCGGCCGTGGCGGTCATCTACGTGACGGCCGCCGGTCTGCCGGCGCTCGCCCTCCTCCTCGCGCGGTCTCGGCCTCCGCGGCCCTGGTGGGGGGTAACGGGAATGCTCGCACTCGTCCTCACCGGTGGGGCAGTGTGGGCCGCGGCGGGGCGGCAGGTCCACTGGTGGCTCCCGCCGGCTACGGTCGCCCTCGTTCTCGCGACGTCGGCGGCCATCGCCGCGCTGGCAAGCGGGGCGCGCCAGCTCGCTCAGACGAAGGGATGGTCGTCGAACTCCTCACCGCCCGTGAGATGAATGAGCGAGGCCCAGAAGCTCAACACGCTCCCCAACGCCAGCAGCGCGGCACCCGGCAGGAAGGCCAGCCCGAACGCCTTGCTTCCGGCGTAGGTCGCGTAGCCGAAGCCGAGGCAGAGGCCGAGCAGCGCCAGCCCGCGCACCGCCAGCGGGCGGCTCGGGATCTCCAGCCGGGGCCGCCTCGGTCGCGGCGCAAACGCCTCCTCGCACTCTCTCTCCGCGGTCATTCGCGCAAGTCGGGCGGGAGCATGTTGGGGATGCCGTCCTCGATCGGATACCGCTCTCCGCAGGAGCGGCAGGTCAATCGACCCTCGATGATCTCCCCATCCCGCTCCTTATCCACCTTGAGCTCCAGCTCGCCCTTGCACAGGGGGCAGACGAGGATTTCCATCAGTTCCGGCTTCACGGCGCCAATGGTAGGACCTGCCGTGCGGGTGCGCCATCGCGGCGCCCCATGGTTGAAGCTTCCGCAGGCGTTCGCGAAGGTGGGAGGCGGGTGAACTGGATCTCGCTCCTCCTCGTCGCCGCGCTGGCGTGGTTCACCTGGAGAGCGTACCGGAACGGGCTCGTCCGGGAGCTGGTGACGCTCGCCTCGGTGGTGTTCGCCATCCCTATCGCCGGGGTGCTGTACGACGACATGGCGCCGAAAGTCGAACCGATCGTCGCGAACGGGGTCCTGGCTGCGCTGATCTCGTTCCTCGCCATCATGGCTGGGGTGGTGATCGCGGGTTATGTCGCCGCGTTCTCGCTGCGGCAGACCGTGGAGATGCTGAACTTGGGCGGCGTGGACCGCCTCGCCGGCGGAGTGTTCGGGTTCCTGAAAGGGATGCTCCTCTGCCAGGCGATCCTCATCGCCCTTGTCATGTTCCCCAACCCCGACCTCCGGAGCGAGATCGACCGCTCGCCGGTCGCCCGAGGGCTGCTCGAGACCGCTCCCCTCGCCCTTCGGATCCTGCCCGACTCCTTTGAGCGGCGGGTGAGCGAGTTCCTCGAACCCTCGCCGGCTGCCGACGAACCGTCGGCGGGAGCGATCGAACCTCACGCGGCCTGTACGATGGTGCCGTGCCCCTGGTCGAGGCCTTCGGCCTGACGAAGCGGTTCCCGGGCGTGACGGCGCTCGACGACGTCTCGTTCGCGGTCGAGCCCGGGATCATTGGCCTGGTGGGAGCCAACGGCGCGGGGAAGAGCACGCTCATCAAGGTGCTGCTCGGCCTCCTCGAGCCCACGAAGGGGGAAGCGTTCGTGCTCGGCCACCACGTCCTCCGGGAGGGTGCCCGCCTCCGAGCCCTCGTTGGTTACGTTCCCGAACACGACTGCCTGCCCAGCGACCTCCCCGCCGTCGACTTCATCACCCACCTCGCGGAGGTTTCCGGCCTCCCTCGGAGCGCAGCGCGGGAGCGGACCGCAGATGTGCTCCGTCACGTGGGGCTCTTCGAGCAGCGATACCGGCCCCTTGGGCAGTACTCGACGGGAATGAAGCAGCGCGCGAAGCTCGCCCAGGCCCTCGTGCACGATCCGCGCCTCATCTTCCTCGACGAGCCCACCAACGGGCTCGACCCGGAAGGCCGGGACGAGATGCTGCGGCTCATCGAGCGGACGGGGCGAGAGTTCGGAATCTCGATGATCTTCGCGTCCCACCTCCTCGGCGAGCTCCAACGGGTCTGTGACTTCCTGCTGGTGCTCGACGGCGGCCGTCTGATGCGATCGGGCCCGATGGCATCGTTCGTCGAAGCGACGGGGTCGACCCTCGTAGAAGTCGACGGGGAGGGCGCGCCAGCGGTGGATGCGCTCCGCGCCCGCGGCCTGACCGTCGAACCCACAGGACCGTCGACGTTCGTCGTGCGGGCGGACGACGGCGCTGCGCTCGACGCGGTTCGGGACGTGGTGGCGGAGCTGGAACTTGGCCTGGTGCGCCTGGAACCGCTTCGAGGCACGCTCGAGGACCTCTTCCGAGCCGAACCGGTGGCGGAGGTGGCGGGTGACGGCTGACGGGTCGATCTTCGACCTCGGATACGCCCGCTACCAGGGGGTGCGCCTTGGGCGGCCGGCCGCCCTCCGCGCGCTCTTCGTCTACAGTGTTCGGGCTGCATTCGGCCTGGGGCGCGGGTTTGGGAGCAAGATCGGCCCCATGGGGCTCACGCTCGTGGTCTCCGTTCCTGCGCTGATCCAGATCGCTGTCAGCGCGCTCCTCCGCGGCGAGGCGGAGGTGATCCGGGCAGAGGATTATTACTCCTACGTCCGGACGATCCTGGCCGTGTTCGTCGCCGTCGTGGCCCCGGATCTCCTCATGCGGGATGTGCGCACGAAGGCCATCGTCCTCTACCTCGCCCGCCCCCTCGAGCGGGTCGACTACGCGCTCGTGAAGGTCGGCACACTCGTGACCTGCCTCCTCTTCCTCACGATCGGGCCGCAGCTCCTGCTCTTCATCGGCAACGCACTCGCGTCGCCTTCCATCGGGAGGTTCGTGCGCGACGAGTGGGACCAGCTCTTCCCGATCATCGTGAGCGCGCTGGTAACGGCGCTCGTCCTCGGCACCGTCGGCGCAGCGGTGGCCGTGCAGACGACGCGGCGGGTGTTCGCGGCCGTCGGCATCCTGGCCTTCTTCCTGCTCGCGGCGACGTTCGCGGTCGTCATCGCAGAAACCGTCGACGCGGAGGGGGCTGACTACGCCCTCCTTGCCAGCCCGTTCCATCTGATGAGCGGCGCAACGACATGGGTGTTCCGGGCGCAGCCTGAAGGGGAGATCGCGCGCGCGAGCCTGCCGGGGGCGCTCTACTTCGTCACGGCCCTCGCCTGGTCGGTGGCCGCTGCCGGCATCGTCGTGCGCCGCTTCCGGGGTCTCAAGGTATGAGCGCCGTCTCGGGACCGACGATCGTGGCCGAGAGCGTGTCCCGCTGGTTCGGGAACGTCGTGGCCGTCAACGATGTGAGTTTCGAGGCGTACCCCGGAATCACGGGGCTGCTCGGCCCGAACGGGGCCGGCAAGACCACTCTGCTGCACATGCTTGCCGGGTTCCTGCGGCCTTCGGCGGGGAGGATCACCGTCCTCGGGGAACCGGTCTGGCAGAACCCGGAGCTGTACCGGCGCGTCGGTATCGTGCCCGAACGGGAGTCCGTCTACCCCTTCCTTACCGGCTGGGAGTTCGTTCGCGTGAGCGCGGCGCTGTTTCGCGTGGACGCCATCGACGACCGTGCCCAGCGGGCGATCCAGCTGGTGGGGATGGAGGAAGCGGCGCGCCGGCCGATCGGAACCTACTCGAAGGGGATGCGGCAACGCATCAAGGTAGCGGCTGCGCTCGTCCACGATCCGGAGGTCCTCATCCTGGACGAACCGTTCAACGGCACCGATCCGAGGCAGCGGCTGCAGCTGATGGACCTGTTCCGCTCCATGGCCGCGCAGGGCCGGACCATCATCGTGTCGTCCCACATCCTGGAGGAGGTCGAGCGGCTGGCCGACCGGGTGCTCGTCATGTACGCGGGCCGGCTCGCCGCTGCAGGCGAGTTCCGCGCCCTGCGCAGGCTGATGACCGATCGGCCCCACACGTTCACGGTCCGCTCCAGCGACGACCGGACTCTAGCCGCCGCGCTGGTCGTCCTCCCGTTCGTCCGCGGCGTGGAGCTCACGGACGGCTGCCTCGAGGTGCGCACCACCGAGTACGGGCCCTTCACGCGCGCGCTCCCCCGCCTCGCGCGGGAGCGCGGCATCCGGCTCATCGAAGTCAGGCCTGCCGACGAGTCATTGGAAAGCGTCTTCGCCTACCTGGTGAACCGATGAACGAGTGGTTCGGGACCCTCTTCGTGCTCTCCCTCCGCCACGTCCTCGGGCAGCGGCGGGTGCTCCTCGTCCTGTTCCTCGCGCTCGTCCCGGTCGCTGCAGCCGGCGTTTTCTTCGGCTGGGGCAGGCGAGACACGGCCGACTGGACGGCGAACGTGCTCGGGAACGGCGTCCTCATCAGCGCCGTGATTCCTCTCGCCACGCTCCTGCTCGGAACGGCGGTGTTCGGAAGCGAGATTGAGGACGGGACCATCGTCTACCTGCTCTCGAAGCCGCTGCCGCGGTGGGGGATCGTGCTCGCGAAGACGCTTGCGGCCTTCGTGCCCCTCGCGCTCCTCCTCACGGTCTCGGTTCTGGTGAGCGGCTTGCTGGCCACGTGGGAGGAGCCGCTCGTCCGCCTCACGCTCGCCCTCGCCGCAGCCTCCCTCGCCGCGGCCGCCGGGTACGTCGCCATCTTCGTCGCCCTCAGCCTCGTCACCTCCCGAGCGATGATCGCCGGCCTCGCCTATGCGTTCATCTGGGAGGGTGCGGTCACGTCTTTCCTCTCGGGTGCCCAGTACCTGAGCGTGCGCCAGTACGCGCTCGGCATCCTCGACGCGCTCGCCGGGCTGCCGAAGGGCACGTTCGACGAGCCCCTTCCGAGCGCGCCCTTGCTAGCGGCCGGCGTCATCGCCGCGGCGCTCATGCTCGCCACGCGCCGGCTCGAGCGCTGGGAAGTGCGAAGCGGGGAGTAGGTCAGAGGGGACGCTTCCCGACGCGGGCCCCGAGCTCACGGAGCCGGTGCCGGTACTCACCCAGGGTGAGCGGCGGCATGCGGTTCTCGCGCAGCTCGCGGGCGACGTCCCGCCGTCGCGGGTCGTAGCCTCGCCGTTCGAGGATGCGGAGCTCCTCCCCGGCCCGCCGGAAGTACTCCTCCAGGTGCCGGGAGACCCATTCCAGCCGCGCGACGGTCCGCGCGCGGTCCTCCTCGACCTTCCCCGGCTCGCCGCCGCCTAGGTGGGCGACGAACTCCTCAAACTCGTCGTCGGTGAGCTCTGCGGCCGCCTTGCCGAGCTGCTCGCGCAGGGCAGCCAGGCGCTCCTCGGCCCGCCGTTCGGCGGGGACGACCCGGACCGACCCGTGCAGGCCTGCCTCCAGCGCAAGGGCTTGCTCGGTGAGCCGCTCGATGCGGAGCAAGTACTCGTTCAGCCTGGACACGTGGGCGAGGTAGGCGTCGTACGGAGACGCGAGGCGCCAGAGCAGCGTGCGAACCGCCATCGTTCCCTCCTCAGGAGGGGTCGCCCCCGCCGCGCAGGAAGTCCTCCACGTCGCGCAGGATATCGTCCGCCGAGGGAAGGTCGGAACCGCCGCCAGGGGGAGTTTGCTCCTCTTCCCCGAAGTGCTCCTCCAGCGAGCGAACGTACCCGGCGATCTGCTCGTCCTCGCGCGAGGCCTCCTCGACTCGAGCGATGAAGCGGTCGGCCTCCTCCCGAAGGAGGGACCCCTTGGTATCGAGGCCGGTGATCTCCGCGAACGCCTCCAGCAGCGCCATGGTCGCGGGTGGGTTCTCGGGAACGTTCAGGTAGTGGGGGACGCCGGCCGCGAGGGAGATGAGCGGTGCTCCCCGTCGGCGAAGGGCATCGTGAATGACGCCGACGATGCCGGTCGGCCCCTGGTAGAGCGAGCGTCCGAGCCCGTACCGCTGGCAGAGCCGCGGGTCGGCCGAGGACCCGCTTACCGGGATCGGTCGGGTGTGGGGAGTGGCCGCCGGCCGGGCGACGAACGTGCACACCAGCGATGGCTCGAAGGCGGCGATAGCTTCAGCCATCCGTTCACCGAACGTGCGCCAGCGGAGGTTCGGTTCGATGCCGATCACCACCACGAGGTCGTGGTCGGCCTGTGGGACACGGACCGCGTAGGCCTCGTTCTTCGGCCACTCGATGACGCGCAACCCGCCCTCGTCGAGGCGAACGGTCGGACGGGTCTCGGTGAACACGTAGTACTCCTCGGGGTCGACGGAAAGGAACTGCTCGCCGCCGTACACCTCCACGAGGTGGCGGGCGGCATCAACGGTCACCGTTCCCGTGTCACTCCAACCTTCGAACGCGATGACGACGAACGGGGAGCGAAGGCCCTCGACGTTCCTAACTGTGAATCCATCCACCAGGCCCATTGTAGGGAGCGGGCCGCTTCACGCACCCTGCACCGAGGCTGGAGCTGCGCCCGCGCGGAGGTGGGCAGGCCGCCAGTACATCGGTCCTCCCTTGCCGCCGCGCCGGAGCATGATGACCTCCGCCATGATGGAGACTGCGATCTCCTCGGGGGTCTCCGCTCCGATGTCGAGCCCGATAGGCGTGCGAACTTTCGCCAGCTCCTCGAGCGGGTATCCATCCCGCAGCAGGTGCTCGAGCACGGTGCTCGTGCGGCGCTTCGAGCCGATCATGCCGACGTACGCCGCGCCTCGGCCCACCACGTGACGCAGCGAGAGCTCGTCGTGCTTATGCCCGCGCGTTACGAGGACCACGTACGTGTTCGGCCCGATCGGATAGCGGTCGAGCGCCTCGTCGTACGGCGCGCAGATGACCTCGTCCGCCTCGGGGATGAGCTGCGGGTCGGCGAACTCCTCGCGGTCGTCGATGACCGCGACGTGAAAGTCGAGGAAGTCGGCGAGCTTCGCGAGCGCGCGGCCGATGTGGCCCGCACCCACGATGAGGAACGTCGGCTTCGGTTCCACGACCTCGATGTAGATGCACGTCGCTCCCGGGATCGTCCGCCGCGACAGCTCGCCGTCTCCGACGTAAACGGACTCGGTCGCGTGTCGTTCGAATGCGTCGGGGGCGTACGCAGCCACGAGGTCGTCGAGGGAAGGGTCTCCGAGGCTGCCGAGCCGTTCGCCGCTCTTCGAGACGACGAGCCGTGCTCCCGGCACGAGCGCCGCGCGCGGGCCCGGCTCGATGAGCACCGCGACGAGCACGGGCTCGCCGCCCTCGGCAGCCTCGACGACCCGTCGTGTCAGCTCCAGCATATCGCTCAGTCTACTCCATGGCGCCGGGCGAGTAGGGGGCCGGGGGGATACGATAGGAGGGTGCCGCCGCACGAGGGCGGCCGTGTCGAGGGAGCGAACCATGGGAGTGCTAGCGGAACGAGATCCGGAAGTGGCCGCGATCATCGCCGCCGAGGAGCGCCGCCAGGTCGAGACGCTGGAGATGATTGCGAGCGAGAACTACGCCTCGGCGGCGGTGCTGGAGGCGACCGGCTCGGTCTTCACGAACAAGTACGCGGAGGGGTATCCCGGCAAGCGGTACTACGCCGGGAACGTCCACGCCGACGAGCTGGAGCGGCTGGCCATCGAGCGTGCGAAACGGCTCTTCGGCGCGGAGCACGCGAACGTGCAGCCGACGAGCGGTGCCGAGGCGAACATGGCCGCCTACTTCGCCTTCGCCGAGCCGGGCGACGTCATCATGGGGCTGGAACTGAGCCAGGGCGGCCACCTCACGCACGGTTCGCCGGTGAACTTTTCCGGCAAGCTGTACCGGTTCGTTCCCTACCGTGTGGACCGGGAGACCGAGGTGCTGGACATGGGGGAAGTCGCGCGCCTCGCGCGGGAGCACCGCCCCAAGATCATCGTCGCGGGGTACACGGCGTACCCGCGCACCATCGACTTCGCGGCCTTCGCCGAGATCGCGCGCGAGGTGGGAGCGTACCTCATGGTGGACATGTCGCACATCGCCGGCCTCATCGCGGGCGGCGTCCATCCGAGCCCGGTCCCCTTTGCCGACGTGATCACGTCGACCACCCACAAGACGCTCCGCGGTCCCCGCGGCGCGATGGCGCTCTCGAAGGCGGAGCACGCGGAGCGGCTCGACAAGGCTGTCTTCCCGGGCACGCAAGGGGGGCCGCACCTGCACAGTATCGCCGCCAAGGCCGTTGCGTTCGGCGAGGCGTTGAAGCCCGAGTTCAAGGAGTACGCGCGCAAGGTGGTGGAGAACGCCAAGGTGCTTGCGGAGGAGCTCCAGCGCGGCGGGCTGCGGCTCGTCTCCGGGGGCACCGACACCCACCTCATCCTCGTCGACTGCACGTCGAAGGGCATCAGCGGCCTGAAGGCGCAGAACGCGCTCCAAGGCGCTGGCATCATCACGAACCGGAACACGATCCCGTACGACCCGCGCCCGCCGTACGTGGGGAGCGGCTTGCGGCTGGGCACTCCTGCGCTCACCTCGCGGGGGATGGGTCCGGAGGAGATGCGCCAGGTCGCTCGCTGGATCCTCGAGGTCCTCAATGACCCGGACGGGGAAGGCGTACGCGAGCGGGTCCGCGCGCAAGTGGCGGAGTTCGCCCGCGCCTACCCCGTGCCCGGCATCACCGACCGCGCCCCCTCCATCCGCGCATCGGCCTGATTCCGGCGGCCGCTCTGGTCCATGCCAAACGCGCATTGAGCCGAACCAGGCGCGATGTTAGGCTGGCTGGTTAGACCGGGGGTCGGCTCGTGCTTCGACGCGGGCAATCCCAGCGCCCCGGTGAGAACGAGGAAGGGATGCGAGAGTACGAAGTCACGGTCATCTTCGACCTCGAGCTTTCCGAGCGAGAGGGGAAGGACGCAGGAGTCCAACGTCTCCAGCAGCATGTGGCGAACGTCGGTGGCCGCGTGACGGCGGTCGACCACTGGGGGAAGCGACGGCTCGCGTACCCCATCCGGCACAAGATCGACGGCGACTACGTGATCGCGCGCGTCGAGCTGGAGCCGGACAAGGTGCGCCCGCTGGAGCACCTCCTGCGCATCGACGAGCAGGTGTACCGCTTCCTCGTGGTGCGTGCCGAGGAGCTCCCGCCGCTCACGCCCTCCGCGCCGGCGGAGGCGGAGCGCGCGGCTGAGCCGGCAGCCGAGGAGACGGTGGCGAGCGGCGACGGGGCGGTCGAAGCGGCAAGCGCGGATGCCGAAGCGGCTCCCTCCGATTCGGCAGAGGAGTCGACGCCATCGGAGGCTGAGGACTCGGGCGATACGACCTCTGAGGAGGCGGAGGACACCGAAGTCACAGCCTAAGGAGGGAGCCGCATGGCAGGGCTCAACAAGATCATGCTCATCGGCAACGTGGGGCGAGACGCCGAGCTTCGATACACGCCGACCGGAACGGCGGTAGGGCAGTTCAGCCTCGCGGTGAACAGCCGCCGCCGGGGGCCCACCGGAGAGTGGGAGGAGGAGACGGAGTGGTTCAACGTCGTCCTCTTCGGCGACCAGGCGGAGCGGCTCGTCCAGTGGATTACGAAAGGGCGCCAGCTGTACGTCGAAGGTCGCCTCCGCACCCGCTCCTGGGAAGACCAGGAGGGGCAGCGCCGCTACCGGACGGAGGTGCTCGCGCAGAACATCCAGCTGCTGGGCCGCGCGTCTGACGCCGGTGCCGGGAGCGAGTTCGATCGCGAGCCCGCCGAGGCCCTCGACGTCGACGACGACCTCCCGTTCGAGTGACGCCAGTACTGGAGACGAGGTGAAGGGATGACGACCCAGGAACGAAGCGCGGACGTGCAGGCCCGTGTCGAGAAGGCGCAGCGGCGGTTCGGTCCGCGCCGGCGCGTGTGCCGATTCTGCGCCGAGCACATCGACGTCATCGACTACAAGGACACCGCCCGGCTGCGCATGTACATCACCGAGCGCGGGAAGATCGAGCCTCGCCGAAAGACGGGCGCCTGCGCGAAGCACCAGCGGATGCTGTCGCGGGCCATCAAGCGCGCCCGCCAGGTCGCGCTGTTGCCGTACGTCATCCAGCACGTCTGGAAGACCGGCATCTACCCGCTGCGCGGCTAGCGGCTCCGCACGAGGCGCGCGATGTCACGTCGAGACCGAACGACGGGGCTCCCACGAGCCCGACCCGCGGCCCGCACAGAGGCGCCGGCGAGCGCACGACGGCTCGCCCTGCCGGAGCACTGGCTGCGCTTCGGCATCCTCGGCGTCGCGGTCCTCCTCTTTCTCGTGGTGCTCGGCCTCCTCGCCTACAACTGGTATGACGAGAACATCGGCAAGCCCCGCGCGACCGTGCTCACCGTTGGGGACTCGACGGTGTCGCTCGGGTACTTCGCAGACCGGCTGCCAGCGTTCGCGCTCGCCAACGTCACGGCCGACCCGACGGTCCTCGTGCAGGCGCTGCTGAACAAGATCGAGGAAGAGGAGCTCACGGTGGCGCTCGCGAAGGAGCTCGGCCTCGCTCCGACCGAGGACGAGGTGATGCAGTGGATCGCCGACTCGTTCGGCGTACCGCTCGGCGGGAAGGGCTCGGCCTTCGACGCCCGCTACCGCAGCGAGCTCCGGAGCACCGGTCTCAGCGACTCGAGCTACCGTCGCTTGGCAACCGCGAACGTGGCGAACGAGCGGCTCCTCGAGCACTACCGGGAGCTCGTGGGGACTGAAGGCGAACTTCTCACCCTCCGCGTGGTGATGGTGGACTCGGAGGAGAAAGCCCGCGAGCTCCGGGAGCGCATCGAGGCGGGCGAGGACATGGGCACGATCGCCCAGCTCGAGTCCCTCGACGAGGCCACGCGGCAGAACGATGGCCTCCGCGACCCGGAGCCGCTCGAGCTCCTTCCCGAGGCACTGCAAACCGAGCTCGCCGAGGCTTCGCCGGGCACGATCGTCGGTCCCGTCCATATCAACGACGGTTTCTGGATCGTGCGCCTGGAGCGGCGCGAGCGCGGCGAGCTCACCGACGAGCAGCGGACCTCCCTCGCGGAGCGGCGGCTCCAGGAGGCTCTCGATGAGCTTCGCACCCGCATCGTGGTGCGGCGCGACCTCGACCCGGACGAGGTGGACTGGGCGCTTCGCCACTTCAAACTGCCGACCGGGAGCTAGCGCATGGCGCGCAGCATCGGGATCGGGCTGATCGGCTTCGGCGTCGTCGGCGGCGGCGTGGTTCGCGCCCTGCAGGACCGCGGCGAATACTTCGCGCGCCAGGTGGGCGCGCCGCTCGTCGTCCGACGCATCGCCGTGCGCGATCCCTCGAAGCCCCGGTCCGTCGACGTCCCGCCGGAGCTGCTCACCACGAACGTGGACGATCTCCTCGACGACCCTGCCATCGATGTGATCGTCGAGGTGATGGGAGGAGAGGAGCCGGCACGCACGTACGTGCTCCGCGCCCTCGAGGCGGGAAAGCACGTCGTGACGGCGAACAAGGAGCTCATGGCCAAGTGGGGGCCTGAGCTCCTCGCCGAAGCTCACGCCCGCGGCCGCGACATCATGTTCGAGGCGAGCGTGGGCGGCGGGATCCCGCTCATCGCTCCGCTGCGCCGGGACCTGCTCGCCAACCGGATTACCTCGGTCCGGGCCATCATCAACGGAACGACGAACTACATCCTCACGCGGATGGCGCAGGAGGGTGCGGAGTACGCCGAGGCGCTGGCCGAGGCCCAGCGGCTGGGCTACGCCGAGCCGGACCCCACGAACGACGTCGAGGGGTACGATGCGGCCTACAAGCTCGCCATCCTGGCCACCCTGGCCTTCCGGGCCCGCGTCTCACCGGCGGACATCATGACGGAAGGGATCACGAAGCTTTCGGCGCGGGACTTCCAGTACGCAAGCGAGCTCGGGTACGTCATCAAGCTGCTCGCTGTGGCGGAAGAGCGTCCCGGAGGCCTGCTCGCGCGCGTCGCGCCCGTCCTCCTGCACCAGTCTGAGCCGCTGGCGAAGGTCGACGGCGTCTACAACGCGGTCCAGATCGAGGGCGACCTGACGGGGATGGTGCTCTTCCAGGGGCGCGGCGCTGGCGCAGAGCCGACCGCCAGCGCGGTCGTCGCCGACCTCCTGGACCTCGCCCATTCGGTCGTGTACGGGACGCGCGACCGGAAGTACTGGGGCCCCGAGGGCGAAGTCCCCATCCTCGGGCCGGATGCGGTGGAGAGCCGGTTCTACGTCCGGGTCACGGTGAGCGATCGGCCGGGCGTCCTCGCTCGCCTCGCCAAGTGCCTCGGCGACCACGAAGTGAGCATCGCCGCGGTGAACCAGAAAGAAGCGAACGAAGACCAGCAGACGGCAGAGCTCGTCATCATGACGCACCGGGCACGGGAGAGCGCGATGCTGGCAGCGCTGAGCGAGATCGCCGCCCTCCCGGTGACGACCGAGGTCAGCACCTTCCTGCGGGTCGAGGGGTAGGATGGCCGGCGAGGGCAGCCTCCGCGGGCTCGCTGAGACCACCGCCTGGCTCGAGGAGCAGATCCGGAGCCTGCGGGACGCGCATGAGACGCTCGCGGTCCAGCTCGACCACCTCCGCAAGCAGCTGGCCAACCTCGCCGAGGAGCTCGAGGACACCCAGCAGAACGTCCGCGAGGTGGAGCCGCGATTCGTGCCGCTCCGGGGGGTGCCGGAGAAGATCGTCGAGCTGGAACGGGAGGCAGAGGAGCTGCGGCAGGGGCTCGTCGCGACGCAGCAGCAGTTCGAACACACGGCGCGGCTCCTGCGTGCCGAGGCTGAGTACGACCGCCAGGAGCGGGCGGAACTGTACCGCCGCGTGAACGAGCTCACCGCCGCCCTCGACCGGGTTGCCGCCGATGCCTCGCAGGCACAGACGCAGGTCGCCGAGTACGGGCGGCTGCTCCAGACCCTCCTCGAGCGCCAGCGGGTCGTGGAGGAGAAGACGGAGCAGTTCGGGCTGCGGCTGGAGCGAGCCATCGAGGTGAACCGCGACCTCGAGCAGCGGGTCCGGAGCGTGTTGGAAGAGGAGCAGCAAGAGCGATTCACGTACGTGTTCGAGCAGCTGCGCATCGTCGGGGAGATGGTGAAACGGAACGAGGAAAGCATCACCGGTATCGCTTCCCGGCAAGGGTTGGAGGAGGAGGTGCTCGACGAGCTCGCCGCCTGGCGCGAGGAGCACCGGCGGATCGAAGCCCGGCTTGCCAGCCTCGAGGAGCACACGGACCGCATCCTCGGAGAGCTGGACAAGCTCCGCGCCGATCTCACCCTCCTCGAGGGCCGGCACGCGGGCCTCGGCGAGCGGGTAGCCGGCGTGCGGCGGGACATCGCCGAGATCCTTGACCACGTCCGCGCCGAATTCCAGCGGTATAACCAGCTCGTGGAGAAGCAGCGGCGCGCCCAGATCAGCGTCCTCGAGCAGGAGCTGCGGGAGCTGAAGTTCCACGGGCTGCGCCCTCCGGAGGAGCCGTGAAACCGACGATCGAACCGGTGCCGAGAGGCGTCCTCTTCAAATGGCGCTCGATCCTCCCGCTCACGGAGCGCACCCCGATGATCACCCTCGGGGAAGGCGACACGCCCCTCGTGCGGTCCGAGCAGCTCGCCTCGCTCTGCGGCCTGGATGAGCTCTGGTTCAAGCTCGAGAGCTGCAATCCGACCGGCTCGTTCAAGGACCGCGGGATGGTCGTGGCCGTGGCGAAGGCGCTCGAGGCGGGCGCCAGCGCCGTCCTCTGCGCCAGCACCGGCAACACGAGCGCCAGCGCCGCGGCCTACGCCGCTCGCTGCGGCTTGCGCTGCTTCGTCCTCGTGCCGCAGGGGCGCGTGGCGGCGGGCAAGCTCGCGCAGGCCATCGCCTTCGGCGCCACGATCGTCGAAGTCGAGGGAAGCTTCGACGAGGCGCTCCGCGCCGCGCGCCAGCTCACGGAGAAGCACGACATCGCCCTCGTCAACTCGGTGAACCCGCACCGGCTCGAGGGCCAGAAGACCGCGGCCTTCGAGATCTGCGAGGCGCTCGGCGGCGCGCCGGACATCCTCGCCATCCCGGTCGGGAACGCGGGAAACATCACCGCCTACTGGCGCGGCTTCTGCGAGTGCCTGGAACGCGGGTACGCCGCGACTCGGCCGAGAATGTACGGGTTTCAAGCGGCAGGCGCGGCGCCTATCGTCCTCGGCCACCCGGTGGCGGAGCCCCACACCGTCGCAAGCGCGATCCGGATCGGAAATCCCGCGAGCTGGCAGGGAGCCGTCCGTGCCCGCGATGAGAGCGGCGGCCGCATTGAGGCCGTCAGCGACGACGAGATCCTGGAGGCCTACGAGCTGCTGGCGCGCAAGGAAGGAATCTTCGTCGAGCCCGCCAGCGCGGCATCGGTGGCAGGCCTGCTTCACCTCGGCCGCCGCGGCGAGCTCCGCGGCGGGCGGGCCGTCGCGGTCCTTACCGGCAACGGGCTGAAGGATCCCGAGACCGCCCGCGCTCGCTACCGTCCCCAGGTGCTGCGGGCGCCGGCAACGCTGGAAGGGGTCGAGCGGGCGCTGAAGCTCTGAGCGCCGCCCGTTCCTTGACCGCTATCGACCGGCCCATACACTGAGGCTCGGCATGGGACGGACCGGTCGGCTCATCGTCCTGCTCGCGATGCTCGCGCTCCTGCTCGGCGCGACGATGCCGCAAGGGGCTCATGCGATGCCGGCTGCAAACGGCCCCCTCACGCCGGAGCTCCGCGCCCAGGGGCAGGAACAGCACGCCGCCAGCCCGACGACCGACCAGTTCGACGAGCGCATCCTCTGGTCGCTGCTCGCTGTGGCGCTCGTGGTTCCCGCCGGCGGCATCTTCTACCTGCTGAAGAAGCGGCTCGGCGCCTTCCCCGAGAACCCGGAGTGGGTGGCACCGATCTCCATCATGCGCAGCCGCGACCTCCCGGACGAGCACACGTACGCGGGCGCAGAGGGAGCGGCCGACGCCCACGGGCACCACTAGCCAGAGGCTCAGGGGACGACGAGGACCTTCCCTTCGTCCGGCGAAGCAAGCGCCGTGAACGTCTCCGGGAGCTCCTCGAGGCTGACGGTACGGGTGATCATCGGTCGGGGATCGATGTCGCCCGCGGCCAGTGCCGCCAGGGTTTCCGCGAACTCCTCCGGTGTGTAGCCGAGGACGAACTGGAGCGTGAGCTCCTTCCCGATCCCTACGAGCGGGCGGATGCGGTCCTCGGTCATGCACGCGCCGGCGACGACGATCCGCGCCCCGCGGGGGGCGAGCAGCATCGCCTGGGCGAGCGTTCCCTCGACGCCCACGCACTCGAAGAGGAGCCCGCACGGGCTGGAGCCGCCCTCGCCCACGATCTGCTGCACCTCTGTCTCCCGCGGGTCCACGACTACGTCCGCGCCGAGAGCGCTGGCGAGCTCCCGCCGCCGGGGGGACGGCTCGGAAACGATGATCGGACGGGCGCCATGCCGCCTGAGCCAGAGGAGCACCATCAGGCCGATGGGTCCCGCGCCCATCACGAACGCCGGCTGGCCCGCCTCGGGCTGCCCGCGCCGCACAGCGTGGAGCCCGACGGCGCACGGTTCCGTCATCGCCGCGACCTCGTCGGGGAGCTCGTCCGGAACTCGGAGGAGCAAGGGGGCGCTCAGGATGACGTACTCCGCGTAGCCGCCCGGAATTCCGGGGGTGTAGCCGATGGCGCGCATCCCGCGCGGCGCGGAGGGGTCGATGAGGGCAGGGATCGAGGTCACGCGAGTGCCTGGCTCCCACCCGTCGGCGCCTGGGCCGGATTGGACCACCTCCGCGACGAACTCGTGGCCCATCACGACGCCTTCGGTGAGCACTCGCTCGTCCCACGCCCCGCCCGTGTCGCGAGAGGCTCGCACCACGTCCTCCAGGTAGAGCGCCGCGTGGAGGTCGCTCCCGCAGATGCCACACGCTCGCACGCGCGCCAGCACCTGCCCCGGGCCGGGCTCCGGCCGAGGAACGTCCACGACGGAGAGCTGCCGCCCCCGCAAGAGCAACGCCCGCATACGACCCTCCCGATGACCTTTCGCTTCCTGCGAACTGTACCAGATGGGATCCTTGAGCGGATGGCGCCGGTCACGCACACTCCAACCGTGCCCGAGCTCGTCGTGGCTACGAACAACCCGGGCAAGCTGGCCGAGCTGCGTCGACTGCTCCGCGACAGCGGGTACGAGATCCGCTCTCCGGCCGACCTCTGCATCCCCTTCCACGTCGAAGAGACCGGGTCGACATACCGCGAGAACGCGGCGCTGAAAGCGGAGACGGCTGCCCGCATCACCGGCCTGCCGGCGCTGGCGGACGATTCCGGGCTCGAGGTCGACATCCTGGGGGGGCGTCCCGGTCCTCACTCGGCACGGTACGGCGGCGAAGGCCTGGACGACGCGGGGCGCGTGCAGCTCCTGCTGCGCGAGCTGGAGGGGGTACCCGACGAGAAGCGCCGCGCCCGGTTCCGCGCGGTGGTCGCCGTCGCCATCCCCGGCGAGCCGACGCAGTTCTTCGAGGAGACGGTCGAAGGGACGATCGCCCGGTCCCCCCGGGGTGCCGGGGGATTCGGCTACGACCCGATCTTCGTTCCCCTGGGCATGACCCGGACGATGGCCGAGCTCTCGCCCGAGGAGAAAGACGCCATCAGCCACCGGGGCAAGGCGATGCGCGCCGCCGCGCGCTGGCTGCGAGGACGTCTCGAACGCGGATGAACCGCTGGCTGCTGCTTGCGCTCGCGCTGCTCGTGCTTCCGGCGGGCGCGTGCGGGGAGGCGGGGCTCCGCCGGCCAGGGGAGTGCCCTACGCTCGCGCCAGCGGCGGACGGCTCCGGCTATCCCGGGGAGCTCGCCGCCGGCCTCGACCAGCTGCGCCAGCTGGACGACGAGTTCCGCCTCCGCTGGCCCGACCGGAGGCTGCGGGAACGCCGGGAGTTCCGCGAGGACTTCGTCGCCTATGCGCACGCGAGTCTCTGCCTCGCGGAGGAGGTTCGCGCCATCACCCCGACCGGCATGGAACGGTACCTTGCGTTCGACCGGCACGTGGACGACGTGCTCTCCCGGTTCATCGCCGTGCTCGAACAGGGGTGGGAGGCCGTCGACTCCCGCAATCGGGACGACTACGCCGAGTTCATCCGCGAGGTCGACGAGCTGCGTACCCGGCTCGACGTCCTCGCCGCGACGGCGAGCGAGTTCCGCTGAGCTAGGCGCCGCGGGGCAGGCCGAGCCCGCGCGTGGCGATGATGTTCTTCTGGATCTCTGACGTGCCTCCCCCGATCGGGCCGCTGTGGGAGAGAAGGTATGAGGTGAGGACGCGGCCGCGCAGCTTGGCCCACTTCGATCCGGGAGCGAGCGCGCCGAAGGGGCCGAGGAGGTTGACGCCTGCGTTCGCGACCTTGATGCCGAGCATCGCCATGAAGACCTTGCTGATGCTCGCTTCCGCATTCGGGATCTCCCCCTTCGCCTGCATCCAGGCGACGCGGTAAGCGAGCAGCCGGCCGACCTCACAGTCGATGACGAGGTCAGCGAGCAGGTGGCGAACCTTCGGGTCGTCAGCGGGACGGCGCCCGTGGTGCCGCTCCTTCGCCCAGGCCACGAGGTCGTGGGTCGTCCGCCGCGCGCCGCTGATGGCCGCGATGTTCGAGCGCTCGAAGTCGAGGGTGGTCGTCGCGACGTACCAGCCGTTGTTCTCGCCGCCCAGGAGGTTTTCGGCGGGGACGCGCACGTCCTCGAAGAACACCTGGTTGAAATCGCGGCGGTAGGCGATGTTCGGGATCCCCTGGACCGTGATCCCCGGGGTCCGCATGTCCACCACGAAGGCGCTGATGCCCTTGTGCTTCGGCGCGTCAGGGTTCGTCCGGGCCAGGAGGAGGATCTTGTCGGCGACGTGGGCGTTCGAGGTCCAGATCTTCTGGCCGTTGATCACGTACTCGTCGCCGTCGCGCACGGCGCGCGTCTGCAGGCTCGCGAGGTCGCTCCCCGACCCGGGCTCGGAGAACCCTTGGCAGTACCACACCTCGCCGGAGGCCATCTCCGGCAGCCAACGCCGCTTCTGCTCCTCCGTGCCGTGGACGAGGATCGTGGGACCGGCGATCCCGATCGTGAAGAGCCTCCCCCCGTGCGGCGCGCGGTGATAGGCGAGCTCCTCGTTGAGGACCATCTGCTCGATCGGGGTCTTCCCCATCCCGCCGTACTCCTCCGGCCACGCGGGAGCGAACCACCGGCGGGCGCCGAGCTTCTTCGTGAACTCCTTCGCGAAGGCGACCTGCTCCTCGTTGTCGAAGAAGTCATCGTCGCCCTCGAAATCCGGCGGAAGCTCCGCGCGAAGGAACGCGCGCAGCTCCTCACGCCATCGTTCCGTATCCGGCGGCAGTCGAAACTCCATGCGGCCAAGTGTACTGGCGAAGCGGGCGAGCGGCATCCTTCCGCGGCCCGACACCGGGCCCTACGATACCGCCGTGCGCACCCTGTTCATCGTGCCCCACACCCATTGGGACCGGGAGTGGTACCAGCCCCACGAGCTCTTTCGATGGCGGCTCGTTCGCATGGTGGACGAGGTCGTGGAGCACTTGGAGAGTCATCCGGAGTACGCGTGCTTCAACCTCGATGGACAGTCCATCGTCATCGACGACTACCTGGTGCTGCGGCCCGAGCAGCGAGAGCGCCTCGCGGCGCTGGTACGGGATGGACGGCTCGTGATCGGGCCATGGTGGGTGCAGCCGGACGAATTCCTGCCCACCGGCGAGTCCCACATCCGCTCCCTCCTGCGCGGCATCCGCTATGCGCGCGGATTGGGCGGCTGCTCGCGCATCGGGCACTGTGCGGACCAGTTCGGCCACATCGCCCAGATGCCGCAGCTCATGGCGCAGCTCGGGCTCAGGGCTGCGTGCCTCTGGCGCGGTGTCCCGGATGCGATCCCGGGCTGGAGCTTCTGGTGGGAAGCGCCGGACGGAACCCGGCTCCCCGTGCTCTACCTCCGGCACAGCTACTCGAACGGCTGGCGTCTCCCGCGTGACCCGGAGGCGCTGCTCGAGCGCGTCCGTGAGGCGGAGCAGGACCGCGCCCCGGGCGAGCCGATCCTGCTGATGAACGGCACCGACCACACCCGCATGGAGAAACACGTACCGGAGCTCTTGCCGGTGCTGCGCCAGGCGGGCTACGACGCCCGCATCGCGACCCTCGACGAGTACGCCGAGGCGATGCTCCGCCATGGCATCGATGAGGTGGTCCATCGCGGTGAGCTGCGCTCCCCCGACCGTTCGAACGTCCTCGTCGGCGTCCTCTCCGCCCGTATGAACCTGAAACAGCGCGACTTCGAGGTGCAGTCGTGGCTGGAGCGCCGCGCCGAGCCGCTCGAACTGCTCGCCTGGCTGCACGGCGGCCCGGACGGCGCTCCGGCGCTGCGGTACGCCTGGTCCCTTGCCCTCGAGAACTCACCGCACGACTCCATCTGCGGCTGCTCCGTCGACCAGACGCACCGCGAAATGCTCCCTCGCTACGACCGCGCCGAGCAGCTCGCGAAGGCGGTAGCGCGGGAGTCACTGGCCTTCCTCGCGACGAGGATCGCGTCGCCTCCCCCCGGCGCGGTCGTGCTCTTCCGGCCGGTTCCATTCGCCCCTCTCGCTCTCGAGTGCGAGGTGCCCGCGGACTGGGACGGAAACGCCCTTCGTCTTACCGACGGCACCGTCGTCCCGGCGTCGTTCGGCCCTCCCGCTCCGGACGAGCCCCTCGTCGAGCGTGACGCGTCCGTGCGGGAGGCACTCCGCTTCCTCGACTTCCTGCGCGAGGGCCGCTTCGCCAACGACTGGATCGAGGAGCTGCGGATCGACGTGGAGGGGAGCATCCTCACCGTGGTCGCCGTCGTCGGCCAGGGAGCTTGCCTCGTGGACGATGAGGCCGCGCGCGCCGAGGCGCGCAGGCTGATCCGAGCCCATCGGCCGGCATCCGCGAGAATCGTGGTGCAGCGTCGGGGCACGCGGACGCTCCGCGCGGTCATCCCGGCGCGGAGCTGGGTCGGCTTGGAGTCGCTCACTCCCGCCGTCGAGCTCCGCTCCGCGACGCCCGTCCGGGCCGACGGCCCCCGTATCCGCTCCGAGCGGTTCGAGCTCCTCCTCGAAGGGGCACGGCTCCGGCTCGTGGACCGCGCCAACGAAATCGAGCTGCCGGACGCGCTCCGCTTCGTGGACGAAGGCGACCGCGGCGACGAATACAACGCCGACATCCTCGACGACGCCGTGGAGGAACCTTCCGCCGTGGAGTTCCTCGGCAGCGGGGCAGACTCCGTCACCGCCTGGATGCGCTATCGCCTCACGCTCTCGGTCCCTCGCCGCCTGGCGCCGGATCGGGAGTCACGAACGTGGGACGACCTGGTGCCGCTCTCGGCACTCGTCGAGGCGCGGATCTGGAGCGGGCTCCCATGGGTCCAGCTGCACGTCGAGGTCACGAACGAGGCGGAGGATCACCGGCTTCGGCTCTTGGTCCCGCTTCCGTTCTCCGCCCAGTCGGTTTGGACGGAGAACCAGTTCCACGTCGCCGAACGTCCGGTCGAACCGCCGCCGTGGAACGGGCGCTCCGACGAGCTCCCGTCGGCCACCTTCCCGCAAAAAACGTTTGCAGCCATCGAGCAAGACGGCGTGGGCATCGCGTTGTTCAACCGCGGTCTCCCCGAGGGCGAGATGGTTCGGACAGAAGACGGCCGCCAGGCCTACGCCATCACCCTCCTGCGCTGTGTCGGGTGGCTCTCCCGCCCGGACCTGCGGACGCGGCGGGGCAACGCCGGACCGATGATCGCCACGCGCGACTCCCAGATGCTCGGCAGCTCCCGCTTCGCGCTCGCCATCGCCCCGTATCGCGGTGGGTGGCGGTCGGCGGGCGTGCTGCCGCTCGCCCACGCCTTCGCCCATCCGCCCATCGCGGTGTGGACCGATGCCCACGAGGGCGTGCTCAGGGCGCCGCTCGTGCTGGCGGGTTTCGACAGCGCCGAGTGCGTGCCCTCCGCCCTCGCCCGCAGCGAGGTGACCGGCCTCCCGATCCTGCGCTGCTTTTCGGTCGCGGAGCTTCCCCATACGGCCGCCATCGCCGTCCCCTGGGCGGCATCAGCGGAGCGGACGAACCTCCTCGAGGAGCGGGAGACGGTGCTGCCCGTCGACGGGGGCGCCGTTCGGCTTCCGCTCCGCCCGTGGGAGATCGCCACGCTCGTCCTCGCTCCTGCGCAGCGAGGATGAGCTACTTCGACGTGCGCCGGAAGAACTCATAGTCGATCGTCACGTGACGAACGAGCTCGTGGGCCAGGAGGCCGACAGCTGCGACGATGCCTCCGGCGATGGCGAGCACGCCGCTGTCGTTGGCGGCCCCCACCCCGAGCAGCACTGCTCCGGCCGCTCCCACCAGCGCGGCGAACAGCGGGAGCGCATGCCCTCGTTCGGGCGTACGGGACGGGTTGTGGGCGTCCATGGCGCGACCCCTCCGGTTAGACTCGCGCTAGTCCTACCGCCGCTCTCCCTCCTGGAGGCAGCAGCTCCGATGGGCGGCCGCGAAGGCGGCAGCCTCAACGCGGTTCTTCAGTCCCGTGCGGAGGAAGAGTCGATGCAGTCGCGATCGTACGGCGGAGACGGTGAGGCCGAGGCGGGCCGCCAGCTCTTCGTCCGTCGGCCCGCCGTCCGGAAGAAGGACGAGCAGCTCCCGCTCGGCGGGCGTCAGTTCGATGTGGAAGCCTCGCGACATCGGTCGCACTCCGGCCGCCGGAAGACCCGTTTGACTCGAGCTCGCGTCACGGTGCGAAGCCGACGACCCCGTGCTGCCGCTCCACCTCTCGAGAGCAGGCACCGATGGCAGAGAGCGGGAGCGCGCCCCGTTGAACTTCCGCCCACAGCTCCGGCCCTTCCAGTCCGGCCGCGTCAGCGAAGCCTCGGCTGCGCAGGCAGGCCGCGAACGTGTCTTTGAGGGATGCGACGAAATCGGGGTCTGGCGGGTTCGCCCGCGTCCACGCGAGGTCGACCCCCTCCCAGTGCTCGGCGGCGCACCTCGCGACCGCCTCGTGCTGGCGCTTGGCGTCGGTCGTCGTTGCGGCGCCGAGCACCGGCTGGGTGAACTCGAACACCTTTTTGCCCGTCGCGAGCGTCAATACCCGAACTTCGACTCCCGGAAGCGCTTCTCGCACGCAGCTCGCGTACGCCTCCGCGGCGGCCGCGTACTCCTCGGCGGTGAACTCCGTGCTCCCCGGTTTGGCGGTTCCGGAGCGAGCGCCGGCGGCGAGCGCCGCGACGAACACCGCTGCTCCGAAGCCCGCGATCGTCATCGCAAACCCGCGCGTTCCCATTGCTGTACCCTCCCAGCTTCCTGACCTCTTCGACGCTCAGTGGCCGGCAGAAGTTCCCACCCAGGGGCTGAGCAGCCCGAGATAGGCGAGCCGATGGGTGGCCGCGATGAAGGTGGTGGCGCCTTCGATGCGAACCTGATTCATCGATGACCACCCTTGATCACTCGTCACGACTCGGCCGGAGATGACGAACGAAGAACGGAGATATCGAGCAGAGGCGCCGCACCCCCATGTGACGGCAGTGCCCACGAGCGAGTGCTCGACCTGAGCAACCGCCGAGCCGGCACAGCTCCCGGCGACGAGACCTTCGGCATCCCACACGGTGTGCGCCCGTGCAGGCCCTCCTACAGCTCCGAATAACAAGATTACCAATACGAGTGCGGCTCCGGATCCCATTCGACTGTTCATCGGCCGGACGATACCAGAGGTAGCAACGAGCGTCTGCAATGACTTCATGGCATCTTCGCCGAACCGCGTTCCCGTCGCGCCTGCAGCCGCTGCCGACGTCGCCGCAGCTCCGCGGGTGTCGTCCCGCTCCCCCGCGGCCCCGGGCGGGCGACCCCCTGCTCGAGGAGCGCGAGCGCCGCCTCCGTGCAGCGCAAGGCTCCCTCCGGATCGCGGAGCCGGTGCTCGAGGATCTTCGCCGCCTCCACCCATGGCCGGAGCATCCGGCCGGGCGGCTCTTGCGCGAGCGCCAGCCAGCAGCGAAGCGCGGGCTCGTGCGCTCCCGCCTTCGCGTAGGCGCGGGCGGCTCGCTCCAGCAGGCGGCGCCGTTGGGCTCGCGGCGCCCGCAGAGCGACCGACTCGTACCGCACGGCGGCCTCCTCCCACGACCCCGTTCGCTCCGCTGCGCGGGCGCGCGCCAGCGGCTCGTCGTCGGCCACAAGCGCCCGCCCGAGGCGCGCGAGGAGCGCCGCCAGCGAGAGCACGTCCCAGGCGTTGTGGCGAAGGACCGGCAGCAGGTGCGAGGGGTCCCCCGTGCGCTGGAAGCGGAAGTATCGTTGCGGCACCTCATGCGAGGGGCACTCCTCCGTCCGCTCGAACTCGAGCAGCCGCCGCTCGACGTCCGTGAGCCGGTAGGAGGGAAGCTCGTCGGCGAAGAGCCGCCTCGTGAGGTGGAGCAGATCGAGGTGGGGGAGCGAACGCCAGCGAGGACGCATCCGGGCGAGGACGTAGCGGGACTCCAACACCGGCGCATCGAAGGCGCGGCCGTTGTAGCTCACGAGCGCCCCCGCTCGCCCGAGCTCCTCCCCCAGGCCGCCGAGCAGACCGCCCTCGTACTCCGGTCCCGGGAGGAGGTACTGGGTGAGCACGAGCTCGGAGCCGTCGAAGCGGGCGAGGCCGGCGAGAAAGACCATCGCCCCGGCCCCTCCCAGGCCGGTCGTCTCCGTATCGACGAAGAGGAGCCCCTGCAAATCGAGCGCCGCCTGCACGCCGGCCGCGGCGCAGAGCTCCCCGAGAGGAGCCGTGAGCACGTCGCGGAGCGGCACCGCCCCGTGCACGTAGCCCACGTCGTACCGGCTCTCGATCCGGTATCCGGGACCGTGTGGGGTGTCGAACCATCCCCCTCCCAGGAGGCAGAGGTCCGACTCCGCCGTCACCCCGACGAGCCGCGCAGCAGGTTCTCTCCGAACCGGCTGCCGCAGCGCGGCGCGAAGCCGATCGCGCAGCTCCGGGCCTGTCGAGCTCGAGGCGAACATTTGTGCGCATCTTACGTCGCGCCGCGCGAACGGAGAAGCCCGGCCGCGCGCTCGAGGAACTCGCTCGCCTCGTCCACGCGCAGGAGCAGGGTCATCCCGCCGTAGAGGAGCGCCCCGGCGCCCGCGCCGAGGAAGGCGTCGACGAACGCCTCCGCCCCGCCTCCGGACGTCCCGAATACGGCGGCAACGAAGACCCCCATGGCGCCCGCCGCGATCGCCATGCGAGCCACGGCGGCGAGCTCGGAGGCCACGGGGGAGCCGAGCCGCCGTGCCGCCAGGGCGTAGAGCGCCACCCACTCGGTCCAGCTCGCCGCAGATACCGCGAAGGCGAGGCCGGACACCCCGAACGGGCTCCAGAGGATCGCCGAGAGCACCGCGTTCACGAGCAGTGCGGCCACCGCGAGGGACACCGGGGTCCTCGTGTCTCCGAGGGCGTAGAAGGCGCGGCTGTGGATTTCGATTCCGGCCTGGGGAACGATCCCGAGGCAGTACCAGCCGAGGGCGGCAGCAGTGACGCGCGCGTCGGCAGCGGTGAAGGCCCCCCGCTGGAGCAGGACCTCCACCACTTGCTCCCGCAGGACGGCGAGCCCCACCGCTGCCGGGATGGAGAGGTAGAGGATGACCCGGAGGAGCCGGGACGTGGCCTCGCGCAGCGCCTCCATGTCGGCCTCCGCCGCGAGGCCCGCGAGCCTCGGGAAAGCAGCGGTGGAGATCGCCATCCCGAACAAGGCGAGGGGGAGCGTCGCGATCGTCCAGGCGTAGTTCAGGCTCGCGATCGCCCCTGCCCCAACCCGCGAGCCGAAGTAGGTCGCGATGAAGTAGACGTTCACCTGCGCGGCGGCGAGCCCGGCGACGCGCGGCGCCATCAGCCGTGCCACCTCCCGGACGGCGGGGTCGGCCCAGGCGAACGAGAAGCGGTACCGCATCCGCTCCTGCCAGAGCCCCGGCAGCTGCACGAGGAGGTGGAGGCCTGCGCCCGAGACGACGCCGATGGCAAGCCCGCGCACGCCGAGCGGCTCGGCCAGGAAGAGGGCGCCAGCGATGATGGCCAGGTTGTAGAGCATGGGAGCGACGGCGGGGTAGAGGAAGCGCTCACGCGCGTTCAGAATCCCCGTCACCATCCCGCTCATCGCGAAGAGAAGCGGGGAGAGGAGCATGAGGCGGGTCAGCGAGACGGCCTCACCAACGAGCTCGTCGCGCCGGCCAACGTCCTCGCCCAGCCCGGGGGCGAAGAGCGGTACGAGAACGGGCGCAAGCACCCAGCCGAGCGCGCACAGGGCCGCCGTGCCCGCCGTCACGATGTTCAGTGCGCGGCTGGCGAGCATCCACGCCCGCTCCTCACCCTCCTGGCGGAGGGTGCGCGCGAACACGGGGATGAAGGCGCTCCCCAGCGTCGCACCTGCGAGCACCTGGAAGATGAGGTCCGGGATTCGGAACGCCACCTGATAGGCGTCGAGCTCCGGCGAGGCGCCGAACGCGTTCGCGATGGCGACCGTGCGCAGCACGCCGAGGAGGCGCGAGCCGAGGAACCCTCCCGCGACGATGATCGCCGCCACGGCCAGGCTGCGCCGCCGGCTCTCCGCCGCGCTCATGGCGCCCATCGTACGGGCGCGCTTCCTACCGGCCACGCCGGCGCGACGCCGCCCGGTTCTCCTAACGTTCGCGTAAACGTACCATGGTGCCGTGCGCGTCCTGGCAAGGCTGGGCCAGCTCGAAACCTTCCGCGCCCTGCGGCACCGGAACTTCCGCTTCCTTTGGCTCGGGCAGACCGGCCATTCCGCCACCTTGTGGATGGATCAGGTTGCGCGCGCGGTGCTCATCCTCGATCTGACCGGCTCGGCGATGATGCTCTCGCTCGTCATCACGACGCGGCTGGTGCCCATCCTCCTCTTCGGCATCCTGGCGGGAGCGGTGGCAGATCGGACCGACCGCCGCCGCCTGCTCCTCACCACGCAGTGCGTGACCTTCTCGACGTACGTGTTCCTTGGGCTCGCCGTGACGCTCGGCTTCATCGAGACGTGGATGGTGTTCGTCACCGCGTTCATCGCGGGCACCGCGATGGCCTTCAACCAGCCGGTGCGGCAATCGCTCATCCCGATGTCCGTGCCGAAGGAAGACCTTCTGAACGCGGTGGCCCTGAACTCCACCGCCCTGAGCTTCATGCGCATCGGCGGCGGGAGCTTCGCGGGTGTGCTCCTCATCCCGTTCGATACGGGCGGCGTGTACCTGGTGGCGGCGGCCATCTACACCTGGGTGTTGTTCACGACCTGGATGCTCCACTTCCCGAGCGAACGCAGGCGCGCGAGGCCCGACCGCTCCCTGTTCGCGGACCTCACGGAGGGCTTCGCGTACGTCGGCAAGCGCGTGGAGCTCGCGTTCGTCGTCGGCCTGGCGATGATCCTGTTCGTCTTCGGGTTCCCCTACCAGCAGGTGTTCACGCCCCTCCTGGCGAAGGAAGTGCTCGACATGGGCGACAGCGGAGTGGGATTCCTCGCGGGGGCCACCGGGGTCGGCGCCTTCATCGGCTCCCTCGTGGTCGCGTCCCGCTCGAACCTCTCGCGGCCCGGGCTGCAACTGCTCATCAACATGTTCGTCTTCGGCTCCGTCCTCGTGCTCATCTCCATGCAGGCGACGGTCTGGGGAACGGCGATCCTGCTGGCGGTCGCGGGATCGATGACGGTCACCTACATGGCGCTGACGAACGGGATCCTGCTGGAGCGGAGCGAGCCGCACATGCACGGCCGGGTGATGTCGCTCCTTTCCCTCGATCGCGGGATGATCCCGCTCGGCGCGATCATCGCCGGCGGCCTCGTGGAGCTGCTCGGCGTACGGCCGGGTCTCTTCGTGCAGGGGACGCTCGTGCTCGCCCTCAGCACCATCGCGGCCCTCGTGGCCGGTCGACGGCTGGCCTCGATCCGGAGCGCGGCCGCAGGCCGCCGGCAGGAGCAGCGAGCGCCGGAGCCAGTCGCCGCGGGGCGCGCCGGCGGCGCGTGAGCTTACGGCCGGAACCCGTGCGTCCGCGGCCCCAGCCGGGTGGCTTCGACCTCGTAGGCGAGCTCGACCCAGTCGCAGAGGATGCGCCGCGTGTCGCGCGGGTCGATGATGTGTTCGATCCCGAACGCCTCCGCCGTGCGGAAGGGCGAGCGGATCTTGTTGAACCGCTCCTCCAGCTCGCGCCGCAGCGCCTCCGGGTCCTCGGCCGCCTCCAGCTCCCGCCGGTAGGCGGCCTCGATGCCGCCTTCGAGCGGGAGGCTCCCCCAGTCACCGCTCGGCCAGGCGTAGCGGAGGTTCAGCCGGCCCGTGTTGCCGTGTCCCGCACCGGCCACGCCGAACGCCTTCCGGATGATGATCGCCACCCACGGCACCTCCGCCTGGAAGATCGCCGCCAGCGCTCGTGCCCCCTTGCGGATGGTCCCCGCCTTCTCCGCCTCGACGCCGATGACGAACCCCGGCTGGTCGACGAAGTTCACGGCGGGAATATGGAAGGTGTTGCAGAGGTCGACGAAGCGCTCCAGCTTCTCGCTCCCCTGAGCGCTGAGCCCGCCGCCGTAGAAGTACGGGTCGTTGGCGATCACGCCTACCGGGTAGCCGTTGAGGCGGGCGAGGCCGGTGACGACCGAGCGCCCCCATCCTCCCCCGATTTCGAAGAATGAGCCGCGGTCGACGATGGCGTTGAGGATGTCTCGCACCTTGTACGGGCGCCTGCGGTCGCGCGGGATCGCTTCGATAAGCCATTCCTCGCGCCGGTCGGGCGGGTCGTCGCTGGGAACCCGTGGCGGGAGCTGCCACACGTTCTGCGGCATGTAGGAGAGGAAGCGCCGGATCTGCCGGAAGCAATCCTCCTCGTCCTCCGCGAGGTTATCGATGACCCCGTTGTGGTAGTGGATCTGCCAGCCCCCCAGCTCCTCCTTCGTGACGTCCTCGCCCATCCCTCGCTTGACGACCGGGGGGCCGGCCACGAACACCTGCGAGGTGCCGCGAACCATGATGTTCCAATGCGCCGTCACCACCCGGGCGGCGCCGAGTCCGGCCACGCTCCCCATCGCCGCAGCGATGACGGGCACCTCGTTCAGCATGTGGACGATCGTGTCCCAGCCGGGATTGGCGGGCACGTAGGTGCGCGGCATCGTCTCGAACGTCCGCACGGACCCGCCGCCGCCGGTCCCGTCGACGAGACGAACGATCGGGATCTTCAGCTCGCGAGCCATCAGCTCCGCGTAAACCTGTTTCCCCGCGATGGCCGCATCCGCGGCCCCTCCGCGCACGGTGAAGTCGTCCCCTCCCACGACGACACGGCGACCGTCGATGCGGGCCATGCCCATGACGTAGTTCGCGGGCCGAAAGGAAACGAGATTCCCTTCGTCGTCGTACTCGGCCTTTCCCGCGAGGACGCCGGTCTCCTGGAAGCTGCCCGGATCGACGAGCCGTTCGATCCGTTCGCGGATCGTGAGCTTGCCTCCCTCGTGCTGCCGGCGGACTCGCTCCTCGCCGCCCATCTGGTTCGCGAGCTCGATCCGGCGCTGAAGCTCCTCGATCTCCGGTTGCCAGCTCATCACTCACCGCCTTCGCATCGTCGTGGCGCGGCCGTGCGCCCGCGCCCTGATCGTACGCCTCCGGCACCTCACCAGGGGAACGACTCGGTCTCGATGGAGACGAGCTCCGCATCCAGGCTCCAGCCGGCCACCGCGCCGGCGATCCGCTGGAGCTGGGCATCCACGTGCTTCGCAGCATTCGATACGCAGACGATCGCCACCGTCGCAGCATGGGGGTCGTCCAGGTCGTCGACCTCCGCCACGGCAGCGTTGAACCGCGCGCGAACCCGGTCGGTGAGCGACCGCACGACCGCGCGTTTCTCCTTCAGGGAGAGCGCGTCGAGTCGATATCGCAGGAGAAGAACGCCGACGAACACGGCTTCAGAACGGCGACTCCGCGACGACCTCCGACTCGTCCGGCAGCGGAGGAAGCTCGTGCGGCCCCCGCAGGCCGAAGTACTCGAAGAACTTCGTCGTCGTGCGGTACAGCTTCGGACGGCCGGGGGCGTCGGCGTGTCCGCTCACCGTCACCAGCCCCCGCTGTTCGAGCGACTGCAAGAGCTTGTCGCAGTTCACGCCGCGAATCGCCTCGATCTCCGCCCGCGTGCAAGGCTGCTTGTAGGCGACGATCGCGAGCGTTTCGAGCGCGGCCCGCGACAGCCGGGGACCGTCGCCGCCGCCGAGGAAGCGCTCCACGTACGGTGCGAATTCGGGAGCGGTGACGAGCTGGAAGCGGGTCCCGTCCTGGAGGATCCGGAGTCCTCGTCCTTCGAGCTGGGCGCTCAGTTCGGAGAGCGCGCGCCGCACCGCCCGCTCTGGGGCACCGAGCGCGGCCGCCAGCGCCGAGACCGGCACCGGCTCGTCGGCCACGAAGAGGAGCGCTTCCAGTGCTGCCGGAAGCTGGTCCGGTGGCAGCTGCCCCGCTGGCTCAGGACCGCTCGTCATCCGGCTTCTCCTCAGGCTCCCGGTCTGGCATCTCGGGTGTAGCTTCCGGGTGCTCCTCGCCTTCTGCCGCACTCGCAGCCGACGTCGGCGGCGAAGGAGGCGGTGGAGGCGGGGGCGGCGGAGGGGGCGGCGGGGCCGCCTGCGCTGGCGGAGCCGCGTGCGGCGCCACTGGCTGCCTGGGCGGGCCGCCCGCCACGTACTCGATCTTCACGACCGGCCGCTTGACATCGAGCGCGCCAACACGCTCCCGCAACACCCGAAAGGCGACGTCGCTGGCAGCGTGACTGAGTTCGGCGACCGAGGTCTCACCTTCGACCGCAAGCGTGATCTCCGTCTCGACCGAGGCGCCGGAGGCGCGCACGACCGGCTTCGCGCGCTTCACGCCGGGAATGGCGCTCAGCTCGTCCCGCAGGAGCGTCTCGATGGTCGCAGCGGGAAGCTCGACGATGCTTCCGTCCGCCTGCTGCCAGCGAAGCGCGCCCCGGCTCCCCCGGGGCGAGGGACGAACGGCGAGCGCGAGGGTCACGAGTCCCAGCAGGGCGAACACGGCCAGGACCCCGATCGCCACCCACTTCTCCAGGCTCCCCGAGTCCACGAACGCCACGAGGTTGAAGTCGCCGACCTTCAGGTCCAGCTGCTGATCCTGGTTCCAAACGAGTGCTGCCATGCCTCCCGCGGCAGCGACCAGCGCAACGCTGTACAGCAGGAGGAAGAAACGACCGAGGACGCCCATGTCCCGTCAACCTCCGACAACGGCGGCCGTCGCGCCGTCGAGATAGGGCTCGCCAACCACAGCAGCCGTGATGCGGTTCCCCAGCCCTTCGCCTGCAGCGTAAACGGAAATGTAGTTCTCCGTATAGCCGTGCCAGCGCCTCCCGTCGGGCGTCTCCCGCTCCTCCTCCCAGAGCACGGCCCGCCGCTTCCCGCGGTTGCGGGCGATGAAGCGCTCCCGGAGCCGTTCAGCAAGGACGAGAAGCTCCCGCATCCGCTCCCGCACCTCGTCGTGCGGCACGCGACCCGGCATGCGCGCCGCCACCGTTCCCGCCCGTGGCGAGAACGGAAAGGCGTGGATGCGCGCGAAGCCGACCTCCTCGCAGAGGCGCATCGTGGCCTCGAAGTCCTCGCGATCCTCACCGGGGAAGCCCACGATGACGTCCGTCGTGATCGCCGCCTCGGGAACGACCGCTTGGATGCGGGCGACGGCGCGACGGAACTCGTCCGCCGAGTACCGGCGGCGCATGGCCCGCAGGACACGGTCGCTGCCCGACTGGAGCGCGAGGTGGAAGTGGGGCATGAGTCGCGGGTCGGACCAGAGGGCGAGCAGCTCGGGTGTGATGTCCTGGGGCTGCAGCGAACTAAACCGGATCCGTACCGCGTCCGTTCGTTCGAGCAGGCCCGCAATGAGCTCGTGGGGGCGACGCGGCGGGTCGAGGTCCCGGCCCCAGGCACCGAGCTGGGTGCCAGTGATTACGACTTCCTTCACGCCCGAAGAAACGGCCCGCCGCACCTCCTCCACGACGCGCTCGACGGGCCGGGAGCGCTCGCGCAGCCGGGTACGGGGCACGATGCAGAAGGCGCAGACGTCGTTGCAGCCCTCCTGGGCTTTGACGAACGCCCTCGTATGCAGGCCTCGCGGTTCGGCCAGGCGGTCCGACGGCCCACCGAGGCGCTCCTCCAGCGCGGCGACGAGGCTCGCCTTGTCCCCGTCACCGGTCCCGACCACCAGATCTGCCCCGAGCTCCAGCACCCGCGCTTCGCCGGCCGTCCGCGGGTAGCACCCGGTGACCGCGACGAACGCGTTCGGCCCCAGCCGGCGAGCGGAACGGATGAGCCGCCGCGACTTCTGGTCGGCGACGTGCGTCACGGAGCAGGTGTTCACCACGTACGCGTCCGCCTCGCAGAGCCGGTCGACGACCTCGAACCCGCGCTCCCGCAGGGCGCGAGCGATCTCCTCGCTGTCGGCGAGGTTCAGCTTGCAGCCAAGGGTGAGGAGCACTGCTACCGGCTGCCGCATCGAGTCCATCGTACCGCGCGGGCCACTGCTCCTCTCAGGGGCGCATCGACGCCGGCGGGGCAGCCTCCTCGACGCCGGCGAGCTCCTCCGCCAGGCGCACGCGGTCGAGCAGCTCCCGACGGGTGATGAGGCCCACGAGGCGCCCGTGTTCGAGCACCGGCACCTGGTTCAGCCGGTACTGTCCTACCAGCATCAGCACCTGGATGGCCGGCGTGTCGGCGTCGACCGTGATGATCCGCTCCTTCGGAGTCATCGCTGCCCGGGCGGGCGTGAACGCCCACTCCTCCCGCGGCACCCGCCGGACGTCGGTGACGGTCAGAATCCCCTCCACGGTGTCGCCCAGGGCGACGACCACCGCCCGATAGCCGTGCCCGACCATGTACCGGTCCACCACCTCCTGCAAGGAGAGTCCGGGAGGCACGACGGGAAACTCGGGGTCCATGATGTCGCGGGCCCGCAGGCGGGCGAGCACGGACTCGAGGTACAGGTTCTGCGCCTCCGCGCGCGCCGCGTTCATCAGGAACCACCCGATGAAGGCGAACCAGATGCCGTTGATGATGAACCCGAAGAGGATGAGGCCGAACCCCCCAAAGAGCAGGAGGTACCCGAAGGCGATCCCAACGCCCGATGCGACCTCCGTCGCGCGGCGAAAGCTCCGCGTCCGGTTCCAGACGATGGAGCGCAGCACGCGGCCGCCATCGAGCGGGAACCCGGGCAGCAGGTTGAAGACAGCGAGGACGCCGTTCACGAACCCGAGGTAGGCGAAGATCGCCTCCGCGTGCTCGCTGCGGCCGGAGGCCACGAAGGCGATCCCGACGGAGACGAGGGCCACGACGATGCTCGTCGCCGGCCCGGCAGCGGCGATGAAGAACTCTTCCCCCGCGGTCTTCGGCTGGCGTCCCAGGTGCGAAACGCCACCGAAGATGAAGAGGCTGATCTTTGGGACGTCGAGTCCCCGGCGGATCGCCACCAGCGCGTGCGCGAGCTCGTGGAGGAGGACGGTGCCGAAGAGGAGCAGCGCCGCGATGATCCCGACCGCCCAGGCGGTGCCACGGTCCCAGCCCTCGTACTCGGCCGGGAACACGCGCTCGGCCAGCGTCCAGCTCACGAGCCCGACGACGAGCAGCCAGGAGAGATCGATCTCGATGTCGATGCCGGCAATCCGGGCGACGCGGAAGCCTCGACCGAACACGCCACTAACGGTAGCAAACGGCGACGGCTAGGAACCATTCAGCCCTGCTTCGCCGCGGCACGCGCAGCGCGGAAGTCAGGCTCCCGCTTCTCCATGAAGGCGTTCACCGCCTCCTTGTGCTCGGGCGTGGTGTACGCGTACGCGAGCGCCCGGCCCTCCCGCTCCATCACCCGCCGGTAGTCCGAATCGACGGCGTTCTCGTGCAGCAGCTGTCGGATGAGCTGCATGGAGGAGAGCGGAAGCTTGGCAAGCGTCTCTCCCAGTTCAATGGCCCGCTCCAGCAGGCGCTCGTGCGGCACCACCTCGGAGACGAGCCCTGCTTGGCAGGCTTCCTCGGCGGAGATCATTCGCCCCGTCATGCACCACTCCATCGCGCGGCCGAGGCCGACGAGCTGGGGGAGGAGGTAGCTGCTCGCCAGCTCCGGGACGAGCCCCATGCGCACGAAGAACATCCCGATCTGTGCGCGATCGCTGGCGATGCGGATGTCCATCGGCAGCACCTGGGTGATGCCGACGCCGACGGCGACGCCGTTGAGGGCCGCGATCGTCGGCTTCGGCATCCGGCGCAGGAACGTCAGCCAGTCCTCGCTCTCCGCCTCGACCCGGCCGCCGTCGCTCCCGTCGCCCTCGTCAATCCGGCGCTTCCAGTTGCTGATATCGGCGCCGGCGCAGAACGCCCGGCCGGCGCCCGTGACGACGACCGCACCGACCTCGTCGTCCTCGTTTGCCTTGGCGATGGCATCCCGCATCTCCGCCATCATCTTCGGCGTCCAGGCGTTCAGCTTTTCGGGACGGTTCAGCGTGACGAGCCCGACCGCGCCGCGGCGCTCGTACAGGATCTGTTCGTACGACATGGGATCCCTCCCGTTGCAAATTCGAGGGAAGCCTACCGCAGGAGCAGTCCCCTTGTCCCTAGCCGAGCAGCGCCTCGACCGCGCTCCAGCTCTCGCGCTCCACGACCGCAAGGTCGCGGGAGGCATCGACCCGCACCCAGGTCCCGGGCGGCGCCTCTTTCAACAGGGCGAGGTACCCTTCGCGGACCCGGCGGTGGAACTCAAGCTCCTCCAGTCCGGTCTGCGCCTGGCCGGATTCACCCGCCTTGCGGGCCAGCCCGACCTCCGGATCGACATCGAGGAAGATCACGAGGTCCGGCTCGGTGCGGGCGGTGGCGATGGCATCGATGAGCCGCAGCGCCTGCACGTCGAGGCCGCGGCCGTACCCCTGGTACGCGATGGTGCTCGGGGAGTACCGGTCGCACACCACCCAGACGCCCTGTTCCAGCGACGGGCGGATAACGGAGGCGACGAGCTCAGCCCGGGCGGCGAAGAACAAGAACGCCTCGGCCCAGGGGTCGAGCTCGTCCCGCAGGAGCACGCGCACGCCCTCCCCGAGCGGCGTGCCGCCGGGCTCCCGGGTCTCGACGACCGAGATGCCCCGGTCGCGCAGCCGGCGCGCGATGGCCGCCGCGGCCGTGCTCTTCCCGGAGCCTTCCCCGCCTTCGAAGACGACGAAGCGGCCGCGTCTCACCGCCCGTTCCCGCCGCTCGCCGGTACGGGCAGGATGCGTACCCGCCGGAACGGCTCTTTCCCCGCGCTCTGGCTCTCGAGGTTGTAGCGGCTCGCGATCTGGTGCTGGAGCCGGCGGATGTAGCTGTTGGCGGGCGGGAGCTCCACCGGGCGGCCTTCCTGCATCACGCGCGCGATCGCTTCCTCCGTCTCCCGGTACACGTCAAGGATTGGGTCCCGGCGAATCGCACGGTCGCCCTCGCGGAACTGCAGCAGCGCCTGCTCGATCTGGTAGGCGGAGTTGCTCTTGATGACGTACATCGGCAGGTTCCGCTCCTCCGCCTCCCGCAGGGCCGGCGGCTTGCGGCGGTAGTAGTTCCGCAGGGTGAGGACGGCATCCGCCTCGCGCACGTCGTCGACGAGGATGACGGGCACGCCGGTCGCCCGGATGGCCTGCTCCAGCCGCGAGCGCGCGAGCCCGAACGCGAAGAGCCGCACGGGCCGCGCTTCCGGCTGCGGCTCCTCCCGAGGCGGCAGCGCCGTGGCGGTCGCGCGCGGGCGGGCACCCGGACGCTCGCGCCCCTGGAAGTCGACGCTCTCCGGTTCGAGCTCGTACTCCTCCTCCCACGGGTGGATGACGCGCACGGTGCCGTCCGGCATCAGCTGGCGCACCTCCGGCCGCACCTGGTACCCGCGCAGGAGCGCGTCGACCGTTGCTGCCACGTCCTCGTGGATCGCCACCCGGTGCCAGGTCTGGATCTCGACCACGACGTCGAAGGTCGGCGGCGCCTTCCGCTCGAGGATGGACTTCTGGGTGCCGCGCCGGCGCGCTTCTTCGTCACCGAGGGTGACGGATTGGATGCCCCCGATGAGGTCGGAGAGGGTCGGGTTCATCATCAGGTTCTCGAGCGTGTTGCCGTGCGCGGTCCCTACGAGCTGCACGCCCCGCTCGGCGATCGTGCGGGCGGCGGCCGCCTCCAGCTCCGTGCCGATCTCGTCGATGATGATGACCTCGGGCATGTGGTTCTCGACCGCCTCGATCATCACCGCGTGCTGGAGCGCCGGGGTGGGAACCTGCATGCGGCGCGCCCGGCCGATAGCCGGATGGGGAATGTCGCCGTCGCCGCCGATCTCGTTCGAAGTGTCGACGATGATGACGCGCTTCTTCGCGTCGTCGGCGAGGACGCGTGCGACCTCCCGCAGCATCGTCGTCTTCCCCACGCCCGGCCGGCCGAGCAGGAGGATGCTCTTGCCGCTGAGCACAAGGTCCTCGATGACGCGGATGGTGCCGAAGACCGCCCGGCCGATCCGGCAGGTGAGGCCGACGATCTTCCCCCGCCGGTTGCGGATGCAGGAGATGCGATGCAGGGTGCGCTCGATGCCCGCACGGTTGTCGGCGCCGAACTCGCCGATGCGGGCGATGACGTACTGGAGGTCCTCCTCGGTGACCTCGCGCTCGCTGAGGATCACCTCCTCGCCGGGGTACCGCGCCTCCGGGAGCCGGCCGAGGTCGAGGACGACCTCCAGCAGGCCGGACCGGCGCTCTTCGGCCCGGAGCGCCTCCGCGATGTGCGGGGGGAGCGCATCGAGCAGCACATCGAGGTCATCGGTGATGACCTGCTCGCCTGGTCCGCGCTGGTATTCGAGTTCGTCCATGAGCTCCTGCTTCATCGTGTCACCACCGCCGATGCCGGCACGCTTTTCGTTTCAGGCAACGGGACCACCCGCGCGAGCCGCCGCACGAACACCTCGCGCTCGCCCGCCGGCACGAATCCCGCCACCGTGGCAGCCTCCGCGAGCGCGTCCTCGAAGTCCGGGAGCACGAGGTGCCCCTGCCGCGGCATGAACGCCGCGGCGAGCCTCACGCCGAGCTGGCGAACCGCCTCTCGCTCTGCTCCCGGGTCCACGAGGAGGCGGGCTTCCCGTTCCCCGATCCCGAGCCAGAGCGTCACCCGCCCCTCGCACGCCATGACGAACTCCCGCTCGCAGTCGTAGGAGTCGTATACCGCTCGCCACTCAGCCCCGCTTGCAGCCTCCATCCGGCGTACGCCCTCGGGGACGGCACGGCAGTAGAGGCGAAACACCCCCGCCCGGTCCTTCCTGGTCCCTTGCCGCACAGGCGTCGCTCCGGGCTCGATCCTGCGCGCCGGCGGGGCGAAGAGCCGCTCCCGCAGGTACGGCACGAGCCCAGCGGCGCGCACGGCGTCCCGGTGCGGGCTCTCGACGGGGAGCCGGAAGAAGAGCCGGAGGCCGCCGCGCGCCGCCGCGTGGATGTTCGCCGCGGCAATGAGTTCGCGAACGACCTCGCCATCGCCCTCCCGTGCGAGCCGCAGCGAGACGGCCTCCCATGCGCGGCCGCGCGCCAGCGCTCGGGCAACGAGGACGCCCCGATAGCTGAGACCGCGGCGGTAGCCGATGACCATCGTGCGCGGCAGCCGCGGGAGCTTCGCCAGCCCCGTGGTGGCGAGTCCCGCCGCCAGGAGCAGGTGTTCGCCCCCTCGCGACGCCACCACCTCGCACCCCAAGCGGTGGAGCTGCGGCCAGAGGGTCGCGGCATCGATAGGGCTGAGCGGCTCGGCGCGAAGCTCCTTCATTTCGCCGTCCCGGCCGACCGGCGCGCCATGGCGAGGAACAGCTCATGGAAGCGCAGGTCGCCCGTAAGTTCGGGATGGAAGGACGTGGCGAGGAGGTTCTCTTGCCGCGCGGCCACGATGGTGCCGTCGGCAAGGCGCGCGATTGCCCGCGCCGGCGCGTACACCGCCTCAATCTTCGGTGCGCGGATGAAGATCGCGCGGAATGGACCCCCGTTCATGCCCTCGACGTTGATGTCCTCTTCGAAGCTCTGTACCTGACGACCGAAGGCGTTCCGCCGCACGGAGATGTCCATGACCGCGATGCCCGGCCGGTCGAGCCGGTCGACTTCTTTCGCCAGGAGGATCGCCCCCGCGCAGGTGCCCCACACCGCGCGGCCGCTTGCGCAGAACGCGCGCAGCGGCTCCCGCAGCTCGTTCGATTCGATGAGACGGGCGATCGTCGTGCTCTCGCCACCCGGGATGATGAGCCCGTCGAGGCCCGCGAGGTGTTCCGGGCGGCGGACTTCCCGCGTGCGGACACCGAGCTGCTCGAGCACCTCGCGGTGCTCCCGGAAGTCCCCCTGCAGTGCGAGAACTCCGATGGTCAGGGGACGGTTCGGGAAATACGCCTCCGTCATCCGACTCGCGGCCTGTTACGCTCCTCCACGCTGCGCCTTACCGTCCGGCCATGCCGGGCTCGTGACGCGAGTTTCAACGCCATTGTACAAAATGGACGGGCCCCTTCTCCCCCGCGATGTGTGACGACCGATCACGCAGGGCAGGTCCAAGCGCACAGCGCACGCGCACGGGCGCTGTAAGCAGTGGAGAACCGGACAGTGCCCGTCAGTCTCTCGATGGTGCCGCCCACGCGATTCGGTCGTCGAGGCGCCGCTCGAGCGTGAACTCGACCGTGTGGAACCCGAGCGAGCGCCAGAACGGCCCGCCGCTGTAGTTCTGCGTCGCGTAGTGGAGCGCGCACCGCTCGAACCCTTCCTCCCTCGCCCACGCGAGGGCGGCGTCGACCAGCCGGCGGCCCACCCCGCGGCCGCGAGCGGTCTCGTCCACGACCCCGATGAACAGGTACGCGCATCCTTCCGGCTTCACGATGGGAGGGGCGAAGCCGCCGGGGAGCATCGTGCAGAGCCCGACCGGCACTCCCTCGACGAGCGCGAGGAGGTGCGCGGCTTTCGGTTCATCGAAGACGCCGGCCAGGAACTGGCGCGTGGCTTCCTCGGCTTCCGGCAGGTGCGGCCAGAACATCGGCGAGCCCGCATGGTGGCGGGCAAGCGCAAGCTCGAGCCGCATCACGTCGTCCAGCTCCTCGCTCTGCGCGGCCCTCACCTCGACGGCGGGAGCGCTGCCGCCGACCGGGGCAAGGTCGCGCAGCCCGCAGGCGAGCTTTCGCCCGAAGCCCATGTCCGCCCAGAACTCCAGCGTGTCGGCATCGGAGGCGGGAACGCGGACCGTGTGATGGAAGATGCCCCGGCGCGCCCAGCGCTCGGCGATCTGCCGGTAGAGCTGGACGCCGACGGCCCAGAGATCGTCAGACGGGCGGACGCCGAAGCCGATCGAGGAGATGCTGCCCGACCGCGGCGGGAAGAACTTCGCCAGCAGGCTGTCCGGGCGGGGGAGGACCTCCTGTGCGACGAGGTACCCCACGATCTCCTGCCCGCGTCGCGCCGCGAGCGCCGCGGTCCGCGGCCGCGCCAGCTCTCTGCGAACCGCCTCGGCAGCGGCCTCCGGAGCTGCAAGGGCCGGGTCGAGCGCAGGGTCGCGTTCGCTCCGGCGGGCGTGCGTCGCAGCGAGGATTTCTCCAGCTGCGCCCACGTCACGGTCCTGCAGCGGTTCGATGCGGATGTCACCCATCGGCCACCTCCCTCGGCCGAAGTTTTACAGGAATTTGCTCCAGCCGAGGGGATTCCCCGAGGCGGGGCGCGGACGCGGCCGCTACACTCGGCTCGTTCGTGACAGAAAGAACAAGCGCAAAACGCACGGACTCAAGGCAGGGCCGCCTCCGCGGGTCTGCGCCCGGGCGCGGGGCGGCCGATACCAATGCTGTGAGCCTCTTCCCCATCCTTCGGCGGCGGCTGGCCGAGACCCCGGCATGACGGCGCCAGGCACCGCAACGGCTGCCCGCGGTTCGTGCTTCGCGTTCTACGCCCTGCGTCTGACGAGCCAGCTCGGGCAGGCGATGGCGTACGCGTCGCTGCTCTACCTCGGCGGGAGCAGCGGGGAGGCGGCGCTCGGCCTGAGTGCGGTGCTGATCGGGATGATGGCCGGGGCCGTGCTCTTCGGCGTGCCTGGGGGAGCGCTCGCCGACGCCGTCGGTCCACCACGGGCGCTGCTCCTCGGGGCGATCCTCCGCGGCGCGGCCATCGCGCTCGCGCTCGTCCTGCCTCACGAACCCCCGGCCATCCTGGCGGTAGCGTTCGTGTACTCCGCCGTGTCCCAGCTCTTCTCGCCGGCCGAGATGGCGATGCTGCGGCTGCTGGGGGCGCATCCGGCGAGAGGACACGCGCTCCTCTTGGCGCTGCAGTTCGGCGCGCATGGGGCAGGCCTCGGGCTGGCCTCTGCGCTCATCGTGGCGGGCCACGTGGACGCGGCGCTCGCAGCTGCGTCCTCGCTCTATGGGGTCGTCGTGCTCTTGGCCGCCCGGCTCCAGGGGGTGCCAAGGCCCGAGCCGGTCGGGACGCGCAGGCCTTCCCTGCGCCCTCTCGCGGCCATCGTGCGGACCAGGCGTTCTGCCGCCGAAGCCGCGGCCGTACTCGTGTACAACGACCTCGCCACCAAGTGCCTGGCCGTGACCGCTCCGGTGTACATCTTCGACGGGCTCGGCCTGCGCGGGATCTCACTCGCCTGGCTGGGAGTGCCCGCAGCCCTCGGCGTGCTCGCAGGCAGCATCTGGGCGATGCGCACCCCCTCAGCGGAACGAATGCTGCGGGGGATGCGCACGCTGCTCCTCGCAACCGCGCTCGCGCTGGGCGCCCTGGCCGGACTGGCAGAGGGGCCGCTCCCGAGCCTTCCTTGGAGTGCTGATACGAGCTTGCTCCCCATCTCGGGCGCCTCCCTGCTCCTCGGGGCGGCGTTCGGCGCCTTCCCGATCGGCGGCCGTGCGGTGCTCTCCAGCACCTTGCCGGCCTTCGTCCAGGCGAGGGCATTCGCCGCCCAGGCTTCCCTCAGCGACCTCGTCGTGATCGGGCCGCTCGCGGGGACGGGCGCAGGCGTGGCGGCACTCGGACCCCGGCTGGCGTTCGCCGCCGTGGCAGGGATCGCGCTCCTGCTTTTCCTGGTCCTGGAGTACGGGGGCGCGCTCGTCCAGTGGGCACGGCCGGTCCTCTCAGCCCGGCGCAGCTCGGCTCCAGTTCAGAGCTGAGGCCTCCCTCGCTCGTGGTACGATGGCAGCCAGAGGCATGTGGCACCACGTGCCGAAATCTTTCCCGCTGTGAGGGGGATGCTGGACGCTCATCGGGCCATCGCTTCCGCCCGCCGGCCACACTGGCACGCGTTCCTGCGCGAAGCCGTGCTCATCGCGGCGAGCATCGTGGCCTATTTCGGCGTGCGAGGACTCACCGAGGGATCGGTCCAAGAGGCGATGGCGAACGGGCGAGCGGTGCTGGCCGCGGAGCGCTGGCTCGGCATCGCCGTCGAGGAGCGGCTCCAGGAGCTCGTGCTCACGTACTCGTGGGCCGTCACGCTCGCGAACTGGGTATACATCTGGGGCCACTGGCCGGTCATCGGCGTCATCGCCGTTTGGCTCTTCTTCTGTCGCCCGCACATCTACACCCGCTACCGGAACGCGTTCCTCCTCTCCGGCGCGATCGGCCTCGTGGTTTTCGCGACGTATCCGGTTGCGCCGCCCAGGCTCCTCGATCCGAGCTTCGTCGACACGATCACGGAGCGCTCGCGCGCCTACCGCGTGTTGCAGCCTCCGGCATTCGTGAACCAGTTCGCGGCGATGCCCAGCCTCCACCTGGGCTGGGACCTCCTCATCGCCCTGGCCCTCTTCCAAGCCACGCGCGCGTGGGCTCTCCGCGTGCTCGCGCTGCTCCTGCCGGTGGCGATGTTCGCGGCCATCGTCGTCACCGCGAACCACTACCTGCTCGACGGCGTCGCCGGAATAGCCCTGGCGCTCGCCGCAATGGGCGCCGTCAGCGCCGGCTTCGAGTGGAAGCCGCGGGTCGCCCCGCGGGCAATCGCCGGCGGCATGCGGAGCCTGCGAGGGAGGGAGCGTGAGTCACCAGCTCCCTGATCCCCCGTTCGTGATAGCCCATCGGTTCGGAAACCACCTGGACCTCCTCCGCAGGGCGCAGAGCGTGGGGGCGGCGATCGCCGAGGCCGACGTCTGGTGGCACGCGGGCCACCACGAGGTGCGGCACCTCAAGACGATGGGGCCGCTGCCCCTCCTCTGGGATCGCTGGCGTCTCGCCCCCGTCTGGAAGCCGCGGCTCCACCTCGGCGATTTGCTTTCGGCCTGGCCGGACGGGCTCGGGCTCATGCTCGACCTCAAGCGGTGGCTTCGCCCCGGGCGCCTGCGGGAGGAGCTACAGCGGTACCCGCGGCGCGGGCCGCTCCTGCTCTGTTCCCAGTACTGGCACTACCTCGCTTCGTTCGAACACGAGAACGCCGCCATCGTCTACTCGGTCGGCAACGAGCGCCAGCTGCGCCGTCTCGGCTCCCGCTTGCGGGGCCGGCGGTGCGATGCGCTCTCCGTTCACGTCCGGCTCCTGGACGAGGGACGGGCGAGGGAGCTGCGACGCCTGGCGCCGCGGCTCCTCTCCTGGCCCATCGACACCGCCGCCGCCTTCGAGCGCGCTTGCCGGGCCGGAGTGGACGGCTTCATCTCCTCGCGGCCGGAGCTGGTGGGCGCATTCCTCGAAGCACGGCCGGGCCGCCACACTGGGGGATGAGAAACCGAGGAGAGGCCGTGAGCGCACGCGTCCTGCGGGTGGACCCCGAGCAGCCGGACCCAGGCATCATCGATGAGGCCGCACGCATCCTTCGCGCCGGCGGCCTCGTCGCCTTTCCCACCGAGACGGTGTACGGGTTGGGGGCGAACGCCCTCGACGACGATGCCGTCGCCCGGATCTTCACGGCGAAGGGCCGAGACCCGTCCGACCCCGTCATCGTCCACCTCTCGAACCGGGAGGAGCTCGAACTCGTCGCGCGCGAGCTTCCCGCACCGGCGGCCCTCCTCGCGGCCCGCTTCTGGCCGGGGCCGCTCACGCTGGTGCTGCCGCGGGCCGACGCGGTGCCGCCTCGGGTGAGCGCGGGGCTGCCCACCGTGGCGGTGCGCGTCCCCTCGCATCGGGTCGCGCAGGCGCTGATCGCCGCGGCGGGAGTACCGGTGGCCGCGCCGAGCGCCAACCTCTTCGGCCGCACCTCCGCGACGACCGCCGACCACGTCCTCGCGGACCTCGGGGACCGGATCGACCTCGTGCTCGACTCCGGCCCGGCCCCGGCAGGGGTCGAGTCGACGGTCGTGGCGTTCGAAGGGGATGAGACCGTCGTCCTGCGGCCGGGGGCCACGCCCGTCGAGGAGCTCGCCCGCTGCCTGGCGGAGGCGGGATTGCCGCCGCCGCGCGTGGTGGAGCGGGGCCCGCAGGCTGGGAGCCCCGGGCTGCTGGGCCGGCACTACGCCCCTCGGGTCCCGCTCGTTCTCCTCCGCGGACCGGTTGAGGAGCGGGTCCGCTGGCTGCGGGCCGCCCTCGACGCCCGGCCGGACCGGAGGATTGGGCTGCTCCTGCCCGATGAGGAGCTGCAGGCCCTCGGTCACCTGGCGCCGGGCCACAAGGCGCATTCCCTGGGCCCTCGGGCGCGGCCGGACGTCGCTGCGCGCGTCCTCTTTGGGGCCATGCGGGGACTCGAGGCAGAAGGGGTCGAGCTCATCTACGCGGCGGCGCCGGACGAGCACGGGCTGGGGCTCGCCGTAGCCGATCGGTTGCGGCGGGCAGCGGACGAGGTCGTCGAGGTCGGCGCCTCTCAGGACGGCTCGTAACGCCGCAGGACGAGGCAGCTGTTCTGGCCGCCGAATCCGAAACTGTTCTTCAACGCCACACGCACCTCGGCGCGGCGCGCTTCGTTCGGCACGTAGTCGAGGTCGCAGGTCGGGTCGGGGTACTCCAGGTTGATCGTGGGGTGGATGACCCCGGTCTCGATGGTCTTCACCACCGCCACCGTCTCCATGCCGCCGCTCGCCCCGAGCCCGTGGCCGATCATGCTCTTCGTGGCGCTGATGGCCAGGCGGTAGGCGTGCTCCCCGAAGACGCGCTTGATCGCGTTCGTCTCCGCCGTGTCGCCCAGCGGTGTGCCCGTCGCGTGGGCGTTCACGTAGTCCACCTCTTCCGGCGCCACCCCAGCGTCTGCGAGCGCTTCCGCCATCGCGCGTGCAGCGCCCTCACCGTCCTCCGGCGGGGCGACGACGTGGAACGCGTCGCTCGTGCACCCGAACCCCGCCAGCTCGGCGTAGATGCGGGCCCCGCGGGCCCGGGCGTGCTCCTCGCTCTCGATGACGAGCGCTCCTGCACCCTCGCACGGCACGAACCCGTCCCGTTGCGCGTCGAAGGGACGGCTCGCCTTCTCCGGCTCGTCGTTCCGCGTCGAAAGCGCCTTCATCACGGAGAAGCCCGCGAGCCCGAGCTCGCAGATGCCGGCTTCGCAGCCGCCGGTGATCATCAGGTCCGCCCGCCCCGAGCGGATCATCTCCAGCGCTTCTCCGATCGCCTGCGTACCGGCGGCGCAGGCGGTCACGATGGTGCCGTTGTACCCGCGCAGGCCGAAGAGCATGGCCACCCACGCCGCCGCCATGTTGCCGAGGGTGCGGGGAAAGTAGAGCGGGTCGAGACGCATGCCCCCTCGTTCGAAGAGCGTCTTCGCGCCCGCCTGGATGTCCGGGTACCCTCCGCCCCCGTTCCCGATGAGCACTCCGGCCCGGTCCCGGTCGATCCGGTCCAGGTCGAGCCCCGCATCGGCGATGGCCTGGGAGGCGGCCGCGACCATGAGCTGCGAAAAGCGCGCCATCCTGCGCGCCGTCTTCCGATCCACGTACGCTCCGGGATCGAACTCCTTCACCTCCCCGGCGATCCGGCAGGGGAAGCCCGAAGGGTCGAACTGCGTGATCGGCCCGATCCCAGAACGGCCGGCGACGAGCGCCTGCCAGAACGTCTCGACGTCGTTCCCCACCGGGGTCACGGCGCCGAGACCGGTGACGACGACCTTGCGTCGAGCGTTCCGTGCCTCACTCATCGGCGCTAGGGTACTAGGTTCGGCCGCTCGGAGGCAGGCGGGCAGCCGGTCAGGCGCCCGGCTTCGCGATCATCAGCCAAAGGAAGACGAGCCAGCTTACGTCGAGCAGCGCCCCTACGAGGGCGGGCGCCCGCTCGGAAAGGGTCCGCCGAAGCTCCTCCGGCACCGGGCCGTCGCCCGCCCGCCTCGCCGCCTCGCGGGCCCGCCGCACCCAGCGAAGGTACACGGCGTGGTCGAGCGCGAGCCCGACGATGAGGAGGGCATACGCAGCCGAGATCCAGGCTTCGCTGAACTCATGCCCGGACTCGTCCACGAGCAGCGTGCCGAAGATGAACACGAGCAGGGCGCCCGCAGAGGTGACGACCCGTTCCGACCAAAGCTGAAGGTCGAGGAGCGCCGCGACCGTGGGCGCATGGCGGGAACGTCCGGCGGCGATTGCGGCGCCGGTCGTGAGCCCCGCCGCGGCCAGGAGGAGAAACGCACCGAGGATGTGCCCGAAGAGAAACCATTCGTACGCCGACACGCTGCCTTCACCTCGCCTGTGTGCTGAGCTGGACGGACCCTCGCCGCGCCGGGCGAACGGGTCCGCGGGGAATCGTACCACCGTGCCGACACGGGGAGACGGGCGCGCGAGGCGGCGCCGGTGCTACCCTGAGGGCGATGGTGGACATCCCTGCCCTGCCCGCCCACGTCGCTGAGCGCCGCCGGGATGGTCGCATCGAGGTCCTGCTCCACCGCTCAGTGGCGCTCATCAGCCCCGAGCGTGTCGAGATCCGCAGCGCTCGCAGCACCGTGCTCCTACCCCTCGCGGGGCTGCTCGCGGTCGCGGCGGGCTGCTACTGGCTCATCGTCCAGGGCACCGGGCTCCCGTTTTGGGCGCTCGTTACGAGCCTGCTCCTCCTCCTTCTGCTCTTCCCCCTCTCCGTCATGGGCCTCGTGAGCGCGCTCGTCGGCGCGGAGGTGGTCGCCGACGAGCGCAAGGGATCCGTTACCTGGCAGCAAGGGTTCCTCGGCATGGGAATCGGCACGCGGGAACTCGTGCCGTTCACGAAGGTCGAGCGGCTCGAGATCGTCATCGAAGGCGACAAGCCGGATCGCTGGCGCCAGCAGCCCGATGACCTGCGCCAGTTCACGCTCCTGCTCGTGAAAAAGAACGGGAAACAGCTCCCCGTCGCGACCGTCCCCGTCCCCGCTTTCAGAGAGCTCGACGGCATGGATCGCACGCTCGCCGTCGCACAAGCGCTGGCGGCCATGATCGGCGTGGACATCCGTCTCCCGGAAGGGTGGGAGCTGCAGGAGGTCGACGCCGAGACGGGCCAGCCCGTCGAGCGGCGCCCGCCACGACGAAGGAGGAATCGACGATGAACGAGCACCTCGACGACGCCGCCCAGGTGCTCCTGGGAGCGAAGACCATCGCCGTCGTCGGACTGGACGACCGGCCAGAGCGCCCCGCCTACCGGGTCGCCCGGTACCTCCAGGAGCACGGGTACCGGATCATCCCGGTTCCCTTCCAGAAGCCTGCAGATGAGGTTCTCGGTGAACGGGCGTATCGCTCGCTGCGGGAGATTCCGGAGCCCGTCGACATCGTCGACGTCTTCGTCCGCGGCGACCAGACGGACCCCATCATCGACGACGCCATCGCCATCGGTGCGCGCTGCATCTGGCTCCAGGAGGGGATTCGGAACGACGCGGGGCTCGAGCGCGCCCGCCGGGCCGGGCTCGTCGCCACCCAGGACCGCTGCACCATGGTCGAGCACCGGCGGCTCACCGGTGCGGAGGGGCCGGGCCCCTAGCTCATCCGCCTCAGCTCCCGCTGGCTCACGAAGGTCAGCGCACCGAGGACGGCCAGGATGGCGCCCGAAGCCGCCATCCAGCCCGGCGCCCCGATGGCCGCGGCCATGCCGCCCGCGAGGAGGGAGCCGAGCGGGGTCAAGCCGAGAAAGCCGAGGGTGTGGACGCTCATCACCCGCCCCATGAGTTCCGCCGGCGTGTTCCCTTGGATGAGCGTCTGGTTCAGGTTCACGAAGAAGCCGCCGCCGATGCCCCACACGAGCATGAGGCCCGCCGTGAGCGGGTAGCTCGGCGAGAGCCCGATCCCCATCACGATGAGGCCGCCGGCCGTCAGCCACCCCACGAACCACGCGCCCTTGTTCCGCATCCCGCGCCAGGAGGCGAGCAGCAGCGAGCTGGCAAACATGCCGATCCCGGTGAAGGTGAAGAGCGCGCTCGCAGCGAACGCGTCCTGGCCGAGCTCCTCCTTCGCGATCTGGGGGAGGAGCGCCATCGTCGGCCCCATCATGAACAAGCCGGTCGCGACGAGCAGGAGCATGAGCACGGCGATGTTCCGCTGGCCCGCGATCCAGCGCAGCCCCTCCCGGAGGTCATCGAGACCGGTCGAGGGGCGCTCGCGGCGCACGACCGGTGGAACGCGCAGGGGGAGCAGGGCGAGGAGACCGAGCGCGAAGACGGCCGCCTGAGCCGCGAAGACGCCGCCGAGGCCGAACGCTCGGATGACGATGCCCCCGAGGGCAGGCCCGATGATCATCATCAGGTTCATCCCCAGGGTGTTGAGGACGATCGCGTTCATCAGCCGGTCGCGAGGCACGAGCGAGGGAAGCACCGCCTGCCGGACCGGCTGGCCGAAGGCGATGGTGGCGCCCATCGCCCCCGCCGCCAGGAACGCCAGCGGCAGCGTCATCGCCTCGGCCCAGATCGCGAGCGCGGTGACGAGGGCGACGGCGATCGCGCCGCACTGGGACGCGATGAGGAGGGTACGCCGGCTCACCCGGTCGGAGAGCACGCCCGCCGGCAGCGCGAAGAGGAACACCGGCACCCCGAGGCAGAAGGACACGATCCCCGCGGCGCTCTCCAGATCGCTGATCTCCAGGACGAGCCAGACGAAGGCGAAGCGTTGCACGCCCTGGACCAGGGCGGCCGAGCTCGTGTTCGCCCAGAGCCAGCGGTAGGAAGGAAAGCGAAACGCGTCCAGGATTGGGACCCGCGCCTCCGCCTCGCGGCCGGTGCCCTCTCCCGCAGGACGTGCGAGCTCTGCTTCCACGGCGCCCCAGGAGCAGGACTCTACCCGACCCGAGGGCAGCTCCGCATCCCTCCGCTCTTGCCCGCAGCATGAGGGGCTCAATAATCGTGCGAGATCGATCGGGGGGCTGCCGTGCAGGAGCGTCGCATCATCCTCGACCTCGGGTGCGGGAACCGGAAGCGCCCGGGCGCCATCGGCGTCGACATCGCCGCCCTCCCCGCCGTCGACGTGCGGGCGGACATCACGCGAACGCTCCCGTTTCGAGACTCGTCGGTCGACGAGGTACACGCTTCGCACCTCCTGGAGCACCTCGACGACCTCATCGCCTTCATGAACGAGGTCTACCGCGTGTGCAAGCCAGGCGGCATCGTCCACTTCCGCTTCCCGCACGGGTCATCCACGTACATCGCCTGGAAGGACCCGACCCACCGCCGAGCGTTGCTCCTCGACACCTTCGCGTACTTCGACCCGTGGACCCCGGACGGCTTCGTCTTCCACTACTACCACCAGGCACGGTTCCGGACGGTGCGGCGGAAGCTCTCCTTCAACTTGAACGCCGACTGGTACGCGCCGCCCTCGCGCTGGCGGCGGGTGCTCGGGCGCATCTTCGATGCGCTCGCCAACCGCAGCCCGCGCTGGCAGTACTACTGCGAGCGGTTCTGGGGGCCCCTGGTCGGAATCGAGGAGGCGGAAGTCTGGATGGAGGCGGTGAAGCCGTGGCCTCCCCCGGAGGTCAATTCGACCGCGGCCCAGTCGGAGCCGGCGTCTCGGGAAGCTCCACCCACTGCTCCGCCCACGCGGACACAGCGTCGATGACGGACTGCAGCGCGCGCCCTTTCTCCGTGAGGTGATACTCGATGCGGACCGGCGTCTCCGGGTAGACCACGCGCTCGACGATCCCCTCGGCCTCGAGCTCCTTCAGCCGCTCCGAGAGCAGGCGGTCGCTCAACCCGGGCACGGCCTGCCGGAGTTCCGTGAACCGGACGGCGTCATGGAGCATCGCCCGCAGGATGGCTCCGGTCCACCGCCGCCCGATGAGCTCCACCGCGTGGTGGAATCGAGGACAGAAGGCCTCAGACCGGTCAGCCATACGGGTTCATGATATCACGGTGCGACTCCTCGCCCTCATTCGGGGGCGTGTCCTCGACTGCGGGCAGCTCCGCGAAGACGAGGACCGAGGAGTCAGACTCGCTCGTCGACGCCGTCCCGCCCTGCCGCTCCACGACCTGCCGCAAGTACTCCGGGAGCAGCGGGTCGATGGCAGCTGCGCGCTCCCTTCGGGGGGACGAAGCGCCGGCCGCCAGCGGCAGCGCCGCCGCGATGCGCACGAGGGCCTTGCGTTCCGAGGTGGTCGAGACCTGGAGCTCGATCTGCCCGGCGCCGGCACGCAGGAGCGCCGCCATGAGCATCGCCAGTGCGCGCCGCACCTGGTTCGGGTCGACGAACGCCGGCGGCGGTCGCCCCTCCACCACGATGGCCGGGCGAAAGTCCGCCCTGCTGAGCTGCACGTCCCTCACGACCCGTTCCAGCAGCTCGACGACATCGGTGCGCTCCCGGACAGGAACGAGTCGTCCCGTGTGGGCGGCAACGATGTCGACGAGGGTCTCCGAGAGCAGGACGAGCCGTCTCGCGCAGGCCACGAGATCCTCGACGATGCGGCGGCGCAGCTCGGGGGGAACACGGTCCGGCTCCGCGGCTAGGAGCTCCGCCGCCAGGGTGATGGAAGTCGCCGGCCCGCGGAGCTCGTCGGTGGCGAAGGTCAGGAGTTCGCGCCGGGCCCGCGCCAGCTCCTCCGCTGCCCGCTGGGCGTCCCGGGCGCGCCTGAGCCGGCGCGACATCTCTCGCCACTCCCGTACGGCCCGGATCGCGGCAAGACCGGCTCCTACCAGCGCGATCCCCGCGACGACCGCCATGAGAAGCCCGCCGACCGCCGCTCTGCGGAAGGCCCCCTCCTTCGCATCGGCCTCGCGGGCGTAAGCGGCATCCGCCTCCGCGGCGGCGGCGCGCACGGCATCGAACAGCTCCTCCTCGCGGCCCGAGGCGAGCAGCGCCCCTCCCGCGGAGCGGTTCCCTTCCGCGACGAGGGCGGCGACGACCCGAGGTCCCTCGCCGGCCCACCGATCCACGGCGGCGAGGAGGTTCGGCACCTCCGAGCCAGGCCCCGCGCCCTCCTGGAGTGCGGCGGCATGCTGCTCGAGCGCGCGAAGTCCTTCCTCGAGGCGCTGGCCGGCAGCTTCCGTCGTCACGGCGGCGTAGCTGGCCGCCCGCAGCGCCTCCGCCTCGGCGACGAACGCCCGCAAACCCCTCCATTCGCGGCCGTGGCGCGCCAGCTCATCCTGCTGGTCGAGGACGGTCCAGGTTGAGACCACCATCAGCGCCGTGGCGGCGCCAGCAAGGAGGAAGAAAGTCGCCAAGGCAGCGGCCGCGCGCACGTCCACTCCTCCGCTGCGGTGCGAGCACGATACGGCGCGCTCCTACGGGTGCACAAGCGCTGCAGCTTCCGCCCCTTGGCGTGCCGTGATACGCTCTTCTCGCTACCAGTCAAACGCGGCACTCAGCCCCGTGCCGGGAGCCCGCTCCCGGCACGACCATGTCGACGAGGGGAGGCGCGTGTACAGCGACCTCGCGTGTTTCACCGGCCGCGCGCACCCCGAGTTCGCCCGCGCGGTCTGCGAACGGCTCGGCATCCCGCTCGGCGACGTCGACGTCTTCGAGTTCTCGAACGAGAACGTCTTCGTCCAGTACCGCGAGAACATCCGCATGCGGGACGTATTCCTCATCCAGCCGTTCGCGCGGCCGGTGAACACCTCGATCATGGAGCTGCTCATCATGATCGACGCCGCCCGGCGGGCGTCGGCCGGCCGCATCACCGCCGTCATCCCCTACTACGCGTACGGACGGAGCGATAAGAAGGACCAGCCCCGCGTCCCCATCACGGCCCGCCTCATTGCCAACCTTCTCGAGACCGCGGGAGCCGACCGGGTGCTGACCATGAACCTCCACGCGGGGCAGATCCAGGGGTTCTTCAACGTCCCCGTCGACGAGCTCAACGCGCTGTACCCGGTCAGCGCCTACCTCCGCGAGCAGAACCTGGAGAACTACACCGTGGTCGCTCCGGACGTGGGCGACGAGAAGCGGGCCCGGGACATGGCAGCTCGCCTCGACGCACCCCTCGCCATCATCGAGAAGCGCCGCATCGGCAACACCGGGCGGGCGGAGGCGGTGAACGTCATCGGCGACGTGAAGGGACGGAACGTCCTCATCATCGATGACGAGATCGACACCGCCGGGACGATGCTCGAGGCGGTTCGAATCCTCCGCGAGCGAGGTTGCCGCGAGGTCATCATCGTGGGCTACCACGCCGTCCTCAGCGGCCCTGCGGTCGAGCGGCTCCGCTCGGCCGACGTGAAGGAGATCGTGCTCACCGACTCCCTTCCGATCCCGCCCGAGAAGCGCCTGCCGAACATGACGATCATCCCGGTCGCTCCCCTCTTCGGGGACGCGATCAGCCGCATCCACTCCGGCCAGAGCGTGGGAGCGCTCTTCCAGAGCTGAGAATCGAGGCATTCCCCCAGTCCGATAGGGCTTCTTGATGGATCCAGGCAGCCACGCCGATCGTAGCTCGGTAGAGTGACGTACGTGAACTATTTGGGCAGCCCTCACGTTGGAGCGGAAGCGTGCTGAACCCGCTCTCACCGGGGTATCTGGAGGATCCGTATCCGCAGCTCGCGGCGCTTCGTGAGCGACACCGCCTGTGGTGGGATCGCCGCGTGCAAGCATGGTTCGTGGCGGGCTTCGCAGAGTGCGAGGCTGTCCTCCGGGACACGGACGGCTTCTCGGCGGACCCCGCCTCGGACGGCGGGCCGATGGGACAGGCAGTTCGCGCCAACAGGCGTCGCGTCCCGCTCGGCAGCGCCCCGGTGCTGGGGAACAGCGACCCGCCCGTACACGGGCTCCTCCGCCGCCTCGTGAACCGCCACTTCACGCCTCAAGCCGTGGCTGCTCTTCGCCCCTTCGCCGAGCGGGTGGCCGAGGAGCTCCTCGCGGCGACTCCAAGCGAACCGTGGGATCTGATGGAGCGCTTCGCGCAGCCGTATCCCGTCCTGGTCATCCTGCACCTCCTGGGGGTTCCGGCAGAGCAGCAGCTCCAGTTCCGCCGCTGGTGCTCCGCAGTGGCCGCAGCCCGTGCCGATGGCCCCTCCGATCCCGAGCGGCTTCGCGCTGCCGAGGAAGCGGCGCAGCGGATCGTGGAGGCGATCCGCACCGCACCCCCCGGCACCGTCCTCGGCGAGCTGCACCGCTCGGCGGCGGAGGCCGAAATTCCGCAAGACTGCACCGCCATGCTCGTCGTGCACCTCGCGACGGCGGGCAACGGCCCGTTCTCGCTCTTCCTCGGGAACGCCATCCGCACCCTCGCCGCCCATCCCGAGGCCCTGGAGTCACTTCGGGACGGAGGCGTTCCCTGGCGCACTGCCATCGACGAGCTGCTCCGCTACGACCCTCCGGCGCACGCCATCACGCGCTGGGCGCGACGGCCGGTGCGCCTCGGCAGTGAGCGGATCCGGCCCGGTCAGCCGGTCCATCTGCTGCTCGGCGCCGCGAATCGCGACCCACTGCGGTTCGCAGAGCCGGATCGGCTTGACCTCCGGCGAGCCCCCGGGCGCCACGCGGCGTTCGGACTCGGGCCCCACTTCTGCCTCGGCGCGAACCTCGCCCGTCTGGAAGCGGAGGTCGCACTGCGCAGGCTCATCGCTCGACCGTTCGAGGTCCTGGAAGTCGAACCGCTGCGCTCCTTCCAGCTGCGCGGCCCCCGACGCCTGCTCATCCGGTGGCGCTGACGGAACCTAGCGGCCTGTCGCCCCGCTCGCCGCGGCCGGCACCGCCTCAGACACGATCGCCCGCAGCTCCTTCTCCAGGCGGACGCTCCGCTCGGCCTGGCCGGCCACATCGACCCGGTTCGGCCCGACCCGAATCCAGAGGCGGCGGCGCGGCACGTAGAAGGTGACCGTCAGGCCCACGAGGGCCATCCCCACGGCGACCCAGATAAACGTCCCGCCGGGGTCCCGCCGCACGTCGATGCCGGCGCCCTCGACCGCTCGAACGAACGCATACGTGTACCCGGACGCGGTCGTGTGCGACTGCCCCGGGCGGATCAGCACCGGGCCGTCGTCGATCCCGAGCACCACGAGGTACGGCTCCCCCTGCCCGTCCTTCGGCATCTGCACCGTGACACGGTCATCCTGTCTCCCCGGAAGGTCGACCACCTGCCGGAACGGCACCGGCGTCTGAGCAACGAGCTCCACCTCCAAGCCCGAGGCGAACCGCACCCGCTCACCGACGGCGACCGGCTGCGTCTCGCCGGCGGCGTCCTGGACGAGCGTGAGCAGCTCCCCCTCGCGCCGACGCCAGGCCACCGTTATCCCGGAAACCGGGGCCTCTTCAGGCAGCGCCACCGCAGCGAGCGCGAGGTCGTCATCCGTCAGCTCCGGATCGAGGCCGGGATCCACCTCCAGCTGCGGGATGGGCTGGTCGAGGAGGACGCGCCCGCCCGCGCTCACGCGCAGGTGCGGGACGAACAGCACGTCGCCGTTGAAGTCGAACACGTCGTCGTAGAGCGGCCGTCCATCCGGGCCCGTGACCCGGAGCCGGGCGAGGTCGGAGATGAACGCCGCCTGATGGAAGCGGTAGCCGAAGGCGCGGCAGGGGTCGTTGACCGTCGTCACGCAGCGGACCACCTCGTCCCCGCGCCGGATGGCGAGCACGCTCCGCCAGTCGACGATGTTCCCCTCGGCGTCACGGCCCTCGATGGCGTCCACCATCTCGACGAAGATCTGCCCAGGACCGGGCCGGTCGAACACGGGCGCGGCGGCGCCGGTCTCAGCCAGCGCCAGCACCTTCTCGAAGCCGGCGAACTTCGTGAGGAACGCGCCGATGAGGAGCAGGAGCAAGGCGAGGTGGCTGAGGAACGTGCCGTACTGCGCCCACGCGAACCGATCGGCGAAGAGGTAGACCCGTCCTCCCGACTCGGCGACCCGCTCCACCCGGAAGCGGCGCCGGCGGAGCGCGCGTGCCAGCTCCTCTGCGGCTTGCTCCGGAGGAGCCGCGGACTCGCAGCTCACCCGGCCCCGGGCGCGGTCGAAGTACCCGTCGGGCACACGCTTCGGCGGCCGGTGCACCGTCCGCCACACCGGCGGGATCCGGCTGACCGTGCAGACCGTGACCGCGACGATGATGAGGACCCAAAGGCCGTTGAACCAGTACGTGTGGTAGACCTCGAAGAGGCCGTAGGCATCCATGAGGTCCGTGAGCGGCCCGAAGCTCTCCCGTTGCGCCTCCAGCCAGGCCGCTCGGCCGGCAGGGCTCCCCCGCATGGCCCCCGGCATCTGCGGGATGACGACGGCGAGCAGACCGGCGAAGCCTGCCAGCCCGACGAGCAGGAGGGCGAACTTCACGTTCGTGAGGAGCGCCCAGAGGGGCCGGAACGGGTCGAACCGGAGATCGAGTCGGCGGGGGAGCGGCTCCGTCCTTGCCATACCGTCAGCCTGCGTCCCAGAACTCGGCGGCCCACGCCTCGAGGTCTTCGGGCCGGACCTGCCCGAGGTGGATTCGGACGATGCGCCCGTCGGGGTCGATGACGTAGGTGTTCGGCGGTCCCGCCTGGAGGTAGAGGGCGGAGACCTCGCCTGACCGGTCGAGCAGGATGGGGTAGGTAACGGCGAACTCTTCGACGAAGCGGCGCGCCGCTTCCTCCGTCTCCTGCATGTTCACGCCGAGGACGACGACCTCGCCGCTCCGCCGTGACGCGTACAAGGCCTGCAGCGCCGGCGTCTCAGCGCGGCAGGGCCCGCACCAGCTCGCCCAGAGGTTCACCAGCACCCAGCGGCCCCGGTAGTCGCTCAGCCGCGCCTCACCCCCGTCGAGCGTGGGCAAGAGGAAGTCCGGGGCGATGCGTCCCTCCCGGACCGCCGGCTCTTCCTCGGCCGCGAGTTCAGGGGGCAGGGGCACGAGGCCGAACCGGCCGCCCTCTCCAGCGACCCCGCTCCCTTCACCCCCGCGAAACTGGAAGTACCAGAGGAGCAGGCCGACGGAGAAAATCACGAGCGCGGCGGCCCCGAGCGTCGAGAACGGGCCTGAGTACTCGCGACGCCGCTGCGGCCGCTCGTCCGGAAACGCTTCCGTCACCTCTCACCCCAGGATACCGCTGGAGCCGTACGGAGGAGCCGGAGCGGAAACGCTCGGTCTACGGCGCCCGTGTCAGGCGGCGCGGCTCCGCTCTCGGCTCCCCCATCGGCGGGAAGCGGTCTTGCGCGGCATTGCGGGCGAGGCCCCAGAGGTGGAGAAGGACGACGAGCGCGATGCAAGCCACGCCCATCAGCGACAGGGTCGTCTGGATCCCGATGTGGTCGGCGATGATGCCGATGGGAAGCGAAGCGATGCCGTAGAGGCTCCAGCTCATCATCGTCATCGACTGGACGCGGCCGTGGTACTCCGCGTCCGTGATCATCATCGTGAGCGAGTTGTTCAGGGACTGGAACGCCGCCGCCAGCGCTCCCACGAGCACCATCGTTCCGAGACCGACCTCGAAGTCGTCGATGATCCCGAACCCGACGAGAGATGCGCCGAAGAGCACCCCCGCCAGCGGCTGGTAGAACCACGCGTTCGGCGACCCCGCGAAGGCGGCGACGAGGATCGTCGCCGCGACCGCTCCGATGGCCGCAGCCGAGGAGAGCGCCCCCAGACCCGTCGACCCTACGTGGTACACGTCGGCCGCGACCGAGGGCAGGAAGGATTGGTACGGGAAGCCGATCATCACCACCGCGAACGACACCAGGATGAGCTGGAGGACGGCGGGACGGCGTCGCACGTACGTGAGCCCGTCCCGGAGGTCGCCGAGCGGCGAGCGGGCGTTCGCCTTCGGAGCCGGGTTGCCCGGCGGCAGGAAGGCGATGGAGGCCATGGCGATGGCGAAGCCGATCGTCGTGAGGAAGTACACGCCGGCGAGCCCGATGAACGGCACCGCGATGAAGAAGCCCGCGAGGGAGGGACCGATGACGCGGGTGCTGTTCATGCTCATCTGCTGGAGGACGACCGCGTTGGCGATCCGCTCCCGCCCGACGAGGTCGCCGATGAACGCCTGCCGTGCCGGCCCGATGAAGGAGAACCCGAGCCCCTGGATGACGCCCGCGACGACGAGCATCCAGTACTCGACGAGCCCGGTCCAGATCATCGTCGCGATCCAGGCCGAGTTGAGCGCGATGACCGACTGCGCCCAGAGGAGCACCCGCCGCTTCGGCAGCCGGTCGGCGATGACACCGCCCCAGAGCGAAAGCAGGAGCTGGGGGATGCCGAAGGCGATCATCACCCCGCCGAGGGCCCCGTTGCTCCCCGTCAGGTCGTAGGCGAGGTACCCCCGGGCGATGATCTGCATCTGCATGCCCAGGAAGGAGAAGAGCGTGCCGAACCAGAGCAGCCGGAACTGGCGGTTCTCGAGCGCGGCGAACGTGCGCCGCACCACGGAAGGATTGGCCACGAGACCCTCACGTTCACGTCAACAGGTAGCGCCCGTCACTGTAGCAACGCGGGCGCCATCGCGCACGTCGCCACCGCCCCCGCAGGCGCGTATACTCCCCCTGGTCAGTTGCAAATCGAAACGAAAGGGGCTCCAGACCCGATGAGCGAAGTCCTCCGCATCCACGACGACGGCCGCGTGCGCATCCTCCAGCTCAACCGACCGGAGAAGAAGAACGCACTCTCCGACGAGCTCGCCTGGGGCATCGTCGAGGCCATCCGCGCCGCCACCCACGACGACGACGTGTGGGTGATCGGCATCACCGGCACCGGGGACAGCTTCTGCAGCGGTCTGGACCTCTCCGGCCCGGGACCGAACGCCTCACCGCTCTCGCCGCAGGAGCAGCAGCTCGACGACCTCGGCTGGGTGAGCCGCTTCCTCCTCACCACGCGGTACGAGTGCGACAAGCCGGTCGTCGCGGGCATCAACGGCGTCGCCGTCGGCGCCGGCCTCTCCCTCGCGCTCGCTGCCGACATGCGCATCGCGGCCCGCAGCGCGCTCCTCATCGCGGGCTACCCGCGCATCGGCGCCTCGCCGGATGGCGGGATGTCGTTCACCCTTCCCCAGCTCATCGGCTACGAGGGGGCGATGCGCTTCCTCCTCGAGAACCGGACCGTCGACGGCGAGGAGGCGTACCGGCTCGGGATCGTGGGCGAAGTGGTCGACGACGAGCGCTTCGAGCAGCGCTTCCGCGAGTACTGCCAGCTCATCGCCCAGCGCTCCCCCATCACGGCGCGCCTCACGAAGCGGGTCGTGCGCGCCGCTACCACGCCGATCGACGTGGAGGCGCACACCCGCTACGAGCTGGCGAACATCCGGCGCGCCTTCTCCAGCGAGGATGCGCAGGAAGCGCGGCGCGCCTTCTTCGAGCGCCGGGAGCCGGTCTTCAAGGGCCGCTGACGAGCACCGCTTGCCGTTCGCGCGCTCCAACGGCTAGCGTGCCTGCATGGCGGGCGTCGCGCTCTTCGTCCCCTGTTACGTCGAAGTCCTGCGCCCGTCCGAGCGGGAGCGCGCCCTCCGCGTTCTCCGCGCGCTCGGCGAAGCGCCGGAAGTGGTCGACGGCGGGTGCTGCGGGCAGCCAGCCTTCAACTCCGGATTCCGTGACGAGGCCTCCGTCGTCGGCCGCTCGCTCGCGCGCCGCCTGCGCGGCTTCGACCGGGTCGTAATCCTCTCCGGCTCCTGCACGGCGATGGTCCAGCACTACCTCCCGGACCTCGTCCCCAGGGCGCGACCCTTGGCAGCGCGGGTTTCGGAGTTCGCCGCCTACGTCGCGAGCCATCCCCGGCTCGAGCAGCTCCGACTGCGCCTGGAAGGGGTCGTCGCGTACCACGATTCGTGCCATCTCCGTCACGAGCTGGCAGGAACGGAGCTCGTCGTGGCGCTTTTGCACCGCATCCAGGGTCTCGACCTGCGCAGGCTCCGCTTCGAGGACGAGTGCTGCGGATTCGGAGGCACGTTCTCCGTGAAGCTGCCCGAGGTCTCCGTGCGCATGGCGAAGGAGAAGCTGGCGGACGTCCGCTCCGCCGGCGCCCGCGCGCTCGTCTCCACGGACCTCTCCTGCCTCGCGCACCTGGAGGCGACGGCGCGCGGCCTGGGTGAGCCGCTCGAGACCTGGACGGTGGCAGATCTGCTCGCCGCCGCGCTGGAGGGCACGGGGGCATGAGCTTCCGCGAACGCTCCCGCCGGCTCTTGCGGGAGGAGGAGCCGGAGCGGGTCCTCCTCCCCATCCTGCGGCCGCTCGTGGCCGACGCCGCCCGGCTGATGGGCGAGCGGCCCGCCGATGCCCGCAGCCGGGCGGCGTCGGCCCGCGCGGCCGCCATCCGTGCCCTCGAGCCGCTCCACCAGCAGCTTCGCGCTTCCCTCGAGCGGCGCGGCATCCAGTACCACCGCGTCGAGACGGCCGCCGAAGCGCGCGCCCTCGTGCACCACCTCCTCCGCCGCAGCCGGCGCGTGGCGAAGTCGAAGTCGATGGTATGCGAGGAGATCGGCCTCACCCCCTACCTGCGCGAGCGCGGCATCGACGTGATGGAGACGGACATCGGCGAGTACCTCGTGGACCTCGAGGGCCGCGGACCGAGCCACATCACCGCCCCGGCGCTCCATCTCAACCGTGCCCGCATCCGTGAGCTTCTCCTTCGCACCGGCGCCGACGTGCCCGACGACGACCCGCTCCGCCTCTCGCAGGCGGTCCGCGACGCCGTCGCCGCCTTCTTCAAGGATTGCGATGCGGCGATCACGGGCGCCAACGCCGTGGTGGCCAGCAGCGGGCGCGCGGTCATCGTCGAGAACGAGGGGAACGTGGCCCTCGGCGTCAGCCACCCGCGCCTGCACATCGTCGTCACCGGCCTCGAGAAGGTCGTCGCCGACGAGGAGGGAGCGCTCGCGGTGCTCGAGGTGCTGGCCCCGAACGCGACCGGCCAGCAGCTCACCGCCTTCACCCACTTCGTGGGCGACCCGCTTCCGGGCCAGGAGCGGCACGTCATCTTCGTCGACAACGGACGCTCGCGCATCCTCCGCGACGAGCGGTACCGGGATCTCCTGCGCTGCATCCGCTGCGGCGCCTGCATGAACGCCTGCCCCGTCTACCGGGTCGCCGGCGGCTTGGCTTACGGCTCTCCGTACATGGGCCCGATCGGGGCGGTCCTTTCGCCGCTCCTCTGGCGCGACGGCCGCTACGCCGACCTCCCGTTCGCCTCCAGCCTCTGCGGCCGCTGTACCGAGGTCTGTCCGGTGGGGATCCCGCTCCACCGCATGCTGCTGGAGCTGCGGGCCGATGCGGTGCGGGCGCGCCACGCTGGCTCGGCCGGTGAGCGGGCGGCGTGGCGCCTGTGGGCGGCCGCGTTCGCGCG
>FWWL01000241.1_pt1 | contig 159797 bp, 146 predicted proteins | sample 2228331 | NCBI WGS metagenome assembly FWWL01 (sample SAMEA103939775, study PRJEB20133) | metagenome | reverse complement strand
CACCGCCGCGCTGCCGCCCCCGCCGCTGCCGCCGCGAGCCGACGCGCCCTACTACGAGCGTGACGCCTACGCCGACCGAGCGGCCGCCGACGCGCGCGATGACGCCGGCTGGCGCGACCGCGAGTTGCCGCCCGAGCGCCGCGTCGCAGAACGTGCTCGCGACGGCGAGGACTGCACTCTGGCCGAAAGCCCGATCTACATGCCCGACGGCCGCACCCAGACCCGCTTCGTGCGCGTCTGCCGCGACGCGAGCGGCAAGTACGCCGTCGTCGACTGAGGCCATCCCAAACTCCAGGCTAGTACCCTGGCCCGTCCTGCGTACTGGGGCGGGCCATTTTCTTTTGGCTCTATCGCGTCGCCCAAAGCAGGAACTCCCGGTTCCCGTCGCCGCCTGTGATCGGACTTTCGGTCGTCTCGCGGACCGTCCAGCCTGAGTCCGCGAGGAACGCAGCCACTTCATCCAACGCGCCCTGTCGCGCGACCGGGTCGGTGACCACGCCCCCCTTCCCCACCCGCTCGCGGCCCACTTCGAACTGCGGTTTCACCAGCGCCACCAGGTCGGCCCCCGGCTGCGCCAGGGCCAGCGCGGCGGGAAGCGCCTTGGCGAGCGAGATGAAACTCACGTCGGTGACGATCAGGCCGGGCGGATCGGGGATGATCGCGGGAGTCAGATCTCGGGCGTCGGTGGCCTCGAGGCTCACAACCCGCGGATCGGCGGCGACCTTCGGGTGGAGTTGGCCCCGCCCGACATCGACGGCGTAGACGCGCGATGCCCCCCGGCTGAGACAGACCTCGGTGAAGCCGCCGGTCGAGGCGCCCACGTCCAGCACCACCCGGCCCTCGACCGCGACCGGCCACAGATCCAGCACATGCGCCAGCTTGAGCGCGCCGCGTCCCACCCACGGGTGGGCGGGGGCCGCCTCCAGCACCGCGTCGTCGTCGATCAGCTCCGCAGCCTTGGCGACCGGCCGGCCGCCCGCGACCACCCCGCCAGCCTCGATCGCCGCGCGGGCCTTGGCGCGGCTCTCGAACAGCCCGCGGGCGACCAGGAGCTGGTCAGCCCGCGTCTTCAGGTCGCCGGCTCTTCGGCGAAGACCTTCTTCAGCTCGCTCTTCAGGATCTTGCCGTTGGCGTTGCGCGGCAGGGTCTCGTGCCAGAATTTCACCGCCACCGGCACCTTGAAGGCGGCCAGGCGCTCGGCCACGTGGGCGCGCAGCTCCTCTTCCGTGGCCTGGGCCCCCGGCTTCAGGGTTACGACCGCGGCGGGCTCCTCGCCCAGGATCCGATGCGGCTTGCCCACAACCGCGGCGTCCATCACCGCCGGATGGTCGTAGAGAACGTTCTCGACCTCGACGCAGTAGATGTTCTCGCCGCCGCGGATCAGCATGTCCTTGGCCCGGTCGAGGATGAAGCAGAAGCCCTCCTCGTCGATCTTCGCCAGGTCGCCGGTGCGGACCCAGCCGTCGACGAAGGTCTGGGCCGTCGCCTCGGGCTTGTTCCAGTAGAGCTTGGCGTTCATCGGCCCCTTGGACCACAGCTCGCCCATCTGGCCGGCGGGCAGCACGGTCTTGCCGTCGGCGGGGTCGCGGATCTGCAGCTCGGCGACCGCGGCGGGCGGTCCGCAGCTGTCGGGGCGGTTCTGGTAGTCCTCGGCCACGTTCGAGGTGACGGTGGCGCAGGTCTCGGTCATGCCCCAGCCCTGGCCGCTGGACGACTTGGGGAAGACCTCCTTCAGCCGCCGCACCAGTTCCGGGGCCGAGGGCGCGCCGCCATAGCTCACCGACTCCAGCGACGACAGGTCGAAGTTGGCGCGGGCCGGATGCTCCAGGAGCTGCCAGGCGATGGTCGGAACGCCGCCGGCCGAAGTCACCTTCTCGCGCTGGATCAGCTCGAACGCGCGAATGGGCTCCCACTTGAACATCAGCACCAGCTTGCCGCCCACGAACACGGTGGGATTCAGCACCGCGAAACAGCCGGTCACGTGGAAGAACGGCACCGACAACAGCGCCGAGCGCTGGGGCGCATTCGGGTCGGGGGCCGGCGGCATCTCGCCCTTGCGCAGGAAGCCTCTCGCGGCGGCCGCGCCGGCGGTGATGATGTTGGTGTTGATCGCCCGGTGCGTCGCCAGCGCGCCCTTGGGCCGGCCCGTCGTGCCCGAGGTGTAGAAGATGGTCGCGTCATCGTCGGTGGCGATGTCGACAGGCGGGATGGGTTGGTCCGGCAGCTTGGCCCAGTCGTCGGTTCCACCCAGCACGCTCTCCAGCTTGGTGACGTACGGGTGGGCGATCTCGTCGACCTCGCGGCTGACGTAGACGCGCTTCAGATCGGGGCAATTGACGAAATGCTCGCTCATGCGCTGGTAGCGCTCGGCGTCCATCACGGCGACCTTGGTCCCGGAATCGGTGAGGCCGTATTCCAGCTCAGGACCGGTCCACCAGGCGTTCAGGGGGGTTACGATCGCCCCGATCGACGCAGCCGCGTAGAAGGCCACCGCCCACTCGGGGACATTGCGCATGATGACCGCGACCCGGTCGCCCTTGGCCACGCCCTGCGCCTGGAGTTCGATGGCGAAGGCTGCGACCGCGCGGTGGAAGGCGTCGTAGGTGGCGCGTTCGTCCTCGTAGACCAGGAAGACCTTGTCGCCGTGGTCCTTGGCCATCTCGACCACGGCGCGCAGCGTCGGCGGCTGGTTCTTCCAGACCTTGAGGCGAACGCCGTTGATCGTTTCCTCGCCGACTTCGCTGGGCAGGCCAGGCTGGCCGATCAGGGCATGGGCCTGCTCAATGGACATTGCAGGCCAACCGGGCGGCAGCTCGGCCTCAGGCATCATCGTCTCCCAACTCGCGCCGGATTCCATGCCCGGCGTCCTGGGTGAACAAGCATAACCTAGGGTAAGAGGCAAACGCTGCGACCGCGAAGCTGGGCGTCCCCTCCACAATAGGCGCCCGGCCTGCACCAAGGGCCGGACGCCTGCGGAGCCCGATCGGGACGTCTGATGACCAACGAATCGCCACGGCTCGCCTCCGCCCTAGGCGGCGCCATGGATCGGACAGTCCGACCGCTCATGCACAGACTAGCGAGCGGACCGGACCTGCGGCGGTCGTCGTAGCCCATTCTGAGTACGGAAAGTTGCGATTATGGTTAAACTTCAACGCCTTGTTCGCGCAGGAGGCGAATTAGTCGCCTGAGGAGGATGGCGTTCTGTTCGGCCATCGCCCGGACAACCTCAGGGCTCACCTGCTCGTTGGCGCCGACGAGGCCGCCCTCGACCTCGATGAGGGAGCCTTCGTCCAGCAGCTTCTGAATCCGGCGACGCGTGGTCTCGTAGGACAGGCCCAGTGACAGCGCCACGGCGTTGCGGCTGATGGGCCGCTTGATGTCCATGGGCTCCGGGGTGTCGAGCCCAGCGTACGCCAGGGACTGCACCTTGTCGGTGTTGAGATGCGCCACGTTGGCGACCGCCACGGTGCTCAACAGCAGAGTGTCGACCGGGTCGTGGCGGCTGGCGCGCAGGATCGCGCTGTACATCGAGACCACATAGTCCATGGACGCGCGGGAGATGATCCTGAGGTGGGTCGGATCGTTCACGTGAAGGGCGTCCTGCGCTGCTCGAATCAGGGCCTCAGCCTAACAGCGCTCAGTGTCGGCGCTGAGGCAGGGCGCCAAATAGAAGACCCCCCGGCCCTTGCGGACCGGGGGGTCTGATGTCTTCGCATTTCCCCGAAAGCGAAGCCTTCGGGGCGTGCGATCCCTAGAAGCGGTACTGCAGCTCGACGCCGTAGAGGCGCGGCGGCGTCAGTTCGAAGACCCGTGCGCCGTTGGTGAAGCGGTCGGACGGCACCGTGGCGCTGTTGTTCCGCTGGGAAGCGGCCACCGCGGCGGCGTAGCCGTCGTCGTTGAACACGTTCTTCACGTAGGCGATCACCGTGTACTTGTTGCCGGTGGGCGCCCAGAGGGCCCGCAGGTCCACCTGATCCCAGCTCGGGGCCGAGTTGTACTGACGCTCGAAGACGTTGGCGTACGACTTGGACCGATAGAGGTAGGTGGCGCCGAGAGTCAGGCTCCCGGGGTCCATCTCGATGGTGTAGCCGGCGTTCAGCGCCAGCTTGTGCTCCGGCGCCTGCGGCAGGCTGTTGCCCACCACGCTGACGGCGCCGGTGTTGATGTTATCGTTCACATCGACCAGCGGGATGCTCGACTTGATCTTGGTCGGGTTCCAGCCGTAGTCGAGCGTCAGACGCAGGGGCTGGATCGGCTGCCAGATCACGCTGGCCTCGATGCCCTTCGACACCGATTTCGCGATGTTCACGAACTGGGTGACGTTGGTGGCCCCGACGCGCACGGCCACGGGGGCCTGCAGGTCGCGGTAGTCGAGGTAGAAGGCCGCCAGGTTCACCTGAAGGTTCGAGAAGTTCTTCTTCAGGCCCACTTCGTACGAATTGACGGTCTCTTCGTCCGCCTTCGGGACCGCCAGGAAGCCGCCGGCCGAGAAGCCGAACGCCTTGTAGCCGCGGCTGTAGCGGGCATAGGCCATGGTGTCGCCATCCGGCTCCCACTGCACGCCCACCGTGCCGGTCCAGGCGTCGGAGGTGTCGGAGAGGTCACGGCTGGCCACGCCCGTCGACGGGTTGATCGTGTACTGGCGGCAAACCGGGGTCGCGCCCGTGCAGACCGACGGCGTCTTGACGCCTTCGATCAGGCCCGCAGTGCTCTTGGGCGCCAGGGTGTCGGTGAGGTCCATGGCGCCGTTGCCCAGGCCGCCCAGCGGAGCCAGGGCGTTGCCCAGACCCAGCGCCTGGCCCACCGCCGGCAGCGCGGCCAGATTGCCAAGCAGGCTGCCCCAGTTTGCCGCCGTGCCGGGTCCGAAGCCCGCCAGACCCAGAGCCGGATAGAGGCCCGGGTAGCAGGCGTCGGAGTTACAGACGATGCGGCGGAACTCGGTGCCGAACTTCTTGTCCTTGGTGTAGCGCAGGCCCGCCGTGAACTTGATGGTCTCGGTGGCCTGCCAGTCGACCTGGCCGAACGCCGCCGTGCTGCGCGTCGTCAGCGAGTAGTTGCCCGTCGACCAGAAGTTCTGCGGGTTGGGCGCGGCGCCGAGGATCGGGGTCTGCAGACTGGACGGACCGACCAGGAAGAAGTCGGCCGTGCTGCCCGTGCCGGTGTACTTCTCGTTGTAATAGAAGCCGCCGACGATCCACTGGACCGGCCCGTCGCCGTTGGACGAGAAGTTGATCTCGTGGCTGAACCACTTCGGGTATTCGAAGTAGTGGTAACCGTTGTTGGCGTTCACGGTCAGAGGCGAGCAGTTGACGCTGGACCGGCCCGCCGCGAACAGCGCGCCGACGGTGCCGCAGATCGAGTTGGCGGCCAGCGGGATCTGGTACGACTGGACCGTGGTGGCGTCGGTGTCGCCGTACAGGTCGTACTTATATTCCTGGTAGCCGCCGACGTATTTCACGTCGATCGACGGCAGGTGGTAGACGAAGTTCGCCGTCAGCGAGTTGACGTCGCGCAGGCGCACGCGCTGCGGGATGTTGGTGTTGAAGTCGTGCTCGTCGGCCAGCGCCGGGTTCGACGTGACCGTCGAATTGTTGAACTGGCGCAGGCTGCCCGGGACGATGCCGTTCACGCCGGTCTCGGGCGTGTAGCCGTGAGCCGAGTTGTAGACGATCGAGAAGTTCGGATCGAGACGACCCGTCTCGTAAGCGCCGTTGAGATAGCCGGCGCGGGCGCCCGGACCGCCGCGGTTGTGCCAGACGAGGGTCTTGTACGACACCCACAGCTCGGCGTTCTCGCCCAGGTCGGCCTCGACCTGCGCCTGGACCTGATACTCGTCGCGCTTGCTGCCTTCCGACGGCCCGCCGCTGACGTTGGTGAAGTAACCCTTGCGCTGGTCCAGCTTGTAGCCCGAGACGCGCATCCGCAGGTTCTCGGCGATCGGACCCGACACCGCGAACTGGAAGTTCGTGAAGTCGTAGTTCTCGGCGATGGCGCGGACCTCGGCGTAGAGCTCGTCCGTGGGACGGACCGAGATCACGTTCACGGTGCCGCCGATGGCGTTACGGCCGTAGAGCGTGCCCTGGGGGCCGCGCAGGATTTCGACCCGGTCGACGTCCAGCGGGGGTCCGCCGGCCAGGACGGTCGAGGTGGTGAAGAGGCCGTCGATGTAGATCGAGACCGCGCCGTCCACCGCGTGGACGTTGGTCAGGCGGCCGATGCCCCGCATGCTGGCCCGGTCGTTGGACGACTGGTAGACGAAGCCCGGCGTGAAGTTCGTCAGGTCCTGCACCGTCGAGATGCCGACCAGGTCGCGCTGCTTGCTGGTGAAGGCCGAGATGGCGACCGGCACGTCCTGCAGGCTCTGCTCCCGCTTTTCGGCGGTGACGACCAGTTCCTCGATCATGTTGGCTTCTTGCGCCTGCGCCGCAGCGTTGGCGAAGGAGACGCCCAGCAGGATGCTGGACGCGAGTAGCGTGTTTCTGAGTTTCATTCTGACTGCCTCCCCAGCAGTGTTTGAGCGCGTTTGGCTTTTTTCTGCGCTTCTATGGGGAGGCTGGCGGACGCACGGCCCCTCGTCAATGCCGTACTTCGTAAGGCTTTGCCGCTTAGGACAGCAATATACCCATTATCCTGAATCTCGGAATTATACCGCCATTCCTATAACATTGTTCGCAGAATACTCAGACAGTCTGGAGCCGCGCGAGGGCCGCTTCCAGCTTGGCCTTCGCCGCCTGGGCGTCAGCCAGCCGTTCGCGGTTCTCCTCAACCACCTCCTCGGGCGCGCGGGCGATGAAATCGGCGTTGCCGAGCTTCTTCGCCGTCTTCTCGATCTCGCCGGCCAGGCTGGCCACCTCCTTGGTGAGGCGGGCGCGTTCGGCGGCGATGTCGATGAACTCGGCGACCGGCAGCGCCAGGGTGGCGCCGTCGACGACGAAGGGGATCGAGCCGGCGGGCGCCGCCTCGACGAACTCGACGCCCGACACACGGAGCAGTCGCGCGACCAGGGCCGCGCTGGCCCCTAGCACCGCGCGCTGTTCGGGACGGGCCTCGATCACCAGCAGCGGCGGCTGGGCCGACAGCGGCACATTGAGGCCCTGGCGCACCGAGCGACCCTCGGTGATCGTGTCGATGATCAGGCCGATCTCGGCGTCGGCGGCCGCATCGACCAGGCTGGCCGGCAGGTCGGGCCAGCGCGCGGTCATCAGTTGGCGCTCGGCCCGGGCGGCGCCCAGGTCGGCGGTCTGCTGCCACAGCTCCTCGGTGATGAACGGCATCACCGGGTGCAACAGCTTCAGGATCACATCCAGCACCCAGGCGGCCGTGGCCTGGGTCTCGGCCTTGGCGGCCTCGTCCGCGCCCGTGAGCAGGGGCTTGGCCAGCTCGACATACCAGTCGCAGAACTGGTTCCAGATGAAGCGATAGAGACCGTTCGCCGTCTCATCGAAGCCGCAACCGTCAAGGGCGGCGGTGACCGCGGCGGCGGTGCGCTGGGTTTCGCCGACGATCCAACGGTTCAGCGGCGCCTTGACCGCGGCGGGGTCGAATCCTTCCGCCCGGGCGCAACCGTTCACCTGGCAGAACCGGCTGGCGTTCCACAGCTTGGTGCCGAAGTTGCGGTAGCCCTCGATGCGCTGGCGGCTGAGCTTGATGTCACGCGCCTGTCCCGACATGGCGGTCAGGGTGAACCGCAGGGCGTCGGCGCCGAACTCGTCCACCAGTTCCAGGGGGTCCAGGACGTTGCCTTTGGACTTCGACATCTTCGCGCCCGAGGCGTCGCGCACCAGGGCGTTGATGAAGACTCGCTTGAACGGGACCTCACCCGTGAAGTGGAGGCCCTGCATCATCATCCGGGCGACCCAGAAGAAGATGATGTCAAAGCCGGTGATAAGGGTGTGGGTCGGGTAGAACCGCGCCAGGTCCGACGTCTTCTCGGGCCAGCCCATGGTCGAGAACGGCCAGAGACCCGAAGAGAACCAGGTGTCGAGGACGTCCTCATCCTGCTTCAGCGGGGTCGGGCGGCCGTAGTGCTCGTCAGCCTTCTTCTGGGCCTCGGCCTCGGTCTCCTCGACGAACGCCTTGCCGTCCGGGCCGTACCACGCCGGGATCCGATGGCCCCACCACAGCTGGCGCGAGACGCACCACGGCTGGATGTTCCGCATCCACTCGAAGTAGGTCTTCTCCCAGTTCTTCGGAACGAAGACGGTGTCGCCCTCCTCCACCGCCTTGATGGCGGGTTTGGCCAGGACGTCGGCGGCGACGTACCACTGGTCGGTCAGGTAGGGCTCGACCACCACGCCCGAGCGGTCGCCATGCGGGACAGTGTGGCGGGTCTTCTCGATCTCGCGCAGCAGGCCCAGTTCCTCGAACGCCGCGATCACCTTCTTGCGCGCCTCGAAGCGGTCCAGGCCGCGGTACTCGGGCGGGGCGTTGTCGTTGATCCGGGCGAAGTCGTCGAAGATGTTGATCATCGGCAGGCTGTGTCGCTTGCCGACCGCGAAGTCGTTGAAGTCGTGCGCCGGCGTGATCTTCACCGCGCCCGAGCCCTTCTCGGGATCCGGGTACTCGTCGGCGATGATCGGAATCGGACGGTTCACGATCGGCAGCCGCACCGCCTTGCCGACGACGGCCTTGTAGCGCTCGTCATCGGGATGCACCGCCACGGCGGTGTCGCCTAGCATCGTCTCAGGCCGCGTGGTGGCGACGACGATCTCGCCCGAGCCGTCCTCCAGCGGATACGCGAAGTGCCAGTAGTGGCCGTCGACCTCGCGCGCCTCGACCTCGAGGTCCGAGATCGCGGTCTGGAAGTGCGGATCCCAGTTCACCAACCGCTTGTCGCGGTAGATGAGCTTCTCCTTGTGGAGCTGGACGAACACCTTGCGGACGGCGGCCGACAGGCCCTCGTCCAGGGTGAAGCGCTCACGGCTCCAGTCGCAGCTCGCGCCCAGCCGGCGCAGCTGGTTGACGATCGTCCCGCCGGACTGCGCCTTCCACTCCCAGACCTTGGCGACGAAGTCGTCGCGGCCCATGTCGCGTCGGCTCTGGTTGCCGGCTTGCGCCAGCTGGCGCTCGACCACCATCTGCGTGGCGATCCCCGCGTGGTCGGTGCCGGGCAGCCACAGGGCCGCCTTCCCGCGCATCCGCTCGAACCGGATCAGCACGTCCTGCAGCGTGTTGTTCAGCGCGTGCCCGATATGCAGCGAGCCCGTCACGTTCGGCGGCGGGATCACGATCGAGAACGGCTCGGCGTTCGGGTCATCGGTGGGCGCAAAGCCTCCCGAAGCCTCCCAGGCTTGGTAGAGGCGCGGTTCGGCGGTCTTGGGATCGAAGGTCTTGTCGAGCATGTCTGTCTACGTGCGTAAGGGGGCGTGCATTAGCAGTTCCTCCCCCGCAGGGGGAGGTGTCGGCGACGCCGACGGAGGGGGTCCGCTCAGAGAGTCGGGCTAGCGCCCGCGCGCTGCGTCGGATGTCGCCGGGGAAGCCCCCTCACCCGCTTCGCGGGAGCTCCCCCAGCGGGGGAGCAAGTTCGGGTCAGCGTACTCGGCCGCGCGAGATGCGATCGACTTCGGCGTCAACGGCCTGCTGGACGATGGCCGGAAGATTCTCGTCCAGCCACTGCTGGAGCATCGGGCGCAGCATCTCGCGGACCACATCCTCCAGCGTGCGGCCCTCGGCCGGCATCAGGATGCCCGACGACAGGCGGCCGAAGGTGGCGGCGGCGGCCGCAGCCACCGACGCGCTGACCAGGCCTTCGACCGCCGGCGCCGGCGCTTCGGCGACGGGCAGCGGTTCGGGCGCCGGCGCCGGCTCGGCGGCGACGAAGTCGAGGTCGCCGTGGGTCTCGACCTTCTGGGTCAGCTCCAGGTCGCCATCGTCGTCGTCCTCTTCGGGCGCGACGCCGGCCGCCGCCCGAATCGCAGCGATCTGGTCATCGACAGGAATCTCGATCTCCGGCGCGGGGGGCGCAGCGGCGATCGGCTCAGGCTCGGGCAGCGGAGGCGGCGCTTCGGCCGGAGCCTCATCCTCGGAGATGATGCGGCGGATGGAGGCGAGGATTTCCTCCATCGTCGGTTCTTGTGAACTCGTCTCGGACATCGCCCTGCCGCCGCGGTGTGAATCTGAGGCTAGAGCCTATGCGCGCACGGCCGTCCTTGCAATTTCTGCGGATAGCGAAGCGTCAACGGGGCGCAGGCGCCGCCGGACCGGGCTGCAACCCGGGCGCGATAGTGGTTTCCAACGGCTTTTCGCTCGGTTTGGCCGACGGCCAAGGCGTCGCCAGGCCATCCACGATGCTGACCGGCTCTTCCCAGGGCACCCAGCCCCAGGTGAGTCGCAGCTTCCGGAAGTTCTTGCCGGCGTCGTACTGCGGCGAACTGGGCACCAGGTTGCGGCCTTCCAGACGGCCCATGGTAGCCAGCACGTTGGCGGCGGCCACGTACTCGTCGCGGCGCGACGTGACCTGGTTCAGCTCGGCCTGGCGCAGTTCCTGTTCGGCGTTCAGCACGTCGATGGTGGTGCGCAGGCCCACCTGCTGTTCCTGGCGCGTCCCCTCAGCGGCGATCCGCGCCGCCCGGACCTGCTCCTCGGCCGACGCGATATTGGCGCGCGAGGCGATCAGCTGGCTCCAGAACTGGGTCACACCCTGCATCACGCTGCGGCGCACGCCCTCGACCGTGATCCGGTCGGCATTGTTGCGCTCCACCGCCTGGCGGATGCGCGACGACGCGAGACCGCCGGTGAACAGCGGCACCGTCGCGGTGATCTGCGCGCTGACCGTGCGGCCGAAGTTGTCGCGCGGGTCGTAGGGGTCGATCAGGCCGTTGTGCTGCACCGCGAGGTTCGCCGACACGGTCGGCATGCGCTCCGCGCGTGCGCCCGCCACACGGGCGCGGCTGGCCTGTTCCAGGAACTGCTGAGCGCGCAGCTGAGGGTTCTGCGCCTCGGCGACCTTGTAGGCTTCGTCGGGATCGGTGGGCAGCAGGTAGGCCAACGACGGCTCGGGGGCCAGCTCACCGGGGTTCTGGCCGACGAGTGTCGCATAATTGGCCCGCGTGATCGCGAGCGCGGCGACCGCCTGCTGGTACAGCGCCTGGGCCTGCGAAAGGCGAGCCTGCGATTGGGCGACGTCGGTGCGCGTCACTTCGCCGACGTCGAAGCGGGCCTGCGATTCCTGCAGCTGGCGCGTCAGGACGTTGACGTTCTCCTGGCGGATCCGCAGGGCTTCCTGGTCGCGGCGGGTATCGGAATAGGCGGTGATGACCGAGGCCATGACCTGAGCCTCGATCCGGCGCAGGTTTTCGCGGCCTGCGAGAACGTCGGCGTTGGCGGCATTGACCGCCGCCGCCGTGCGGCCGCCGGTCCACAGGGGCTGGGTGAAGCTCAAACCCGCGGTCCCCCGGTTCGAACGGCGAATGCCGCCGGCGCCGAAGCTGTCGGGTACGCCGTCGCCGGTGAGGTCGACCCCACGGCCGGCGATCGGCGTCTGGGTCTCGGCCCACTGGGCCGTGAACTGGGCGCCGAGGGTGGGCCGCCAGCCCGTGCGGGCCTGCACGTAGCTCTCATCAAGGGCCCGCTGCGTCGCACGCTGGGCCTGGAGGGTCGGGTTGTTCTGATAGGCCAGCGCCAAAGCGTCAGCCAAAGTCTCCGCCGAGGCCGGGACAGCGGCGCCGAGAGCGCCGGCACACACAGTCGCGGCCAACAGGCGGCCACGGAAGTTCATCGACATTCGTTATCCCCGATCTCGCGAGAGACGCAGCCTTATATGCTTCCGTCTGCCGCCTGGACCAAGCTCCGTCACCTTAAGCTTTTTTCACGCCGCCGTTTCGCGGGTGTTTCAAAGCCCAACTAGAAGGCGAAACCATGTTGAGCCTCGAAACCGGCCAGCACGGGCGGGAACGAATCGAAAAGGTCGCGGCGGCCCAAGCCGTCGGCCGCACGCACGATCAGCACGGCCTTGCCCACGGGACCGTCCCGTTCGACCACGCCCAGCCTGCCGTTCATCGCAAGCGCGGCGGCCCATGCGTCGGGCGCGCGGGTCACGGCGCCTTCGCAGACGATGAGATCGTAGCCGTCACCGGGAACCGCCTCGCCGGCCTCGGCGCGGGTCACCTGCCCCCCCAGTTCTTCTATCACCGCCGCCGCATAGGGAGCGCTGATCGCCAACACCTTCTCGCCCGGCATCGGACGCAGCGCCTGCAGCAGCTTGGCCACGTCGCGCGGCTTCAGCAGCCAGCGGCCGGGAGCGTACTCCACCTCGATGTCCGTGTAGGCGAGGTGCGATTTCGTGTCGGGCACGAACCGCTCGCGCGGCAGCGTGCGCATGGCGTCATGGATTCGCACATCCGTGACATCCTGGGTGCGCACCTGGCTTTCCACCATGTTGAGGCGGGCGGCAGCGAAGTCGGCCATCGGGAATCCTTGCGCGGAACGGCATACGTCTTGCGGCGGGTTATAGGCCCGCGCGATGGGAAGGCAATTGCGGCCTAAGGGCCGTTCTGTTAGCAACCCGCCCCTCACCTCTGGAGCATGACAGCCTGCTGTCACGCCCCAAGTCGGTTGGCGGCCCTGACGGGCCTCAGGCGGCCCGATGGCGGAGTGGTGACGCAGCGGACTGCAAATCCGTGCACCCGAGTTCGATTCTCGGTCGGGCCTCCATTCTCCGATATCCCCGCGATACGGCTCACGGCCGCCCTGACCGCGATCAGCTCGGGGACAGTTCGCCCAGCTTGCGGACCAGTTCCACTTTGGAGTGGACGCCCAGCTTCTCGTAGACCGCCGTGAGATGGTTTCGGACCGTGGCCCGGCTGATCCCCAGATCAAGCGCCACGCGGGGGGCGGTCATGCCGCTGGCGAAGCGTTCCGCCACGCGCGCCTCGGCCGGCGAAAGCGGCGGCGTGGTCTCCGCCGCCAGGCTGACGATATGCCGGTCCCCACCCCGGTGCAGGCGGAACGTCTGGCCGCAGACCCGTACGCTGGCGGCGGCGCCTGCGGTGGCGGCCTTCAGGTCCGGCGGAAGCTGCGGGCCCAGCCAGTCCGGAAACAGGGCGCGCATGCGCAGACCGAAGGCCGCGTCCGAGGCGTGCACCTGTCCGGCGCTGTCCACGACGGCGTGCCCGCTCGGCAGTCCCCCGGGCGACAGGTCCGCCGTCCGCGCATGGCCGGCCACATGCCAGAGCAGCCGATGACGCCAGGCCGCGACAAGGTGCGGCATGATCTGCGCCAGCCGGTCTCGCTCGAGATCGCTGAAGGGCGCGCGGCGGTCGGCGCGGAACAGGAACACGAGTTCGCCGACGTTGGTCACGGAGTCGATCAGGGTGACGCCCATGGCGTGCTCGATCCCCGACGGGCCGCAGAACTCGCGATAGATCTCGGACGCATAGTGGTCCTCGACCGGGCCCAGGTCCTCGTTGCGCAGGCAATCGCCCGGCCGCCGCGAGACGGCCGATCGCAGGACGTCGTGCCGTTGCCAGTGCGCCGAGTAGGCGAGCAGCCGCTCGAACGGGAAGTCGCAGGCCGCGATGCCGAAGATCAGCTGGGGGTCCTCCGCGCCGGAGCCCCAGATCGCGGAGTCGAAGGGGATCGCCGCCCTCAGCCGTGCGAGGGAGTCTTCCTTGAAGCGGTCCACGGCGAGCCGGAACACGTCCTCATAGAGACCCAGAATGATCTCGTTGAAACTGTCCGGACTGTCCCGTTCGGCTCGCACGCCCATGCCGTCCAATAGACTGCCCAATATTCGCGGCGCGCGACATAGAGCATTTGCTCTATTCGCAGCGGCAGTTCCCCACGGCGGGGAAATTCTCCCCTGATGATTGAATAATCTACTGAAATTATGGCGTGTCCACAGAGCGAATGAAGCATTCGCTCCATGGTGGAGACCTGAGCCGCCACCTAGCCTTGTGGCCTACAGCTCGGGGAGCGATCGCAGAGGTCACGGCTCCCAGTCACACAGGGAGTTACAGGATGTCTCTCAAAAGTCTCACGCTGGGGGCTCTGGCAGGGGCCGCCATGCTGTTCGCCGCCGGCGCGGTCTCGGCGCAATCCTCGCAGGCCACCGGCCGCCTTTCGTTCGTACAGCCCAACGGCACGGCGGGTCCCAACGATGTCATCCAGGTCTACCTGCGGCTGACCCTGGACGAGTCCTCGGTCGCGCTCAGTGTGGACGAGTTCGGCGCCGTGACCTCCGGTGGGCCCAGCCTGTCCGAGATCGCCGACGCCGGGATCGATGTGAACCAGTCATACGGCGTCGGTATCGGCGGATATGTCGGCTGTGGCGGCTCGTTCTTTCCGACGGGCTGCAGCGGGGGCGAATATGCGTTCGACTTCAACCCCGCGCCCGTGAACTTCACGCTCAACGGCGGCGAGTCGCTCGACTTCCTGTGGCTGACCTTCGCGCCGTCCGGCGGCCCCGCCGCGCCGGGTATCTACAACTTCTATGAGACCGCCATCACCCTCGACGCCTACGGCCAGGATGCGAACGGGGACTTCGTGTTCCGCACCTTCAGTCCCTTCGGCGCGACCTGCACGCATGGCGACAACAGCTGCGACTTCAGCCGCACCGTCGCCGGCGGCGGCGGCGGCGGCGGCGTTGTTCCCGAGCCGGCCACCTGGGCGCTGATGATCGGCGGCTTCGGCCTTGCCGGGTCGGCCCTGCGGCGGCGGCGCGCCGTCCTCGCCTGATCCCGGAGCGACCACGGCGGGTCACGCGTCTCCCGAGACCCGCCGAACCCTCGCCACGCTGGCGGACTCCAAATCCGGGCGCCCGAGTTCGATTCTCGGTCGGGTTTCCAACTTTTGGGGCTAGAGCACAGCCTCGGTCTGGACCCGGTCGCCAACGCCCGGCATAGCCGCGGGCGACATGGCGTTTCCACTCCCCTGCAGTCGCGCGGCAACAGCTCTGGCGGGCGCCGCGATCCTGGTCGTTGCAACGCCGGCGAGGTCACAGACCTCCGAGCCCCCGCCGGCGTCCGCCGGCGTCGTCGCCTACCCCGCCAGCTACTATGAGGAGATGCGCGTCACCTCCGCGCGGGAGATGATCGAGCGAACGCCGGGCTTCGTGCTCGACAAGGGCGACAGCTCGCGTGGAACGGGCGGCGGCGGCAACGTGCTGATCGACGGCGAAAGGCCTGCGTCGAAGTCACAGTCCATCGACTCGGTCCTGTCCCGCATTCCGTTGGGATCGGTGGAACGGATCGAAGTGATCCGCGGCGGGGCCCCCGGCATCGACATGCAGGGCCAGGGCGTGGTGGCCAATGTGGTGCGCAAGGGCGGAACCTCGTCGGATCAGGCCCTCCACCTTTTCAGCAAGACCTATGCGAACGGCTTTGCCGGCGGTTTCGTGCGTGGTGAGCTCAGCTGGCGAGCGCCGGGCTTCAGCGCCGAGGCCCAGGTGAGCGGCCGGCGGGACCTCGGCACGGACTCGGGCGACGGCGCGCTGCGGCGGGTGGGTCCGACGGACGCGGTCATCGAGGCCGGCGACTTCGACGCACGCATCCGCGATCAGTCGGTCACGGCCAACGCCGCAAGCGAGTACAAGCGCGACGGCTCGCTTCTGCGGATGAACGCTTCGGCCGAACGCCAGAGCATCAAGCGGCGCGAGCTCGGCGCGTTGACGACCTCGGCCGGAGCCGCCTTCTCCGAGACCACCCGCATCGGCGAACGCGACCAGGAGTACGAGATCGGCGGCGACTACGAGCGCAAGCTGACCGACGCCCTGACCCTTCGGCTTCTCGCCCTCGCCCGCACGGAACGCACGACCATCCAGGCCAGTTCGGCGGGCCGCACGCGCCGTCAGGCCTCGAGCGAGCGTTCGGTGGCCTATGAGAGCATCTTCCGCGCCTCGCTGCGTCGGGCCTTCGCCTGGGGCGAGCTCGAAGCGGGCGGCGAAGGCGCGCTCAACACCCTGGACGCCCGCTCGGCGCTCTCGGTGGACGGCGCCCCGGTCGCGCTGCCGTCGGCCAACATCGAGGTGAAGGAGGATCGGGGAGAGCTCTTCACCACCGCCAGCCTGCGTCCGGCGCCGGGGCTCAGCGTGGAAGCGGGACTGCGCTACGAGAGTTCGACCATCCGGCAGACGGGCGGCGCCAGCCAGTCCAAGACCCTCAGCTTCGCAAAGCCGCGCGCCTCGGCCGCCTGGACCGTGGGGGCCACCCAGATCCGGGCCCGCGTGGAACGCGAGGTGGGCCAGCTCAACTTCGAGGACTTCGCCGCCAACTCGGCCTTCGAGGACGACACCGTCAACGCCGGCAACGTCGATCTGGAGCCGGAAACGTCATGGCTCTTCGAGGGGGCCATCGAGCGCCGCTTCTGGGGAACGGGCGCCGCGGTCCTGACGGTCAACCATGCCGAGGTCGACGACGTCGTGGATCTGATACCGATCGCCGGACGCTTCGATGCGCCAGGCAACATCGGCTCGGGCTCCCGCGGCTCGGCCACCCTCAACGTGTCCTTCCCCACGGACCGGCTCGGCCTCTCAGCGGGCGTCGTGCGCCTGGCCGGGACCTGGCGGCGCTCCGAGGTCTCGGACCCGGTGACGGGCGAGAACCGCCGCATCTCGGGCGAGCGTCCCTTCGAGGCGCAGTTGGAGATCAGCCGCAGCCTGCCGGCTTGGCGATCCACGGTCGGCTTCGAGGCCGGCTACGGCTTCGAGAGCACCGTCTATCGTATCAACGAGATCCGCCGGATCGAGGAAGACCCGCTCTACAAGTTGTATTGGGACTGGGTCCCGCGGCCCGACGTTCTCATGCGCTTCCAGTTCGAGAACTTCACAGCCCGCAAACGCACCCGCGACCGCACGGTCTTCAGCGGCCCGCGCTCGGCGGGGGTGGTGGCCTTCCGCGAGCAGCGCACGACGCGGCTGCCGGTGATCGTCACCGCGCGCGCGCGCCTTCTGTTCTGACTGGCCGGGCCGCCTTCAGACAGACCCCTTCTTCTCGACCACGAGGATCCGGGCCTCGCCGAGCGGGCGCGCCACGTGCTCATCGCCGACGCCGGCCAGGAACATGTCGCATGGGCCGAGGCGCGTGACGTGCTCCCGCCCGTCCTCGCGCCAGTGCATGTCGACCTGCCCATCGAGCACCAGGAACACCTCGGCTCCATCGTTGACGTGCCACTTGTAAGGCTGATCCGTCCAATGCAGCCGCACGCTGGCGCCCTCGATCTCGGCGAGGTCGCGCGCGCCCCAGGCTCGGTCGGCGGTGAACTGGCGGGCGTCGGTGACGATGCGTGGCATGGCTGCGATGTAGGCGCCATCCGCGCCTCAGGCCAGTTCCCCCAGAACCGTCGGGATGAGTTCCGAGACCGTCGGGTGGACGTGCATGGTGCGCTGCAGGGTGGTGTAGGGCTGCTTGGCCGCCATGGTGTCGAGGATCGTGTGGATCGCCTCGTCGCCTTCGACGCCCAGGATCGCGGCGCCCAGGATCGCGTCGGTGTCGGCGTCGACGACCACCTTCATGAAGCCCTGGGTCTCGCCCTTCTCCACCGCGCGGCCCACCCGGCTCATCGGGCGCTTGCCGATGCGGACGTTGTGGCCGGCGGCGCGGGCGGCAGTCTCCGTCATGCCGCAGCGGCCCAGCGGCGGGTCGATGTAGAGGGCGTAGGCGTCGATGCGGTCCGACACCCGGCGCGGGTCATCGTCCAGCAGGTTGGCGGCCACGATCTCGTAGTCGTTCCATGCGGTGTGGGTGAAGGCCCCCTTGCCGTTGCAGTCGCCCAACGCCCAAACGCCCTCGACGTTCGTGCGCAGCTGGTCGTCCACCTGGATGTAGCCGCGCGCGTCGGCGGCGATGCCCGCCGCCTCCAGGCCCAGGTCGTCGGTGTTGGGCCGCCGGCCCACGGCCAGCAGGACGTGTGAACCGACCACCGACGGCTCGCCCGACGTGCAGTCGACGCCCACCTCCACGCCGTCGGCGTGCGGCTTGAAGCTGATGCAGGCGGCGTTGGTGCGCACGGTGATCCCCTCGCCCTCCAGGATCGCGCGGATGGCGTCCGAGACCTCGGGGTCCTCGCGGGCGACCAGGCGCGGTCCCTTTTCCACCACCGTCACCTCAGCGCCGAGGCGGCGGTGCATCTGGGCGAACTCCAGGCCGATATAGCTCCCGCCCACGACCACCAGGTGGCGCGGGACGGTCTCCAGCTCGAGGATCGAGGTGTTGTTCAGGGTCGCGACGTCATGAACCCCCGGCATATCGGGGACCAGGGCGCGGCCGCCGACGTTGATGAAGATCTGCGGCGCGGTCAGGCGCTGCCCGTCGACCTCGATCTCATGCGGGCCCACGAAGCGGGCCTGGCCGCGGATCAGCTGGCAGCCCTTCATGCCGCCCACCCAGGCCTCCAGGCCGTGGCGAGCGTCCATCGTCACCTTGTGGGCGCGGGCGCGAACCCTGGCCATGTCCACGCCCACCGGCCCGGGCAGCACCACGCCGAAGTCCGCCGCGCGGCGCGCCACGTGCGCGGCCCTGGCGCTGGCCACCAGGGCCTTGGTCGGCATGCAGCCGGTGTTCACGCAGGTCCCGCCCAGGTGCTTGCGCTCGATGACGGCGACCGACTGGCCCGCTGCGCTGAGCCGGCCAGCCAGGGCCGGCCCGGCCTGCCCCGCGCCAATGACGATCGCGTCGAAGGTCCTCACAGCAGGACGAAGACGATGAGGGCCGCGCCGCCCACAGCCGTCAGGTCCTCGATCAGGGCCGCCGGCAGGTCACGGCCGAACATGCCGGCCAGCCGCCCGCGGACCGCAGCACCCCCCAGGGTCCCGCCGACGGCGCCCAGCACGCCCAGCACCGCGCCGATCGCAAGCGCGCCGCCCGATGCGCCGATGGCGGCGCCGGACAGTCCGCCCATCAGCAGGCGCGCGCCGAACTGGACCGGGACCTTGCGGCTGGGGGTCATGGGCAGCTTGTCCGAGATCAGCTCGAACACGGCCGCGATCGTGGCGATCCAAAGGGGGATCGCCGTGCCCAGCACCGCCAGCGGCGTACCGGTCAGGCGCAGAATTCCCAGCGAGGCCGCCCAGCAGACAGCCGCGGGCGCGGCCACCGCCCGAAGACCCGCGATCACGCCGATGAGCAGGGCTGCGAGGTACAGGGTCATCCGGAAGCTCCTCGGACTTGAACCGCTCGGGCCCGCACCTTAACGCAAGCCATGGCGAACGCTCTCCCTCATGTTCTGGTGACCGGCTCCACGCGCGGCATCGGCGCCGCGATCCTCGACAGTCTGCAAGGACGTGCGCGCGTGGTGGGGCACGGCCGCGCCGACGCGACAGACATCATCGGCGCCGACCTCTCGGACCCCTCCGCCGCGGCCAGCCTCTGGGCGGCGGCGCTGGATCGGCTGGACGGCCGCATCGACGTGCTGATCAACAACGCCGGCGTCTTCGAGCCCGTCGCGATCGACGCCACGCTTGAGGACTGGCAGGCCGGCTGGGGCCGCACGATGCAGATCAACCTGCAGGCCAGCGCTGACCTCTGCCGCGCCGCGATCCTGCACTGGCGCGAACGCGCCAGGACTGGCCGAGGGGGCGGCGGGCGCATCGTCAACATCGCCAGCCGCGCGGCCTATCGCGGCGACAGCCCGGCCCATTGGCACTACGCAGCCTCCAAGGCCGGCATGGTGGGCATGACCAAGTCGATCGCGCGCGGCTATGCGGCTGAGGAAATCCTCGCCTTCGCTGTCTGCCCCGGCTTCACGATGACCGGCATGGCCGAGGACTATCTGGCCAGCCGCGGCGGCGACAAGCTGCTGGCCGACATCCCCCTGGGCCGGGTGGCCGACCCGGCCGAGGTGGCCGGCGCGGCGGCCTGGCTAGCGCTCGAGGCGCCCGCCTCGATGACCGGCGCTGTGCTGGACATCAACGGCGCCAGCTTCGTCAGGTAGCGCTCTAACCCCGATTTCCGGCCGGCTGCGTAGTTGCGGTCAGAGACGCCGAAATCGGAGGTTCCCATGGCCCATCGCCTGCGTGTTTTGTTTCTGACGACCGTGGTCGCCGCCCAGACCGGAGCGCCGGCCGGCGCCAGGTCCGAACTCGCCGTCTCCGACGGGCCCACCCCCGAAGCCTGCGCCGCCCTGGGCTTCCAGGTCCAGCCCACCGCAGACAGCTATGCCGCCCCGCGCCACTTCGGCGGCGTCGCCGCATCACAGGTCTATCCTGCCCCGCTGGCTCCTCCGCCGCCGGCGGCGCCCATCGCGCGCTCGAAAGCCGAGGTCCAGGAACTGGTCGTCACCGGCGGGCGGATCGGCGGCAAGGCCCGCGCCGAACCCCGACGGGTCGTCGCCCCGGTCTATCAGGCCTATCCCTCACAGCCGATGGACACCGAGCGCTATCCGAACGCGCAGGCGAACCCCATCAAGCGCGTCGCCGACGACCCGGTCTCGACCTTCTCGGTCGACGTGGACACCGCCGCCTATTCGAACGTCCGGCGCTTCCTGCAGGACGGCCAGCGGCCACCCAGCGACGCCGTGCGGGTCGAGGAGCTGGTGAACTACTTCGACTACGGCTACGCGCGCCCCGAGGACCGGGCGACGCCGTTCAGCTCGTATGTGGCGCTGGCCCCCTCGCCCTGGTCGGGCGAGCGCCAGATCCTCCATGTCGGCATCCAGGGCTTCGACGTGCCCCGGGCCGAGGCGCCGCCGCTGAACCTGGTGTTCCTGATCGACACCTCGGGCTCGATGATGGGCCCCGACCGCCTGCCCCTGGCGCAGAAATCGCTGTCGCTGCTGATCGAACAGCTGCGGCCGCAGGACCGCGTCGCGATGGTCGCCTACGCCGGATCGGCCGGCGCGGTGCTGGCCCCCACCGACGGCCGCCAGAAGCTGAAGATGCGCTGTGCGCTGGGCGTCCTGCAGGCGGGCGGCTCCACCGCCGGCGGCCAGGGTCTGGCCCTGGCCTATGCGCTGGCCCGGCAGAACTACGATCCCAAGGCGGTGAACCGCGTGATCCTGGTCACCGACGGCGACTTCAACGTGGGGATCGCCGACCCGTCGAAGCTGAAGGACTTCGTCTCCGACCAGCGCAAGAGCGGCGTCTACCTGTCGGTCTACGGCTATGGCCGCGGCAACTACAACGACACGATGATGCAGGCCCTGGCGCAGAACGGAAACGGGACCGCCGCCTACGTCGACAGCCTGCAGGAGGCCCGCAAGCTGTTCCGGACCGACTTCACCAAGTCGCTGTTTCCCATCGCCGACGACGTGAAGATCCAGATCGAGTTCAATCCCGCCCAGGTCAGCGAGTACCGGCTGATCGGCTACGAGACGCGCCTCCTGAACCGCGAGGACTTCAACAACGACCAGGTCGATGCGGGCGAGGTCGGCGCGGGCGCCTCGGTCACAGCGCTGTACGAGATCACGCCGGCCGGCGCGAAGGGCTCGTCGGATCCGCTCCGCTATGGCCGTGCGGCGCCGGCGACGGGCGGCGGCGGCGAACTCGCCTTCCTCAAGATCCGCTACAAGCTGCCGGGCCAGGCGAAATCGCAGCTGATCCAACGCCCGATCACCCAGGCGCAGCTGTCACCCACCCTGCGCGCCGCGCCCGAGCCGACCCAATGGGCCGTGGCGGTGGCGGGCTTCGGCCAGAAGCTGAAGCGCGACCCGCGGGTCTCGGACGCCTTCGGCTGGAACGACATCCTCTCGCTGGCCCAGTCCGGCCGCGGCGCCGACCCCTACGGCGAGCGCGCCGAGTTCGTGCAGCTGGTGCGATTGGCGGGCGGGGCTCGGGCAGCCGGGGAGAACTAGGTGGCGACCGGGGGTGGCGCTATCCCGCGTCGCCCCACTGCCGGTGCAGCGAGGTCGCGACGTGCGAGAGGCGGGTGCGCGCATCCCACGTCAGCCGCTCGCCCTCCTCGGCCAGAACCTCGTTCAGCTCGAACAGCAGTTCGCGGCCCGTACGGTCGACGATGCTGCTCTCGATGAAGGTGATGCCGCACAGCCGCTCGCCGCGGGTGACGGGCCGCACCTGGTGGATCGTGGTCGAGGGATAGACCACCGCGGCGCCCGGCGCGGGCTTGAAGTCGACTTCACGGGTGCCCAACCGCACCGACAGCTCACCGCCGTCGTACTGGTCGGGATCGGTCAGGAAGATCGTGCACGACAGGTCCGCCCGGATCGGCCGCGCGCTGATCGGCAGGAACGCGGCGTCGGCGTGGGCGCCGTAATTCATGCCCGGCCGATAGAGCGACAGCGCAGGCGGGGCCATCAGCTTGGGAAACGCGAACGCCACGAACGTCGGATGCCGGCTCAGCGCGCCGCGCAGGATCTTCGAGGCCTGGTCGTGGAACGGGTCGCCCAGGTCGCCCTGCAGATTGTTCTTCACCTGGCTGTCGGGGTTGGTGACGCGGCCGTCGACGAACCGTAGCCGGGCCGCCAGCCCGCGCAGCTCGGCCACTTCGGCGGGCGTCAGCAGGTCTGGGATCTCGCAGAACATTCGGCGACGCTAGCGGCGGCGGGCGCGCGGCTCAATCGCCGCGCGCCCTGTCCGTCAGTCCATCAACTGCTGCATCAGGTAGGTGTACTCCAGCGCCTGGCGCACAGCCCGCTCGTTGAGGTTCGCGGCGGCCGCGTGACCGCCGTCGATGTTCTCATAGTAGAGGTAGTCGTAGCCGTACTCCTTCAGGCGCGCGGCCGCCTTGCGCGCATGGGCCGGGTGCACCCGGTCGTCCTTGGTGGACGTCTCGATGAACACCCGCGGATAGGGCTTGCCCCGGGCCAGGTTCTGATAGGGCGAATAGCTCATCAGCATGGCGCGCTCTTCCGGCACCTTCGGGTCGCCGTACTCGCCGATCCAGGACGAGCCCGCGCCGATGTGGTCGTAGCCGATCATGTCGAACAGCGGCACCTGGATGACCACCGCGTTGTACAGCTCGGGCCGCTTGGTCAGGGCCACGCCCATCAGCAGGCCGCCGTTCGAGCCGCCCATGATCCCCAGCTTCTTCGGGTTGGTGATCTTGCGCGCGATCAGGTCTTCCGAGACCGCGAAGAAGTCGTCGTAGACGGCCATCCGTTTCAGCTTCAGGCCGGCGTTGTGCCAGCGCGGACCAAACTCGCCGCCGCCGCGGATGTTGGCGACGACATAGACGCCGCCCTTCTCCAGCCACAGCTTGCCGACGGTCGCCGCATAGGCCGGCGTCTGGCTCACCAGGAAGCCGCCGTAGGCGTAGAGCAGCGTCGGATTGGTCCCGTCGAACTTCACGTCCTTACCGCGGACCACGAAGTACGGGACCTTGGTGCCGTCCTTCGACGTGGCCCAGTGCTGCTCGGTCACGAACTTGGAGGCGTCGAACCGCGCCGGCAGCGTGCGCAGCTGCGCAGGCTTGCCGCCGCTGGCGTCCGCCAGCCACTGGCTGCTGGGCGTCAGGTAGCTCGAGACGCTGAGGATGAGCCGGTCGTCGGCGTCGGACGCCGAGGCGATCGTGATCGTGGAATCCTTCGGCAGATCCAGGGTTTCGGACGTCCAGGCGCCGCCGTTGCGGCGATAGCTCAGGACCTGGCCCTTCACATTGTCCAGCAGCGCGATGACCATCCGGCCCTTGGTGGTCGCCACCTGCTCCACGCTCTGGCTCAGGGTCGGGCGCAGCACCAGGCTGGGCTTCAGGTCGCTTGGCTTGGCCTTCAGCGCGGCCAGGTCGAAATCGACGAGGTCGCCCTCCTTCATGCCCTTGGCGGCCCAGTCCTCTTCCAGGCTCACGATCACGCGGCCGTCGAGGTAGCCCTGGATGGGGGCCTTCTTCGGCAAGTCAAGCTTCAGCGGCCGGTCGCCGACGAGGAGGTAGTACTCAGCATTGAAGGTATCCAGCGGGCGTTGGATCACCACCGCTTGCACCTTGCCGGCAGCGTCTCGCAAGACGATCGGCTGCACGCCGTAGCCGCCGTCTTCCTTCTCGCCAATGAAGACCTGCTTGGCCTCGGACAACGGCTGGCCCCGCTTCAGCAGCTTGGCGATGAACGGGTAGCCCGAGGTGGTGAGTTCGCCCTTGTTCCACTCGGTCACGACGAGGAGGGTGTCCTTGTCGATCCACTCGAAGCGATGCTTGTTCTCCGGCAGCCGGAAGCCGCCCTCGACAAACTTGCCGGTCTGGGTGTCGAACTCGCGGACCTCGACGGCGTCCTTGCCGCCATTTGACAGGCTGACCAGGCAGAGCCGGTCCTCGGGCTGCAGGCAGTCGGCGCCCTTCCAGACCCAGTTGGCGTTCTCGGCCTTGGCCAGCGCGTCCATGTCGAGGACGGTCTTCCAGTCGGGACTGCCCGACCGGTAGCTCTCCACGCTGGTCTTGCGCCAGACCCCGCGCACATGTTCGGCGTCCTGCCAGTAGTCCTGCAGCGAGCCGTCGCCCGAGAAGGTGACGCCCGGAATGCGGTCCTTGGCGGTGGCGATCTTCAGGGCGTCGGCATAGAGGCCGGCATAGCGCGGATCATTCTGCAGCTGCGGCAGCGAGCGAGCGTTCTCGGCCTTGGCCCAGTCGAGCGCCCGGGCGCCTTCGATCTCCTCCATCCAGGTGTAGGGATCGTCGTCCGGCGCGGCGGCGCCCATCAACAGGACTCCAGCGACCGCGGTCGCAAGGGCGGGAAGGCGCATGGGTGGGAAACTCTCGATGACATCCTGGCCCGGACGCTAGAGCATTTTCCGCCGAATTGGAGGCCGCTTCGGCAAAGAAAATGCCCCGCCAGGACAGGTCTGAGCAAGACGTCCCCTGCTTCACCACCCCTTGGCGGAGCGACGTTCCGCGAGCACCTCCATCGCCAGGTTCGGGCGCACGATCAGCAGGCCGACCCACAGGATGCGAGCGACCAGGCGCTTCAGCCGGCGCGAGGGGCGATAGTTGGCTTCGTAAAGGGCGGCGTAGTCGAGCGTGGTCATGGCGTGTCTCCGTTGGTGGGGAGACCTTGGCCAGGGGGTACGTCAGAATCGGACGTGGGTTCGCGTGGCGATCTCCAGTTCCGACGCCATCATGTCCTTCAGCGCCTGCGGCTCGATCACTTGGGCCTTGTCCTGCCAGGTGAACAGGTGCCAGGCGAGTTCGCGCATGCCGCTTGAGCGGAAGCGCACGATCACGCCGCCGTCGGCCTGCTCTTCCAGCTTCTGCCGCGCATGGAAGCGCCACCGCCGCGCATCATCCGCCCCATGCGGCAGGATGCGCAGCACCACGTCGTGCCTGTCGTCCTGGTAGATGCCGAAGCTCTCGTCGGCATAGGCCTGAAGCGAGAACGACTCGGGCTTGCCGCCCGCGCGGCCGGTGATCTCCACGTCCTGGATGCGGTCGAGGCGCCAGTTCCGCGGGCCTGTGCCGGCGCCCCACTCCTCGGCCACCAGATAGTTCGAGCGGCCGAACAGGATCCCGTAGGGCGTGACCTCGCGCGTCCGGCCCGGCTGTGAGCCGCCCTCGTAGCGGAAGCGGATCGTGGACAGCGACTTCAGCGCCTCGCGCACGGCCGCCAGCACGCGATCGTCCTCGAACGGACGCGGACCGGCCTGCACCGCCACCGCCTCGGCCTGCAGCAGGGCTTCCAGGTCGGGCGCCAGCCTGCGCCGCGCCGCCGCCCGCGTGGCCGACAACACCTTCTGCTCCAGCGAGCGCAACGCCGCCGCCCGCGCGCCCGAGCCCTGGCGGTCCATCATCTCGGCTGCGGCCGACAGCGCCGTCATTTCCTCGGCCGTCGGAACCTGGAACAGGCCGTCCAGGCCGCCGGGGATGCGGAAGCGCTTGGTGATCCCCTCCTCGACCTCCTCCATCGCGGGGAAGAGATCGCGCACCGCGTCGCGCATGCGTTCGGCCGTGCGCCGCCCGACGGCCATCCGCTCGGTGATCTCGTCCAGCGTCACGCCCTCAGCGCTGGCCGCCATCAGCCGGGCCAGCTCGAGAAGCCGCGCGCCTTTTTCGTGTCGCATGGAAAACCTACGTCCGATTTTGTCGTATGCGGCAGACAAAACCAGAACCATCGAAACCCCGCAAGGAGTTAATCAGATGGCTTCCTACCGTCGCTTCAAGCCCCGCATCGTCCGCCCGATCGAGGATCCGCGCCCGGCCCCGCTGTCCAGCGCCGTCGTCGACGCCGTGCTCCGCTTCCACGACGTCACGGTAGACCAGGGCGGCGAATGCACCCTGCTGCGCCTGTCGGACCGCCGCCGCCACGAGCCGGAAGTCGAGGCCGCCCTCGGCGCCCAGGCCGACCGCGCCGGACGCGTGGCGATCCTCTGGAACGAACGCGAGAGCGAGATCATCCGCGTGCTGGAGGCGGCGTGATGTCCGCGCCGTTTCCGACCCACCTCTACCGCGAGGCCATCCGCGCGTTGCGAACGAACGCCCCCACGACCGCGCCCCCGCCGCCGCGCCCCGCTCGTCGACCCGCCTAGAGACTGCCTTCCGGCTTGTAGCTCGGCTGGTCGATGGCGAGCTGGTTCTTAGCCATCACCTGCAGAGCCAGCATCAACCCCGGGCTCTCGGTCGTCAGCTCGCCCGAGCGGATGCGCGCGCAGAGCTCGGTGTTGAGCTCGTCGTAGGTCCCGCCATGGCCCAGCACGTCGCTCATCCGCGCCACGGCCTCGGCGTCGGCCGCGGGGCCCAGGGTCAGCTCGCGGGCGATGGTGGCCATGGCGTTGGCGGCGACGCGGGCCAGGAACGCGTTGCGCGGGTCCAGCGTGGGGCGGATCTCGTCGATCCACAGGCGGACAGACTCGGCCAGCTCTTCGGTTCTCGGGTGCGAGATCACAGGCCTTCCTCCAGCAAGACGACCAGGTCCGCCTCGGTTTCCGAAACGCGGCGGCCGATCATCGGGCGCTCGACCGACTTGGTCACGCCGTCGCGCCACGACAGGTACATGGTCAGGCACATCACGCCCCAGCGCAGCGACCCCAGCATCTGCCAGAACCGCACCCGCGGCAGGTCGATGGCCTGGCCGCCCGCCGACGCATAGCCGGCCAGCAGGTCGGCGTACTCGCCGAATCCGCCAACCGGCCGGTCGGGCCGCCCGAAGCGCCACGAGTTGGTGCAGATCCAGCCCATGTCCTCGGCCGGGTCGCCCAGGTGCGCCAGCTCCCAGTCCAGGATCGCGGCCACGCCCTTCTCCGGGTCGAACATGATGTTCCCGTTCCGGAAGTCGCCGTGCAGCAGCACCGGCTCGACCGGGTCGGGCACGTGACGGCGCAGGTATTGGAACGCCAGCTCCAGAATCGGCCGCTGGGCGCCCGTGGCGCGATAGACCTCCTCGTAGCGGTCGAGCTCCTCGCTGCCGTTGACGGCCTTCAGCTTCAGCCCGGGCGGCGGCGTGGTCTTGTGGATGGCGACCAGCGACTCGCCGCACTGGCGCGCCAGCGCCGGGCGCACGCCGTCGAACCGCGCGTCCGAGGTGATCTTGCGCCCCAGCGTCTCGCCGTCGACGCGGACCATGACATAGGCCTCGCCCAGCCCGTCCTCGGCGTCGCAGAGGTGTCGCACGGTCGGCACGCGGGCGCCGTTGGCCCCGGTCGCGCGGATCAGCGCCGCTTCGGTGGCCAGGCTGACCGACCGCGCGGTCTCCTCGTCGAACGCCGTCGCGCGGCGGCGCAGGATCAGGCGCTCGGGCCCGTCCCGCCCCTCGAACCCGAAGGCCCAGGTCTCCATGCTGGCCCCGCCCGAGAGGCGCTGCGCCTCGGTCAGCGTGGCGCCCTCGCCTCCCAGTCTCGCGGCGAGCTTCTGGAGGCCCGCTCGAACATCAACTTCCATGACCCGGCGGAACCTCTCGGCTGGTCTAGACTGGGTCCGATCTGGCGGGCTTGGGGCGGCGTTGTAAACCGGTCCCCTACGTCAAGTCCGCCCAAGAGATTGCTGGGAGAACGGCCATGGATTTCGACATTCCGCAGGACATCCAGGACTACCTGGACGAGCTGGACCGGTTCATCGACGACGTGATCATGCCGCTGCAGCACGCCGACGATAACGACCGCTTCTTCGACCATCGCCGCGAACACGCCCGCACCGACTGGGACAACAACGGCCTGCCGCGCCGCGAGTGGGAGGAGCTGCTGGCCAAGGCCCGCAAGCTGGCCGACGAGGCCGGGCACCTGCGCTTCGCGTGGCCCAAGGAGATGGGCGGCAAGGGCGGCAGCCAGTTGGCCATGGCCATCATCCGCGAGCACCTGGCGGCCAAGGGCCTGGGTCTCTTCAACGATCTGCAGACCGAGCACTCGATCGTCGGCAACAACCCCTTCGTGCTGATGTTCAAGGAGTTCGCCACCAACGCCCAGTACGAGCGCGACGCCGACAAGCTGCTGAACGGCGGCATGCGCACGGGCTTCGGCCTGACCGAGCCCAACCACGGTTCGGACGCCACCTGGATGGAGACCCGCGCCGTTCCGCACGAAAAGGACGGCCAGCCGGGCTGGCTCATCAACGGTGAAAAGATGTGGACGACGGGCATGCACGTCGCCACGCATGTCATGGTTTTTGCTCGGACTTCCGGCAAGGACGGGGACGCCACGGGCATCACCTGCTTCATCGTCCCGGCCGACACGCCCGGGGTGAAGGTCGAAGAGTACATGTGGACCTTCAACATGCCGACCGACCACCCGCGGGTGAGCTTCACCAACGTGTGGATCCCCGAGGACAGCTACTGGGGCCAGATCGATCGCGGCCTTGGCATCGGCCAGTCGTTCGTGCACCAGAACCGCATCCGCCAGGCGGCTTCCAGCCTGGGCGCGGCGCAGTTCTGCATCAACGAGAGCGTCATGTACGCCCGCACCCGCAAGCCGTTCGGCAAGCCCCTGGCCGAGAACCAGGCGATCCAGTGGCCGCTGATCGAGCTGCAGACCCAGTGCGAGATGCTGCGCCTGCTGATCCGCAAGACGGCCTGGCAGATGGACCGGATGGAGCACAAGGAGATCGAGAAGACGATCTCGGACAAGGTCTCGATGTGTAACTACTGGGCCAACCGGCTGGTCTGCGAGGCCGCCGACCGGGCCATGCAGGTGCACGGCGGCATCGGCTATTCACGCCACAAGCCCTTCGAGCACATCTTCCGCCACCACCGCCGCTACCGGATCACCGAGGGCTCGGAAGAGATCCAGATGCGCAAGGTGGGCGCCTACCTGTTCGGCTACCTCGGTCCGAAGCGCGCCGACCCGGTGTTCAAGGCGATGAACGAGGCCGAGAAGGCGTCCAAGAACGAGTATGTCCAACCCGTCCCCGCCCACCACAACGCCTCGCGCTGACGCCGCCTTCCGGCGCCTGGCGGTCTACGGATCGCTGGCGCCGGGACAGAAGAACCACGGGCAGCTTGCTGATCTTGCGGGAGAATGGCAGCCGGGCGCTGTGCGCGGCCGGCTGCTCGAGAGCGGCTGGGGCGCCGCCCAGGGCTATCCCGGCCTGCACCCTGACCCGTTTGGGCCCGAGGTGCGGGTGCAGCTATTCACGTCGGACGACCTGCCCGCGCACTGGTCGCGCCTCGACGCCTTCGAGGGCGAGGAGTACGCGCGGGTCGAGATCGAGGTAGACCTCGGCACATACAGCGTGACCGCACAGATCTACGCGCTGAGGCCTGAGCCAGCGCGCTAACCCTCAATAGATTGATCATCCCGCGACTTGTTCGCGGGATCCATGGCTCAAGCCGCCGCTTCCCGCCGCCCGTGCAGCGCGTCGAACACCGGCGGCAGGCTGTCGGGCAGGCCCAGCAAGGGACCCGACGATAAGAGCAGCACCACCTCGTCGCCCGCCAGGCGGCTTAGCGCGGCGGTGGCGGCTTCGGCGGTCTCGACGCCTTCGACGGGCGTGCCGGTCGCGGCTACGCGGGCCAGGATCTCGTCGAAGCCCGACTGCTGGTGGCTCTGTTCGCCGTGGTGCGGCGGCGGGATGATCAGCACGCGGGCCACGCCCTCGAACACGGTGTCGTACCAGGGCAGCGCGTCGCGGTTGCGCCAGGAGAAGGTGTGGGGCTCGAACACCACCGTCAGCGGCCGGTGCGGGTAGTGCAGCAGCATGGCCTCGATGGCCGAGCGGGCCTTCTCGTACGAGCTGCCGAAACCCTCGATCACCGGCACGGCCGAGACCTTGGTCAGGCGGTCCAGGCGCCGCCGGATGCCGGCGAAGCTCTCGACCGCGCGGGCCAGCCCCGCCTCGTCCACCAGGCCGCGCTCGAGCAGATAGGCGCCCACGCCCACGATGTTCTCGACGTTGTGCTCGCCCAGCAGCGTGGTCGCGATCGCCACACGCCGCCCGCCCGGGCCGACCAGGGTGAAGCGGGTGGTGTCGCCGTAGACGATCCCGTCCGGATACCAGCCGTCGCAGACCTGGGTGTCGTACCAGACAATGCGCGAAGCGGCCTCGCCGGCGATCGCGCGGATGGCCGGATGCTCGCGGGCCACCAGCAGGCCCTCGGCCGGCAAGAGGCGCAGCAGTTCGCCGAACGGCTTCACATACGCCTCGAACGTCGGGAAGACGTTGACGTGGTCATGGATCAGCGACGTCAGCAGCACGTCGCGCGGATGGTACAGCACGAACTTCGAGCGCCGGTCGTTCGGCCCCACGATGTACTCGTCGCCCTCCAGCACCACCTCGGGCGCGGAACCCCAGTGGCCGGTGTCGGGCAGCGAGGGCGAGATGGCGCCGATCATCCAGCCCGCATCGACGCCGTTGGCGCGCAGGATGTGGGACATCAGCGCCGTGCAGGTCGACTTGCCGAACGAGCCCGCCACCACCGTGTTGCGGCGAAGGGCGGTCGCCTCCCCCACCAGTTCCGGGAAGGTGGTCACCCGCACGCCGCGAGCGCGGGCGGCCTGGACCTCGACGTTCTGATCGCCGCCCAGCTTGGCGCTGGCGCCCAGCACCAGCAGGTCGAGGTCGCTCGATAGATTCGCGGCGTCGAATCGCCAGGTGACCGGAAAGCCGAGGCCCTCGACGTAGGTGGACATTGGCGGGAACGCGCCTTCGTCCGAGCCGGTAATCGCGTGCCCGGCCTCGCGCATCATCAGCGCCGCCGCGGCCATGCCCGCGCCCGCGATGCCGGTGAAATGGATGCGCATCGTCCCTCTTCTCAAAGACTTGCGTCCCGGTTTCGACCGATTGGCCGTCGCCGTAAAGACCCGCGCGGCAAAGGGATCCGGCCCCGCCCCGCGAAGCTTCACCGTGTCCTTTCGGAGAAGTTTCCCGCGGTGCTTCGCGGTTAACCCTGACTTAACCACCACAGCCGAGTCTGAAGGCGTCTTCTTTGAAGACACCCCACCATCACCGACTTTGATCAGCCCGGCGCACGCGCCGGGCTCTTTTTTTCGGCTCCTGTCCGAGAGGCGCGAGGCCGTTCCTGCGACACGTTTTCTACGACGCTTGCACGACCCTGCGACCCGGCGTATACGCCCGCCCTCGGTGTGATCCCCGATAGCTCAGTTGGTAGAGCAGCCGGCTGTTAACCGGCTTGTCGCAGGTTCGAGTCCTGCTCGGGGAGCCACCGAGATTTCCCTCGCATCACAGCCTTCGCCCCTCAATCGGGGGAGCCGCGCCCCTTGAGCGGGAAGTTCTCGCGCCAGGGCCGCGCCTCGTCGACGACGCGGGCGATCGAGGGCCGGGCGAGCAGCCGGGCGCGATAGGCCCGCAGCGCCACATGCGATTCGGGGATCGGAAACGCCCAGTGGGCGTAGAACAGCGCCGGCGCCGCGGCGCAGTCGGCGATGCCGAAGGTCTCGTTCGCCGCCCAGGTGCGCCCGGTCATCCAGCGCTCCAGCCAGGCATAGCTCCGGTCCAGGCCCGCCTTCACCTCGTCCTCGATGTAGGGGTCACGCCTGGCCTCCTCGCGCAGGACCGACGAGACGGCCCGCTGCAGCAGGATCATCACATAGTCGTCGAACACCCCGTCCATCTGCCGCGCCTCGATGGCGGTGCGGGGATCGGCAGGGACCATCGGCGGCGCCGCGCCGTGGTGGAGGTCCAGGTACTCGATGATCGCCGCCGATTCGACGACCGTGCGGTCGCCGTCCACCAGCACCGGGAACTGCCCGGTCGGCGAGGCCTGCGCCACGAAGGCGCCGTTCTCCGGATGATCGGGGTCGAGCATCCGGAATTCGAACGGGACGTCACGTTCGTAGAGCGCGATGAGCGCCTTCCAGGTGAAGGCCGCGAAGGGGTGTCCGTAGAGTTGAAGCATCGACCGGCCGTCCTGATAACTGCTTGCGCTATGCAATCAGTATCGGGCGGCGCGCCGAGCCGCAAGCCGGGCGCGTTCACCGCGGCCCGATCAGCGCCTCGGTAAACGTCTCGAAGCTATCGAGGACGTGAGGGTCCTCCTCGACGATCTTCACCACCTGACGCGGGATCAACTTGAGGTGATCCTGCATGGCTTCGGGGCTGGGGCCGCGCTCGGCGCCGAAGGCCCGGAAGTAGGCGTACGACTTCTGCTCATAAGCGGCGATGTCGACGCCCTTCGTCCCCTTGCCGAGGGTCTCGACGGACAGGGCGTAGAAGCCCCGTATATGGCGGTTGTCGACGAACCCGCGCGGGTCGCCCTGGAGGTCGACGGCCTGCCCTCCGGCTGCGGCGGCGGGCGCCCCATGGCCCGACTGCCCGTGGTCCGACTGGCCGTGATGCGGCTGTGCGCAGGCGGCGGTGGACAGCACGGCGAACGCGGAGGCGATCAGGATGGAGGTCGGGAGGCGCATGGACGTTCCTTTCGATGGCGAATGCCTTTAACCTCACGTTAGATTTACCAGACATGATGTCAAAGATTTTTGACACGGAGCGCTGCATGTCCTTCCGCGAGAAGTCGGCCTGGATCACCCTGGCGACGGTCCTGATCTGCTTCGGGGTCTATTTCGGATCGATCGCGGGCGGCGTGGTCAGCCCGCGGGGCTTCGACACGCTCCATCTCTTGCTGCTGTGCGTGGGCGGCCTGGTGGCGCTGCAGTGCGTCCTGCATTTCGCAGCGGGGCTCACCGGCGACCCGCGGATGCCGCGCGACGAACGCGAGAAGCTGATCCAGCACCGCTCGCACACCGCGGGCTACTACACGCTGATGATCTGCGTGCTGGCGCTGGGCGTGCCCGGACACCTGGGCCATGGCGCCGTCGACCTGATGAACTTCGCGCTGCTGGGACTGGTGGTGGCCGCGCTGGCGGTGTCGGTGGCCCAGATCGTGATGTTCCGGCGGGGCGGCTGAGCGTGGCGCCCCCGATCGCAAACCAGATCCGCCGGCTGCGCTTCGAACACGGCGAGATGACCCAGGCCGACCTCGCCCAGCGCATCGGCATGACCCGCCAGACCATCGCCGCCATCGAGGCCGGCAAGTACTCCCCATCCCTGGAAGCCGCCTTCCGCATCGCGCAGGTCTTCGGCTGCGGGCTCGAGGAGGTGTTCCAGTGGCAGGGCTGAGCCCCGAGCTTGCGCGGGGCCGCGACAGGCCCTAGCCCTGACGACGTCGGGATGAAGCGGTGTCCCGGTCAGGCGTCCGCGCCCAACCACCGCGTGGCTCCGCATGGAGTGCGCGCATGCGCCTGAATCGCCGCCGTCTGTTGACCCTGCCCATGGCCCTCGCCGCCACGCCCGTCGCAGCGGCGTGTCGGCCTCCGACCGTGCTCTTCGTCTGCCCGGCCGGCACGGTGAAGAGCGCCATCGCGCGCGAGACCCTGAAGCGGCGGGCCGCCGCCAGGGGCCTGCCGCTCGACGTCCGCTCGCGCGGGATCTCGCCGGAGGATCACGTCTCGCCCGAGCTGGCCCGGCGCCTGCGCGCCGACGGCGTCGATCCGGCGGCCCAGCCGGCGCTGCCCGTCACCGCCGCCGACGTCGCGGACGCCGATGTTGTCGTGGCCTTCGACGCCGCCGCCGAGGCGCCGGTGATGAAGGGCGCCCGGTCCTGGGTCACGCCGTCGTGGAACACCGATTACGACAAGGCCAAGGCCGATCTCGACCAACGGCTGGACAGGCTGATGGCCGAGCTGGCGCAGGGCTGCCGCTAGCGCGCGTTGGGCGAACGTGGACGCCGGCCGCCGCGCGCTCAGGCGGCTGCCCGCGCGAACACAGCGTTGGCGGCCTTCCACGAGACGGCCTTCATGAACGCATCGACATAGGCGCCCGCCTTGGCGCCGTAGTCCATGTGGTAGGCGTGCTCATACATGTCGAGCGCCAGCAGGGGCGCGCCGTCGGCGAGCGTCATGGTGTGATCGGCGGCCCAGGTGTTCACCAGCCGGCCGTCACGGCGGCTCCAGGTCAGCAACACCCAGCCCGAGCCGCCGCCCAACGCCTTGCCCATGGCCGCGAACTCGGCCGACCAGCGGTCATGGCTGCCAAAGTCGCGCTCGACCGCCTGGGCCAGTCCGGCGCTGGGACGCTCGGCCGGCCCGAAGCCCGCGAAATAGGCCTCGTGCAGGATCATGGAGTTCCAGGCGATCAGCTCCTCGCGTTTGAGGCCGTTCAGCCGGTAGCCGGGCGTCGACGCCACATCGAGCCCGCTCAACTCCGCCGAGATCGCGCCCAGGCGGTTCACCGCGCCGGTGTAGTTGTTGTCGTAGTGGCTGCGCAGCAGCTTCTCCGACAGGCCCGGCACAGCTGCGGGATCGAAGCCCAGCGGTCGGGGCTGAGGCCTGGGGGCCGCAGCCTTTGCTGCGCCCGACCCCAGAACCGCGGCCGTGAGGACGCCGACCCCCAGCAGGGCGCGGCGGTCAGCGTGGATGTCGGGCATGCGGGCCTCCTTGCGACAGGAGCCGATAGTGTTCCTCTTCCCCGGGTTTCACCAGCCGGAGGCCATGATCCGCCGGATGCAGGCGGTCGCCCAGCTAGCCGGGCAGATCCACGGCCAGCTCGCGGGCAAGGTGGTCTCGAACGGCGGTCTCCAACTCCTGAGGCCACGACGCGCCCGCCTGTGACGCCAGCCGCCGGGCGCGCGGCAGGAACGCCTTGGCCAGGGCCAGGCTGCCCGAGATCCCGCCCTCGCGGGTGGCCGGCGGCGCGGCGACTTGGGCGAGCAGCGCGAGGTCCTCCGGCGGCAGCAGGCGTGTGAGCGCCAGCGCCCCCGGCGGCGACACGGGCCGCTGCTCCAGGATCATCAGCGCCTGGAGTTGCTGACGCAAAAGGCCCACCCCCGCGGCCACCGCCGCCCAGTCCTCGCGCCCGACGCCGACCGGCAGCAGGCCCAGGATGCGAAGGAATTCTTCAGCGACGTCGTGAACCGCCTGCGCCGACAGCGGCGGTCGCTCCCGCGACGGCGCCAGGCGCGCATGGATCCACGTCTTGTCCACCAGCGAGCGCACGCGGTCCGCGCTCTCGGCCACGTGCTGCGCCGTGGTCACGGTGATGTCGTAGCGCAGGTAGTCCGCCGTCACCGCGTGGAAGAGCGGAAGTCCCGGATAGATCTGTCGCCACAGCACAGGCGGCGCGATGCTCGCGGCCCAAGGGCGGACGCCCTCGACGAACGCCGCGTGCGCGGCCGGAGAGGTTACGACAATGAGGTCGACATCGCTGTAGGCGTCGCCCTCCCCGCGCCCGAGACTTCCGCCCAGCAGCAGGGCCTCCAGGCCCTCATGGGCGTCGGCGGCGGCCGTGAACCCGGCGATGAGATCGTCGCGCGTCATGCCCAGACTGTCGTCCCGGCGCGTAGCCGACAGCAAACGACGATTCGGCCCCGCGCTCGTGAGACAAGCTCACAAGCAGAGCGCTACCAGCTCCCCACGTTCGGCATCGAGGCCCAGGGTTCCGCCAGGGGCAACGCCGGGCCGGCCTGGAGCAACTCGACCGAGATGTTGTCGGGCGAGCGGATGAAGGCCATGCGGCCGTCGCGGGGCGGCCGGTTGATGATCACGCCGCCGTCCTTCAGGCGCTGGCAGACCGCGTAGATGTCGTCGACGGCATAGGCCAGGTGACCGAAATTTCGGCCGCCGGAATAGGCCTCGGGATCCCAGTTGTAGGTAAGTTCCACCGTGGGGGCCCTGTTCTCGCGGGCCGCGGCCTCGTCGCCCGGCGCGCAAAGGAAGACCAGGGTGAAACGGCCGGCCTCGTTCTCCACGCGGGAGACTTCCTTAAGCCCCAGCTTGTCACAGTAGAACGCGAGGGAAGCGTCGAGATCGGTCACGCGGACCATGGTGTGCAGATATCGCAAGGCTGTCGGGTCCGTGTTCGGGTCCACTGGCGGACGGTTCGTTTGCCGCGTAAGACGGCGGCGAGGATGGGGTCGCGCGCAACGCGTTCCCGCGTCACAGTGCAATCCAGGCTCGCAATGGCGTATTAGACCCGGGTCGTTGTGTGACCGCAATTTCATTTGCGCTGGCATAACGGCGGCATCAAAAGCAGGACAGGCCGCGATCAGACGGCGCCTGCGTGTGGTGGGGTCCACGGCGCACTCTGCTGAGACTGGGGATACGGCTTTATGCGTTTGAAGTCACAATACGTTGTGATCCTCGCCATTGCGGGCGTGCTGATCCTGTTCTTCGGGATCAATACGCTGTTCGGTCGCAACAAGACGGCGAACGCCAAGCCCACGCCTGCCGCGGCAGCGGCCGGCCCGCCCAGCGTCCAGGTCAAGCTGACCCCGCCCACCTTGCGTGAAGTCCAGGTGCTGATGCGCGGCCGCACCGAGGCGGCGCGCAGCGTCGTGGTGCGCTCGGAGACCGCCGGCGTGGTCGCCGCGGTGCCGGCCGCCGAGGGCAGCTTCGTGCGGCAGGGCCAGGTGCTGTGCCGCCTGGCCGTCGACGCCCGCCAGGCCAGCCTGGACCAGGCGCGCGCCGTGCTGAAGTCGCGGCAGCTCCAGCGCAAAGCCGCGGCCGACCTCGCCGCCAAGGGCTATCGCTCCGAGACCCAGGTGCTGGAGGCCCAGGCCAACCTCGACGCCGCCACCGCCCAGGTGCGCGCCGCCGAGATCGCGCTGCGCCAGGTCGAGATCCGCGCGCCGTTCTCGGGCGTCTTCGACCGGCGCGACGCCGAGGTCGGGACCTATCTCTCGCCGGGCCAGCCGTGCGGCACCCTGATCGAGTTGAACCCGCTGCTGGTGGTGGGCGACGTGCCCGAGACCCAGGCGGCGAACCTGCGGGTCGGCGCGCCCGCGACCGCCAAGCTGGTTTCCGGCCAGACGCTGAGCGGCAAGGTGCGCTATGTTTCGCGCGACGCCGATCCCCAGACGCGGACCTACCACGTCGAGGTGGCTGTCCCGAACGCGCAGATGAACGTTCGTTCGGGCCTGTCGGCCGAGTTGCGCGTCGCGTCGGGCACAGGGTCGTCGCATCTGGTGCCGGTTTCGACGCTGGTTCTGGACGCGGCGGGCCGCCAGGGCGTGCGTCATGTGCTGCCCGACGGCCGAGTGGCGTTCGCCCCCGTGACGGTCCAGGAAGAGACCGCACAGGGCATGTGGGTGAGCGGCCTTTCCGGCGCGGTCAACGTGATCACGGTGGGCCAGTCGTTCGTGGCCGACGGCCAGAAGGTTCGGATCGTCCAGACGCGCTAGCGTCGGGAGGGTCCTGGAGGGAATCATGATCGGCCCCCTGATCGACGGAGCCATCAAGCGGCGCAAGGTGGTGCTGGGCGTCACCCTGATCGCCGCGCTGTTCGGCCTGTTCGCCTACCTGAACATGCCCCGGGAATCCGAACCCGACATCGACCTGCCCTACATCTCGGTGATCGTGCCCTACCCCGGCGTGTCGCCCGAGGACTCCGAGCGCCTGCTGGTCAAGCCGCTGGAGCTCGAGCTCCAGACGATGGAAGGCATCGAGTCGATGAACGGCGTGGCCCGCCAGGGCTCGGCCATCGTCACCCTCGAGTTCGAAGCCGACTTCGACAAGGACAAGGCGCTGGAGGACGTCCGCGCCAAGGTCGATCTGGCGCGGGGCAAGTTCCCGCCCGACGCCGAAGAGCCGATCATCCAGGAGCAGAACTTCTCGGGCGAGCCGATCATCGGCATCGTCATCTCGGGCTCGGCGCCCGAGCGCGAGCTCCACCGCATCACCACCGCCCTGAAGGAGCGCCTGGAGGGCACCGAGGGCGTGCTGGAAGTCTTCATGGCCGGCGGGCGCGAAGAGGTGCTCGAGGTCCTGATCGATCCGCTGCGGATGGAGGCCTACAACGTCACCACCGGCGAGATCGCCCAGGTGATCGGCCGCAACAACCAGCTCGTCCCCGCGGGCAACCTGCGTTCGGGCGCCGGCCAGTTCGCCGTGAAGGTGCCGGGCGTCGTCGAGAAGCCCGACGACATCCTGGCGCTGCCGATCAAGAAGAACGGCGACCGCGTGGTCACCCTGGGCGACATTGGCGACGTGCGCCGCACGTTCAAGGAAGCCAGCTCGATCAGCCGCTTCAACGGCCACCCGGCCTTCATCCTCGAGGTGTCCAAGCGCGGCGGCGCCAACATCCTCGAGACGGTGAAGACCGTGCAGAAGGTGACCGAGGCCGAGGCCAAGAAGTGGCCGTCGACGGTCAGGCTGGACTACCTCTACGACGAGAGCGAGTTCATCGGGCGCACCCTAGTCGTGCTCGAATCCGGCCTGCTGATGGCCAGCCTGCTGGTGATGATGATCATCGTCGCCAGCCTGGGAATCCGCCAGGGGCTGATGGTCGGCGCCTCGATCCCGATCTGCTTCCTGCTGGCCTTCCTGATCATGACCGGCATGGGCGTGACGCTGAACATGATGGTGATGTTCGGCCTCGTGCTCGCGGTCGGCATCCTGGTCGACGGCGGCATCGTGGTGGTGGAGTACGCCGACCGGCGGATGGCCGAGGGCCTGCCCAAGGAAGAAGCCTTCACCCTGGCCGGCAAGCGGATGTTCTGGCCGGTGGCCAACGGCACGCTGACAACGCTGTGCGCCTTCGTGCCCTTCATGTTCTGGAACTCGATCGCCGGGAAGTTCATGAGCTTCCTGCCGCTGACCCTGTTCTTCGTGCTGGGCGCGTCGATCTTCGTGGCCCTGATCTTCACGCCCGCCCTGGGCTCGCTGTTCGCCCGCAAGGCGGCCGTGGACGAGGAACACCTGGCCGAAATCGCCAAGTCCGAGCACGGCGACCCTCGCGAGATGAAGGGTTTCATGGGCTGGTACGCCCGCACCCTGACGTCGATGACCCATCATCCGACCCGCACGTTCGCAGGCGGCTTCGTGCTGGTGGCGGCGATCATCGCCTGGTTCGTGGTCACCCCGCACAGGACCGAATTCTTCTTCTCCGACGAGCCTGAGTTCGTGCAGGTGTTCGTCAAGGCGCGCGGCAACCTCTCACCCGAGGCGCAGGACGCCCTGACCCAGCAGGTCGAGCAACGCCTGAACGGTATCAAGGGCGTGGAGTCGATCTACGTCCGCTCGGGCGGCTTCACCTCGAACGGCGGGCCGAACTCGGCGCCCAACGACACCGTGGGCCGCATCCGCGTCGATTTCATCGACTACGAGGAACGCATCGCCGAGGGCCTCAGCGGCTACGACATCGAGAACGAGGTGCGCAGCAAGCTGGGCCAGATCGCCGGCCTGCAGCTCGAGGTCCGCGGACCGCAGAACGGCCCTCCGGTGGGCAAGGACATCCAGGTCCAGCTCTCCAGCCACGACCCGTCTCAGCTCAACGCCGCGGCCGAGGTGGTGAAGGCCCGCTTCGCCCAGGACCGCCAGCTGATCGAGCTGGAGGACAACCGCACCTCGCCCGGCATCGAATGGAACCTGACGGTCGATCGCGAAGCCGCCGGCCGGTACGGCGTGGACGTGCTGTCGGTGGGCCAGACCATCCAGTTCCTGACCGGCGGCGTGCTGATGGGCCGCTTCCGCCCCGACGACGCCGAGGACGAGCTGGACATCCGCGTCCGCTTCCCGCCCCTCGACCGCAACGTGGCCGCGCTGGAACAGCTCAAGATCACCACGCCGACGGGCCCGGTGCCCGCCAGCTACTTCATCAAGCGGGTGCCGGCTCAGCAGGTCACCCAGATCCAGCGTCGAGACGGCCAGCGACTGGTGATCGTGCAGGCCAACACCGAGGGCGATGCGGCATCGAACCTCAAGATCGCCGAGCTGCGCCCCTCGCTGCAGAAAGCGCTGGAGCCCTACAACGCCGTCACCTGGAAGTTCATCGGCGCCGACGAGGAGGGCCAGGAAGCCGTCGGCTTCTTCGCCGCGGCCATGGCCGCCAGCCTCTTCATGATGTTCGTGATCCTGCTGTGGCAGTTCAACAGCTTCTACGGGGTGCTGGTGACCCTGTTCGCGGTCGTCCTATCGACGGTTGGCGTGTTCCTGGGGGTTCAGGTCAACCTTGGGAACACCTTCCCCTACATCTCGGTGATCATGCTGGGCACAGGGGTTGTGGCGCTGTTCGGGGTGGTCGTGGGCCACAACATCGTGCTGGTCGACACCTTCTATCACCTCCGACACGAGGGCTATGCGGCGGACGAGGCGGCGATCCGGGCGGCGGCCCAGCGGTTCCGGCCGGTGGTGCTGACGACCCTGGTGACGGTGGTTGGCCTGCTGCCGCTGATGTTCCAGATCCACCCGAACTTCCACACCGGCCACATCGAGTACAAGGCGCCGGGTTCGACCTGGTGGGTCCAGCTGTCGGCCTCGGTGGTGTGGGGGCTGTCGTTCGCGACCCTGCTGACCCTGGTGCTGACCCCGGTGATGCTGGCCGCGCCCAAGGTCTATTCCCGCCGCTTCGGCTGGGTGCGCGACCACATGCCGGGCCGCAAGCCCGCGACGCGGGCGCGCACCGACGAGACCCCGCGCGGCGCCGACGACATCCCGCGCGCGGCCGAGTAGCCGTTGGGCGGACTGACGCACCGGATCGCCACGCCCGCCGACGCGCCGGCGCTGGCCGAGGTGATGGAGGCCGCGATCGCCGAGTTGCAGAAGGGGTTCCTGGACCCCGCGCAGATCGCGTCCAGCCGGATGATCATGGGGCTGGACCGGCAACTCCTGGCGGACGGCACCTACTTCATGGTGCTGGACGGCGAGACCATCGCCGGCTGCGGCGGCTGGAGCCGGCGCGCCACCCTCTACGGCGGCGATCACACCCCGGGCCGCGACGCCGCCCTCCTCGACCCCGCGACCGAGCCGGCGCGTGTGCGGGCCATGTACACGCATCCCGCCTTCGCCCGCCGCGGCGTGGGCCGGCTGATCCTGCGGCTGTGCGAGGCCGCGGCCGGCGCCGAGGGGTTCAGGCGCGTGGAGCTGATGGCCACCCTGTCGGGCCGCGCGCTCTACAGCCAGTGCGGCTACGAGGACATCGAGGCCATCGAGGACGCCCGCGGGGGCGCGCCCGTGCCCCTGGTGCGCATGGGCAAAGCGCTCGGCTAGGGCCCAAGGCCAAGTTCTCCGTACCGGTACTTAGGGAGCGCACCGCAATGGCGGCGGGGGGCGCGCAGGCCTATCTCAGGGTCAGTAGCGGCCAGCGTGATTGGCCGATCGACCAAGGGTTATCCCGATGAACGCTCCCCTCGTAGACCTCACGATCCACCACCCGCCGCGCGGCGCGTCCGACCGCATCGCGTTCGGCTTCGTCAAGGCGCTGCGGTTCTGCGCCGACACCTTCTTCGCCAAGCGCTACGGCCACCGCGCCGTGGTGCTCGAGACCGTCGCGGCGGTGCCCGGCATGGTCGGCGCCACGCTCAATCACCTGAAGTGCCTGCGCCGGATGTGCGACGACCGCGGGTGGATCAAGACGCTCATGGACGAGGCCGAGAACGAGCGGATGCACCTGATGACCTTCATCGAGGTCGCCAAGCCCACCGCCTTCGAGCGCTTCGTGGTCGTGGCCGCCCAATGGGTCTTCTACATGTTCTTCTTCGGCCTCTACCTCGTCTCGCCGAAGACCGCGCACCGGGTCGTGGGCTACTTCGAGGAGGAGGCGGTGGTGAGCTACACCCACTACCTCGCCGAGATCGACGAGGGCCGCTCGCCCAACGTGGCGGCTCCGGCGCTGGCGATCCGCTATTGGAACCTGCCAGCCGACGCCACGCTGCGCGACGTGGTCGAGGTGGTCCGCGCCGACGAGGCTCATCACCGCGACGTCAACCACAGCTTCGCCAACGAACTGGGCGGACTGGCCCAGCCGCAGGTGATCCCCGCCGCCTGGCCGCACGAGCAGCTCCAGCCGCACTGGCGCGACGCTGCCTGATGGACCCGAAGCCGCGCATCGGCCCCGGCGTCCCCGCCGGGGTCGATGAGGCGCTGATCCGGCGCCAGGTCCACACCTTCTACGGCCGCGTGCGCGAGGATCCGGTTCTGGGGCCGATCTTCAACAACGCTATCGCCGACTGGGACGAGCACCTCGCCAAGCTCTGCGATTTCTGGTCGTCCGTGCTGCTGATGACGGGGCGCTTCAAGGGCTCGCCCATGGCCGCCCACGCCCGGCGGCCCGACATCCGGGACGAGCACTTCCCCCTGTGGCTCGATCTCTTCGAACGTACGGCGCGCGAGGTCTGCCCTCCGGCCGCCGCGGACCTCTTCGTCGAGCGTTCGCAGATGATCGGACGGAGCCTCGCGCTGGGGCTGTCGGTAAGCCGCGGGATCATCCCGCCGCTGGACGCCTAGCGCCGGTCAGGCCTCACGGGTCTGGCGCCGCCACAGGGCCGCGTACTCCCCGGTCTTCGCCAGAAGCTCGGCGTGCGTCCCCTGCTCGGCGATGCGGCCCCGGCGCAGAACCAGGATCTGGTCGGCGTCGACGATGGTCGACAGGCGGTGGGCGATCACCAGGGTGGTGCGCCCGGCCTTCACCTTGCGCAGGGTCTCCTGGATCGCCGCCTCGGTCGGCCCGTCCAGCGCGCTGGTGGCTTCGTCGAGGATCAGCAGGCGCGGGTTGGCCAGCAGCGCACGCGCGATGCCCACCCGCTGCCGCTCGCCGCCCGACAGCTTCAGGCCCCGCTCCCCCACCCGGGTCTCCATCCCGCTGGGCAGCCCGTCGATGAACGGCCCCAGCTCGGCGGCGTCCGCGGCGGCGCGCACCTCTTCCGGCGTCGCGCCGGGGCGGGCGAAGGCGACATTGGCGTAGAGGGTGTCGTTGAACAGCGCCACGTCCTGCGGCACCAGCGCCACGGCGCGGCGCAGATCCGTCTGCCGCACCTCACGCAGGTCGACGCCGTCCAGGGTCACCCGGCCTTCCTGCGGGTCCAGGAGGCGCATGGCCAGCCGCACGGCGGTGGTCTTGCCCGATCCCGAGGGGCCGACCAGCGCGACGGTCTGGCCGGGTCGCGCCACGAAGGTCACGTCCAGCAGGCCCGAGGCGCGCGCGTCGTGGCGGTAGCTCACGTGTTCGAAGGCCAGCGCCGCCCCCTGCCCGCTGGCCGGCGGCAGCGGCCGGGCGGCGGCGGCGTCGACGATGTCGGGCGTGATCTTCTGGAGCGCCACCATCTGCTCCATGTCGATCAGGCCCTGGCGGATCTCGCGGTACTGGAAGCCCAGCATGCCCAGAGGCGCATAGAGGCTGGAGAGCAGCAGCACCGCCATGGTGATGTCGCCCAGCTGCAGCCGCCCGCCCGCCACCTCGTAGCCGGCCATCACGGTCAGCGCCGCCAGGCCCACGTTCAGGATCAGCGACTGGGCGCCGTTCAGGGCGTTCAGCGATCCGTTGGCCCGGGCGCTGGCGTCCACATACCGGGCCATGGCGCGGCCGTAGCTGTCGACCAGCCGGTCCTCGGCGCCGAAGGCCTTCAGGGTCTCGTAATTCATCAGGGCGTCCGAGGAGAGCCCCGCCGCGCGCGTCTCGGCGTCGTTCAGCTCGCGCCGGTGCGACAGCCGCCAGTCGGTGATCTTGAAGGTGACGACCGCATAGACCACCAGCGTGGCGAACGCCGTCAGGGCGAAGCGCCAGTCCAGGCGCACCACCATCACCGCCATGGCCAGGATCAGCTCCACGAAGGTGGGGCCCAGGTTGAAGATCAGGCTGCGGATCAGGAAGTCGGTCGAGCGCGCGCCGCGGTCGATCACCCGCGAGAGCGCGCCGGTCTGCTTGGTCTGGTGGAAGTCCAGCGACAGCGACAGCGCGTGCCCGAAGCTCTCCACCGCCGCCCGCGCCATGGTCGACTGCGAGACCCGCGTGAAGATGGCGTCGCGGGCGTAGGGCGCACACGCCGCCAGCAGGCGCAGCACCGCGAACGCCACCGCCAGGCCCACGAAGCTGGCCCCCACCACCAGCCCGCCCTGCTGGACCGGGCTCAGCGTGTTGATCGCGTCGCCCAGCATGACCGGGGCCAGCACGCCGCACAGCTTGCCCACCACCACCAGCACCAGCGCCGCCCCGATCCGCAACCGCAGCTGCGGCGCGCCCGAGCGCATGACCAGCGCCATGAGGTCGCCCATCGAGCCCCAGAAGTTGAACCTGGCGTCCTTGGCCTCGACGGACCCGGGGCCGCTGAAGCGGCCGGTGGCGACATGGGCGTGGACCAAAGCGGACTCAGGCTCCTGGGCGATTTCACGGGGTTTACTTGGCGCGACTTAGCGCTGAACCTAGCTACTTGGGCCTGTTCGCCGCCGACACAAGCGGTTCGTCAGTTTCCCCCTTTGGAGTATGCGTCATGAGGCGTCACCGCCAACGCCTGGAATCGGCCTGTGTGTTCTGCGGCTCCTCCGACGAGGCGGATCCGGAGTTCCTCAGCGCGGCGCGGGGCGTGGGCAAGGCGCTGGCCGACGCGGGCATCAAGCTGGTCTACGGCGGCGGCGGCGTGGGCCTGATGGGCGCCACGGCGCGCGCGGCGCACGAGGCCGGCGGCGACGTCCTGGGCATCATCCCGACCTTCCTGGTGGGCGCCGAGCGCGCCCTGGAGACGGTCGAGCACATCATCGTCGACAACATGCATGAGCGGAAAATGCTCATGTTCCAGCGCTCGGACAGCTTCATCATCCTGCCGGGCGGCATCGGCACGCTGGAAGAGGTGGTGGAGTTGCTGTCCTGGCGCCGCCTCGACCTGCACGCCAAGCCGGTGATCTTCTACAACCCCCGGGGCTTCTGGGAGCCGCTGTTCAAGCTCTTCCAGCACACGGTCGATGAGCGCCTGACGCCCCCGGAATTCATGCAGGCCTGGGTGGCGGTCCCCACCGTCGACGAGATCGTTCCGGCGCTGCTGGCCCAGGGCGCAGAGCCCTATCCCTCCGAAGCCGCCGTCGGCCGCCGGGGCTAGCCCGGCGAGCCCAGTGCGCGCCGCAGGCGCTGTCATTCGGAACCACGAACCACACGAACCACACGAACGAGTTGGGCTGATCGCGGTCCGGACTTTCCTATTCGACCCGTTCGTGTGGTTCGTGTGGTTCGTGGTCAAATTGATCGGCGCTGCCGCGCCATCGCCGCCTGGGGGCCAGCCGCTGAGCGCAAGCTTCACCACGCCAGGATTGTGACAAACTCGCCACACAGGCGAGTTTCTGCGTCAGCCTGCCGCATCCAGATGACGAAGATCAACGTAGAGGCGACAACGGGCCGCCATTCTGCAGGTCCGGTTACAACCTGGACGGGCTCTCTCCCCATGAAGACCATTCTCCTCACCGCGGCCGCCCTGTCGGCCCTTTCGTTCGCCTCCGCCGCCAGCGCGCAGTCCGCCGACTGGACCGGCGCCTACGTCGGCGTGACCGCCGGCTACGCCGACCGTTCGGAAAGCAAGGGCGAGTCGATCGGCTTCGACACCAACCTCGACGGCAATTTCGGCGACACCGTGCGCACCGCCGCCGGCGCCGACGCCTTCTCGACGGGCTTCTGCCCCGGTTCGTTCAACACCAACGCGGCGCCCGGCGGCTGCCGTGGTGACGACAAGTCCGACGTCGAGCTCTCGGTTCGCGGCGGCTACGACTATCAGATCGGCCAGTTCGTGGTCGGCGGCGTCATCGAGTACAGCCGCCTCGAGCTGCAGGACGCGGTGACCGCGTTCTCGATCACCCCCGCGGCCTACAACTTCACCCGCAAGCTCAACGACATGTGGGCGGTCCGCGCCCGCGGCGGCTACGCCTTCGGCGACAGCCTCATCTATGCGACCGGCGGTTATGCGGTGGGCAACATGAAGCACAGCTTCACCACCACCAACACGGTCAACGCCTTCCCGAGAGTGGGCGGCGGCGACGCCAAGGGTTATCAGCTGGGCGTGGGCTTCGAACACAAACTGACCCAAAATGTCAGCATCGGCGCCGAATTCCTGCGCACCAGCCTGGATGACGACGACTTCGGCGTGCGCGCGGCCAATTCGGGCGCGACGGCGGCCACGAACCCGTTCCTGCTCGTCAATACGGCGGGCACGGACTTCCGCCGCACCGACGACGACTTCGAGTTCAACAGTTTCAAGGTGACCGCCAGCTACCGGTTCTGATCCGGACTGGCGCGCCGGCGTCTCCCGATCGCGGGTGCAACTGAAGCCTCGGACTCCGGGGCGTAGGTCAGGAGACGTCGGACACGGCCCCGCGGCGCGCCAGTTCGTTGCGCGCCGCGGGGTCTGCCCGGATCTGGTCCAGCAGCCAGGTCCGAAAGGCGGCGATCTTGCGGCTGCGCCGGCGGTCGGCCGGATAGGCCAGCCAATAGCCGCTCTCCCCGAACACGATCGGAAACGGCTGCACCAGCCGCCCCGCCGCGATGTCGGCGGCGAACATCACCGGCGAGCCGATGGCCATCGTGCCGTTCGCCATGGCCGCGGCCACCTCCAGCACCTGTGAGTCGCCCGTGATCCGCAGACCAGCGGCGATGCTGTCCGGACAGTCGGCGACCCCGGCGGCGGCGAACCACAGCGCCCACTCCTCCTCCGAACCCACCCGCTCCAGGCTCATCAGGTCTCCCGGCCGCGGCGACGGGCCCAGGCCCGCCAGCGCCTGCGGCGTCGCCAGCACCGTCTGGGCCGCCGGGAACAGGTAGATCGACTCCAGGCCCGGCCACTGCCCATGGCGGCTGGACCGGATCCCCACGTCGGCGTCGCCGCGCATCAGGTCGATCATCCGGCTCTCGCTGGACAGCCGCACGGCCACGTCCGGGTTGGCCACCTGGAACGCCCCCAGCCGCGCCGCGAGCCACTGGGTGGCGAAGGTCTGCAGGGCGCTGATGGTCAGCACGCCCGCGCCCTGGTCGGTGATGTCGGCGATGGCGGTCCGCAGCGCGGTGACCGCCTCGCTGGCCGCCCGGTACAGCCGCTGGCCGGCGGCGGTCAGCGCCACCTCGCGCGGCAACCGGCGGAACAGCGCCTGGTCCAGCCGCCGCTCCAGCGCCTTCACCTGCCAGCTCACCGCCGCCTGGGTCATGCCCAGCTCGCCCGCCGCGCGCGTGAAGCTGCCCAGGCGGGCGGCCGCCTCGAAGACGCGGATCGCGCTGAGCGGCACGGTGGCGAGAGGATCATGCATAAGCTTGACTTATGAATACAGCAGGAGAACCGGTTTGAAGTTCGGCCTTCTCAAGACCATCTTCCCCTTACAAATTCAACCCCGAGACGGGAGAGGGTCATGGAAGACCTGCATCGCATCCATAAGGAAGTTCCCTTCGGCTACTGGACCGAACTGGTGGTCCCCGCCTACCGCGCCATCGTGCGACGCCTCCGTGGCCGCAAGGCGACGACGCTGCCGGCCGAGATCCGCCTGATCGGCCTGCGCTAGACCCTCTTCGCCTTCCGGGCTTCTACTGAACGCCTGGAGGGACGATGGACGCGGAGACGCCAAAGGCGCCCGGCGACGGGGCGCTGATCGAGGAGCTGATCCGCATCCCCCTGCCCAGCGGCCGCGTCCTGGCGGCGCGGCTTTGGCGGCCCCGGAGCGCAACGCGCGTCCCCGCGATCCTCGATCTCTCGCCCTACCGCCCCTACGACATCTTCCGCCCGGTCATCGACCCGCTGCTGCCCTGGTGGGCGGGTCACGGCTACGCGGTGCTGGCGGTCGACACGGCGGGCGCGGGCAACTCGACCGGCCTGCTGCGGGACGAATATCTCCCGACCGAGATCGACGACGCCGCGGCCGCCGTGGCGTGGGCCGCCGCCCAGCCCTGGTGCGATGGCGCGGTCGGCCTCTCGGGTCTCTCCTGGGCCGCCTTCACCGCCCTGCGCGCCGCCGGGCGCAAGCCGCCCGCGCTCAAGGCCATGGTGCTGGGCGGCGTCTCGGACGACGGCTGGACCACCGACATCCAGAACCTGGGCGGCCAATCCTACACCGCCCGCGTCGACTGGGCCGGCGTCATGCTGATGTTCAACGCCCTGCCGCCGGACCCGCAGGTGTTCGGCGACGGCTGGCGGGCCGACTGGCTGAAACGGCTGGACGCCGACCGCCCCTGGATCATTCCCTGGCTCAGCCACCCCGAGCGCGACGGCTACTGGCAGGGCAAGGCCGCGCCGATGGGCGAGACGCCGCTGCTGCTCTACTCGGGGTGGGCCGACAAGTACGCCACCTCGGTCCTGCGCATCGCCGCCGCCTGGAAGGGCCCGGTCCGCACCATCATCGGCCCCTGGGAGCACGTCACCCCCGCCACCGCCACGCGCGGCCCCCGCATCGGCTTCCTGCAGGAGGCCCTGCGCTGGTGGGACAGATGGCTGAAGGGCCGCGAGACCGGCGTGATGGACGAGCCCCCGCTGCGCTACTGGGTCGGCGAGCCCGATCGCCAGGGCGGGCTGGAGCGCGGCGCGTGGCGGGGCGCGAGCTGGCCGCTCGAACGCGCGCCCACCGCCCTGTTCCACTTCGTGCGCGATCCGGTCGTGCTGCGGGCCGCTCCGGCGACGCCCGCCGCGCTTGCCGGCGATCTCTACGAGGATGCGCCCGGTCCCTGGCCTGCCACGCCCCTGTTTGGCGACCTGCCGATCCAGGACGACATGGACGTCGTCTCCGCGCCGGTCGTCGCCTGCCGCGTGACCTCGAACCGTCCCGGCGGCCTCATCGTGGCGCGCCTGCTGGACATGGCCCCCGACGGCCGGGCCGTCCGGATGACCACGGGCGCCAGCAACCTCGCCTTCCCGGACGGATCCGGGCGGATCGACCCGCCTCGCGCCGGAGAGCCGATCGACCTCGTCCTGCCGCTCCAGGCGACGGCGTGGCGCTTGAAGGCCGGCCATCGCCTCGGGCTCGAACTGTCGGCGCACGGCTGGCCCACCCTTTGGCCCGGCCGCGCGGGCGCCGACCTCACGGTCGAGAACGTCGAGGTGCGGCTGCCGTGGCAGCCTCCGGGCGGGCAGACGCCGACCTTCCCACCCGTCGTCACCCTGCCCGGCCCGGCCATGGGCCCGGCGAAGTGGCTCGACGCAACCCAGGAGGCCTTCCTGCCCACGGGCCTCACCGGCGCCGCCGCCCACGCCCCGCCCGCCTACGCCTACCACCTGCCCGCCACCGGCACCGACTACCGCCTGGCCTCGCGCTTCGAGGTCGCGCTCGCCGACGCTGGCCGGCAAGCCGCCGCGGCCAAGGTCTACCGCGTGGCGATGGAACGCCCCGGCTGGTCGATCCGCATCGACACCCGCCTCGTCGTCCGCTCCGAACCCAGGGCCTTCCGTATCGCCTGGACCGTCCGCGCGACCGAAAACGGCGCCCCGGTCTTCGACCGCACCGACGGAGCCCGCGTGCCCCGAAGCGTGGTGTAGGCCTCGGCCGCTTGGAGATCATCGGCAAACCGGTGTTATGTTGGCGGCTGCCCGAGACAGGGGCGCGGCCCGGCTGTTGTCGCGGTCGAAGGGTCGCGGCTCGGGAAGGCGATTGACCGAGGGGAGAGACCGGCGTGGTCAGCAACACGCAAGCGGATGCGGCAGGCAGGCGCCCGGCCGTCCGGTTCTACTTTGCGGCGCACCTGGCGCTTCTGCTGGTGCTGGTTGGCGGATTTTCGCGCACGTTCTACCTGCGCCCGCTGTTGGGCGCCGAGAGGCTGCCGCCGTTCCTCTATCTGCACGGCGCGGTGCTGACCCTCTGGTTCGTCATGGCTGCGCTACAGGCGTGGTGGATCCAGGCCGCATCTCCGCGGATCCACCGCCGCAGCGGCTATGTGCTGGCGGCGTTCGCCGGCCTGGTCGTGGTTACGGGTCTTCTGGCCGATCTGCGGCTGGGGCGCGCGATCACGTCACCGGCGGACGGCGAGATCATCGTCTTCTGGGGCAATCTGTTCACGCTTGCGTTGTTCGCCGCCTTCGTCACGCTCGGGGTGCTGCTGCGCCACAGGCCCGAGACGCACAAGAGGCTGATGCTGCTCGCCTCGTTCTCAATCGTGGGGCCGGCGCTCGCGCGGCTCGCGGACTGGCCCCTGTCTCCCGGCGGCCCCGAGACCCGGCCCCTGTACGGAATCGTGGGGCTCCTCCTCCTATTCGCATCGTTGCTGGTGTTCGACGTCGTCCGCCGCCGCCGCCCGCATCCTGTGAGCGCGGTCGGGATCGCCGCCATCCTGGTGAGCCTGGGCGCTGCGGTGTTTCTGGGCGTTTCCGGCCTGGGCTTCGAACTCCTGCAGGGCGTCTGATCGAGGCCGGACGCCCGTGACGATGGCCGGCCGCGCCGACGACGCGCCAACCGCCGCTTGACTTGCGCGGCGGAATATGTTCTCGTTTTGTTCATGTCGAACGCGACCGACACGGCGGCCGAACAAGCCCTGCTCCTGGAGCTTGCCCACCTCGGCATGGGCATGGCCCGCCAGGTGCACGAAGCCGCGCTCGCCACCGACGACACCGACACGCTCCTCGCGCTCACCACGGCCTACCACCACATGAGCCGCGGCGTCCGCCAGTCGCTTGCGCTGCGCGCCCGCTTCGCCGCCGGAACCGTCGCCGTCCAACGCGCCCAGCCGGCCGAACGCAGCCGACCCGACGCCGAGCGCCCGGAACGCCCCGACCGCGACGACACCTACGAACGCCCCGACTGGCACGTGCGCCTCGAGAAGCCCGAGTCCGAACGCCTCCACGCCGACGACGACGTCAACCGTGCGCGCATCCGCCGCAACCTGACCATCGTCTCCCGCACCCCGTCCCTGGCTGCGATCCCCGCCCTACAGGCCCCCGCCGCCACGCTCGCCGGCCGCGCCGCCCTCCTCGGCGGCGGCGCCCTGCGCCTCGTCAACACGTCCTGAGTGTCATCCCGGTTTCGCCAAGGGCGAAGACCGGGACCCAACCGGCCGGTGCTCCGCCGGGAAGACCGCCACCCCAAAACGAAGGGCCATCCTCCCCAACCCGGCGCACGAGCGGGTTGGGTCCCGGTCTTTGGCTGCGCCAAAACCGGGATGACACCCGTTGTGGACTCTCATCCACCCCACCTGATCGTCATTCCGCGACGTGTTCGCGGGCCCCATGCCTCGGCCGCATGGCCGTGGAAGCGGGCCGCCCGGACGGCCTCCGCTTGAAGCCTCGCGGCGGACCAATGGATCCCCGGGATAAGCCCGGGGATGACGTTCGCACTCACCACCCATCGCCGACGTTCTGAGGACGCCGGTGAACGTCTGCTGTGAGGCGCGATGCCAAAGCTCGCTTTCGACCCAAAGCGGCCCCTTACCTCCCCCGCGAAGCGGCGGGAGGTAGAGTCCGCAAGCCACCCCTCTCGGACTTTCTCAGCGTCTCCTCCGTCGATGCGAACACCTCTACGGCACGTTCGCTTCCAGCTCGTCCAGCCACACCCGCGCCGTCCCGTCGCTCGGCGCGCGCCAGTCCCCCCGCGGCGACAGCGCCCCGCCGGAGATCACCTTGGGGCCGTTCGGGACGGCCGAGCGCTTGAACTGGCTGATCTCGAAGAAGCGGAACAGGAACAGCGACAGCCATTTCTTGATGGTCGCCAGGTCGTAGGCGTTGCGCGCCTCGTCGGGGAAGTTCTCGGGCCACTGGCCGGTCTTCACGTCGCGCCAGGCGTGCCACGCCAGGAACGCCACCTTGGACGGCGCCAGCCCGAAGCGCGTGATGTGGAACAGGTTGAAGTCCTGCAGTTCGTAGGGCCCGACCTTGGCCTGGGTCGACTGGATCGCCCCGTCGGCGCCGGCCGGCACCAGCTCGGGCGAGATCTCGGTGCCCAGGATCGACAGCAGGGTCGCCTTGGCCTGTTCGTCCAGCGGCTGGGTCTTCACCACCCAGCGGATCAGGTGCTGGATCAGCGTCTTCGCCACCCCGCCGTTGACGTTGTAGTGGCTCATGTGGTCGCCGACGCCATAGGTGCACCAGCCCAGCGCCAGCTCGCTCAGGTCGCCGGTGCCCAGCACGAAGGCCGCCCGCTGGTTGGCCAGCCGGAACAGGTAGTCGGTGCGCAGCCCCGCCTGCACGTTCTCGAAGGCGATGTCGTAGACCGGCTCGCCGTTGGCGAACGGGTGGCCCATCTCCTCCAGCATCAACCGCGCCGTCGGCTTGATGTCGATCTCCTGCCCCGTGACCCCCAGGCTGTTCATCAGCGCCCAGGCATTGGACTTGGTGCCGTCGCTGGTGGCGAAGCCGGGCATCGTGAAGGCCAGGATGTTCTTGCGCGGCAGGCCCACGGCGTCGAAGGCGCGCACGGCCACCAGCAGCGCATGGGTCGAATCCAGCCCGCCCGAGACCCCGATCACCAGGTGCTTCGACTTCGTCGACTGGATGCGCTTCACCAGCCCGTGGACCTGGATGTTGAAGGCCTCGTAGCAGTCCTTGTCGAGGCGCGCCGGGTCGTCGGGCACGAACGGGAAGCGGTCCAGCGGCCGCACCAGCCCCACGTCGTCGAAGTGCGGCTGATGCTCGAAGCGGATACGGCGGAACGCCTTCTCCGGATGGCCGGCCGCGGCCGCTGCGTCGTTGAACGTGGGCGTGCGCAGGCGCTCCAGGCGCAGGCGGCCCACGTCGATGTCGGCGATCGCCATCTCCGACTTCGCCGGGAAGCGGTCGGTCTGCGCCAGCCTTCGGCCCAGCTCATGGATCGAGGCCTGGCCGTCCCAGGCCAGGTCGGTCGTGCTCTCACCCGGCCCCGCAGCCGAGTAGAGATAGGCCGCCTGGCAGCGCATGGACTGGCTGGCGCACAGCGTCTCGCGGTCGTCGGCCTTGCCCACCACGATGTTCGACGCCGACAGGTTGCAGAGGATCAGCGCCCCGGCCATCGCCCCCGCCGTCGACGGCGGCTGCGGCGCCCAGAAGTCCTCGCAGATCTCCAGGTGGAAGACGAAGTCCGCCAGGTCCTGCGCCTCGAACACCAGGTCCGTGCCGAACGGGGCGTCCTGCCCCGCCAGCCGCATCGTAAGCCCGGTGACCCCCGCGCCCGGCGCGAACCAGCGCTTCTCGTAGTACTCCCGGTAGTTGGGCAGGAAGCTCTTCGGAACCACGCCCAGGATGCGGCCCCGCGAGATGGCGACGGCGCAGTTGTAGAGCCGTCCGTTATGAACCAGCGGCGCGCCCACGATCAGCACCGGCTTCAACCGCGCACTGGCGGCGACCAGCCCCGCGATCTCGGCCTCCACCCGCTTCTGCAGCGCGTCCTGCAGGAACAGGTCGTCGATGGCGTAGGCCGAGATCCCCAGTTCGGGGAACAGCACCAGATCGCAGGACTCGACATCGGCCTCCCGCGCCATGCGCAGGGTCTCGGCGGCATTGAAGCCGGGATCGCCCGGCAGCACCGACGGCGTGCACACCGCCGCACGGACGAAGCCGTGCGTATGGATCGAATGGAACGCCTGGGTCACCGATCGCTCCCGTCCCGGGTAATGCTCACTTTGAGCATATATAGGCTGACCGAGTGTGAACGGCAAAGCCGCCCCGACTCAGGCGTCGCCGCAGGTTGGCGAAGCCCAGCGGGCGACGCTACGGGTTTCCGGTGGCTCTGCGGCCTCAGTCGTCGCGGTGGACGCGCTCGCGGCGCTCGTGCCGCTCCTGGGCTTCCAGGCTCAGCGTCGCGATCGGGCGGGCTTCGAGACGCGCCAGGCCGATCGGCTCGCCAGTCTCTTCGCAGTAGCCGTACGAGTTCTCCTCGATCCGGCGCAAAGCCTCGTCGATCTTGGAGATCAGTTTCCGCTGACGATCGCGCGTGCGGAGCTCAAGAGCGCGGTCAGTCTCCGAGGACGCCCGGTCCGCAAGGTCCGGATGGTTCTCAGTTTCCTTCTGGAGGTGCGACAGCGTCTCGCGAGATTCGCGGAGGATGTCCTCTTTCCATGCGTTGAGCTTCTGCTTGAAATACTCAAGCTGACGCTCGTTCATGAACTCCTCGTCCTCGGAAGGACGGTAGCTCGCATCATCAGCCAGTACAGCGGCTGTCTTCATGAAAACCTCACGCCCCTGGACACCCTGAGACACGCGCGGGCTGTATAGGCATATCGCCCGCCGGATTCAACGTCGCCGATGAGCTGGGCGAACTTAGGTTCCACGGCTTGCCATTTCGAACTTGGCCAGTTCGACCGCGGCGCGGGTCTCGATCTCGTCCAGCACCGCTTCCAGCTTGGGATCGTCGGTGGCCGCACGCTGCTCGCGGACGGCGCGGGCCAGCTGGTCCAGCTGGGCGTGCGAGAGCTCTCCGCCCAGCAGCGCCACCTTGAGCTTGTCGAGCTCGTCCAGCATGCGGCCGGCCCGTCCGACGGACCGCCGCCGGCGCTCGGTGGGCGATTCGATGTCCTGCAGGGCCAGCAGGGCCTCCACTCCCATGACGCCCGAGACGTTCGAAACGGTGGAGACCTGGGTCGGAGCCGCGGGCGCGCTGACGCTGCTGATCTGGAAGCCGCCGCCGCTCGCCGCCCCGCGCGCCGGCTTGGCGCCCGACGTCTGCGACAGACCGCCTGTTCCGGTGACCTTCATGTTGGACGCGCTCGGCCTCACAAACTCACGACCGAGATTGACCGGCCAAACTTGCAGCATGGTTAACGGGTGGAGGAATCTGCCTAGTCGATCTTGCCGCCCACGGCGTGGGAAAGCTGATTTTCCACAACTTTTCGACTGGCACGGTTCTCGCGAGATGGCGGCGAACTCTGTGCCCGAAGGTCGCCGATGCGTCTCCTCTCCGCCCTGCTCCTCGCCGCCAGCCTGATCGCAGGCCCTGCGTTCGCCAAATCGCGGATCAAGGACATCGTCGAGTTCGAAGGCGTTCGCGAGAACCAGCTGATCGGCTACGGCATCGTCGTGGGCCTGAACGGCACGGGGGACGCGCTGCGCAACGCCCCCTTCACCAAGCAGAGCCTCGAGGCGATGCTGGAGCGGCTGGGCGTCAACGTCCGCGACGCCAACCTCAACACGAAGAACGTGGCCGCGGTGATGGTCACCGCCAAGCTGCCGGCCTTCGCCGCGCCGGGTTCGCAGATCGACGCGACGGTCTCGGCCATGGGCGACGCCAAGAGCCTGCTGGGCGGGACCCTGCTGGTCACGCCGCTGCTGGGCGCCGACGGCGAGGCCTATGCCGCGGCGCAAGGCACCGTGCAGACCGGCTCGATCAGCGCCGGCGGCGCCTCGGGTTCGACCGTGCTGAAGGGCGTGCCCACCGCGGGCCGCATCGCCGGCGGCGCGATCGTCGAGCGCGAGGTCCGCTTCCAGCTGGCCGCCATGGGCCAGATGCGCCTGACACTGCGCAATCCCGACTTCACCACGGCCCGCCGCGTCGCCGACGTCATCAACGAAGCGTTCCCGGGCACGGCCCGGGCGGAAAGCCCGACGATCGTCGCGGTCCGTCCGGCCGACGGCCAGAACATCGTGCAGTTCATGGCCCAGATCGAGAACCTGGCGGTCGAGCCGGACTCGCCGGCCAAGGTGGTGATCGACGAGGTCGCCGGCGTGATCGTGATGGGCGACGCGGTGCGCGTCTCCACCGTGGCGATCCAGCAGGGCAACCTGACCATCACCGTGCGCGAGCAGCCCGCCGTCAGCCAGCCCAACGCCTTCTCGCGCGGCGGAGAGACCGCGGTGATCCCGCAGTCCGACGTCTCGGTCGAGGAAGAGAAGGGCAAGCAGTTCCTCACCGTAAGGAGCGGGACCTCGCTGTCGAACCTGGTCGCCGGTCTCAACGCCCTGGGCGTCACGCCGCGCGACATGATCTCGATCCTCCAGACCATCAAGGCGGCGGGCGCGCTGCAGGCCGAAATCGAGGTGATGTGATGAGCGATCTGATCTCGCCGACCACCCTCTCGCCCACGCTGCTGCGGCCGGTTCCGACCACCGACCTCTCGAAGATCCAGCCGACGGCGACCGACCCCGAAGCCGTGGAACGCATCCGCACCCGCGCCAAGGAGACGGCCGAGAAGTTCGAAGGCCAGTTCCTCTCGTTCATGTTCCAGCAGATGTTCGAAGGCGTGAAGACCGACGGGCCCTTCGGCGGCGGCCACGGCGAGGAGATGTTCCGCTCTCTGATGACCGACGCCATGGGCAAGCAGATGGCCAAGAAGGGCGGCATCGGCCTGGCGGACACCATCCAGCGCGAAATGCTCAAGATGCAGGGGCTCACCTGATGGCCATCGCCGCGAACGGCGCCGACGACCGCGTCGAACAGCTCGTCATCCTGACCGAGCGCCTGACCCAGCTGATCGCCGCCCAGGCCCAGGCCTTCGAAGACCGCCGGCCACAGGACGCCGCGAGCCTGCTGGAAGAGACCTCGCGCCTGGCCAACCTCTACCGCCACGAGAGCGCTCGGGTCCGGGCCGACACCCGCCTGGTCGAAGGCGCGCCACTCGCCTCGCGCACGCGGCTGATCCGCGCCACCGAGGCCTTCGACGCCGTGCTGGCCCGCCAGGGCCGCGCCATCGAGGCGGCCCGGACGGTCACCGAAGGCCTTGTGAAGTGCATCGCCGACGAGGTCGCCAGCCAGCGCACCAAGGCTGTCTCCTACGGCGCCGCCGGCACGCAGAACCCGTCGTCATCGACCGTGGCCACGGCGATCACCCTCAACCGGCGCGCCTAGCCCCGACGCGTCAGTGCATCGTCCCGGCGACGATCTCCAGCTTGTTGCCGTCGGGATCCAGGATCACGCATCCGTAGTAGTCGGGGGCGATATCAGGATGCCCACCGGCGACGCGGATCGCTGTCGCGCCTTGGGCCATGGCCGAGGCATAGGCCGCATCGACCGCAGCCCGCGTCTCGGCCTTGAACGCCAGGTGCGCGCCCAGGCCCGTGACCCGCTCACCCTCGACGGATACAGGTAGAACAGCCCCGACGTGCCGTGGGGGCCATAGGCGATCTCGCCGGGCTTCTCGGAGGCGATGCTGACGCCCAGCGGGGCGAAGAAGGCGTCATAGAACCGGCGCGCGGCGCCCAGGTCACGCACGCCAAGGGACAGGTGATCGAACATGCAAGGGCTCCGCCTGACTGAGCCTTGATGTGCGAGGGCGATGGCGCGGCGACAAGCGCCAATCGGGTGGCGATCTGCAGTCCATTCCAAGCGACCCGATCTCGATCACCCGGCGAGAATTGTTCAAACACTTGTTTGATGTCGCGACTTCGGCCTATGCTTGTTTTCGCTGCCGGACCGTCCGGCGGCCTACGTTCTCAGGGCGGGGTGTAACTCCCCACCGGCGGTAATGCCCTCCCCTCGCAAGAGAGAGGGACGAGCCCGCGGGCGCTTCGCTTCGGCGAAGGACGAGCAGAGCCGGTGCGATCCCGGAGCCGACGGTCATAGTCCGGTTATGAGAACGGCCAAGCTGCGTCAGGCGGAGCTCCGCCTTGCGTATGCGTGGCCTGCCCCCTGAGTCGTGGTCCTCGAAACTCCCAAGGGAGCCGAACCATGACCCAACTGAAGACCTCCGAACTCAAGACCCTGGAATTCCCCACCGCCAACGGCGCCTATCGGGCCGGGCGGATCGCGTTCGTGCACGCCCTCTGGCACGCCGAGATCGTCCGCGAGGCGTACACCGGCTTTGTCGACGAGATGGCCGGCCTGGGCATCCCGGCCGAGGCGATCGAGAAGTTCGAAACGCCCGGATCCTTCGAGATCCCGCTGCACGCCCAGACCCTCGCCCGCACGGGCCGGTACGCCGCCATCGTGGCCGCCGGATTCGTGGTGGACGGCGGCATCTATCGCCACGACTTCGTCGCTCAGACGGTGATCCAGGCGCTGATGCAGGTGCAGCTGGCGACCGAGACGCCGGTGTTCTCGGTGGTGCTGACCCCGCACCACTTCCATGAGCGCGAGACCCACCAGGGTTTCTTCCAAGCCCACTTCCGCCAGAAGGGCGCCGAGGCCGCGCGCGCCTGCCACGGCACGCTGACCAGCCTGGCGCAGTTGGCGGGAGCGGTGTGATGGAGGCCCTCCTCGACGTCCCGGCGGGCTTCGAGCGTCACGACCGCAAGAGTCCCGTCACCGATCCCTGGGAGCCGCTGTGGCGGCGGGTCTCGGGCGACACGGTCGTCTTGGGCCTGCGGGTCGGCACGCCGCACTGCAACGGTCGCGGCTTCGTCCACGGCGGGCTGATATCGGCGCTGGCCGACAACGCCATGGGACTGTCGTGCGTGCGCAAGCTGGGCGAGGTCTCCAGTCTGGTGACCGTGAACCTGACCGTCGACTTCCTGGCCTCGGCCCACACGGGACAATGGCTGGAGTTCGATACGGTGTTCGTGAAGCCGGGCGGCACGCTATGCTTCACGCAGGCCTTCGTCACCGCCGACGGCCAGCCGTGCGCCCGGGCCAATGCGGTGTTTCGCGTCGTCAGGAAGGCTGCCGCATGACCCACTACATCGTCGCCCGCATCGCGATCCACGACCGCGAGCGCTACGGTCAGTACGAGGCCGGCTTCATGCCGATCTTCGCCAAGTACGGCGGCCAGATCCTGGCCGTGAACGATGCCCCTGAGGTGCTGGAGGGTCCGCCCGACACGCGCCGGCTGGTGATCCTCGCGTTCCCGGACCGCGACGCCGCCCTCGCCTGGGCAGGCTCCGCGGAGTACCGGGAGATCGCCAAGCACCGCCTGGCTGCGTCGGAGGGCGAGATCGTCATCACGCCGGGCTTTCCTTCCCCGACCTGAGGGGCAGGACGATCTCCCGCTGGATACCTACGGCTTCGAGGAAGTCGCGGTCGTGGCTGACCACCAGCAAGGCGCCGTCGTAGCCCGCCAGGGCGGCTTCGACGGCGCCGATGCTGTCCAGATCCAGGTGGTTGGTGGGCTCATCCAGGATCAGGAGCTGTGGTGGCTCGTCGCCCAGCAGGACGCAGGCCAACGCCGCACGCAGCCGCTCGCCGCCCGATAGCGCCGCCACCGGCTTCTCCGCGGCGGTGTTGCGGAACAGGAAGCGCGCGAGCGCGGCGCGGGCCGCGTTCTCGCTGGCCCGTGGATTGAGCCGCCGGAACGCCGCGACCAGGGTGGCGTCGTCGCCCAGCAGCGCGGTCTGCTGGTCGAGGAACGCCGCCTTCACGCCGCGAATGACCTTGCCGCCCGTGGGCGTGAGTTCGCCCGCGATGAGCCGGATCAGCGTGGTCTTGCCGGACCCGTTTGGGCCGGATGCCGCCACGCGCTCCGGACCCACGATCCTGAGCGAGACGCCCTTCAGCACGGGCGCGCCGCCCGGCCAGGCAAAGGCGATGTCTTCCACTCCGGCCACCAGCTTGCCGGGGGCCAGTCCGCACGGCGGCAGGTCGAAGGTCAGGCGTCGAACGCGCTCCACCCGGGCGTCGGCGTCCCCCAACGCCTCGGACGCCTCGGCGCGCAGGCGGTCGGCCACGTGGAGAGCCCGGGCCCCCGACGTCTCGGCCCGCTGCTGGCGGGCGTCGAGCAGGATCTTGGGCGCATCGTTCCTGGCCCGCGTGCGCTTGCCGGCGGCGTCCTTGCGCTGCTTGCGCTCGGCGGCGACCTGGACCTCGCGGGCGACACGAGCCACCTGCTTCTCGGCGTCGGCCAGCTCGCGGGCGGCGGCTCTCTCGGCCTCGGCCTTGCGCTGAACGTAGAGGTCGTAGTCGCCGCCGAACACCTGGGCGCCCAAACTGGAGAGTTCGACGATCCGGTCCATCTGCCGGAGCAGGGTCCGGTCGTGGCTGACCACGACCGCCCCGCCCTTCCACGTCCTCAGCACCTCAGCAATCAGGTCGCGGGCCGCGGCGTCGAGGTTGTTGGTCGGCTCGTCCAGCAGCAGCAGGTCAGGTTCGGCGGCTAACAGCCCCGCCAGCGAGGCCCGGGTCACCTGACCGCCGCTGAGCGAAGCCGCCGGGCGTTGGAGGTCGAGACCGGCGAGATCGACGTCTGCCAACGCCTGCTCAAGTCGGCCCTCCAGTGTCCAGTCGGCCTCGGCGAAATCAGCCTCGTTCCCCTCGCCGGCCTCGACACGGCGCAGCCGCGCGAGCGCCGCGTCCACGCCCATCAGCGCCGCGACGGTGGCGCCCGGCGGCGGGATCAGCGCCTGGCGCAGCACGCCCAGGCGCCCGCGCACGCTGAGCGCGCCCGCGGTCGGCGGCAGCTCGCCCAGCACCACACGCAACAGCGTGGACTTGCCCACGCCATTGCGCCCCACGAGACCGGTGCGTTCGGTCCCGAAGGCGAGGGTCAGGTTTTCAAAGAGGCTGCGGCCGTCAGGCGTTACGTAGCTGAGGCCTTCGAGCGTGATCAGAGAGGGCATGGCGCAGGGTCTTCGCGACGTGGACAGATCGGGTGGTCGGATTGTCCAGCGCGCGCCGCATCGGCCTGCTCCTCGGGGTGAAGGCGCGAAATCTAGGTGCGAACCGTGCGGCCCGCAATCCGGCGCTGCTGGCGCCGACGCGAGGAACGTGTTCGGATCGCCGCCGGGGTTGGGGGGAGTCAGGTCATGTCCGTTCACGGCGGCGCGCTCGCGCGCAGGCGCTTTCTGCAGTTCGTGGGCGCCAGCCCCCTTTGGGCCGCACCCGCCATGGCCGACGGCGCGGCCGCCCCTTCGATCACCAGCGCCACCCAGGCCCTCAACGTGTTCGAACTGCAGGAGGTGGCCGCCAGGAACATCCCGCCGGCGCACTACGGCTACCTGATGACCGGCGTCCATGACGACAAGACCGTGACCGCCAACGCCGCCGGGTATTCTCGCTGGGGCCTGCGGGCGCGGCGGCTGGTCGATGTCAGCAGGATCGACATCGGCGTGACCCTGTTCGGGCAGACGTTCGCCTCGCCAGTGGCCTTGTGCCCCCTGTCGGCGCAGCGCGCCTTCCATCCCGACGGCGAGCTCGCGTCCGCGCGAGCGGCCAAGGCGCGCGGAGCGTTACAGATGCTGTCGACGGTCTCGTCCACCAGCATCGAGGAGGTCACCAAGGCCCGCGGCGCCCCCGTCTGGTTCCAGGTCTATCCCACCAGCGATATCGAGGTGGCCAAGGCGCTGGTCCGCCGCGCCGATGCGGCCGGGGCCGGGGCGATCGTGCTGACCCTCGACCTGCTGGGCGGCGGCATGCGGCGCGAGACCATGCAGCGCCTCGCCCGCCTGGACGACCGCCCGTGCGAGGCCTGCCACGGCACGCCCGCCGAGCGCGCCACCCAGAACCTGCGGCGACCAAACTACCAGGGCATCGACACCAGCCGGGTCCGCACCATCTCTGCGCCGGCCTTCACCTGGGACTATGTCTCGAACCTGCGCGCGGTCACGAAGTCGCCACTGCTGGTGAAGGGAATCATGACCGGCGAGGACGCGAAGATTGCGCTGCGCCGCGGAGCCGACGGCATCATCGTCTCCAACCACGGCGGCCGCGCGGAGGACAGTCTCATCGCGACGGTCGAGGCGCTGCCCGAGGTGGTCGCGGCAGTCGGCGGCAAGGCGCCGATCATCGTCGACGGCGGCATCCGGCGCGGGACCGACGTATTCAAGGCGATCGCGCTGGGCGCGGACGCCGTCGCGATCGGGCGGCCCTACATCTGGGGCCTGGGCGCGTTCGGCGAGGAGGGTGTCGCCGCCGCGATGCGCCTGATCGACGACGAGCTGCTGGAGGCCATGCGCCAGTGCGGCGTCACGCGCCTGGCCGACCTGGGCAAGGCCAACATCCAGCATCTGGTCTAGCGGCTTACGGACCTGGCGTCCGCATGGTGGGTTGAACGCGCCCTACGCCGGCGCGATGTCCCGGCCATGACCGACATCGACTGGACCGCCGTCGCGGCCGACCTGGACACTCACGGCTGCGCCCGCATCCCCGGACTGCTGGACCCCGCCGCCTGCGAGGCGATCGCCGCGCGCTACGATGGCGACGGCTATCGCTCGACGGTCGTCATGGCGCGCCACGGCTTCGGGCGTGGCGAGTACCGCTACTACGCCTATCCCCTCCCCGATCCGGTTCAGGCCCTGCGCACCGCGCTCTGGCCGCCGCTGGCCGAGATCGCGAACCGGTGGAACACGGCGCTGGGCGAGGCGGCACGCTATCCGGCCGAGCACGCCGAGTACCTGGACCGCTGCCATGCCGCCGGCCAGACGCGGCCGACGCCGCTGGTGCTGCGCTATGGGCCCGGCGACTACAACTGCCTGCACCAGGACCTCTACGGCGAGCAGGTCTTCCCGCTGCAGGCGGCGATCCTGCTCAGCGAGCCTGGCCGCGACTTCGAAGGCGGCGAGTTCGTCCTCACGGAGCAACGGCCGAGCATGCAGTCGCGCGTCGAGGTCGTGCCGCTGCGCCAGGGCGACGCGGTGGTCTTCCCTGTGCACCACCGCCCGGTCCGCGGCGGCAAAGGCGTCTATCGGGTGAACATGCGCCACGGCGTCAGCCGCCTGCGCAAAGGCTGCCGGCACACGCTCGGTATCATCTTTCACGACGCCCTCTGAAGGGTCCGATCATTTCAAGTTAGTTAGACTCACACAAAAATGTTGCGAGCGGCGTTATTCGTGTTACTAGCGCCCACATGAAAATTGACGCCGAGCTTTCTGACGAGCGCCGCCCCTACCGGCAGACCGCCCGCGCGGCTGCGGCGGAGGCGACTGCGCAGCGGATCGTCGATGCCTTCCGGGCTCGCCTGGAACGGCTCTGGTTCGAGGACATCCGCCTCGAGGACGTCGCCCAGGAGGCTGGCGTTACAGTGCAGACGATCATCCGCCGCTTCGGCGGCAAGGAAGGGTTGCTTGGACCAACCTCGGACGCCATCGAACGTGACGTACTGAGCACGCGTGAGGCGCCGCCTGGCGACGCCCCCGCGGCCGTCGCCGCCCTCGTGCGCGATTATGAGGTCAACGGCGAAGTCTATATGCGCGCTCTCGCGCAGGAAGACCGCTATCCGGCGCTGCGCCGCATGACCGACACCGGCCGCGCCAGCCACCGGGGCTGGGTCGAGCGCGTGTTCGCACCCGAACTCGCCGGGCAACCGGACGATATCGCACGCCGCCGCCTCGACGGCCTGGTCGTCGCCACCGATGTCTATGTGTGGAAGCTCATACGTCGGGACATGGGCCGCTCAATCTCCGAACTCGAGGATCACATGTTGCGGCTGATCCAGGCCGCGCTGTCCATCCCCAACGCCCTTCCTACGCAGGACATCCCCCGATGACCCAAGCCGAAGCCGCCCGCCGCTTTCGAATGAAGTCGTTCCTCTTCGCCACCTGGGAAGGTGGTGGAACTGTCGCCCCCATGCTCACCGTCGTGCGCAGGCTGCTCCACCATGGACACCGCGTGAGGGTGATGAGCGACGCCTGCAACCGCTTCGAATGCGAGGCGGCGGGCGCGACATTCGTCCCCTGGACCCGCGCGCCCAGCCGACCCGACCGCACCCCGGCGAGCGAGACGGTTAGCGATTGGGCGTACGAGGGGGCGGCGGGCCTGCAGCACGCGATCGACGTCGTCTGGGCCGGCCCCGCGCTTGCCTATGCACAGGACGTGATCGCCGAACTGGAGCGCGAACCGGCCGAGCTGGTGGTGACCAGCGAGATGTTGTTCGGCGTCGCCATCGCCTGCGAGGCTGTGGGCCAACCCTTCTGCTACCTGGCGGCCAATATCAGCCTGTTCCCGATCCCCGGCGTGCCGCCGATGGGCCCTGGCTTGGCGCCGCCGCGCACCGAGGCCGAGGTCGCCCTGCACGCCGAGATGCGCGACGGCGTCGTCGCCCTGTTCGACCATGGCCTGCCCGCCATCAATACGGCTCGCCTTCACCTGGGCCTGCCGCCCCTTGACCACGCAATCGACCAGGCCGAGGCGGCGCAGGCTGTGCTTTTGGCCACCGCCCGCGCGTTCGACTTCGCGCCAGAAACGCTGCCGGCGAAGGTCCGCTACGTCGGTCCCCAGTTGGACGAGCCGGCGTGGGCGCAGACCTGGGTCTCGCCATGGCCGCCGGGCGATGATCGGCCGCTGGTCCTGGTGGCGTTCTCCACAACGTTCCAGAACCACACCGCGGTGCTGCAGCGCGTTATTGACGCGGCCGGCGAGTTGCCGCTCCGCCTGCTCGTGACCCTGGGCGGCAGCATCGACGCCGACGCCCTGCGGCCGGCGGACAACTGCAGGCTCGCCGCGAACGCAGCCCACGACGCGGTGATGCGCGCGGCCGTGGCCGTGGTGACGCACGGCGGCCACGGCACGGTGACGCGCGCGCTGGCGCATCGCCGCCCCATGCTGGTCATTCCGCACGGTCGGGACCAGAACGACAACGCCGCGCGCGTCGCCGCTCGCGGGGCGGGGCTTCGGCTGGACCCAACCGCATCGACCTCGGAGATTCGTATGGCGCTGCGCCGACTCCTGAGCGATCCGACCATTGCGGAAGCGGCCCGGACCCTGGGCAATGCGGTCGCCATGGAGCGCGAGACCTCACCGGTCGTGGAGTTGCTCGAGGGATTGGTCCTGGCGAACGACCGCACCGATCTCTGCCTCGCGGGCTGACAGCGCCTCGGCCGCGGTCGGGCTCGCGGCTTTCGGACATGTGTTGGCATCGCCACATTGGCCTGCGCGGCGCCGCGAACGATCTTCCGGGCAAAGGAGATCACCACATGTCTTTTGTCGTTTCCGCCCTTCCCGCCGCCCCCTTCCAGCCGCTGTTCGGACTGTCCGACGATGCTCTCGCGGCGCAGGGAATCCAGCGTCGGGTCGTCGAAGGGCCCGGCTCGCCCTGCCGCCTCACGCTGGAGGACGCCCGGCCCGGCGAGACCGTCCTGCTGATGAACTACGAGCACCAGCCGGCCGACACGCCGTTCCGGTCGCGCCACGCCATCTTCGTCCGCGAGGGGGCGTCCGAGCGCCGCTTCGCGCCCGGCGAGATCCCGCCCGTCTTCTTGGCGCGCCAATTCCTGTCGCTCCGGGCGTTCGACGCGGCCGGCATGATGATCGACGCCGACATCGTGGCGACCACCGAACTGACCCCAGCCATCGATCGCCTGCTGGCCGATCCGCAGGCGGCCTATCTCCACGCCCACTACGCCGGCGCCGGCTGCTACGCCGCGCGCATCGACCGCACCTGAACATCCTAACGCGTCGCCTGAAGGAGACCCCACATGACCTACGCCGTGACTGGACTGCCGCTCGACGACTTCCGCCCCCTGTTCGCCCTCTCCGATGAGGCCCTGGCCGCCCGCGGCGTTATCCGCAAGACCGCCGACTACAGCCCGGGCTATCCCTGCCGCATCACACTGCAGGACGCCCAACCCGGCGAAAGCGTCCTGCTGCTCAACCACGAAAGCCACAGCGCACCGACGCCCTACCGCTCAGCTTACGCGATCTTCGTGCGCGAGGCGGCCGACGCCACCCTGCAGGTCCAGGACGGCCTGCCGCCTGTGCTGAAGGGGCGCCCGATCGCGCTTCGGATCTTCAACGATCAGGGGATGCTGATCGGGGCCGACCTTTCCCGCGACGAGCCTCTGGACGCCGCGATCCGCAACGCATTCGAGAGTCCTGCGACGGCCTACATCCACGCCCACAATGCGGCCCACGGCTGCTTTGTCGCGCGCATCGATCGGGCCTGAGCCCTGACGAAGCCGTGAGGAGGAAACCAAAGTGATCTGAGGGGGTTCAGGGGGGCGGTTCCATACTGGAGGCCCATCGTGCACCGCCCGCTCAAGCTCATCCTGGCCGTGAGCTGCCTCGCCGCAGCGCCGGCTTCCGCGCTTGCCCAGATCTGGCCCGCCAGCGTCGTGGCCGCCGCGCCGAAGATGGCGGCGACCACGGCGCAACCGCGCGCTCCGGCTCGCGCCGAGCGGACACCCAAGTCACTGCGTCGGGTGAACCTCGCGGCGCCCAGCGCCAGCGCGGCCCTGCGCCTGTCCGCGTCCGAGGATATCCCGGAGGTCGATATCCGCCCCAAGGGGGAATGGTCTGACGACCTGGGCCTGAGGGTCAGTCCGACGCGGGTCGCCTTCAAGCGGCGCTTCTGATCCCATCGGCCGATGAAGCTTCGCCTTGCACTCGCGATCGGCGCTCTGGCGACCAGCGCCGCCGCGCAGGAAATGACCTGCCAGCCGACTCAGGCCGACGCCCGGCGCTACGCGCGCCTTGGCGAAGCCTGGAAGGCCGCCCGCCACGACGCCATCGCCGCCGGCCACGGGGATGACCTGCGCCGCCTGGGGCCCGTGGCGGACCCGCGCACGAACCTGAACCGTCCCCAGCCCACGCCGGGCCGCTACCAGTGCCGCACGATCAAGCTGGGCTCGGCAGGCGAAGGCATGCTGCCGTACATCGCCTACGGCTGGTTCCGCTGCATGGTGACGCTGACGCCCGGCGGCGACCTGATCCTCAAGAAGACCACCGGCTCGCAACGTCCCGTCGGCCTGATCTGCCCGGGCGGCCGGCGCACGGCGAAGTTCGTCGGCGTGCTTGAACTTGGAAACGAGGTCCGCACGCCGCGCTACGGGTCGGAGGCCGATCGCGACATGATCGGCGAGGTGCGCCGCATGGGCGACGAGCGCTGGCGCGTCGCGTTTCCATGGCCGGCCTACGAGTCCAAACTGGACCTGTTGGAAATGCGCCGCGTGCGATGACTTGAGCCCATGCGCTTCGCGGGGTCTAACCGCGGAAGCGAGTTCGGGGGACAGCGCGTGACGACAGCGACGGGGGCCGAGGCCCGGCGGGTGGAGCTTACGGTCCGGGGCGTGCTCCTGGGCATCCTGATCTGCCTCGTGTTCACGGCGGCGAACGTCTACCTGGGCCTTCGGGTCGGCCTCACGGTCGCGACGTCGATCCCGGCGGCGATCATCTCGATGGCCCTGCTGAGCGCCTTCAAGGACTCCACCATCTGGGAGAACAACATCGTCCAGACCGTCGCCTCGGCGGCGGGGGCGATGGCGTCAGTGATCTTCGTGCTGCCGGGCCTGGTGATCGTGGGCGCCTGGACCGGCTTTCCCTTCTGGACGACGTTCGGGCTCTGCGCGATCGGGGGCGTGTTGGGCGTGATGTATACCGTGCCCCTACGCCGCGCCCTGGTGTCCAACTCGCCGCTCCCCTACCCCGAAGGCGTCGCCGCGGCCGAGGTGCTCAAGGTGGGCTCTGGCGTGCGCGACGGCAGCGCCGAGCAGGCGGCGGACGGCAAGCGCGGCCTGACCGCCATCATCCTCGGCAGCGCCGCCTCGGCGCTCTACGCGCTGCTGGTCGGCACGCGGGTGTTCGCAGGCGAGGTCGCGGGCTTCTTCCGGGTCGGCGCCGGCGCGACCGGGATCGGCGCGTCGATGTCGCTGGCCCTGCTGGGCGCCGGTCACCTGATGGGAATCGCGGTCGGCATGGCGATGCTGACGGGGCTCCTGATCGCCTGGGTCGTGGCAGTGCCGATCCTCACCGCGCTCTATCCCGACGCCGCGGCCTCGGCGGCCGATGCGGCCGGAGCGGTCTGGACGACCAAGGTGCGCTTCATCGGGGCGGGCGCCATCGCCATCTCCGCGATCTGGACCCTGGCCAAGCTGGCCGTACCGGTGTGGAACGGCCTGGTCGGGGCGCTGGCCGCGCAGGCCCGACGGGGCGCGCCCGGCGCCCGGGCCCTGACGCGGGCGGAACAGGACATTCCGATCGGCATCGTCGCCGTTGTCTCGGCCCTCTGCCTGATCCCAATGGGCGTGCTGATCTTCAACTTCCTCCAGGGCGGACCGCTCGCGGGCCTGGCGATCCCGCTGACGCTGGCGGCGCTGGCCTATATCGCCATCGCGGGGTTCCTGGTCGCCGGCGTGTGCGGCTACATGGCCGGCCTGATCGGGTCATCCAACAGCCCGGTGTCTGGCCTGGCGATCCTGGCGGTGCTGGGCGCCTCGCTGATCGTGGCCACGATCGGCGCGAGCGCCATGCTGCGTGATCCGATGCCGCTCGTCGCCTTCGCCCTGCTGGTGACCGGCGTGCTGCTGGCCGTGGCGGTCGCGGCCAACGACAATCTGCAGGACCTGAAGACCGGCCAACTGGTCGACGCCACCCCGTGGCGGCAACAGGCGGTGCTGGTGATCGGTGTGATCGCCGGATCAGCAGTGATCCCGCCGGTGCTCGAGCTTCTGAACCGCTCGAACGGCTTCGCCGGCTCGCCGATGGCCGGCATCTCGGACCAGCCCCTGCCCGCCCCGCAGGCGACCCTGATCTCCACCATCGCCAAGGGGGTCATCAGCCACGACCTGGACTGGGGCCTGATCGGCGTGGGCGTGCTGGTCGGCGTGGGGCTGATCGTCATCGACGAGTTGCTGCGGCGGACCAAGCGCTACAGCCTGCCGCCCCTGGGCGTGGGCATGGCCATCTACTTGCCGGCGACCCTCACCCTGCCGGTGGTGATCGGCGCGGTGGCCGGCTGGCTGTACGACCGTCGCGTCGCCGACCGGCCCGATGGCGAGTCCGCCAAGCGACTTGGGGTCCTGGTGGTCTCGGGCCTGATCGTCGGCGAGAGCCTGTTCAACGTGGCGCTGGCCGGCCTGATCGTCGTCACCAGTTCAGGTTCGCCCTTGGGCCTTGTTCCCGAGGGTTTCGGCCCCGCGCCTCTTCTGGCGTTGATCGGCTACGCGGGCGCCATGGCGCTGCTGTACGGCTGGGCAGGTCGCAAGCGCGCGTGATCGAGGTGTGTTCCTACTGCCACCGTGGTGTCAGCAGCCCCGGCGTATGCGATGCCGCAGGGTCTATGTTCGCCTTGCGTTCCTGTGTTATGCCCGAGTCCCGTCACCTACATTAGGCGGTCTCGCGGATGGCCCTTTCCGCGGGCTCTCCGCGCTTTCCGGGACCTTATGGCTGACCAGCACAATCTGATCCGCGTTCGCGGCGCCCGCGAACACAATCTCAAGGACGTCAACGTCGACATCCCGCGCGGGGAACTCGTGGTGATCACCGGGCTGTCGGGGTCGGGCAAGAGCTCGCTCGCCTTCGACACCATCTACGCCGAGGGCCAGCGCCGGTATGTCGAGAGCCTCAGCGCCTATGCGCGCCAGTTCCTGGAGCTGATGAGCAAGCCCGACGTGGACCTCATCGAGGGTCTGTCGCCGGCCATCTCCATCGAGCAGAAGACGACCAGCCGCAATCCGCGCTCGACGGTCGGCACGGTCACCGAGATCCACGACTACATGCGCCTGCTCTGGGCGCGGGTGGGCGTGCCCTACTCGCCGGCCACCGGCCTGCCCATCGAGAGCCAGACCATCTCAATGATGGTCGACAAGCTGGTCGCCCTGCCAGACGGAACGCGCCTGAACCTGCTGGCCCCCGTCGTGCGCGGCCGCAAGGGCGAGTACCGCAAGGAGTTCGCCGAGTGGCAGAAGGCCGGTTTCCAGCGGGCCAAGGTCAACGGCGAACTGATGCTGATCGAGGACGCCCCGATCCTCGACAAGAAGTTCAAGCACGACATCGACATCGTCGTGGACCGCATCGTCACCAAGTCCGGCCAGGAGCAACGCTACGCCGACAGCTTGGCCACCGCGCTGAAGCTGGCCGACGGGATCGCCGTCGCCGAGTGGGCCGACCTCGCCGAAGGTGAGACGACGCCGAAGCAGCTGCTGTTCTCCGAGAAGTTCGCCTGCCCGGTCTCAGGCTTCACGATCAGCGAGATCGAGCCCCGGCTGTTCTCGTTCAACAATCCGTACGGCGCCTGCCCGGTGTGCGACGGTCTGGGAGCCAAGCTGGCCTTCGACGCCGACATGGTCGTGCCCGACAAGGACAAGAGCCTCCACAAGGGCGCCATCGCCCCCTGGGCGAAGGGCCCCTCGCCGCTCTACACGCAGACGCTGCAGGCGCTGAGCCGACACTACGATTTCTCGATGGACGAGCCGTTCTGGAAGCTGCCTGAGCCGGCCAAGAACGTGATCCTCTACGGCTCGGGCGCGGAGAAGATCCGCTTCATCTACGACGACAACGCGCGCAAGTACGAGGTCAACAAGACCTTCGAGGGCGTGCTGCCCAACCTCGAGCGCCGCTGGCGCGAGACCGACAGCTCGTGGGTGCGCGAGGAGTTGGGCCGCTACCAGTCCGAGACCCCGTGCCTCGCGTGTGAGGGCTATCGCCTGAAACCGGAGTCGCTGGCGGTGAAGATCGCCGGCCAGCACATCGGCCAGGTCTCCCGGCTGGCGATCCGCAGCGCCCAGCAGTGGTTCGAGGCGCTGGAAGGCCAGCTCACCGCCAAACAGATGGAGATCGGCCGGCGGATCCTGAAAGAGATCAACGACCGCCTGCGGTTCCTGGTGAACGTGGGGCTGGACTACCTGAACCTGTCCCGCGCCTCCGGCACCCTGTCGGGCGGCGAGAGCCAGCGCATCCGCCTGGCCAGCCAGATCGGTTCCGGCCTGACCGGCGTGCTCTACGTTCTGGACGAGCCGTCCATCGGCCTGCACCAGCGCGACAACACCCGCCTGCTGGAGTCGCTGCGCGGCCTGCGCGACCTGGGCAATTCGGTGCTGGTGGTCGAGCATGACGAGGAGGCGATCATGACTGCCGACCACGTCATCGACATGGGTCCGGCCGCCGGCGTCCACGGCGGCCACGTGATCGCCGCGGGAAAGCCGGCCGACATCATGGCCAACCCCGACAGCATCACGGGCCAGTACCTGGTGGGCACGCGCGAGATCGCCGTGCCCGAGGATCGCCGCCCAATCTCGAAGAAGAAGGTGATCCGCGTCGTCGGAGCCAGCGGCAACAACCTGAAGAACGTCACCGCCGAGATCCCAGTGGGCACGTTCACCTGCATCACCGGCGTCAGCGGCGGCGGCAAGTCCACCTTCACCATCGAGACGCTCTACAAGGCCGCCGCACGACGGCTGCACAACGCGTCGGACGCGCCGGCCGCCCATGAACGGATCGAGGGGCTGGAGCACTTCGACAAGGTCATCGACATCGACCAGTCGCCGATCGGGCGCACGCCCCGGTCGAACCCGGCGACCTATACCGGCGCCTTCCAGCCCATCCGCGACTGGTTCGCGGGCCTGCCGGAGTCGAAGGCCCGCGGCTACGGCCCGGGGCGGTTCTCGTTCAACGTGAAGGGTGGCCGCTGCGAAGCCTGCCAGGGCGACGGCCTGATCAAGATCGAGATGCACTTCCTGCCGGACGTCTACGTCACCTGCGACGTCTGCCACGGCAAGCGCTACAACCGCGAGACGCTGGAGGTCCTGTTCAAGGGCAAGAGCATCTCGGACGTCCTGGACATGACGGTCGAGGAGGCCGCCGAGTTCTTCAAGGCCGTGCCGGTGCTGCGCGAGAAGATGCTGACGCTGAAGCGCGTGGGCCTGGGCTACGTGAAGGTGGGCCAGTCCTCCACCACCCTGTCGGGCGGCGAGGCGCAGCGGGTGAAGCTGTCCAAGGAGCTGTCGCGCCGGGCCACCGGCAAGACCCTCTACATCCTGGACGAACCCACCACCGGCCTGCACTTCGAGGACACCAAGAAGCTCCTGGAGGTGCTCCATGAGCTGGCCGACCAGGGCAACACCGTGGTGGTCATTGAGCACAACCTCGACGTCGTGAAGACCGCCGACTGGATCGTTGATTTCGGCCCTGAGGGCGGCGACGGCGGCGGCGAGATCGTGGCCCAGGGCAGCCCCGAGGACGTGGCGGCCAACCCCAAGAGCTGGACCGGCCGCTACCTGCACGACCTCCTGGAGCGCCATCGCCAGCGCAAGGGCGAGCGGAAGAAGAGGCTGGTCGGGGCGTAGGGGCAATTCGCCTCGCGGGCGAAAAAACGCCGTTCTCCCGGCCGCAACTCAACGCCAGGTGCTGAACAGTTCTGCTCTCCTTGACCTCCCGCAGAGCTGTACGGACGGTGCTGCTAATGTCGGGGAGGTAACCATGAAGAACAAGGTCTTGGCCGGGGTCGTAATGGCCGCCGGTATCGCGGTCAGCAGTGCGGCGTCCGCAGCCGTCGTGACATTCGATTCACTGCGGTCGGCGAACAACTACAGCCTGGGTTACGGCTTCACCTATGTCGAACAGGGGCTCGGGTTCCGGGCCTACGGGACCGACGGCCGCGACGAGCACATGTTCATCTGGGGCTTCGCGACGAACCCCAATCGCCAGGCTGATCCCGTCGGCGCCTCGCCTTGGGTGAACTCGATCAACGCGTTCCTGCGGATCGAGAAGGTCGGGGGTGGGACCTTCTCGCTCAATTCGCTGGACCTCGCGGACTACACGAACATGCAGGCGCCGCTGGGCTCCTTTGCCATGAGCTACAGCTATGTCGACGGGTCGGGCTCGCACTCTGGCGTGTTCAACCTGGACAAGACAGCGGGGCTGCAGACGTTCACCGTCAACCTGGCGAACATCAGCCGGATGGACCTGTTCACGGGCGATAATTCCGGTCCGGGCGTCCAGATCGACAACGTCCGCTTCAACGAAGCGATCACAGCGCCCGTGCCGGAGCCGTCGGCCTGGGCGCTGATGCTGCTGGGCTTCGGAAGTCTCGGCGCGGCGCTCCGCAAGCGCCGACGCCTCATGGCCTAACCGCGGGACGCAGCTAAGGAAGCGGCCAGTTGGGCGACCCTGAAGATCAGGGCGAAGCGCAGCTCGGCGGCGTCGGAGAAGGCGGGGGCGAAATCGAGCTCGCCATCGCCCACCATGACAAAGCCCTCGGGCTGGGCGCTGGCCAGCAGGCGCTTCACCTGAGCGCGAGAGACACCGCTCGCCCGCGCGAGCGAGAGTTGACTGAAGCGCACCGCCTCGAGAAGGCGGGCGCGTTCGCTCCGTTGCCGGACGATCAGTTCGTCCAGGATGCGCAGAGCCCCATCGTGCTCCATGAACTGGCGGATCCCGACAGGCAGCACCGACAGTACCGCAGGGTCGGTGGTCGGGAGCGCCGCCATGGCGGCCAACAAGCCCTGCAAGCGCTGTTCTCCATTGGCCGTTTCCGGAGCTTCCGGCTCTAGTAGGTCCACGGCGGCCAGCAGGTTTCGCGCCGTGTCCTCGACTTGGCCGCATAGGGCGGGGCTGACCTGGACTGGGCGGTCGGTCCAGTAGCCGTCGCCCGCCGGAATGCTGAGCAGGCCGCGCAGTTGGGCGCCGTCGAGGTAGGCCAGTACGCGACCGCGGCTGCACAGACCCAGTGTGCGCGCGGACTCCAGCAGCGCATTGGCCGTCAGGCCCTCCGGGCGACGGTGAAGGACGACGGTCGCGCGTGACAGCGTCGAGCGCCCCAGGTCGGTCGTAGCCCATCTCAGGGCGGCATCCAGTCGCCGGAATTGCTCGACCCGGCTCCGAGCGTACTGCTCGACAGCGTCGCGGAAGCGTGGGTGCTCGCGAATGCTCGTGAGCGCGGCCACGCCAAACGGTCCGTCCATCCCCCTCCCCCCCGGGTTCGTGCGCGGAACGACAAGGTCGAAGAGAGTCGCGTGACCGTCGACTATCTGACAGTTGCATTCCGACGCGCGTCGATAAGGCTGGTCATCGAGGCTCGATAGACATCAGTGGCGCGTATGCGGGCATCCCTGGAGAGGCGATGGTCCCGCAACCTTGCCCATCCGCTCGGTGTTCTGCTCCCGCATTCAAGAGGAGAGACACCGATGGGCATCTTCGGCTCGATCATGGACAAGGTCTTCCACCGCAAGCCAAGGCCTGCGGCTCCGGCAGCGGCCGCCGCTACGCCCGCCGCGGCTTCGGCGAGGGCGCCGGCCACAACGCAGGCCGCGCTGGCTGCCGCACCCCCTCCGGCTCCTGCCGATGTTGAGGCGATCCTCACCGAGATCGCCGCCGAAAAGGGCGGTGGCGGCAACTGGCGCACCTCGATCGTCGACCTTCTCAAGATGCTGGATCTCGACTCCAGCCTGGACGCCCGCAAGGCGCTAGCGGCCGACCTGAACGTCAACGCTGGGGCCCATGGCAGCGCCGAGCAGAACATCGCGCTCTCTAAAGCTGTCTGGGCCGCGCTGGCGAAGAACGGTGGCAACGTGCCCGCGTCGCTCCGCGACTAGCGTTGGCGCTAAACGTCCGTTTGAAATAGCCTCCCCTTCAACTTCGAAGGGGAGGAACATCATGAAGCTCTATGGCGCGCCGATGCCGGCGCCGAATCCGCGGCGGGTGCGGATTTTCCTGGCCGAGAAGGGCGTCGACCTGCCTGAGACGCCGGTCGACATGATGAAGCGCGAGCATAAGAGCGACGAGCACAAGGCGCGCAACTCGCTGGGTCAGGTGCCGACGCTGGAGCTGGACGACGGGACCTGCATCTCGGAGACTGTCGCCATCTGCCGCTACTTCGACGAGGTTCAGCCTGATCCGCCCCTGTTCGGCCGGACGGCCGTCGAGAAGGCCAGCGTCGACATGTGGATCCGCCGGGTCGAGTTCCAGGTGATGAGCCCGGTCGGCATGTACTGGCGCCATGCCCACCCCTTCACGGCGCGGCTACTGACGCAGTTCAAGGACTTCGGTGAGTCCAACAAGGCGCTCTACGCGGGGGCCCAGAAGTGGCTGGACGCCGAACTGGCCGACAAGCCTTTCGTGGCCGGCGAGACGTACACGATGGCCGACATCTGCCTGCTTTCGACCGTCGACTTCGCCACCTGGATCGGCCTGCCGATGGAGGCCGAGTTCGCCAACCTGAAGGCGTGGCACGACCGGGTCACTGCCCGGCCCAGTTCGCAAGCTTGAAACCGGCCGGCGCTCAGATGGCGGCGGCGGGGACGTCGTTCTGGCGGCCCTCGCCCCCCGTCAGGCCCCGATAGGCCCAGGCGCCCGGCGCGGCGATGACGGCGTAGTAGATCGCCGTGAACACGCTGCCGACCATCATGTAGGCGATCATGAACGGGTTCAGATAGCTTGAGAGCTTCGTCTCGTCCGGCTGGAAGATCCCGGACAGGTCGGCCAGCGTGCCGCCCGTCGCGAGGACCGCCAGTCCGGCCAGCATGCTGAACAGCATGATCGCCAACAGCGACACCACCACGACGCAGCAGATCGCAAGAACGTAGGCGCCCAGCAGCCGCCAGAATTGTCCCTTCGTGAGCGCCCATGAATCGAGGATCGCGAGCCTGCCACGGTCGAAGGTGATCACCGGCGCCAGCGACATCCGGATCGCGATGTAGAAGAACATGCCGATGGCGAAGAGTTCGGCGGCCGAGAACACGAACGCCATCACCCCCTGCCCCAGAAACGAGGCGATGAAGACCACGATGCCGATGCAGAGCTGCGCAACCGCCAGCAGCATCACGCCCAGGACGACGTAGATCAGGGTCAACGCCATCAGCCGCAGCTCATCCTTGCCAAGGCGCAGGTAGCTGAACCGCTCGTCCGCCGGCTTCAGGATGATCCGATACACGGCCGCGGCCATCACGCACTGGACCGCCAGCCCGAACGCCAGGATGGGCGAAAGCACCATCAGCGCCGACGTCAGGGCGTCCATGTCCGGCGGCTGGCTTGGATCGGTCTGCAGCGACGCCATAGCGTCGCGCGCCTCCTTGGGCATGTTGACCGAAATCAGGACGCTGGCGACGTTCACGAGGAAGCAGAACACCGTCCACGCCAGCAGCGCCTTCGGCCGTTCGCGAGTAATCCGAAACCCTTCGAGCGCGGCGTCCGTCGCCGAAAACCCAGTCATCCTCGTCCCTTCGCCCCCGCATGCCGAGGGACTCCTTATTGCCGCGCACCGCCTTGACCGTGCAAGGGCTCGCAAGGCCTCGCTCGCGATCCCGCGAGATCGTTGCTAGGACGTCACGCATGTCCCTCACCCCTACGACATCAACGCCGATCCATGTCGTCGGCGGCGGTCTGGCCGGATCCGAGGCCGCCTGGCAGATCGCGAGCGCCGGCGTCCCCGTCGTCCTGCACGAGATGCGACCCGTCCGCGGCACAGACGCCCACCAGACCGACCACCTGGCCGAGCTGGTCTGCTCCAACTCGTTCCGCGCCGACGACTGGACCGGCAACGCCGTGGGCCTGCTGCACGCCGAGATGCGCGCGCTGAATTCGATCATCATGGCGTGCGGGGACGCCCACCAAGTGCCGGCCGGCGGCGCGCTCGCAGTCGACCGCGACGGCTTCGCCCAGGCGGTGACGGCCAGGCTGGAGGCCCATCCGCTGGTCACCATCGCCCGGGAGGAGGTCGCCGGTCTGCCGCCGACCGACTGGGACAGCGTGATCGTGGCCACGGGCCCGCTCACCTCGCCAGCCCTGGCCCAGGCGATCCTGGAGCTGACCGGCGAAGGCCAGCTGGCCTTCTTCGACGCCATCGCGCCGATCGTGAACTTCGACTCGATCAACATGGACATCGCGTGGCGGCAGTCGCGCTACGACAAGGTGGGCCCCGGCGGCGACGCGGCCGCCTACATCAACTGCCCCATGACCAAGGACCAGTACGAGGCCTTCATCGACGCCATCCTCGAAGGGCCGAAGTCGGAGTTCAAGGACTGGGAGAACGTGCCCTACTTCGACGGCTGCCTGCCGATCGAGGTGATGGCCGAGCGCGGCCGCGAGACCCTGCGCCACGGACCGATGAAGCCGGTGGGCCTGACCAACCCCCGAGACCCGCTGGTGAAGGCCCACGCCATCGTCCAGCTGCGCCAGGACAATGCGCTGGGCACGCTTTGGAACATGGTGGGCTTCCAGACCAAGTTGAAGCACGGCGCCCAGACCGAGATCTTCCGGATGATCCCAGGACTGGAGAAAGCCGTGTTCGCCCGCCTGGGCGGGCTGCATCGCAACACCTTCATCAACTCGCCGCGGCTGCTGGATACGAACCTGCGCCTCAAGGCCGACCCGCGCCTGCGGTTCGCGGGCCAGGTGACGGGCGTCGAGGGTTATGTGGAAAGCGCCGCGGTGGGCCTGCTGGCCGGCCGCTTCGCCGCCGCCGAACGCCTGGGCAAGCCGATTGAGACGCCCCCGGAGACCACGGCGCTGGGCGGCCTGGTGGGCCACATCACCGGCGGCCACCTGGAAGGCGGCAAGGGTTCGTTCCAGCCGATGAACATCAACTACGGCCTGCTCCCGCCGATCGCGCCGCCCAAGCGCGACGCCGACGGCAACCGGCTGGGCTCCAAGGAGAAGACCCGGCTGAAGAAGCGGGCGATGGGCGAGCGTGCGCTGGCCGATTTGAAGAGCTGGGTCGAGAACGCCAGAGTGCTCGAGTCGGCGGAGTAGTTTCCCTCCCCATCGAGGATGGAAGGGTCAGAACTTCCCGCGCGCCACCGCCCAGGTCAGCCGCAGCCGCTTGCCGAGTTCGGAGCCCACCGGCTGCAGGGCCAGCGCCGCGTGCGCCACGGCCGGAAACGCAGCGGGACTCAGAATGCGGGCGTCGGCTCGCGCTGCAGCCGCCTGTCCCACGGCCAGCTGCGGCTCTCGCCGGCCCAACGCCCAGATCGCGCCGCCTGACACCGCGTTGTCTGAGAGTGGCCCCGGATCGAGGATCTGCGCCGCGACCCGGGCCGCCTCCCCTCCGGTCCCACGCGCCCACTCCAGCGCTTCGTCGTTGGTCATCGCCGTCGGATCCAGCTCCCGGTAGCGGGCGTCGATCATCGCCTCCAGCGGCTCGCGCGGCAGGCTGTGGCGCTTGATCACGTCGGCCAGCGCCTGGGCGGTCGGATGATGGCGCACGTGGCGGCCTTCGTAGGCCTCGTCCAGCATCTCGCGCCACCACGTCAGCCGGATCTCGCCCAGCAGCGGGTTCGAGGCCACCTTCGGCGCGCGGGCCAGTTCGTGGTCGTAGGCGTAGATCGCGATCACGTCGGCGCGCCGGCCCGCATCCCCGATGAACCGGCTGGAGAGCCAGCGGTCAGGGTCCACGCGGCGGATCAGGTCGTCGAGGTCGTCGCTCATACCCAAAGGCGGCTGGGGTCCAACGAAAAAGGCCCGCCACCCCCTTGCTGCTGGGGCGGCGGGCCTCTCCGTAACCTGTCTTCGTGGGTTAGGCGAAGATCGTCTGGCTCATGGTCATGGTGACCAGCATCGGCACCGACAGCAGCGTGTTGGTCCGCGAGAAGAGCATCGCCTTCTTGCCGGCCGCCGCCTTGGCGTCGGCGTCGCCTTCGACGATGCCCAGGGCGATCTTCTGGGCCGGCCAGATGAACACCCAGACGTTGAAGAACATGATCGTGGCCAGCCACATGCCCAGGCCGATGAAGGTGACCTGCGGATTGGCGAAGCCCTGCAGCGCGCCGAGCGTGAACGCATCGACCAGGTAGCCGCGCGAGAAGGCCAGGATCACACCCATGATCCAGGTGGCCAGCGCTGCGTAGCGGAACCAGAACAGCGCCTCGGGGGCGATGTACTTGGAGACCGCCGGCTTCAGCTCGGCGGGGATTTCCGGCATTTTCCGGATCTGGACGAAGTTGAAGTAGTAGAGCAGCCCGATCCACAGGATGCCGAAGAAGGTGTGCAGCCAGCGGAAGACGGCCTGCCAGAAGGTGGCGTCCATCGAGCCGTGGTGGACCTGGTAGCCCGCGACGATGACCAGGGCCAGCAGGAAGCTGACGATCATCGTGTTGCGGAAATTGGCGAGTAGTCCGGCCATGTAACTTGCCCTCGTTAATCCTGCCCTGGCCGGAGGTATAGGGCGTTTCGCGGCGGGCTGGAAGCGACGCCGCAGATGCCCCCGCGGCAGGATCAGACGGCGATCAGGGCGGCGGCCAGCCGGCGGCCCTCGGAGGTCAGCAGGTTGTAGAGCTTGGCCGCCGCGGCAGTGTCCATGAACTCGAGCCCCATGCCCGCCGCGCGCAGGCCGTCGCGGATCTCTCGCGATGGGAGCGCATTGCGGGCCCCGGTGCCCAACAGGACGAACTCGACGTCCGCCGCGCCGGCTTCGATGACGGGCGCGAAATCGGCCAGGGAAAGGTCGGCCATGGCCTTCACGCCCCAGCTGTGCGGCTCATCCCTCACGATCAGCACCGAGCCGTCATGCCTCGCCCCGGCCAGGCGGAAGCCGCCATCGCCATAGGCGTCGATCGTGGGCGCGTTGCGGGCCATGGCCTAGGGCCGGGCGTCGACCGGCTTCAGCACCTCGGCGTCCTCGCCGCGCTTAACGCCCAGCCACAGCAGGACCACGGCGGCGACGAAGAACGACGAGTAGGTGCCGACCACGATCCCGAAGATCATCGCGATCGAGAACCCGAAGAGCGACTCCCCGCCAAACGCGGCCAGCACGCCCAGGGCCATCAGGCCCGTGACGCCCGTGATCGCCGTGCGCGACAAGGTCTCGTTGATCGACAGGTCGATGACGTCCGAAAGCGGCATGCGCTTGTACTTGCGCAGGTTCTCGCGAACCCGGTCCAGCACGACAACGGTGTCGTTCACCGAGTAGCCGATGATGGTCAGGATGGCCGCCACGGTGTTCAGCGAGAACTCCATGCCGGTGACGGCGAAGAGCCCGAAGGTCAGCAGCACGTCGTGCAGCAGGGCTGCGGCCGCGCCAACGCCGAACGTCAGGCCGAACCGGAACCAGATGTAGGTCATCATCATGCCGATGCCGAGCGCCAGGGCGAGCACGCCGTTCCGGAACAGCTCGCCCGACACCTTGGGTCCGACCACCTCGGTTCGCTTGAACTCGACGGGGCCCAGAACGCCGATCAGCGCCTTCTTGGCGCCCTCGACGACCACCGCCGGGTTTTGACCCTCGGGGGTCTCGAAGCGGACCATCACGTCCATCGGACTGCCGAACGCCTGCACCTGCACGTCGCCCAGTTGGCGGGCGCCCAGGGTCTCGCGGATCTTGGACAGGTCAGCGGGGGTCTTGGTCGTCAGCTCCAGCAGCGTGCCGCCCCGGAAGTCGACGCCGCAGTTCAGCCCGCCGCAGGGCGGGGTCAGAGGATAGAGCGTCAGGACCACCGCCGCGATCGTCGCGATCAGCGAGACCGCGCCGTAGACCTTGGCGAACCGCATGAAGCGGAAGTTGGTCTTGGACGGCAGCAGCTTGATGAGCGGCCACCAGCGAGATTCGGATTTGCTCATGCGGGCGCTCGTTCGATAGGCAGGGTCTTGGGCCGCGCGACCTTCAGCCAGAAGGCCAGTAGCACCTGGGTGACCAGCACGGCGGTGAACACCGAGGTGAACACCCCGATGGCCAGGGTCCAGGCGAAGCCCTTCACCGGGCCGGCCCCCAGGCTGAACATGATCGTCGCCGCGCCCAGGTGGGTGATGTTGGCGTCGAAGATGGTCAGCATGGCGCGGTTGAAGCCGGCGTCCATGGCGGTGATCAGCGAGCGGCCGTTGCGGTACTCTTCGCGCATGCGCTCGTAGATCAGCACGTTGGCGTCGACCGCGACCGCAAGGGTCAGGATCAGGCCGGCGATGCCGGGCAGTGTGAGCGTGGCCTGGGTCATGGACATGGCGCCCACGATCAGGAGGCCATTGACGATCAGCGCGATGATCGAGACGCCGCCGAACAGCCACCCGTAGGCGACGACCATGAAGATCAGCACCAGGATGAAGGCGCCGATGGCCGAGATCTGGCCGGCGGCGATGGCGTCGGCCCCCAGCTCGGCGCCGACGGTGCGCTGCTCCTCCACGTTCAGCCGGGTCGGCAGGGCGCCGGCGCGCAGCACCAGCGCCAGGTCGTTGGCCGACTCGGTGGTGAAGTTGCCGCTGATCTGGCCGCTGCCACCCGTGATCGGCTCGTTGATGACGGGGGCGGAGATGTACTTGTTGTCGAGAACGATCGCGAAACGCTTCTTCACGTTGGCGGTCGTCGCCTCGCCGAAACGGCGGGTGCCCAGGCCGTTGAAGCGGAAGTTCACGTTCGGCTGACCGTTCAGCTGGTCGAAGCCGGCCTGGGCGTCGGTCAGCATCTCGCCCGTGACCAGCGAGCGGCGCTCGACGACGATCGGCGGATCGCCGGCGGACCCGCCCTGAACCAGCATGCGGCCCGGCGGAATCCGGCCGGCCATGATCTCCTCGGGCGAGACCCCCTCGTCGACCAGGTGGAAGGTCAGCTTCGCGGTCTGGCCCAGCACGGCCTTGAGGCGTTCAGGATCGCTCTCGCCCGCCGCGGCCACCACGATGCGGTTCGTGCCCTGGCGCTGGATCGTGGGCTCGCGGGTGCCCAGCTCGTCGATCCGGCGGCGAATGATCTCCTGCGACTGCTCGACGGCGCGCGCGGCTTCCGCCCTCAGCGCGTCCGGCACGAAGGTCAGCCGCAGCTGCCCACCGGGCTGGCTCTGGACGGTTATGTCCCGGCCTCCCGTGGCGCCGGCCATCGGCGCCCCGATAGAGTCCCGCAGCAGCTTGGTCGCGGCCTCGATCTTGGTCGGATCGGTGATGCGGACGTTTACGCCGCCATTCACCACGCCCAGATCGCTGAACAGGATCTGCTCTTCGCGCAGGCTGGTCCGGACATCCTCGACCATGTTGGTCAGTCGCTCGACCCGGAGCGCTTCGGTGTCCACCTCGAGCAGGAGGTAGGAGCCGCCCTGGAGGTCGAGACCCAGGTTCATGACTTTCTTGGGCATGAAGCCCGGCAGGCTCTCCCGGACGTCCTGCGGCAGCGCGTTCGGCAGCGCGAAGAGCACCCCGAACACCAGCGACAGGACGACGAGGATGATCCTCCAGCGGGAGATACTGACCATCGTCGGAGTTCTTTAGGCCTTGGAGTCGTTGGCAGGCGCAGGCGCGCCCTTGGCGTCGACGTTGGCGATCATCGACTTGACCACCTTCACAGTCACGCCTGTGGCGATTTCGAGGCCGACCTCGGCGTCTTCCACACGGACGACCTTGCCTTTGACGCCCGACGAGAGCGTGACGGTGTCGCCGCGCTTCAGGGCCGCCAGCATGGCTTGGTGCTGCTTCATCCGGCGCTGCTGCGGCCGGATCATCAGGAAATAGAAGAGCACCACCAGGGCGACGAGCGGCAGGAACTGCATGAGCAGCGCCTCGGGGCCCGCGGCGGCGGCGCCGGCGGCTTGGGCGTAGGCAGGGGTGGCGAACATGGCCTCTCCGAAAATGCACGACGGGCGCCGGTTTCATATGGGCGCCCGCGAAAGTCGGCGGAAGCTATGCGCAGAGCCCTGCTTTTGCAATGGAACCAGGGCGTGTGATAGGCGCCACGGTATGGAGCGAGACGTCATACCCCTGCTGACCCGCATCGCCGAGGCGCTGGAACGGCTCGCGCCGCCTCCGCGCGCGGCCGCCGACTTCACCGTCGCCCGGCTCTTTCGGCACGATCCGGCCACCGGCGCCTTCCATCCGGCGCCCGACTATCCGTTAGCGCTCGACAGCCTGGTGGGGGTCGAGCGCCAGAAGTCGCGTTTCGTGGAAAACCTGGGCCGCTTTGCTCGGGGCCTGCCCTGCAACCACGCGCTGCTGTGGGGCGTGCGCGGCACGGGCAAGAGCTCGCTAGCCAAGGCGGCCTTCATGGCTGTCGCCGGCGATGACCTCAAGTTGGTGGAGGTCGACCGAGACCAGGTCACCGCCCTGCCCGCGCTCTTCGATGAACTGCGGGTTCGGCCCGAACGCTTCGTCGTGCTTTGCGACGACCTCTCGTTCGAGGAGGGGGCGGCCGCAGCCAAGGCGCTGAAATCCGCTCTGGAGGGAGGCGTTTCGGGCCCGCCGGCCAATGTCCTGTTCGTCGCCACCTCGAACCGGCGCCACCTGATGCCACGCGGCCATCAGGAGGATCGCGGCCTGGTGGCCGCGGCCGAGGACGCCGAAGAGGAAGTCAGCGTTTCCGACCGCTTCGGACTCTGGATCGGCTTCCCGCCGATGGACCAGGCCAACTACCTGGCGGCCGTGAACGCCTATGCGGGCCGGTTCGGCCTGCAGGTGGCGGACCTGGACCGCCGTGCCCTGCAGTGGTCGCAGTTGCGGGGGGCCCGGTCTGGCCGCGTCGCCTGGCAGTTTATCCGCGATCTGGCGGGGGAACTGGGGAAGAGCCTGCCGCTCTAGCCAAAAGCGCAATGAAAAAGGCCGGCGCAAGCGCCGGCCTCGTCCGTGTGTCAGCCGATGTGGCTTAGGCGCTTTGCAGCTGACCCGCCGACATCTTGCCGCTGCGCTTGTCGCGCTCGAGTTCGAAGGAAACCTTCTGGCCTTCGTTCAGGCCGTTCATGCCGGCGCGCTCAACCGCCGAGATATGCACGAACACGTCCGCGCCGCCGTCGTCGGGTTGAATGAAGCCGAAGCCCTTGGTTCCGTTGAACCACTTCACAGTACCGGTAGCCATTTTTGTTCCCTTTCCGGGTGCAAATAATTTCCGCCGCAGAGCGGCGTTCGCATCAAAATCTCGGAGAGGGTCGTGGGTATATCTGCCTAGGAAACTTCAGGAAGTTCCGTGGAGAAATTTCGCGAGCCAGTGCGATATTCGATGCCTCGAACTTACGAGATTTCGACACCTCTCGCAAGAACATGCGGAATACCGCTTAACGCGAGGGACTCTGTGACGCTTTGACTATAGATTGGCGCGCCGCGTCGAACGCCTGCCAGGCGCTCCGCGGCAAGCTGGAGCTGACCGCATGAGAAACGCACCCGAACGCGCCGTCTTCACCGTGGTGCGCCACCCGGGCGGCTGGGCGGTCGAATATCTGGGCGAAATCACCGACGCCAGCCCTGACAAGGAAGTGGCCAAGGCCGCCGCCAACCGCAAAGCCCGTGTCGCGCAGGACGCCGGTCAGCCTTGCCTCGTGCGCGTCTTCGGCGAGCACGGCTTCTTCAACGCGGCGTAGTTCGATGGCTCGCGAACCCGCACGCCGCGGCCCGGCGTCCGCACACTTCCGCAAACAGATCGAAGCGGCCGAGGCCGACGGCGTCCAGCGTGACGACATGCTACTGCGCCTGACGCTGAGCGACGTCAGCCACCTCAAGCGCGACCGTGATCTGGCGGTCACCGACATCAGCTTCAAGGACGGCGTGATGCGCTACCTGGGCGTGCGCGTCGAACAGGGCGGCGTCACCGACAGCGCCCTCGACCTGACCTCCAAGGCCTAGACCTAGCGGGGCAGCACCAGCGCCGGGTCCACGGGCCGGGCGCGCTCCTGCGGGGTCGGCGCATAGCGGACCTCGAAGTGCAACTGCGGCTCGGACACCCCGCCGGTGGTCCCGGCCTGCCCGATCGGCTGGCCCTGAGTGACCTTTTGCTGCATCCGCACGTCGATGCGGCTCAGGTGGCCATAGGCCGTGACCCAGCCATCGGCGTGCTTGATCAGCACCAGATTGCCGAAGCCCGGCACCTGGTCGCCCGCATAGACCACCTCGCCAGAGGCCGCCGAGCGGACGGCGTCGCCGACATTGGCGCGGATATTGAGGCCGTCGTTGCGCGGCCCCTGCCCTCGCCCGCCGAAGCCCGAGATCACCTGCCCCTGGATCGGCCAGACGAAGAGGCCCCGGCCCATTTCGCTGATCTGGGCGTCGGATACCGGCGGCGAGGCCACCGGCGCGCCAGCGACCGGTCCCGTCCGCGGGAACGGGGTCTGGCCCGGGGCGGGGCCAGGCGGCGGGCGATAGGGCTGCGCCGATCCGGGCGTAACGCCCGGCGACGGCCGGTACGGCTGCGGCTGGTCTGGCAGCACACTTTGCGAGGGTCGCGGCGCCGGCGTCGAGGGGCGAGGCGCCGGCGTCTCGAAGGTCGAGGGCGGCGCGGTGCGCGCAGCCGGCTCGGGTGTGCGCACGGTGGTGGTGATCGGGCCGCGATCGCGGTAGCCGGCCGGCAACCGCAGGCGGCGGCCCGGCGCGACGCTGGCCCCACGGCGCAGGCCATTGGCGCTGCGCAGCTCAGCTTCGGTCACGCTGAAGCGCCGCGCGATCTCCCCGATTGTGTCGCCACGGCCCACCACATAGGCCTTGGCCGAAGCGCCCGGGCCCCGGATCGTCTGGCCCGGTTGCAGCCGATAAGGCTTCTTCAGCTTGTTGAGGCGGGCCAGTTCGGCGACGTCGCTGTCCAGCCGGTTGGCCACCCGCTCCAGCGTATCGCCCTTCTTCACCCTGTAGGCCTTGCCGGGCACGTCGATGGAGACCACCCGGCCCGTCACCTGGCGCTCGGTCGAGACCCGCTCGCCGGTGGCCTCGGACGCGGACGGAGCACGCGGCTCGTTGCGGGGCGTGGCGGCGTTGGCCATGCGCTCGGCCAGCTCGGCGTCTTCCTCCGGCGCTTCGGCCACAGGCTCATCGGCGCCGCCCGGCAGCTTCAGCTTGCGGCCGGGGACCAGCGCGGTGCTGCGTCCCATTCCGTTGGCGGCGCGCAGGGCGTCCACAGTCGTGCCGTTGCGCTGGGCGATGGCGAACAGGGTGTCGCCGGACTTCACTGTATAGGTCCCGCCTGACGCGCCGGACTCGGACCTGGGCTTACGGGCCGGGGCCGCCTGGGCGGCCTTGGGGTTCTTCAGTTTCTGTCCGGGCTGGAGCCGGTAGGGTTTCTTCAGCCCATTGGCCTTGGCCACCGCCTCGATCGTGACGTTCATCCGGTCGGCGATCTCAGCCAGGGTGTCGCCCTTGCGAACCGTATAGGTCGACGACGACCCACGCGACCTGGCCCGGGCGGCCGCGTCCTCGCCGGTCGCGGCGACCGCGCCGTCGGCGGCCGGCGCGATGACCAGCAGAGGCGCCGGCGCGGCATCGGCCGCGGGCGCCTGGGCATGGGCCGACGCCGCGGTCAGCGCCGTGGTGGCCAGGAGGATCAGGGCCGTGCGTTCGAACAGTTTAGGCATCGCCGCTCCGGGTAGCTCACAGAATCAAGCGGGGCGTGAGGGGGGATAGTGGCCGCGTGCCGGCGCCCCCGCCAACCCGCAACCCGTCGCAACGCGAACACGAAAAGGTCAGAGTTCCTTCGCCACGCCGTCCAGCAGCGGCACGAAACGCACGTCGATCAGGTCTTCCACAGTGAACCCGCCCTGTCCGTCGCCGGTGTAACGGCGCAGAACCTGAACCGGCCCCTTCCCGATCGGCGCCACCAGAACCCCAGTCGGTTTCAGCTGCGAAAGCAAAGCCTTCGGCTCTCCTGGCGCCGCCGCCGTGACCATAATGCGGTCAAAAGGCGCCTGCTCGGGCCAACCCTCCCCGCCGTCGCCGAAGCGGGTGATGATGTTTGTGAGGGCCAGCGTCTTGAAGCGGCTCTCGGCCTCCTTCATCAGCGTCCGGTACCGTTCGACCGTGTAGACCAGCCGGGCCATCTTCGAGAGGATCGTCGTCTGATAGCCACTGCCGGTGCCGATCTCGAGCACGCGGTCGCGCCGGTCGATCTTCAGCGCCTGGGTCATCAGGCCCACCACGAACGGCTGGCTGATGGTCTGGCCACAGGCGATGGGCAGGGCCGAATCCTCGAACGCGCGGTCCTTGAACAGGTCCTGGGTGAACAGCGGCCGGGGCGTCGTCTCGATGGCCGTCAGCACCTTGGGCTCGGTCACGCCCTGGCTGCGCAGCGCCAGGATCAGGCGCGCCATCTGGGTTTCGGGGCTGTCTTCAGGTTCCGCCATTTCAGACCTTCGGCGGGACGCCGCCCAGCTTGCCCTTCAGGTCGTGGACCGTGGCGGCGTGGGTGAGGTCGATGTGCAGCGGGGTCACCGAGATGCGGCCGTCGTACAGCGCGCGCAGGTCGGTGCCCTCGGCCGGATTGGAGCGCAGCGGCTGGAACCCCACCCAATAGTAGTCGCGGCCACGCAGATCGGTGCGCTTCTCGTTGTGGCGGATCTGGAAGTCGCGGAAGCCCTGCCGGGTGACCTCGACCGCCTTGATGTTCTCGATCGGTCCGTTCGGGAAGTTGACGTTCAGGACGACGTCCTTGGGCCAGCCGATCTCGACCAGCCGCTTGATGATCCCGGGGCCGAACGTCTCCGCGGGGGCGAAGCTGGTCCCCTCCTCGTAGAAGCCCATCTGCGACAGCGCGATCGACGGCACGCCCAGGGCCATGCCCTCGATAGCGCCGGCCACCGTGCCCGACATGGTGACGTCCTCGGCCAGGTTCGCGCCCCTGTTCACGCCCGACAGCACCAGGTCCGGCTTCGGTCCCGGAATCAGGTCGTTGACCCCCAACATGACGCAGTCGGTGGGAGTGCCGGTCGTGGCGAAGCGACGTTCGGACAGCTGGCGAACGCGGATGGGGTCGGCCAGCGTAAGCGCCCGGCTGGCGCCCGACTGCTCGTACTCCGGGGCCACGACCCAGACGTCGTCCGAGAGCTTGGCGGCGATCCGCTCGAGCGCCTCCAGCCCGTCGGCGTGAATGCCGTCGTCGTTGGTGAGGAGGATCCTCAACCCTCACCCCCGATGTGCGTCAGCCCGGGCAGATACCGATGCAGCGCCTGCGGGATCGCGATGCGACCGCCCTCATCCTGGTAGTTCTCCATGATCGCGACCAGGGTGCGACCCACGGCGAGGCCCGAGCCGTTCAGCGTGTGGACGAAGCGGGTGCCCTTCTCGCCGGCCTTCTTGGTGCGCGCATCCATGCGCCGGGCCTGGAAGTCGCCGCAGTTTGAGCACGAGCTGATCTCGCGGTACTTGCCCTGGCTGGGCAGCCAGACTTCGAGGTCGTAGGTCTTGCGCGCGCCGAAGCCCATGTCGCCGGTGCACAGCAGCATGGTGCGGAACGGCAGTTCCAGGCGCTTCAGCACCGCCTCGGCGCAACCTACCATCCGCTCGTGCTCCTCCTCGGATTTCTCCGGGGCCACGATCGAGACCAGCTCCACCTTGTTGAACTGGTGCTGGCGGATCATCCCCCGCGTGTCGCGCCCCGAGGCGCCGGCCTCGGACCGGAAACAGGGCGTCAGCGCGGTGAAGCGCAGCGGCAGGTCTTCCTCGGCCACGATCTGGTCCATGACCAGGCTGGTCAGCGGCACTTCGGCGGTCGGGATCAGCCAGCGGCCGTCGGTGGTCTGGAACAGATCCTCGGCGAACTTCGGCAGCTTGTCGGTGCCGTAGGCCGCGGCATCGTTGACCAGAAGCGGCGGGGCCACCTCGAGATAGCCGTGCTCCTGGGTCTGGAGATCCAGCATGAACTGGCCGATGGCGCGCTCCAGGCGAGCCAACTGGCCCTTCAGGACGGTGAAACGCGCGCCCGACATGCGGCTGGCCGCCTCGAAGTCCAGCAGGCCCAGACCCTCGCCCAGATCGACGTGATCCTTCGGATTCGAGATCGCGAAGGGCTCGCCCCAGCGGCGGACCTCGACGTTGTCGTGCTCATCGGCGCCGACGGGCACGTCGGGGAACGGGATGTTCGGCAGCGAGGCCAGGATGCCGCGCAGTTCCTCAGCCGTGACGCGCTCGGTCTCAGCGTGCTCGGCCTGGCCGGCCTTCAGCGCCTCGACCTGCGCCATCAGAGCTTGAGCCTCGGCCTCGTTCTTCTGGGCCTTGGCCTGGCCGATCTTCTTCGAGGCCTCGTTGCGTTCGGCCTGGGCTGCCTGACCGGCCGTCTGGGCGGCGCGCAACCTCGCGTCCAGCGCCAGGATCTCGGCCACCTTCCCGGACGAGCCCTTCACCGCCCAGGCTTTCTCGTAAAGCTCGGGGGTTTCGCGAATGGCTCGGATGTCGTGCATGGGCGCCGCTGGGGATGAGGGAAGCGGTTTCTCTAGAGCGCGTCGGGAACCGGGCCAACCCCCCACCCCGCTTCCAACGGGATCGGGGCTGTCCCAGCTCAGGTGGTGGCGACGTCGGTTCCGGCCGCTTCGTCTTCCTTCTTCCGGCGCAGCTCGATGAGCTTCACGCAGCCGATAGAGATGAAATAGAGCAGCACAATGGGGGTCGCGAGCAGCAGCTGGCTGATCGGATCAGGCGGGGTCACGATGGCCGCCACGACCACGACGGCGAACACCGCGTAGCGCCAGCCCTTCCAAAGCATCGCCGAGTTCACGATGCCCGCCAGGCCCAGCAGGGTCAGCACCACCGGCAGCTGGAAACAGAGCCCGAAGGCGAGCAGCAGCGTCGTCACCAGCGTCAGATAGTCCGACACCTTGGGCAGCAACTGCACCGCGATGCCCTCGGTCATGATCTGCTGGCTCAGCGAGAACCACAGCACAAAGGGCAGGATGATGAAGTAGACCAGCGCCGCGCCCATCGAGAACAGCACCGGCGCGGCCACCAGGAACGGCAGGAAGGCGTGACGCTCGCGCTTGTAGAGGCCCGGCGCCACGAAGGCGTAGACCTGCCAGGCCAGCACCGGGAACGTGAGGATCACCGCGCCGAAGCCGGCCAGCTTCAGCTTCGTGAAAAAGAACTCCAGCGGCGCCGTGAACATCAGTTCCAGCGTGCCCGTGGCCGCCGGCGCCGCCTTCAGGCCGATGAGCACGAATAGCAGATCGAACGGGCCGGCCCCGCCATGCCCCTTGCCTGTGGCCGCATACATCTGCGCGGCCATTTTGAACGGGTGCAGCAGCACCGTGTAGATCTGCTGAGAGAAGGCGAAGCAGATCGCGAAGCCCAGGATGATCGCAGCCACACAGATGATCAGCCGCTTCCGCAGCTCGATCAGGTGGTCCAGCAGCGGGGCCCGCGAGGCCTCGATTTCAGAGTCGTCGTAGTCGCTCACGCGCCGCCCTCGACAGTCTTGGGCGCCCGCTTGCGCGACTTGGGAGCCTCGACAGTGGGTGTTGCGGCCTTGGCCGCGCGCTTCGGCTTCTCGACCGTTGCGCCCTCGGCGACGTTCACAGCCTTCTTCGCCCGCGGCGTCTTTGGCTTCGGCTCGGGCGCCGGCGCTTCCGAAATCTCCAGCGGCGGCGCGGTCGATGAGTCGTACTGGTAGCTCATCGGCGGGTGCAGCTGGACGCCCACGTCGGCCATCGACTGCTCGATCTCGCTGACAGTGGAATTCATGTCGGCGCCGAAGTCCGTGCTGCCGAACTGGCCGCGCCGCATGGCCTCGACCTCCTTGCGAAGATCGTCCAGTTCCGACTGCCTGGCCATTTCATCAAAGCTGGCGCGGAACTCGTTGGCCATGCCGCGCAGCTTGGCCATGTACTGGCCCATCCGCCGCATCATCACCGGCAGGTCCTTCGGACCGATCACGACCAGCGCCACGATCGCGATGACGAGCCATTCCAGTCCGCCGATTTCGGGAAGCATCAGGGACGCCTAATGAGAAGCGCCGGCCGCGGCAAGGCAGCCGGCGCAATTACCTGTGCCGCGCGGCCGATCAGGCGCGCGTGCTGTCCTTCTCGTCGGACGGAAGGGTCTTCTTGGCCTCTTCCGACCCTTCGTCGCCCTTCAGGCCGTCGCGAAACGCGCGGATGCCCTTGGCCGTGTCGCCCATCAGGCTGGAAATCTTGCCCCGGCCACCGAACAGGACCGCGGCGACGACGACGATGAGGGCGATGTGCCAAATGCTGAGGGCGCCCATGCGCTGAACTCTCCTTGGACCCCACCCCAACGGCGCGGGTCCGTAATCTCAGGGGCTATATAGTCGCTCCCGGGCGGGCAAGCCAACGTCCCTGCCCATCAGGGAACAGAATCCTCGCTCAGAAAATCGACATGGAATTCCGGCGCGTCGGCGTCCAGCGGGTCCTCGTCGGTGATCGGGGCGTCCGGATTCGGCACCACGAAGTCGGGCGGCAGGTCCAGCGACAGCAGGCCCGCCGCCTTCATCTCGGCCATCCCGGGCAGGTCGCTCAGGGTCGCCAGACCGTAATGCTCGAGGAAGGCGTCGGTGGTGCCGTAGGTCACCGGGCGACCCGGGGTGCGCCGGCGGCCCCGCATCCGCACCAGGCCCAGCTCCAGCAGCACATCCAGCGTGCCCTTGCTGGCCTGAACGCCGCGCACCGACTCGATCTCGGCGCGGGTTACGGGCTGGTGGTAGGCGATGATCGCAAGGGTCTCCTGGGCGGCTTTCGAGAGGCGGCGCGGCTCGTCGCGCTCCTCGGTCATCAGCCAGGCCAGGTCCTCGGCGGTCTGGAAGCGCCAGCCGCCGGCTACATTGGCCAGCACCACCCCGTGGCCTTCATACCGCCGCGCCAGCAGGGCCAGCCCGCCGACAACGTCGGCGCCCTCGGTCAGGCGCTTGGCGAGGTCGGCCTCGGTCAGCGGCCCCGCAGCGGCGAACAGCAGCGCCTCGATCTCGCGGGCGGTCTCCAGGGCGTCGCTCACGTCGTCGCCTCCCCCTTCCTGGCGCGCAGATAGATGTCGGCGAAGGCTTCGATCTGCCGGGCCTCGAGCGCGCCTTCCTTCACCAGTTCCAGGCTGGCCGACAGCGTCGAGGCCACATACGACGCGCGGGTCGGCCCGGCCGTCGGCGTGCCCATCGGCGCGACGCCCGTCAGCGGCGTCCAGCGATCCAGGTCAGGCAGCAGGCGGCGCAGGCGGTCTCGGGCGTCCTCCAGCGGATAGGCTTGGGGGACGGCGGGCTTGTAGCTGCGCTGCGCCTCCTTCTGGCGCTGGCCGATGTAGGCGCTCATCAGGCTGTAGAGGTCTCCCTCGATCCGGCCCGAGGGGACGATGCGGATGGCCTCGGGGTCGCCACGGCCAAACACATCCCGGCCCAGCTGCGGCGCCGTGCGCAGTAGCTCGGCGGCGTTACGCATGGCTTCCAGCTTGGCGAGGCGGAAGGCCAGGCGGGCGGCCATCTCCTCGGCGGGCGCCTCTTCGGCCTTGGGCTGCTCGGGCTTGGGCAGCAGCAGCCGCGACTTCAGGTAGGCCAGCCAGGCCGCCATCACGAGATAGTCGGCCGCCAGGCTGAAGCGGCGCCGGCGCGCCTCCTGAACGAACACCAGGTACTGTTCGGCCAGCTTGGTGATCGAAAGCTTGAGCAGGTCGACCTTCTGCGTGCGGGCCAGCGCCAGCAGGACGTGCAAAGGGCCTTCATAGCCCTCGACGTCGATGATCAGCGCCTCGCCGTCCTCGGCGGCGGTGGCCGCGGCCGCGAAGTCGAGGGATGGCTGGAATCCGCCGCTCATGCCGCGAACCTTCCCTCAAACGCGGAGTCGAAGCGAGCGCGGCCTGCCGCCGCATCGAAGGGCTCCACAGCTTTCGGCCGCCTGGCCAGCGCCGCCTGCGCCCGCCGGGCCGGGAGGCCGCGCAACCGCCCCGCCCCCTCTGCCACCGCGGCCATCTCGGCCAGATCCCCGTTGCAGTGCAGGACCACGTCGCAGCCCGCGGCCCGCGCATCGGCCGCCCGCTCGCGGAAACCGCCTTGCAGCGCCTTCATCGAAAGATCGTCGGACATCACCAGCCCGCTGAAGCCGATCGCGCCGCGCACCGCTGTACGCATGACGCTGCCCGAGGTCGTGGCCGGGCGCTTGCGGTCGATGGCGGCGTAGATGACGTGGGCGGTCATCGCCAACGGCATGTCCGAGAGCGCCCGGAATGGCGCGAAGTCGCGAGCGTCCAGTTCTTCCCAGCCGGCCTCGATCACCGGCAGGTCCAGGTGGCTGTCAGCCTGTGCCCGGCCATGCCCGGGGATGTGCTTGATCACCGGGAGCACACCGCCGGCCAGCAGGCCCTCGGCCATCGCGCGGCCCAGCAGCGCCACCTCGTCGGGCTCGTCGCCATAGGCGCGGTCCCCGATCACCTGGTGGGCGCCGGGGGTCGGCACGTCCAGCACGGGCAGGCAATCCACGTTGATTCCCACGGTGGCGAGGTCGTGCGCCAACAGTCGGCCGCCCAGCCGTGCGATCTCTCGGCGATACAGGGGGTCGACGCCCTTCAGCGCCCCGTAGTCGCGGCCGGGCGGGTAGCGGCCCCAATGCGGCGGCCCCAGGCGCTGCACGCGTCCGCCCTCCTGGTCGATCAGGATGGGGGCGTCGGTCCGCCCCACCGTCTCGCGCAGGGAAGCCGTCAGCGTCCGAAGCTGGCCGGGGCTCTCGACGTTGCGAGCGAAGAGGATGAACCCCCACGGCCGCACCTCAGCGAAGAACGCCCGCTCCGGCGAGGTCAGGACAGGTCCTGAGCACCCCAGGATGCAGGCGCCCGAGCTCACCGGACGAAGCAGCTCTTTCCGGCGGCCTGGAGCCTGGCGCAGAACGCCTGAGCGTCACCGCGCGAGGCGAAACCCGTGACAAACGTGCGGTAGAGCGTGCCCCCCTCGATCTTCTCCACGGCCTTGCCCTTGCCGGCGCCGAGACCGGGCGCGGCGGCGACGGCGTCGCTCCAGGCCTTGTCGGCCAGCGCCGTCGACGACACGGCGCCCACCTGCACCCGTGCACCGCCAGCGGATGCGGCGACCTTGGGCTCAGGAGCCTTCTTCTCGGGCGGTGGGGGCGCGGCCTTCGGCGGCGGCGCTGGCGCCGTGGCGACCTTCTGGGGCGGCGGCGGCGGGGCCTTCGCAGGCGGCGTGGCGGGAATGGCCGGCTTCAACGCCGCCTGAGTCGCAGCCGGCGGCGGAGTGACCTTGGCGGGGGCAGCCTGCACCGGCGGCGCCTGGGTGACCACGATCGGCGTCGTGGGCCGCGCCTGGGGCGTTTCGGGCGGCGGGGTGAACTTGGGCTCGGCCGGCAGGGTCTGCAGCTGGCCCGCGGTCTCGTCCGAGCGGTAGATTTGCAGGCCGGCGGCGGGATCCTGCGGCTGGGCGTCGGCCTTGGCGGCTTCCTTGATGCCGGCCACCGGGGCGCCTACCGTCTGCGGCGCCTCGCCCGCCTGGCGCACGCCCGACTGGTAGAACCACAGGATCGCCGCCACCAGCGCCGCCAGCACCAGCACCGAGAGGATCAGGGTCAACGGAATCGGCCGGGCGCCGCGCACCGGCTGGCGCGGATCGAAGCTCAGCGGAGCGTCGGCGTGCGGCGGCGTGTAGGCGCCGCGCTCATGGTCGGACATCGCGAGGGCTCCGGGGCGAATCAAGTGCGCAGAGATTGGAGTTTATTCCCTCCCTTGCCGGGGAGGGACAGGCCGCGAAACGGCCCGGTGAGGATGTGGTGGATAATCGCGGCAGGATGGAGACGAACCCTACCGCCGCCCGAGTTCCTCGATCTCGCTGGTGTCCATGCCATAGCGGTGGAAGAGAGCCCGGAACTCACGCTGCTCGTCCTGGGAGACCTTCCCGGGCCGAAGCTGGATATGCAGGTTGTGGCCGCGCGTCTGCACGCCGTTGACCGCCCGGATGCGCCGTAGCCAGCCCGCGAAGGCCGCCTCGTCCCCGGGGGAATGGTACATGGGGGCCCTTACCACCAGCACGTCCACGGGCGGTCAGTTCCAGACGTCGAGGTGGAACAGCTTCTTGTGTTCCTCGATGGCGAAGCGGTCGGTCATGCCGGCGATGTAGTCGCAGACCACCCTCGCCCGCCCCGCCTCGTCACGCGCCTGAGCGCGGGCGAACCACTCGGCCGGCAGCACGTCGGGCTCGGCCATGAACAGCTGGAACATCTCGGCCAGGATCCGGCGCGCCTGGCTGCGGGTGCGGTTGACCTTCCAGTGGCGGTACATCCGCTCCATCAGGAACCGGCGCAGGACCGCCAGGTCCTCGACCATGTCGCGCGAGAACGACACCAGGGCGTGGCCCAGCATCCGCACGTCCTCGGCCGTCCCCACCTGCCCGGCCTCGGCCCGGCGGCGGGTCTCGGCCATCACGTCGTCGACCATGGCTCCAATCATCCGGCGCACGGCCTCCAGCCGCACGATGCCGGGTTCGCACGCGGGATAGTCGGCCCAGGTGCTGCGGATATGCGGCCCGATCAGCGGCACCTCAGCCAGCTCATCAAGGTTGAACAGGCCGGCCAAGACGCCGTCGTCGACGTCGTGATTGTTGTAGGCGATGTCGTCCGACAGGGCCGCGACCTGGGCCTCGGCCGACGCCCAGGTGTCGAGGCGCAGGCCGTACTGCCCATCGAACTCCGAGATCGCGCTCCAGGATGGCTTGCTCAGCTGGTCGATCACCGGACCGTTGTGCTTGATCACCCCTTCCAGGGTTTCCCAGGTCAGGTTCAGCCCGTCGAACCGGGGATAGCGCCGCTCCAGCTTGGTCACGACCCGGAACGTCTGCACGTTGTGGTCGAAGCCGCCGTAGCCCTGCATCTGAACCTGCAGCTCGTCCTCGCCGGCGTGGCCGAACGGCGGGTGGCCCAGATCGTGCGCCAGGGCGATGGTCTCGGCCAGGTCGGCGTCCAGGCCCAGCGCCGTCGCGAGCGACCTGGCGATCTGCGCCACCTCCAGGCTGTGGGTCAGCCGCGTGCGGAAATGGTCGCCTTCGTGCGCCACGAAGACCTGGGTCTTTTCCTTCAGCCTCCGGAAAGCCGTCGAGTGGATGATGCGGTCGCGGTCGCGGGCGAAGTCGGTCCGCGTACGGCTCGCCGCCTCAGGGACCTTGCGGCCCCGCGACTGGCCGGGCTGTTCAGCGTATACGACACGAGGTGGGAGCGTTGAGGCCATCAAACCGTTCTGAGCGCATGGCCTCTTGGTCGAAGCCGCTTGCGCCCTCATATAGTCCAGGGCAGTCGTTCGTCTAACGGAAGCATGAACACCATCGACGTCACCCTCTCGCCCGCCGCGGCGAAACGCATCCAGGCCATCGGCGCCACCGAGGGCCGCCCGGTCATGCTTCGCGTGGCGGTGGAGGGCGGCGGCTGCTCTGGCTTCCAGTACCAGTTCGACCTGGTGGACGAAGCGCAGCCGGATGACCTGAAGGTCGAGCGCGATGGCGCGGCCGCCTTGGTGGACGTCATATCGCTGGCTCTGCTGAAGGGCTCGGAGATCGACTTCGTCGACGAACTGGCCGGCGCGGAATTCCGGATTCGCAATCCCAACGCCAAGTCCAGCTGCGGCTGCGGCGTCAGCTTCTCGATCTAGGGCTTCGGCGGCGGCGCGGTCGGTGCGGCCGGCCTGTTGAGCGGGCCCGCTTCCGTGATCTTCATGTCCTTGGATGGCGCGAACAGTCCGGGACGATCGGTCAGATCGTTTCGGAACTCGTCATAGCGCATCATGAACACACCCTTGCCCGCCCGGGAGTACGCCACCAGCAAGGGCGCCTGCCGCCGCTCCGTCAGCAACAGGCTCAGCATGTGCTCGCCCACCGTCACCTGGTGAACCGTCGCCTTGCCCTCGCCCCAGGGGACCACCTGTATCGGCGACTCCGCGCCGTTGCGCCTCAGGAACTCGAGCTCGCAGCCGTACTCCAGCGACCGGAACTGCGGCGGCGTCTCGGCCGTCATCGGCAGCACGGGGGCGCGGACGACGAACTCCGGCCCCGGATCGACCTGATGCTGGCCTGTCCGCGTCGAGAGGTTGACCATCCAGATGTCGGGTTCGGCGACGATGACCACCGGCTGGCCGCGCGAAGGATCGGGGCTCTCCTCGCTGCGCATGTACAGCGCGCCCTGGCGATACAACGTTCGTGGCTGGGCCGCCGGCGCGGCGGCCGGCAGGCCGGGAGAGATGTTGCGGACCACCATGCGCGTCAGCTTTTCAGGCGCGCACAGCGGTTCGCCCGACAGCGTGGTGGTGGGTGGCGCCGGCTTGGGTAGGTCCAGCTGCGGCGGAGGAACAGGCTGAGCCCAGGCTGGCGTGGCTAGCAGCGCTGAAAATGCGATGGCGGCTCTTCGCAATGGCTCCTCCTTGCCCCCCAGGCAGGCCATGGACGGGCGGCAAGGTCAAGCCGGCGCGGCATTGGCAAACCGGCATTGAGCAACGCAGCCCTCGCCACTAGCTTCACGCCCGAAACGGGAGCCCTGGATGCGTATCGCCACCTGGAACGTCAACTCTGTGAACGCGCGGCTGGAAACCGTCGTGCGGTGGTTCGAGGAGGCCAATCCCGACGTCGCCTGCCTGCAGGAAATCAAGTGCATCGACGAGAAGTTTCCGACCGAAGCCTTTGAACGTCTTGGCTATAATGTCGCAGTGCATGGCCAGAAGACCTACAACGGCGTGGCCCTGCTCTCGAAGACGCCGCTGGAGGATGTCCGCCGCGGACTGCCGGGTGACGACGGCGACGAACAGGCCCGCTACGTCGAGGCGGTCGTCTCGGGCCCCGAGCCGGTGCGCGTCGCCTCGATCTACCTGCCGAACGGCAACCCGGTGAGCACCGAAAAGTTCGGATACAAGCTGGCCTGGATGGAGCGGCTCAGCGCGCATGCCCGCGACCTGTTGGTGCTTGAGGAGCCCTTCTGTCTGATGGGCGACTACAACGTGATCCCCGAGCCGCGCGACGCGGCGCATCCCGAGAACTGGACTGACGACGCCCTCTTCCAGCCGCAGACCCGCGGCGCATTCCGGGCGCTGAAGAACCTGGGTCTGACCGAGGCCTATCTGCAGGCCGATGGCGCGCCCGGGGCCTTCACGTTCTGGGACTATCAGGCCGGCGCCTGGCAGCGGAACAACGGCATCCGGATCGACCACGCCCTCCTCTCGCCCCAGGCGGCCGACAAGCTCACCGGGGTCGCGATCCACAAGCACGTGCGCGGTTGGGACAAGCCGTCCGACCACGTGCCCCTCATGGTCGAACTGGATCTTTAGCCCATGCTTTCCGAAGGCTTCCACGACGTGCCGGCAGGCGCGGCCGCTGCGATCGTGACATCGCTGGAGATGTTCGAGCGCCCCGCGCCGCGGCCCGAGCTGGAGAACCCGGGCTGGACCCTGCGGCGGATGCCCAGCCCCACGATCGAGGAATACCGCGCGCTCTATACGGCGGTGGGCCGCGACTGGTTGTGGTTCATGCGCCTGCGGATGCCCGACGCCGAACTGGCGGCGCTGCTGGCCGACCCCGTGGTCGAGGTCTACCGGCTGGAGGCGCCCGGCGGCGAGCTCGGTATCCTGGAGCTCGACTTCCTCGAGCCTGACACCTGCGAGCTGGCCTTCTTCGGGGTCACCAAAGGGCTGGTCGGCGGCGGCGCCGCGCGCTGGATGATGAACCGGGCGATCGAGCTGGCATGGTCGCGCCCAATCAAGCGCTTCTGGGTGCACACCTGCACCTTCGACCATCCCAACGCGCCGCAGTTCTACATGCGCTCGGGCTTCAAGCCCTTCCGGCGCGAGGTGGAGATCATCGAGGACCCGCGGCTGGCCGGTCTGGCGCCCCTGGACTCGGCCCCGCACATCCCGGTCATCCGCCCGGCTTAGGCGACTCACAGATCGAGCGTAACGTCGGTCCATGGACGAGATCGCGAGGCTGCTGACCTTGCTCGCGCTGGCCGGCGGCGCGATCTCGCTGCTGGGCGCGGCGGTGGTCTGGTTCATGGAGGAAGGCCGACGCATCCGGCGCACCCTCACCGAAGCCCTGGGCGCTCCGCCCCAGCCGCTGCTGATCGCCCGCGGGCGGGGCGCCGGCATCGGCTTCGACCTGGCGCAATCCAAGGTCTGCATCGCCTGGGACCGCGGCGCCTGGCGGCTGGACTACGGCCTGGACGAACTGTTGGGCGTCGAGCTGATCGTCGACCGACAGGTGGCGGCGAGGGCCTTCCGCGGCGAGCCGCGCCGCGCCCTGGATCAGCTGGCCCAGCCTCAGGAGCGCGTGCGACTGCGGTTCATCTTCGACGATCCAAACCATCCAGACTTCGAGCTCGATCTCTGGCGACCCGAGGATGTCGGGCGCCGCGGTCGCCTGGAGCCCGACGAAGCCTTGGCCGAAGCCAACCGCTGGATGGCGCGCATGGAGTCGGTGCTGCGTCGGCCGATCACGCCGCGGGCGGTCGCGCCGGCGTCGGTTCAGGCTCCCGCCCCGTCGCCGGTCCGCGCCGCCGCGGCCGCCCCCATCGCCGCGCCGGCCGGCCCGCTTTTCGACGACCTCGACGACGAGCCGATTGAAGACAACCCCGAAGATGTTATAAATTGACGACGTAAATCAAAAGAGCGAGGGCCTCATGTCGAACCTGATCGCCGCCGCCGCCTTCTTCGTCCTGCTGCATCTGCTCGTTTCGGGCACCCGGCTCCGTGACGCGCTTACCGGCCGGATCGGCCAGGGCCCCTATATGGGCCTCTTCTCGCTGGCGTCCGTGGCAGGCCTCGCCTGGCTCGGGTTCGCCTTCGCCCAGGCTCGCAGCGAGCCGGCCACCCCCCTCTGGACGGTGGGCGAGGCCTCACGCCACGTGCAGGTGGGCCTGCAGTTGCTCGCCATGCTGCTGATCGTGCCGGGGCTCACTACGCCCAACCCGACCAGCGTACGCCAGGAAGGCGTGCTGGAGCGGCCCGATGCGGTGAAGGGGATGGTGCGGATCACCCGCCACCCGTTCCTGTGGGGCGTCGCTGTCTGGGCGTTCGGCCATCTGGTGGTGAACGGCGAGCCGGCGGCCCTGGTGCTGTTCGGCGCGATGCTGGCGCTGGCGCTGTTCGGGACGGCCAGCATCGACGCCAAGCGCCGCCGCGCCCTGGGGCCCGTCTACGACGGCTTCACCAGCCAGACCTCGAACGTGCCGTTCGCCGCGATCCTCTCAGGCCGCCAGACGCTGAATTTGGGCGAGATCGGGGCCTGGCGCCTCTTGGCTGCGGTGGCGGTCTGGGCGGCGCTGGCCCTGGGTCACCCTTATCTGTTCGGGGTCGCCGCCCTGCCCTGAGGATCAACCCAGCGCGAAATCCACCGCCGCCTCGCAGTGGACCAGCGCGGTGTCGACCACCGGCACGCCGACATCCTCGGGCCTCAGCAGCAAGCCCACCTCGGTGCAACCGAAGATGACCCCGTCGGCGCCGGCGGCCAGTCCACGCTCGACCATCATCATCCCGGCCGCCGTCGAGGTGGGCTTCACGACGCCCTGGCACAGCTCGTCGTAGATGATCGCCTGCAGGCGATCCCGGTCGGCCGGATCGGGGACCAGGGGATCGAGGCCGGCGGCGATCAGCCGGTCCTTGTAGAACGCCTTCTCCATGGTGAAGCGCGTGGCCAGCAGAAGCGGCCGCTTGACGCCCCTCGCTGTCAGCGCCGCCGCGGGAGCATCGCCGATATGCAGGAACGGCACGCTGATCGCCGCACGGATCGCCTCGGCGTTCAGGTGCATGGTGTTGGTGGCCAGGATGATCGCCTCAGCCCCCGCCCCTCCCAGCCGTCGCGCCGCCTCCGCCAGCAGCGCACCGGTGGCCGCCCAGTCGTCCCGCGCCTGCAGCTCGGCGATCGGTGCGAAGTCCACCGAGCGGATCAACAGTTCGGCCGAATGCAGTCCGCCAAGGCGCTCGCGCACCAGCCGGTTCAGCTCGCGATAGTAGAGCGCGGTGGACTCCGCGCTCATCCCGCCCAGGACGCCGATCGTCTTCACGGCGTCAAAGGTCGGCGAAGACGTGCGTCTCGGCCGCAGCTCCAGGGTGGGTCGTGGCGCCCAGGTGCACCGGGCCCACCATCTGGGCGAACTTCCAGATCGCGCCGGTCTGGTAATTGGTCTTGCGCGGCTTCCAGTCGGCCTTGCGGCGTTCCAGCTCGGCCGCATCGACCTCCAGCTCGATCGAGCCGGTCTCGGCGTCGATGCTGATGATGTCGCCATCCTTCACCAGGCCGATCGGCCCGCCCGCCTGCGCTTCCGGACCCACGTGGCCGACGCACAGGCCCCGGGTCGCGCCGGAGAAACGGCCGTCGGTGATCAGGGCGATGTTCTCCACGCCCTGGCCGTACAGCGCCGCGGTGGTCGACAGCATCTCGCGCATGCCGGGGCCACCCTTGGCGCCCTCGTAGCGGATGACCAGCACGTCGCCTTCCTTGTAGTCGCGCGCCTCCACCGCAGCGAAGCAGGCTTCCTCGCCGTCGAACACCCGGGCCGGACCGCGGTGCTTGATGTGCTTCAGGCCGGCCACCTTCACGATCGCGCCGTCGGGGGCCAGATTGCCCCACAGGCCCACCACGCCGCCGGTGGGCGACAGCGGGTTGGAGACGGGGCGGATCACCTCCTGGTCGTCGCGCCACTTCACGTCGGCCACGTTCTCGGCCAGCGTCTTGCCGGTCACAGTCATGCAGTCGCCGTGCAGGTAGCCGCCCTCCAGCAGCGTCTTGATCAGCATGGGCGCGCCGCCCGCCTCGCCCATGTCCTTGGCCACGAAACGACCGCCGGGTTTCAGGTCGGCGATGTAGGGGGTGCGGGCGCAGATCTCGGCAAAGTCGCGCAGCGTGAACTCGATCCCGCACTCGTGCGCCATGGCCGGCAGGTGCAGGCCGCCGTTGGTCGAACCGCCGGTGGCCGCCACCACGACCGCGGCGTTCTCGAACGCCTTACGGGTGCAGATGTCACGCGGGCGGATGTTCTGCTCGATCAGGCGCACCACCGCGGCCCCTGAGGCGCGGGCATAGTCGTCGCGGCTCAGATAGGTCGCCGGCAACGACGAACTCAGCGGCAAGGCCAGGCCTATGGCCTCGGACACCAGCGCCATAGTGTTGGCGGTGAACTGGCCGCCGCAGGCGCCGTCGCCCGGGCAGGCGTGCTGCTCCACCTGGCAGAGCCGCTCCTCGCTGATGGTCCCCGCGGAGAACTGGCCCACGGCCTCGAACACGTCCTGGACGGTCAGGTCCTGGCCGTCCAGTCGGCCGGGCAGGATCGAGCCGCCGTAAAGAAACACACTCGGCACGTTCAGGCGCAGCATGGCCATCATCATGCCGGGCAGGCTCTTGTCGCAGCCGGCGATGCCCACCAGCGCGTCATAGGCGTGGCCGCGGACGCTGAGCTCGACCGAGTCGGCGATGACCTCGCGGCTGACCAGCGATGAGCGCATCCCCTCGTGGCCCATGGCGATGCCGTCGGTGACCGTGATGGTCGAGAACTCACGCGGCGTCGCGCCGGCGGCCTTCACGCCCTCGGCCGCGGCGTGGGCCTGGCGCTCGAGCGCGGTGTTGCAGGGGGCTGACTGGTTGCCGCAATGCGCCACGCCGACGAACGGCTGCGCAATGTCGCGGCTGCCGAGGCCCATGGCGTAGTAGTACGACCGGTGCGGAGCCTTGGACGGGCCGATCGTCGTGTGTCGGCTGGGCAGCCTGGATTTGTCCCAGGATCCGTCCGGGTTGCGATGCATGGGCTGAGCCTCCGACTTGAGACACACTCTCTAAGGGCGACCCGCCCCAGACGAAAGAGCGCGCCGAATTGCGGCCGCCGGATCAACCCCAAGCTGTATCACCGGCCCGCTGACGTAACATGTTGCACTGCGCATAACGATGGTACGTGGGGCAGCGCGATCCGTTATTTCGTAAGGTTTCGGTTTATTTCGCATTCGCGAAATAGACGTCCAGCATGGCCAATTTGAGGCCCACTCAAAACAAATAGGGCGCGCTTTCGCGCGCCCTCAGGTTGTTGTTGGGATGAACAAAGTCAGAAACCGTAAGAGGATCACCCAAAACTGTGCCGCTTACAAGCAGATAAGAGGGCACGACTTCCCTCCAGCTTAGGCGGTAACTTAGGCCTATTAACTTAACGCTGTTCACAAGTCGGAATGTGCGTTGACGGCTTCCCGGACCTGCTTCAGCTTGCCTTCTAAGCGCAGAGAATAGCGCTGACATCAAAAGCTGCGGGGAGGCAGTCCAGATGGGTTTCAGGCCATATCTGTTGGCGTCCAGTGCTATGCTGGCCGCCTTCGTCGGCGCATCCGCTCACGCTCAGAGCAGCGCAAACACCAACACCATCGCCGAGTTGGTCGTTACGGCTGAGAAGCGCGAGCAGAGTCTTCAGGACGTGCCGGTCGCCATTTCGGCGTTCACATCCGAACAGCGCGACATCGTCGGCATTCAGTCCATTCAGGACATGACCAACTTCACGCCGGGTCTGCAGTATTCGACCGCGACCGACCGGGTGTCTTTGCGCGGCCTGGGTCGCCTAACCAACGTGCTGTCGGCCGATGCTTCGGTCGCGAACTACGCCGACGGGGTCTACGAGACCTTCGCGGTGCGCGCCGGGTCCTCGACGCTGTTCCTCGACCGGGTCGAGGTGCTGCGGGGGCCGCAGGGCACGCTGTACGGACGCAACTCCATCGCCGGCGCGATCAACATCCTCTCTCGACGGCCGACAGACACGCCGTACGCCGAGGCGCGCGCCACCTACGGCAACTACAACCGCTCGGTGCTGGAAGCGGCGGCCTCAGGCCCAATCAGCGACCAGGTCAAGTTTCGTGTCGCCGCCAACTGGGAGCGCCAGAGCAAGGGGTGGGCCAAGAACATCGTTCCGGGCATGCCCTCGGAAGGCAACGTTCTCGACACCTTCTACGGCGAGGTTCAGTTCGACGTGAAGTTCTCCGAGCGCGTCGAGATGTGGACCAAGCTCGGTTACACCAACTGGCGCAACGGCGCGGGCGGTCCGGGCGCCTCTTCAGGCGGGTGGTCGCCCAACATCTACGATCTGAACGGCACGATTCTGCCCGATGTCAGCGCCACCAATCGTAACGGCGGCAACGGCTGGGACATCAGCCAGTATTACGACGCGGCGAGCCACTTCAATCCCGGCTTCGGCTGTAGCGGACTTGCCGTCAACGTGGTCGGCGCGGGGCCAAATCCTTGCGTCAACGCCTCGCATGAGAGCCCGTGGCTCTTCAATCGACCCCAGAGCTATACGGTCCGGGTTCCCAACGCGTACACGGTGGCCAGCCACTGGACGTACCACGCCGACAAGTTCGACATTAAGTACATCGTCGGCGGCACACGCTATTGGTACCACCTGAACGGGTCGACCCCCAACGGCACGCGCGACCCCTCGATCCTGCAATACAGCCTGAACTCGGCGGTCGGCGGCGCGCCGCTGATCGTCTATCCGCAAGAGCGGTTCGACTATCAGGAGCGGAACGGCTTCATCTCCAACGAGCTGAACCTGGTCTCCACCACGGAAGGCCCCTTCCAGTGGATCGCCGGCGCCTACTACTACCACCAGGCCTACAAGCAGCCGGTCTCGACCACCGAGGACCCGCGGCAAGTGCAGTGGCGCTCGACGCCGCCCGCCGTCTGCGCGTCCGGCGGCCAGACGTCGCTGCCGGTGGCTGCGCCCTGCGCACCAGGCAACGGGCGTCGCTTCGATAACCGCCCGGATGTGAAGAACACCTCCTACGCCTTCTACGGCCAAGCCAGCTACGAGGTCTCGCCGACGCTCACTCTGACCGGTGGCATTCGGTACTCGCATGACCGCAAGTACGGCACCGAGTCGACACGCATCCTATGCTTCGGCCTGCCGGCCTGCGTCGGCTTCCCGCCGGAAGTCTTCCCGCTCCTGATCGACCTCACGGGTCCGGGCGCGGGCGTCGTCGCCAACGGACAGGGCGGCGCCGGCATCAGCCGCGTCGACAGAGGTGTCGTGGGTCGCACGACCTACGATCCCGCCACCGGCTTCGCGAGCCGCGAGTACGATGCGAAATGGTCGGCCGTTACCGGGACCGCGAAGGCGGAGTGGACGCCGGACGACGACACGCTGGTCTATGCCAGCTATGCGCGCGGTTACCGGTCGGGCGGCTTCAACATCGGCATCTTCACGGTGATCAGCCAGCTGCCCTACTCGGACAAGGAGTCGGTCGACTCGTTCGAGCTGGGCATGAAGCGCACCTGGGGCTCCTCGCTCCAGACGAACCTCGCCGTGTACAACTACGACTACCAGAACCTGCAGATTCCGATCACCCGGATCGCCGGCACGGCCATCGGCTCGACGACGACGGCGTTCTACAACGTGCCGAAGGCGCGCTCGCGCGGCTTCGAGGCCGAGATCCTGTGGCAGCCGATCGAGAACCTGCAGATCATCGGCACCTACGCCTACATTGACGCCAATATCCGCAAAGGCGCCGCGGTCGACGGCGTCGACCGGACGGCGATCCAGCCGGGCGCGCAGCCGCTTCTGACCTTCGCCCAGTGTGTCAACAACTCGGCCTGCGCCGTCGACGACTTCACGGCAGGCCTGCCGAACAATGGGTTTATTCGCGAGCAGAGCCTGAAGGGGGGCGACCTCCCCAATGCGCCGCGGCACAAGTTCGCGATCGCGGCCAACTACACCTGGGACTTTGAACCCGGCTCGCTGACCGCCAACATCTCGTACGCCTGGCGTGACAAGTCCTATGGCGGCCTCTTCAAGCGCTGGTACTACGAGGCCCCGTCCTGGGATCAGGTGGACGCCCGCCTGCTCTGGAAGTCGGCCGACGACAAGTACGAGTTCATCGGCTACGTGAAGAACATCTTCGACACGATCGGCTACGATCAGGGGGCCACGGCCGAGCGTCTGCACGGCGGCTATTCCAGCGTCTACGGCGCACAGCCGGTCGCCGGCCTGACGTGTTCTCCGGTCGCTGGCGCGGCCGGGACGCGCAACTGCGTCCAGGGCATCCGCAAGACGTTCTACGTCACGCCGCCGCGGACCTACGGGGTCGAGCTTCGCTACAAGTTCTTCTGAGTTTTCAGTGTAGGGGGAACGCCGGCGCATGAACCGGCGACCCCCGAACGCGTCGCCAGAACGGGCGGCCCAACCGCCCACATGATGCTGCGGGGAGGCAGCCCAATGAGGTTCAGACACCACTTGCTGGCGTCCAGCACACTGCTGGTCGCAACTCTGGTCGGCGCCGCCGCCCAGGCCCAAAGCGTCAACACGATCGAAGAGCTGGTAGTCACGGCCGAGAAGCGGGAAGCGAGCCTGCAGGACGTGCCGGTGGCGATCTCGGCGTTCACCGCCGAGAAGCGCGATCTGGTCGGGATCAACACCGTCCAGGACATGACGAACTTCACGCCGGGCCTGCAGTACTCGACCCAGACCGACCGCATCTCGCTGCGCGGGGTCGGCCGTCTGAACAACTCGCACGCCGCCGACTCGTCGGTGGCCGTGTATTCGGACGGCATCTATTCCACGTCCACGGTCCAGGCTGGCGAAACCCCTATCTTCATCGAACGTCTGGAAGTGCTGCGCGGTCCCCAGGGCACGCTGTACGGACGCAATTCCATTGGCGGCGCAATCAACATCGTCTCCCGCCGGCCGACCGAGGAGTGGTACGGCGAGGTGCGCGGGACCTACCAGAACTACAACCGCCGCCTGCTCGAAGGCGCCATCTCGGGCCCGATTACCGACTGGATGCAGTTCCGTCTGGTCGGCAACTGGGACAAGCAGACCAAGGGCTGGTTCGAGAACATCAGCACCGACCCTGACGCGCGCGACGAAGGCGGGGTGATCGACACGACCTTCTTCGAAGGCCAGTTGGCGATCCAGTTCAGCGACCGCCTCGAGACCTGGCTCAAGGTCAGCCTGATCCATTGGGACAATGGCGGCGGGGGCCCGGGCTCGCGCTCCAGCTGGGCGCCCTTCCCCTACAACACCGCTCAGCAGTCGCAGGCCAACAACCTGGTCCCGAATGCCGGCTTCGCCTACTCGGGCCTGGCCACGAACGTCGACGCCGGAGGCTGTCCCGCAACGAACGTGGCGATCGGGAACTCGCGGAAGATCTGCGTGAACACGCCCGGCACGGTGCGGCTGACCAACACCATCATCGTCGCCAACCACTGGACCTACCATGCCGACGACTTCGACCTGAAGTATGTGACCGGCGGCACCAAGTATCACTACTTCCTGACCGGTGATCAGGACGGCACGGGCGTGCAATCCTACTCGACCTGCCACACGCTGCCGGCGGCCTCCATCCCGGCGTGCCTTACCGCGGGCACGGGCCGCCAGACCTATCCCACGCGCTACGAGTTCGACTACCAGGAGAAGGAAGAGTGGTGGAGCCACGAGATCAACCTGATCTCAACCGGCGACGGGCCGCTGCAGTACGTCTTCGGCGCGTTCCTCTACCATGAGACCTACGACCAGCCGGTCTTCACCCAGCTGCCGGACGAAACGCGGCTCGACGGCATCGTCGCCAGCGCAGTTGGCGGCCTCGCGCCGTCGGCTCCGTTGCGTCGGATCTACGATGACCGCCCGCACTTCAACCTGCACTCCAAGGCGATCTTCACCCAGATCGACTGGGAGTTCGCACCGAAGTGGAAGACCACGGTCGGCCTGCGCTACGGCACCGACCATAAGCACGGCTACGAGCGGGTCCGGATCGTCTTTGCCCCCGGCACCCTGAACGCCGGCCTTCCCGTCGACGTGACGCCCGTTCTCGGCCTGGCCGGCGGTGAGGGCGTCGTCTCGACGACCTACGACCCGGTCAGCGGCTTCAAGACCCGTCTCTACGACGACAAATGGAGCGCCGTGACCGGCACGCTCGGCTTCCAGTACACGCCCACCGAAGACACGATGGGCTATGCCAAGTACAGCCGCGGCTACAAGGCCGGCGGCTTCCGCATCGGCATCGATACGTCCCTGGGCGCCGACCCGCGGACCGAGAAGGAGACTCTGGACAGCTTCGAAATGGGCCTGAAGACCAACATCGGGCCCACGCTGCAGGTCAACGCCGGCCTCTTCTACTACCGCTACAAGAACGCCCAGGTGCCGCTGTCCCAGCCCTCCGCCACGGCGGGCGGCACGGCTAACTCGGTGCTGTTCAACGTGCCGAAGGCCGAGTCCAAAGGCCTCGAGCTGGAGACCATCTGGCAGCCGATCAACAACCTGCAGATCCTGGCGAACTACTCGTTCCTCGACACCGAGATCAAAGAGGGTCTCGCCATCGACGGCGCCGACAGCTGCGCCCAGGCGCCGAATGCGCGGCGGACGCGGGCGACCACGGTCGTCGACGCCTTCTGCGCCGGTCCGCAGTTCCTGCAGGACCTCGAGGGCTACGCGCTGCCCAATTCGGCGAAGCACCGCTTCACGATCAACGGCAACTACACGTGGGAGTTCGACGCCGGCAGCCTGACGGGTTCGGCGACGTGGGTTTGGCGGGGGGCCCAGTACGGCTCGATCTTCAACCGTAGCTACTACAAGTCGCCGGACTTCGATCAGGTCGACCTGCGGCTCGTCTGGCGTGACAAGGAAGATCGCTTCACGATCATCGGCTACGCCAAGAACGTCCTGAACGATGAGGGCTATGCGAACGGGGCCACCGCCGGCCGGCGCGCCGGCACGACGCCCACCTTCGCCAATCCGACCGCCGACCGCACCGGCGTGTTCGGGCAGAACAGCACATTCGAGCTGAACCCGCCGCGCACGTACGGCGTGGAGGTGCAGTACCGCTTCTTCTGATCTGGAGGGCCCGGCGACGGGTTGGGGCGTCCGGCCGCAAGGCCGGGCGCCCTTCTCATTGGGTGATCGAGGTCACGCGCGCGATCTGGGTGTTCCAGGCCTCTTCCTCGGCCGCGGTCCAGTCGGACCCCAGAAGGTCGCGGCAGGTCTCCTTCACGATCTGGAAGAAGCTGTCGAACTCGTGGTTGGGCGTGCCGTACCCGTCGTGGTTCACCCGCTCCGACTTCACCAGGTTCACCTGATAGGGCCCGGCGGGATCCATCAGGCAGCCGAACACCATGCTCAGCATCTCGCCCTTGATGTCTCCCGTCACGTCGCGGGCGAAGCGCGCCTCGGCCTGCGGGAGCCGCGCGAAGAGCCGCTGGTAGACCTGGGGCGTCGGGTCCCCTACCCGCTCGGCCAGCCGCTCGAGGCTCCGGGTCACGATGTCGGTTGTGGTGTCGCCCACGAGTGCTCCCTTCGCGCCTTCGCGTCACCCTGCCTATAGTCGCCGAAAAGCACAAAGGGAGGGGCGTGATGACGTTCGAGGAGATCATCTACGGCGTCGAGGCGGGGGTCGGTGTGATCACGCTCAATCGCCCGCGCTATCGCAACGCCCAGAGCTGGAAGATGCTGGACGAGATCGACGGCGCCTTCGACCTGGCGCGAGACGACCCCAATGTGCGGATCGTGCTGGTCCGCGGCGCGGGCGGCGTCTTTTCCACCGGCCACGATCTGGGCACGCCCGAGGGCGCCGCGTACCGCCAGGCCAAGATCGGCGAGGGCGGCATCCAGCACTACGACGCCTTCAAGAAGTACAACCTCGACCTGCTGCTCAAGTGGCGCAATTTCGAGAAGCCGACGATCGCCATGGTCGAGGGCTACTGCATCTATGCGGGCTGGATGCTGGCCGCGGCGATGGACGTGGTCTTCGCCGCGGACGACGCGCAGTTCCTCCCGGGCTTCGTCGAGTACATGTCGATCCCGTGGGACATCGGCATCCGCCGCGCCAAGGAGCTGTGCTTCGAGAGCCGCTTCATCACCGCCCAGGAGGCCGCGGACGACGGCTTCGTGAACCGTGTGCTGCCCTCCGCCGACCTCGAGCGCGAGACCTTCGCCTGGGCGCGGCGCGTGGCCGAGAACGACCCCGGCTACCTGCGCTTCGCCAAGCTGCAGATGAACAAGGCCCAGGACGCACAAGGCTTCAGCCGGGCCGTCGAGGACTCGCTGGGCGACTATGTCGCGATGATGTGGATGCCCGGCAACCAGATGCGCATGGACGGCGAACGTCGCCTGCTCACCGTCGATCTCGCCGTGAAGGGTCGCAAAGGCGACCGTCACGGCCTCACCCCTGTTTCAGCGAGCGAAAAATGACCGACAGCTTCCGCGCCCTGCGCCTGCACAAGACCGACGGCGCGCCCGAGGCCCGCTTCGAGAACCTGACCGACGCCGACCTCATGGACGGCGACGTCACCGTCCGGGTCGAACACTCCACGATCAACTTCAAGGACGGGCTGGCGCTGACCGGCCGATCGCCGGTGGTGCGGGTCTGGCCACTGATCCCGGGGATCGACTTCGCCGGCGTCGTCGAGACGTCGAGCCATTCAGGCTTCAAGGCCGGCGATCGCGTGGTGCTGAACGGCTGGGGCGTGGGCGAGACCCATCATGGCGGCTATGCCCAGCGGGCGCGGGTCAAGGGCGACTGGCTGGTGAAGCTGCCGCAGGGCCTGACCTCGGCCCAGGCGATGGCCATAGGCACCGCCGGCTACACCGCCATGCTCAGCGTCATCGGGCTCGAGCGCCAGGGCGTGACGCCCGACGCCGGCGAGATCCTGGTGACCGGCGCGGCCGGGGGCGTGGGCAGCGTGGCCATCGCCCTCCTGGCCAGGCTGGGCTACCGCGTCGTGGCCTCGTCGCGACGCAAGGACAGCGAGGGCGCCTACCTGACCGACCTGGGCGCAGCCGAAGTCATCGACGCCGCCGAGTTCCAGGGACCGGCCCGACCGATCGGCAAGGAGCGCTGGGCCGGCGCGGTGGACTCGGTAGGCAGCCACACGCTGGCCAATGTGCTCTCCCAGACACGCTATGGCGGCGCGGTCACCGCGTGCGGTCTGGCTCAGGGCCTGGACCTCCCAGGCTCGGTGGCGCCGTTCATCCTGCGGGGCGTGACCCTGGTGGGGATCGACAGCGTCATGCGCCCTGCCCCGGACCGCGTCGAAGCCTGGGGTCGCCTCGCCCGCGATCTCGACCTCGGAAAGCTGGCGGCGATGACCTCGACGGCCACGCTCTCGGATCTGCCCCGCCTGGGGACCGAGATTCTGGACGGCAAGGTGCGGGGCCGGGTGGTGATCGACGTAAACGGCTAGGCTCGCGCCCTCCTCCTCCGTTGGGGAGGAGGGCTCGTCCAGACCGCCTTAGAGCGCCGCCTCGATGGCGGCGACCAGGGCCGGATCCTGGGGTTCGGTGCGCGGGCCGAAGGCCTGCAGGGCCTCGCCGTTCTTGCCCAGCAGGATCTTGTGGAAGTTCCAGACCGGCACGGCCGGCTCGCCCAGTTGCTGCTCGGCCCACTTGTAGAGCGGGTGCGCGCCCGCCTCCTTGACGTCCACCTTGGCGGTCATCGGGAAGTCGATCCCATAGGTGGTCCGGCAGAAGGTCTGAATCTCCGCCTCGGACCCCGGCTCCTGGCCCATGAACTGGTTGCAGGGCACGCCCAGCACCACCAGGCCCTTGTCCTTGTAGTCGGTGTAGAGCTTCTCCAGCCCGTCATACTGGGGCGTGAGCCCGCACTTGGACGCCACGTTCACCAGCAGCACCACCTTGTCCTTGAAGGTGGTCATCGGCAGCGGGCCGCCGGCGATGGCGTCGAAGCTGTAGTCGTGAGCGCTGGACATGGGGGCCTCCGGAATGGGTCGGGCCGGACGCTAGCGCTGTTACCCCGCGTCTTCCAATGCCTGTTCTACCGCGATCGCCAGATCGAGCGCGGCCATGGCCTCCTCGGCCGTCACCACCGGCCGCGGCGCCAGGCCTCGGACGGCCTGCAGGAAGCCCGCGACGCTGGCCCCCAGGGGATCGGACGCAGCCGGGGTGCTGGCGAAGTCGGCGTTCAGTTCGAACGGCGTGGTGTTGCGGAAGGTCCGGGCCACGAAGTCGATCTCGACCTCGCCCGAGGGGTAGACGATCCGCATCGTCCGCTTGCGCGCGGCGGCCTGGCGCGAGACGTCCAGGATCGCCGTGAAACCGCTCTCGAAGCTGGCCTCGGCCCGAACCACGTCCCAGACACCGTCGGACCCCCGCGCGCCTTCGGCCTCGGCGGTCACCGGGTTCGAGGCGGCGATCGCCAGGGCCAGGTCGATGTCGTGCACCATCAGGTCCAGCACGGCCGAGACGTCGCGGCTGCGGTCCGACGGCGGGCCGTGGCGCAGCGCCTCCAGCAGCAGGGGCTGCTCTGGCACGTCCAGCAGGCCCATGGCCTGGAACACCACCCGCTCCTGATGGCCGCAGGCGACGACCACGCCGGCCTTCGCCGCCGCGGCCCGCACCCGCTCGGCGTCGGCCACGCTGATCGCGATGGGCTTCTCGATGTACACGTGCTTGCCCGCCGCGATGACCGCCAGCGCCTGCTCGGCGTGATGGGTCGCGGGCGAGGCCACCGTCACCACGTCCACGCACGCCAGGAAGGCCTCCAGCTCGGAGAAGGCCCGCCCGCCCAGAGGCATCGCCACCGTGGCCGCGCGCTCGGGATCGATGTCGTAGACGCCCTGGAAGGTCACCCCAGGCAGACGCGCATACTGGCGGGCATGATACCCGCCGAAGACGCCCGCCCCGATCGCGCCTGCGCGCAAGGTCTCGCTCATGGAGCGGGCTGCTAGCACGCTGCGCAGCCTCGACGCCACCCGCCGAAGGTCATACACCTGTTTGAACGAACAAACCTGGAAGGAAGCCGCCATGACCGCCGTCCGTGAGATCCGCCTCAAGAGCCGGCCCAACGGCATGCCGACGGCCGACAACTTCGAGCTCGCCACCGTCGAGCTCCCCGCGCCCGCCGCGGGTGAGGTACAGGTGAAGAACCTCTGGATGACGGTCGACCCCTACATGCGCGGCCGCATGAACGACGTGCAGAGCTACACCCCGCCCTTCGCCCTGGGCAAAGCCATGGACGGCGGCGCGGTCGGCGAAGTGATCGCCTCGGGAGATCCCGCCTTCAAGCCCGGCGACCTGGTGCAGTCGGGCTTCGGCTGGCGCGAGGGCTTCAACGCCCCGGCCGCCCAGGTGCAGAAGCTGGACCCCATGGGCCTGCCGATCCAGGCGTTCCTGGGCGCCGCGGGCATGCCTGGCCTCACCGCCTACGCCGGCCTGCTGAAGATCGCGGCGCTGAAGGACGGCGACGTGGTGTTCGTCTCGGGCGCGGCCGGCGCGGTGGGCTCGATGGTCGCCCAAATCGCCAAGGCCAAGGGCCACACCGTCATCGGCTCGGCCGGCGGCCCCGACAAGGTGGCCTTCCTGAAGTCGATCGGCGTCGACCACGCCATCGACTACAAGGCCGAGAAGGACCTGACGGCGGCGCTGCTCAAGGCCGCGCCGAACGGCATCGACGTCTACTTCGACAACGTCGGCGGCGAGCACCTTGAGGCGGCCCTGACCGCCGCCCGCCCCTTCGCCCGCTTCGCCCTATGCGGCGCGATCTCGATGTACAACGCCACCGAGATGCCGCCCGGGCCCCGGAACCTGGTCCTGATGGTGGGCAAGCAGCTGCGGATGGAAGGCTTCATCGTCTCCAGCTCGTGGGACATGATGCCGGCCTTCCTGCGCGACCTCTCCCAGTGGGTGAAGGAGGGCAAGGTCACCTGGAAGGAGACCGTCTTCGAAGGCATCGAGAAGGCCCCCGACGCCTTCCTCGGTCTCTTCAAGGGCGAAAACCTGGGCAAGATGCTGGTGAAGCTGGGCTGACGCAGCGGCGCTCACGCGCCGCTCCGCGCCCACCGATAGCCCTGCCCTTCGGCGAAGGGATGTCGTACAAGCCTGCCATTCCTGTTTTCTCAGTATCTGGAGCCCGGCCTTGCCGCGCCTGTTCAGCGCCTACGTGATCGTCGACTGGAGCGCGGCGGCCAAGCCGACCACCGGCGCGGATTCCATCTGGATCGGCGTGCTCAAGCGCGACATCCGCTTCCGCATGGCGTTCGAGAGCTTCAACCCGGCCACCCGCGCCGAGGCCGAGGTGCGGCTGACCGCGATCCTGGACGATCTGAAGAAGCGGGGCGAGCGCGCGCTGGTGGGCTTTGACTTCCCGCTGGGATTCCCACGCGGGCTGGCCGCGGCGCTGAACCTGCCGGGCGACGAGCCGTGGCGCGCGACGTGGGACCAGCTGAACAAGATGGTCAAGGACAAGGCCGACAACACCAACAACCGCTTCGGCGTCGGCTCCGAGATCAACCGGCGGATCACCGGCGGTCCGTTCCCGTTCTGGGGCTGCCCGCCCAAGGACACCCTGACGACCCTGCAGCCCAAGCGCAGCCGCGAGCACGGACCGGACGACCTGCCCGAATTCCGCCACGCCGACCTGGCGGCCAAGGGCGCCTCGTCGATCTGGAAGCTCTACTACAACGGCTCGGTGGGCGGTCAGGCGATCCTGGGCATCCCGTTCGTGCGCCGGCTGAAGGCCGCCCGCGGCGAAGGCGTGAAGGCCTGGCCGTTCGAGACCGGCTTCAAGGCGCTGACCGAGGCTGACCTCCAGGGCGTCGAGGCCGTGGTGGCCGAGGTGTACCCGTCGCTGCTGAAGCCCACCGTGGCCCCCGGCGAGGTGAAGGACCTGGCCCAGGTGCGCGCCACGGCCGAACACTTCGCCCGGCTGGACGAAGCCAACAAGCTGGGCCCCCTCTTCGGTCCCCCGAAGGGCACGGCCGCCGATGTGGTGTTGGACGCCGAACGCGAGGAAGGCTGGATCCTGGGGGCCGGGGCGTAACTTCCCTCCCCGCGGGGAGGGAAACGGCTCAGCGGTCCCGCCGGCTCAGCATCCAGAAGCGCGCCAGCAGGAGACCACCCGACAGGAAGCTGGCGATGATCACGGCCCAGACGATGCCGTTGACGCCCATCTTCAGCGGGATGGCCAGCCACCAGGCCAGCGGCATCATCACCAGGACATAGCTGGTGAGGTGCGTGTAGGTGGGTAGCCAGATGTCGCCACGGGCGCGCAGCGCCTGGGCCGCCACCACCTGCAGGCAGTCGGGGAAGAAGAACAGGCACGACAGCACCAGCGCCGGAGCCGCCAGCGCGATGGTCGCCGCGTCGGTCGTGTAGCCGCTGACGATCAGGTGCGCGGTGGGCCAGATGGCCAGCGAGACCACCAGACCGAACGACGCGGCCACCGCGAACGACACGGCGCCGGCGCGGTTGACCCCCGCGACGTCGCGCGCGCCATAGGCGCTGCCCACAAGCACGGCGGCCCCTGTGGCCAGGCCCAGCGGGACCATGAAGACGATGGCGGCCACGTTCAGCACGATGGCCCAGGCGGCCACGGCCAGGCCCGAGATCCAGCCGGCGAAGATGTTCATGCTGGCGAAGGCCGAGACCTCCAGGAAGTTGGAGGCGCCGGCGCCGTAGCCGATCCGCCGCTGCTCGGCCTCGGCGGCGCGGTCGCGCTCGGGCTTCGTGAACACGCCCAGGGCGCGGGCCTCGGGCATCAGGGCGATGTAGCCCAGCATGGCCACGGCCAGGAACGTGCGCGCGCCCGTGGTGGCCCAGGCGGCGCCCACCGCGCCCAGGGCCGGCAGGCCGAATGTGCCCGGCACCAGCAACAGGACGAGGCCCAGGTTCACGACGTTCGCGACCCACATGGCCCAGGCAGCAGGGCCCGGACGTGAGAGTCCCTCCAGCCAGAAGCTGGCGGTGACGCTCATGGCGTAGCCGGTCAGCGACAGCGAGAAGACCAGCAGCGCGCGGGTGGCGCCGTCGGCCAGGTCCCTCTCCAGCCCGATGACGTGCATGAAGGGCGGCCCGACCAGCGCCAGGAAGACGGTCGAGGCCAGGCCGATCCAAATGGCGTAGGCCAGCCCGCGCCGCAGGACCGCGCCGGCCTTGTCGCGCCGCCCCTCCCCGATCGCCCGCGCCGTCATCACCTGCACGCCGGTCAGCAGGCCCACCACCATGGTCAGCACCACGCTGGTCGGGGCCCAGCCCAGGGCGTGATAGCCCAGCTCGGTCGCCGAATAGCGGCCCACGACCACAGCGTCGGTCAGCCCCATCGCCATGATGCCCAGGCGCGACATCACCACCGGCCCCGACAGCTTGAGCAGGGTCGCGAGGTCTTGGCGGACAGGCGAAGGCGCGTGGGCCGCTGGGCGGTCCATGACGAAGGGTCCCGGGGTTTTCAAAGAGGCGCGGAGACTGGCGCCCGCGTCAAAACCTGGCAAGGCCGGCTTGGCCGTCGTCAGCGGACTGTGCCGTGGCGTGGCCCTGGGGGCACAGCCGCGCCCCGGCTGGCGTCTACCAGCCGGAGCCGCCGGGCATGCGCTGCCCGGGTCGGAGCTTTTCCCAGGGTGGGATGTAGGGCTGTGGCGGGCGATCGGGGGGTCTGGGCGGAGCGACCGCTGCAAGAACTGGCTCAGGAACCACGTCTCCCCTCCCCCTTGCGGGGAGGGGCCGGGGGTGGGGGTGCGAACCTTCAGGCGCGGAGCTGACACCCCCACTCCCAACCCTCTCCCCATCCACCCCCGCTGGGGGTGGATCGCGAAGCGAGGGGGGCCCCGCCGCGAGCGGCTGGGAAGGGGGAGAGGGCTTTGCTAGCTCGGGCTCGACGCCGGAGAACTCCGACTCCGGATTGGCCTCCGTCTCCGGCTCGGGCTCGTCGTTGAGGCCGATGTCGTCGGCGAGGCGGGCGATGAGGGCCTCGAGGGGCGTGTCGAGGAAGTCGTCCTCGTGGACGAGGTCTGACAGGCGCTGATCGACCTCGTGACAGAAGGCGTCGGCGTCCTCGTCGTCGTACTCGTCCCAGACGAGGTTCTCGAGATGGCGGCGAACGCGTTTGCGCTTGAACTCGATCCTGGCCTGACGGTCGCGCTCGGCGGCCTTGCGGTCGGCCTCGGCGGCGGCCTGGGCCTCGCGGGCCTTGGCGACCTCCTCGCGGTCGAAGCGCTGCTTCATGGCGATGGTCTGGCGCAGATTGCGGCAGGCCTGGTTGAGGGCCCGGCCCGAGCGCTCGAAGGCCTTGTCGTCAGCGGCGACCTTCTGGCGCTGACCCGCCTCGACCACCGACCCCAGGCACACCTCGGCCATAATCGACAGCATCGCGTCGATGCGTTCGGGGGTGAGGACCGGGGGCGGCGGCATTTGGAACAAAAATAGAACATATTGGCGCAATATTCAACGAATCGCGTTCGCTTGAGGCCTCCGCTGGGTCGTGGACTCGGCCGACTTCGGTGCAGGACGGAACGCGGCCCTCTCCCCCTTTTGAACGTCATCCCTGGGCTTGTCCCAGGAATCCATGGTTCCGCTGCGAGGCTTCGGCGTTCTAACGGGCCGCTTCGTAGTGCTCGCCCGTCCAGCGGTACGTCGTACGGCGTCGCTTGCAGGTGAGAACCAGGTCGCGCATGCCGCGCGTCGCGCGGTCTTTAACGGCCAGTTCGCAATCGACGCGGCCATAGTGCCGCTCTCGCACCTTGTCGTAGTGCCCCTCCCCGATCAGCCCGCCGAAGATCGGCACAAGGCGATCGCCGTTTTGCTTGAACAGGAAGAGGTCGACGGAGGCCGCCGAGATGCTGGTCGTGTTGAGCGTCGCGTGCGCCGAAACGCCCAACGCCGTGACGCCCGGTGCCAGGGCATAGCCCTCGGTCTCGATGACAGGAGAGAACCGCGACGGAGACGTCGAGGCCTCCACGTCCGCCGTTCCGGAAGCAAGGCGGACGTAGCCGTCGGCGGCTCGCTCAAGCAAGGCCACGCACAGTGCGGCCGTTCTGCCATCCGCCGCGGATGTCAGGCTCGCGTAGACCCAGCCGCCCTTGAGGCCTACCGGCGCCGTCTCGAGGCTTGCGTTCGTCCGGACCCAGGTGTCGACCCTTCTCTCATCGGGCGCGGGGCAGCCGGCGACGTTCGCCGCGACGCTGAGGTCCTGAGCTCCCGCCGCGGTGGCGATCAAGGTCGTAGCGAGGCCCAGGATTGCCGCACGCATCCGCTCAGATCGCCTGCGCGATCCGTTCCGCCAGGTCTACGCGGTCATCCTTCAGCCGCTCGGCGACCAGGAACGCCAGCTCCAGGGCCTGTTCGCCGTTGAGGCGGGGGTCGCAGTGGGTGTGGTAGCGGTCGGCCAGGTCGCCTTCGCTGAGCGCGCGGGCGCCGCCCAGGCACTCGGTGACGTTCTGGCCCGTCATTTCCAGATGCACGCCGCCGGGGTGGGTCCCCTCGGCGATGCAAATGTCCACGAAGGCCTTCACCTCCGACAGGATGCGGTCGAAGGGCCGCGTCTTGTAGCCGTTGGTGGCGGTCAGCGTATTGCCGTGCATCGGGTCGATGGCCCAGACCACGTTGCGGCCCTTGGTGGCCTTGAGCAGGTCGGGCAGGCGCCCGGCGATCTTGTCGGAGCCGAAACGGCCGTACAGCGTCAGGCGGCCGGCTTCCTCGGTGGGGTTCAGCACGTCGATCAGGCGGTTCAGCTCGTCGCCTTCAAGCGTCGGGCCCACCTTCATGCCGATCGGGTTCCTGATGCCGCGGAAGAACTCGATGTGGGCGTGGTCCAGTTGGCGCGTGCGCTCGCCGATCCACAGCAGGTGGGCCGAGGTGTCGTACCATTCGCCCGAGGTGCTATCGACCCGGGTCATGGCCTCCTCGTAGCCCAGCAGCAGGCCCTCATGGCTGGTGAAGAACTCCACCTGGTGGATGGTCGGGTGGGTCTGGGCGTTGATGCCCAGGGCGTCCATGAAGCGCAGGCTCTCCGAGATCTTGTCGCCCAGTTCGCGGTAGCGCGCACCCTGCGGGCTGTCGGCCACAAAGCCCAGCGTCCAGCGGTGGATGTTGTAGAGGTCGGCATAGCCGCCGCCGGCGAAGGCGCGCAGCAGGTTCAGCGTCGCCGCCGACTGGCTGTAGGCCTGGATCAGCCGCTGGGGATCGGGGATCCGCGCCTCGGGCGTGAACTCCATGCCGTTGATGTTGTCGCCCCGGTAGCTGGGCAGCTCGACGCCGCCGATGGTCTCGACCGGCGATGAGCGCGGCTTGCCGAACTGGCCGGCCATGCGCCCCACCTTCACGATCGGCTTGCCGCCGGCGAAGGTCAGCACCACCGCCATCTGCAGGATGAGGCGGAACATGTCGCGGATGTTGTCGGCCGCGAATTCCTTGAAGCTCTCGGCGCAGTCTCCGCCCTGCAGCAGGAACGCCTTGCCCGCGGCCACGTCGCCCAGAAGGCTCTTCAGCCGACGCGCCTCGCCGGCGAACACCAGCGGCGGCATCTTGCGAAGCTGGGTCTCCACGCGCGACAGCTCAGCCAGGTCCGGGTAGTCAGCCGGGATGTGCTTGGCGGGCTTGCTTCTCCAGGAGGCGGGTGTCCAGGCTTCGGTCATCGGTGTTCACTCAGGAACCGCCGGGCGTTCGGCGGGCCGGGCGTTTTACTCGACGCGGCCCGAGGCGTCACCTCCCCTGCGACGCCGCCTCTTCGCCGTCACCCATCGCGGCGATCACCGCGGTGAGCGCGCCCAGGGCCAGCCACCACTCCTGCCAGACGCCGAAACTGATGGCGCCGAAGAAGACGTACACCGCAGCCGAGGCGGCCGACCCGGCGGCCACGAGGTTGCGAGCATCGCGAGCCAGACGCCGGAAGATGAACACCCAGACCAGCGCCGCCGCCAGGGCGCCCAGCAGCCCCAGTTCCAGCCAGAGCTGCAGTGGGCCGTTGTGGGGGTGGAGCTGGATGTAGGGGCTGAAGGCGCGGCTGGCGTCCAGGCCCCAGCCGGTCCAGGGCTTCTCGGCGATCCGCTCCAGCGCATAGGTCCAGTAGCCGACCCGCTGGGCCCACGAGACCGGCAGGTGCTGGCCCGCGCCCACCGCCTTCACCACCAGGATGACGAGCGGCATAGCCACGATCAGCAGGGCCACGCCGGCGCCGAACACCTTGGGCGCCGTCCGAGGCCACACCAGGGTGACGCCCGCGATGAGGATGGCGAAACCGACGGCAAGGGTCGGCGCGTCGGACAGGAAGCGGGTGGCCAGAAGCGCGGCGCCGGCCGCCATCGGCAGCGCGAGCCACGCCGGCGCCCCGGCGCGGACGCCGGCCGCCAGCGCCACCGGCCACAGGAGCGCCAGCGCAAAGCTGCCCTGGGCGATGTTCTTGCGGGCGAGATCGGGGCGGATCGGATCGCCGATGGCGTTCCGCAGCGCCTGGTAGACGGCCGCGCCCGTGACGGCCTCGATCAGCAGGATCACGCCGTAGATGGCCAGGCCCCAGGCGAGAATCCGGAGTATCCGCCGTCTGTGCGGCGGGGCGACGCGGCGCGCGGCGCTCCAGGCGGCCCAGTAGAGCGGGATCTGCAACGCGATCTTGAGGGCCGTGGACTCCTCGAGTTCGCCAGGCTTGTAGGGGCTCCAGAGGCCCGAAACGGCCGCCCAGGCCGCCGCCAGAGCCAGCACCACCAGAAGCGCCGCCTCGAGCAGGCTCACCCGGAACGCCGGCAGGCAGAGCAGTCCGGCCAGGCCCAGAAGCGGCGCGAAGCCCAGGGGACCCAGCCAGGCCATGAGCGGAGTCAGCACGGCGACGGCGGTCAGCACCCAGCCGCACCAGACTCCCAGCCCGTCCCGCGCCGCCGGCGCCGTGTCGCTCATGGCGGCGTGATAAGCGGCTTCGGCGGTCTACGCCACCGCGCCCAGGGCCGGCGGCGTGTACTTCTCGCGCATCGTGACCAATTCCTCGGCCAGGGTCGGGTGGACGGCGCAGGTCGAGTCCCACTGCGGCTTGGTCACGCCCATCTTCAGCGCGATGGCGGCCATCTGAATGATCTCGCCGGCGTCGGGGCCCACCACGTGGCAGCCCAGGATCTTCTCGGTCCCCTGCTCCACCACCAGCTTGATCAATGCCCGCTGGTGGCCGCCGTAGAAGGTCTCCTTCATCGGGCGGAACTTGGAGAGATAGACGTCGACCTTGCCATGCTTGTGGCGCGCGTCGGCCTCGGACATGCCGACCGAGCCCACCTGTGGCTGGGTGAACACCGCCGAAGCGACCATGTCGTGATCGAAGGTCGTCGGGTTGTCGTAGAACACCGTCTGGGCGAAGGCCGCGCCTTCGCGGATGGCGACCGGTGTCAGGTTGATGCGGTCGGTGACGTCGCCCACGGCCCAGATGTTGTCGACGCTCGAGCGCGAGTACGCGTCCACCTTCACGGCGCCGGTCTCGGTGAGCGCGACGCCGGCGGCCTCCAGCCCCAGGTCGTCGGTGTAGGGCACGCGCCCGACCGCGAACATGATCACATCGGCCTCGGTCGCGTGACCGTCGACGCAATGGGCCACGAGGCCCTTCGCCGTCTTCTCGATGCGGCCGATCTGGGTTCCGAGGCGGACCTTCACGCCGGCGGCCTCCAACTCCTCGGCTACATGGCTGCGGATGTCGTCGTCGAAGCCGCGCAGGACGTTGGGCCCGCGATGGACCACCGTCGTATCCACGCCCAGGCCGTTGAAGATGCAGGCGAACTCCAGCGCGATATAGCCGCCGCCGACGATCACGACGCGCTTGGGCAGCTGTTCCAGGTGGAACGCCTCGTTCGAGGTGATGGCGTGCTCGACGCCCGGCAGGTCGGCGGGCATCCAGGGGCGGCCGCCGGTGGCGACCAGGATCTTGTCGGCGGTGACACGGCCACGGCCCTCGACCTCGACCGTATGAGCGTCGACCAGCCGGGCCTTCCCGTGGACCAGCTCGGCCCCGGCGTTCTGCAGGTTGCGGACATAGATGCCCGACAGCCGGGCGATCTCGTTGTCCTTGGCCATCAGGAAACGCGGCCAGTCGAAGGTGGCCTCGGGCACGGTCCAGCCGTAGCCGCGCGCGGTCTCGAAAGACTTTGCATATTCAGAGGCATAGACCATGAACTTCTTGGGCACGCAGCCGCGGATCACGCAGGTGCCGCCCACGCGGTGCTCCTCGGCCACCAGCACCTTGGCGCCGGTCATGGCCGCCAGCCGCGAGGCCCGAACGCCGCCCGAGCCGGCGCCGATGACGAAGAGATCGTAGTCGTAGGCCAAAGGTGGCCCTCCTAAGGTTCGAGTTCGATCACGCCGTCGGGCGTGCCGACCAGCGCGCGGTCGGCCAGGTCGAGGAAGAGGCCGTGGTCGACCACGCCGGTGACGCTCTTCAGCGCCGCCGCCAGGGCCGCCGGTTCCTCGATCCGGCCGCAGTGAGCGTCATAGATAAGGTTGCCGCCGTCGGTTTTGACAGGCTCGCCGTCCTTGCGACGCAGTATCGGTGCGATGCCGATATCGCATTCCGCCAGCGCGTCGCAGATTCGGGCCGCCGTGGTCTTGTGACCGAACGCCACCACCTCGATCGGCAGCGGGAATTTCCCGAGCGTCTTCACAGTCTTGGCGGCGTCGGCGATCACGACGCAGGATTTCGAGGCTTCCCAGACCAGCTTCTCGCGCAGCAGGGCGGCGCCGCCGCCCTTGATCAGCGAGAGGCCCGGCCCGATCTCGTCGGCGCCGTCGACGGTCAGGTCGATGCCCTTCCCCTCGCCCAGTTCGCCCAGCCGGAGACCCAGGCCGGCCGCCAGCTCGGCCGTGGCCTGCGAGGTCGGAACGCCCACGATGTCCAGCTTGCGCGCGGCCAGGGCGCGGACGAACCAAGCCGCTGTGGAACCGGTGCCCAGACCCACGACCATGCCGGGCTTGACCAGGGCCGCGGCGGCTTCGCCGGCGGCGCGCTTCTGGTCCTCGCTCATATCCTCCCTCCCTTAATGGGGAGGGACAGACCGCCGGAGGCGGTCAGGGTGGGGAAGTCGCGATCCTCCCCGACTTCCGCGCTCCGGCCCACACTTCCCCACCCTGGCGGCTTCGCCGCCGGTCCCTCCCCATTAAGGGAGGGAAGAGGAACGCGCCTGCTCATTTGCCCTGCGCCTTCTTCCGAGCGGACATGACCTCGCGGAACCGCGCCGCCCAGCCCAGCTTCTCCACCTGGGCCGGTCGCGACAGGGCCAGGGCGTCGGGCGTCACGTCCTTGGTGATCACCGAGCCCGAGCCGGTGTAGGCGCCCGCCCCGACCGTCACGGGCGCCACCAGGGCCGAGTTCGAGCCGATGAAGGCGCCCTCGCCGACGTGGGTGTCGTATTTGAAGAAGCCGTCGTAGTTGCAGAAGATCGTGCCGGCCCCGATGTTGGCGCCGGCGCCCACCGTGCCGTCGCCCAGGTAGCTCAGGTGGTTGGCCTTGGCGCCCTTGCCGACCGTGACCTTCTTCACTTCCACGAAGTTGCCGATGTGGGCTTCCTCGCCGATGTCGGCCCCCGGACGCAGGCGGGCGTAGGGGCCAACCAGAGCGTCCTCGCGCACCATGCAGCCCTCCAGGTGGCTGAAGGCCCGGATCACCGCGCCGGTCGCCACCTTCACGCCGGGCGCAAAGACCACAAAGGGCTCGACGGTCGCGCCGGGGGCGATCTCGGTGTCCCAGGCGAAGAACACCGTCTCGGGCGCGGTCATCGCCACGCCCTCGGCGAGGAAGTGGGCGCGGCGGCGCTTCTGGAACTCGGCCTCGGCCTGACTCAGCTGCATCGGCGTGTCGGCGCCCATCACCGAGGTCTCGGGCGCGATGTGGGCGCGGACCAGCTTCTCCTCGGCCACCGCCTCGGCGACGATGCCGGTGAGGAAGTACTCGTTCTTGGGATTGTCGTCGGTCAGCCGCGACAGCCAGCGGAACAGGTCCTCGCGGCCCGCCAGGTACATGCCGGCGTTGCAGAGCTTGACGGCCTTGACCTCGTCGCTGGCCACGCTGGGCTCGACGATGCGGATCACATGCTGGTCGGCCCCGCGCAGGATGCGGCCATACAGCAGCGGGTCTGCCGGCTCGAACCCCAGCAGGGCCAGCGCCGCGCCGCCGCGGCGCAGCGTGAACAGCGGCTCCAGGTCCTGGGCGGTCAGAAGCGGCGGGTCGGCGTTGACCACCAGGACGTCGCCGTCGAAGTCGCGGAGGGCGTCCTCTGCGCACATGACCGCGTGGCCGGTCCCCTTTGGCGGGTCCTGGACCACCACCGCGGCCTCGCCCAGGCGGTCGACCACCAGCTTGCGCACCGCGGGGATCGTGCCCACCACCACGTGGATCCGCTCGCAACCCGCCGCCTGGACGGTGTCGATGATGCGGTCCAGCAGCGTGCGCCCGCCCACCTTGTGCAGCACCTTGGGCGTCTTGGACTTCATCCGCGTGCCGTGGCCGGCGGCCATGATCACGGCGGCTCTGGCGGTCATTCGGGCTCTCCGGCGGCAAGGCGAGTCTTAAGTGGCCCCTCGGCTTAGCAAGCCTTGTGACCCGATGCGACTGCGGGCTAGCGTCCGCGCCGTCCAGTCGGGGAATCTCCATGTCATCTCGTTCGCGTCTGCTCTTCGCCGCCGTCGCCGCCGCGGCGCTGCTGCCCGCCGCCGGCCTGGCCGCCCCGGACAAGGCGCTCGAGGCGAAGTTCGACGGGATGATCGACAACGCCGAGATGGGCGGCTGGCTGAAGACCATGTCGGCCGAGCCGATCCACGTGGGCGCGCCCCACAATAAGAAGAACGCCGAAATGACCCTGGCCCAGTTCAGGAGCTGGGGCTGGGACGCGAAGATCGAGACGTTCTGGGTGCTCTATCCGACGCCAAAGGAGGTCGCCCTCGAGCTGACAGCCGGAGCGGGCGCGCCGTTCAAGGCCACGCTGACCGAGCGGCCGATCCCCGGCGACGAAAGCTCGAGCCGCACCCAGGACCAGCTGCCGGCCTATGTGGCGTTCCAGGGGGACGGCGATGTCACCGCCCCGCTGGTCTACGTGAACTACGGCATGCCCGCCGACTACGACGCCCTGGAGCGCCTGGGCGTCTCGGTGAAGGGCAAGATCGTCATCGCCCGTTACGGCGCAGGCTGGCGCGGCCTGAAGCCCAAGCTGGCGCAGGAGCACGGCGCGGTGGGCGCGATCATCTACTCCGACCCGCGCGACGACGGCTATTCGGTGGACGACGTCTATCCCAAGGGCGCGGCGCGGCCGCCGCAGGGCTTCCAGCGCGGCTCGGTGGCCGACATGACCGTCTTCCCGGGCGACCCGACGACCCCCGGGTACGGTTCGACCAAGGACGCCAAGCGGGTGGCGCGCGCCGACGCCCAGACCATCCTGAAGATCCCCACCCTGCCGCTGTCGTACGGCGACGCCCAGGTGCTGCTGGCGGCCCTCGACGGCCCGGTGGCGCCGGCCGCCTGGCGCGGCTCGCTGCCGATCACCTACCATGTGGGCGGCGGCGACGGGGCCAGGGTCCATATCAAGGTCGAGTCCGACTGGTCGCTGAAGCCGGCCTACAACGTCATCGCCACGCTGAAGGGCAAGACGCGGCCCGACGAGTGGATCGTCCGCGGCAACCACCGCGACGGCTGGGTGTTCGGCGCCTCGGACCCGCTGTCGGGTCACGTGGCCATGATGGGCGAGGCCAAGGCGCTGGGCGCCCTCGTAAAGGCCGGCTGGAAGCCCAAGCGCACCATCGTCTACACCAGCTGGGACGCCGAGGAGCCGATGCTGCTGGGCTCGACCGAATGGGCCGAGACCCATGCCGCCGAGCTCAAGAAGAAGGGCCTGGTCTACATCAACTCCGACTCCAACAGCCGCGGCTTCCTGGGCGTGGGCGGCAGCCATTCGCTGCAGCACTTCGTCAACGAGGTTTCGGCCGACGTGATCGACCCCCAGACCGGCGTGTCAGTGCGCGACCGCCTTCGCGCGGGCCTGGAAGTGGACGCGACCTCGCCCACCGCCACGCCGCGGCAGGTCGCGCTGGGCAAGATGGCCACGGATCACGCCCGCGATCTGCCGATCGAGCCCTTGGGATCGGGATCGGACTACTCGGCTTTCCTGCAGAACCTGGGCCTGGCCAGCCTGAATGTCGGCTTCGGCGGCGAAGGCGACTCGGGCGGCGTGTATCACTCCGCCTACGACACCTATGAGCATCACAGCCGCTTCGTGGACCCCGGCCACGCCTATGCCGGCGCGCTGGCCAAGACGACCGGGCGGATGGTGATGCGCCTGGCCGACGCCGACACGCCGGTGCAGCGGTACGGCGACCTGGCCGATGTGGTGGGCGGCTATGTCGACGAGGTGAAGCGGCTGGCCGACACCCGCCGCGACGAGGCCCAGACCCGGGCCAGGCTGCTGGCCGCGGGCGCCTACAAGATCGCCGACGATCCGCGCGTCAGCCGCGCCGACCCCTCGCCCCTGCCCGCATCGCCCCGGATCGACTTCGGCAAACTGGAAGCCGCCGTCGCCCGGCTGAAGACCAGCGCGACCACGTTCGACCAGACGCTGGCCTCAAAGGGGCCGACCCTGACCGACGCCCAAAAGGTCAGGCTGGACGCCGCGATCCTGCCGCTGGAGCAGCGCCTGCTGCGCGACCAGGGCCTGCCGTTCCGACCCTGGTACAAGAACATGCTCTACGCCCCCGGCCGCTTCACCGGCTATGGCGCCAAGACCCTGCCGGGCGTGCGCGAGGCCATCGAGGAGCGGCGCTTCGACGACGCGGCGACCTACATCGGCCTGACCGCCGAGGCGCTCATCGACTATGCCGCCGGCCTGGATGCGGCGACCGCGGTGATGAATGGCGGCTAGACGACTGGAGGGCGCCACGATCGCCTTCGACCTCGACGGCACGCTGGTCGACACCGCCCCCGACCTGATCGGGACGCTGAACCACCTGCTGACGGCCGAGGGGCTCCCGCCCCTGCCGCTGGACCAGGCGCGGCCGTTCATCGGCCACGGCGCCCGCCACCTGATCCAGCGCGGGTTCCGCGCGGCGGGGCAGGACATCGCGCCCGAGCGGCTGCAGCAGCTCTTCGAGCGGTTCATCCCGCACTATCTGGGGCGGATCGCCGAGGAGAGCCGGCCGTTCCCCGGCTGCGAGGCCGCGCTGGACGTGCTGTCCGCCGAGGGCGCCACGCTGGCGGTCTGCACCAACAAGCCCACCGACCTGTCGGTCGCCCTGCTGAAGGCTCTGGGACTGGCCACACGCTTTGCGGCCATCGTCGGGCCCGACGCAGCCGGCTTCGCCAAGCCCGACCCGCGCCACCTGCAAGCCGCCGTCGATGTCGCCGGTGGGTCAATGTCGCGCACGATTCTGGTGGGCGACGCGAACACCGACGCCGGCGCCGCCCGCGCCGCGAAGGCCGGCCTGATCATCGTCAGCTTCGGCTACACCGACATCCCGGCGGCAGACCTGGGCGGCGACGCGCTCGTCCACCACTTCGACGCCCTGCCCGACGCCTGCCTGCGGCTGTTGGGCGCTTGCGGCGAACAATCCGGTCGGTTATAGCCGCCGCCTTCCCCGCGCCGCGAGGCGGAGGGGAAGCCGGTCCGCCGCCCAGATGGCGCGGCAGGCCGAGGTTCGGGCGCCCCTGGCGCCCCGGTCGGATGCGTAGCTCAGCGGGAGAGCACCTCGTTCACACCGAGGGGGTCACAGGTTCAATCCCTGTCGCATCCACCATTCTTTTCAAGCACTTAAGTGGCGCTAAGCCGCTCCCCTTTTGCGGCCAAGCAACCACCCGGTAAACCCGTGGTCACACTCGCTGCCATAGCGGCGGCGGGACTCACTCACGAATCCGTGACGAGATCCCGCCGCGTTGGTCCGGTTTGGCCTACGCCTGGGCGCGAAGCTTCAGGAGTTCCGTTTCATAGGCATCCACCACGAGGGCATAGGAGCCCTCGTTCTTGCCGATCTTCTGCGGATCGGCACGGAAAGCATCCATGATCACCCGGTACTTCTTCACGATGGCCGGGAAGCAGCCTTCAAGGAAGCGCTGGGGCTCCATCTTCCACTTCAGGCGGCCGTCCTCCCCTCGCTCGATCAAGCTGAGCAGTCCGTAGACCAGTGGCATGATCAGGCCATCGGGGTAGCTGTAGTTGACCGGCTGGTTGGTGAAGTGGGTCAGCGGCTTGGTCCGCATGTCCTTGGCCTGCTTCACGACCGTGACGCCGCCGAACCGACCCGTTCCGTCGTTGTATGCGTCCGGGAACGCCTTGTAGATCCAGTCGTAGAGCAGCGGGATCTGGGCCGCCAACTCCAGTGCGCTTCCGACCTGGGTATTGTGCAGCTCATGCCGGTACTCACCGCCGGTCTGCTTGGACACCTCCGGGCTACTCATCAACCGGTCGAAGAGCTTCACGCACTCGCCCTTGTTACGGTAGATGTTCTGGGGAACGGGCGGCTCAATGGCGCGTCCATCCTCGTCCTTAGGCAGATCCACCACGGACAGCGGGATCCAAGCGAGCGCGATGAGGTCGCGCACCTTGATCTCGCCGCCGTCGTTCGTCTTCCATTCAACCCGGTTGGCGATGAACGGCTGAAGGAACTTGCGGAACTCCTCGTAGAAACCCTTCTGGTTCGCCTTGGTCTCGAGCTTCAGCTCGACGTTGTTGTTCCGTGCGGCGCAGATATCGAGAAGCGAGCTGGAGAACTCGTCCATAACCTCGGGATCGTCCAGGTCGGATGGCACCAGGATCTCCAGCGGGACCAGGAAGTCGAGCGGCCCCTCCTCGGGATCTGGCGTAGCCTTACGCAGCGCCTCCACGAGATCCCGGTTCTTCTCCCAGGCCGTCTTGAAGTCCGGCCAGCGCGCCGGCCGCAGCTTCGCATTGCTGGTGGCCTGGCGCAGGATGTGGGTACCGATGGCCAGCATGTTGTGGCCGCCGTCGAGGATGCCCTCGATCTTCAAGTTCTCGAACTTAAGCTCGTAGCGGTTCCGTTCGAGCTTTTCATAATTCGAGGAGCCGACCAGGACGCCCTTGGTCTTGAAGGGGAAAGTGTCCGGCGTCTCAACGATGCTTTCGATGATGGCGTCCGTAACCGGCCCGGCCTTAGCCGAGCGCGGGTTCGCCTCCAGGTCGGCGGCGTCGAACAGGTTGAGCATGTTGCGGGCTTTCACGAAGCCCACGATCCGGCGAACGGGACCTTCCACCTGTTCGGCGACTTGGCCCTGGTCGAAACGCACGAGGATACGATCGGGATTCAAATTGGGTCTCCTTAGAGCAAGGAGAACCGTTCCAGATTGATCCCGCTGGCCGGGCGCTTCGCCCGTCATCCGACACGTTCCGAGCCTCCGGCCCGCCTCGTCTTCGGTCGCCGCTATCCAGCAGCAGGATCTCTCCAGAACCGCTCTCGGTTCTTTTCCAGCTCCCATCCGGGAGCAGCGCAAACCTGAGCCTTGGCGGGCAGGGAGTCAACGGCGCAGACGGCGCTCAGTCCTTCATCCCGCGGAATGCTTCAGGCCAGCCGCCGTGGCGGGCGATGACCTCGTCGATCTCGGCCATGACCTTGCCGGTTTCCTCCAGGGCCACGATCATGCGGCGATAATGGAGGATGTCCTCGTCGGTCAGGAGGCGGCCGGGTTTCAGCTTTTCCCCGGCACCTGTCTGACTACGGTCCTTTAGCCACTTCTGGGCCGGCTGGTAACCGCCGATCCAGTGATCCCAGGCGGCCTGGGGCACGGTGGCGAACCAGTTGTGGTCGTTCAGGTAGACGCGGCCCGAGGCGTCCCGGCGCGCCTCCTTATTGAACCGGCCCAAACGCGGTTGGCCGCTGTTGGAGACGAATCGCACCTTGGGGTCGACTAGCAGGTCCGATAATGCACCGGTATCCAACAGGTGCAGAGCGACCAACTTCCTCCCCAGCACGACCAGGGCGGCGAACAGTTCGCGGTTCTTGGGCAGAGGCACGCGGGCGAAGTCCGACTTTAAGAATTCGGCGTAGCGGTCGCGGTATGAGGGCGAGTGTAGAACGGAATAGATCCAGTCGAACACATCACGAGCGCCGAAAGTTTGATTGAGATTGCCCCTTTCGCGGTGCAGGCGAAGCGCCCCCTGCATTGTCGGCGGCGCCTCAAGGCCGGGCAACGCCCCCTGAGCCGGCGCGTCGGATCCGTCGTCGAACCGGAGGTCGGTCAGTCTGGAGAGGCGGCTCGTGAAGGCGCGGGAGAGGTTGGGTCGTTCCGCAGACAACGCCCGACCTCCTAGCCACAGCGGCAATCCGTACGATCCGTCCTTTAGCGACACCAGGTGATTGCTTGGAATATGTGAAGACACAAATACATAGTCGTACTGGCGCCTGTTCTCAGTTCTTCTTACAACATTGAGACAAACATTGCCGCCGATACGCATCGAAGCGCCGAGTTCAGGTCTCGGCCAATCCGAAAGCAATTCGTCAGCACCGAACACCCTCACGTCAAAGGGGCGGTACGCTATGGGTTCTAGCGAAGATCGCCAAGCGCTGCTCCGGGTCATCTGGGTGCGCACTCTGTCTACGTGCCAGCCGCGCGTATCACCCGAGGGATATTTCGCGTCCGCCTTCGCCGTACCGAAGAACTCGAGCCGAACATCGTCGTCAGTCCGGTTGGGGTCCGAGAACCGCTCTAGCGTTGCAGTCAGTTCGGAAGTGGTAAACCCGACCGAAAGATGGTCCCTTGATGTTTGAACGCCCACAGAATTGAAGGGAAATACATATGATATACTCTCGAATTTTGAGTATTCGATTTCCATCATATTTGGCGAATCCGAGAAAAATTCGTAGAACTCAGCGCGAGGAAAACCTTCGCGCGTTGCAGCGCCCGACATGGTTAGGCGATTCAATTCAGCTAGTTTGTGAGTCTCGGTTCCTCGAATCGCGCCGACGCGGACGCCAACTCCTTTCGCTCCGCCCCTGCTGAGGCTGATGATGGCAACGCCTTGCTGTATGTCGAAGACGTTTTCGTCCCGAGCGCCGCCAGTTGTAATCGTGCTCTTTCCGCCCAGGTCCAATACCCATGCGGTATCCCACGTAGTGATTTGTTGATAGCGAAGCCCCCTAAACGTCGGGCCGTCCAGATAGCTGTTGTCGGTGATTAAGCTTATAGTACCGACGCCTGTGCGCTCAATTGCGCTCATTACGAATGAGAAGAATTTTACATAGTCATTTTGAAGCCATGACTTCCTTTCGCCTAATGGGTTTCCGTCAATGAAACGGAAGCGGTCCACAAGCTTCTGAGCCCAAGGCTGCATGTTCGAAGAGATGCCCTGGTAGGGCGGATTACCGATAACGACGGTGAACGCTTCAGACTTGGCCTCGTTTGCGGCCTTGGCCTCGTGAGCCAGCGCTTCGTTCATGAACGCCAACTGCATGTCGAAATCATGGGCCGGCTCGAGCGCATTGGTCAGGAACACCCGCGCCCGAGTTGGTCGCCGATTGCCGCCTGGGCCGGCTTCCGTCCCTGAAAAGTCGTAGTCTGTATCCGCTAGCTTCAGACCGATCTTCATATGCGCCACGGCGTAGGGCGCCATCATTAGTTCATAGCCGTACAGCCGCGGAAGCAGGTGCTCCGCCACATAGGCGCTCCAGAGGGCGGTCTTCTCGGCCGGTAGCTTGCCCTTCCACGCCTCGTCCATCATGCGCCGATGGATCAGGTCGATGACCTCCACCAGGAAGGTGCCGGTGCCGGTGGCCGGATCGAGAATCTTCACGAATGGATCGTCGCTACTCGCGCCCTTTGGGATCTTCGCATCCGGATGAGTCTTGATGAACTGGCCCCACGTCATGGTGTCGGCTAGGCCCAACGGCAGGCCGAACTCTGTCCGTAGGACCTCATCCACCGAGCGGACGATGAAGGAAACCACGGGTTTAGGCGTGTAGAAGACGCCTCGCTGGACTTTCATCGCCTTGTCGTAGGCGGCGAGGAAACCTTCGTAGAAATGGATGACCGGGTCGTCGCCCTGCTTGTCCTTATCGAAATCGTCGAGCACAGCCTCCATGTTGGCTGTATTCAGCAGATGTACGACGTCACCTAGGCCCAGCTCGTCGAAGTCGAGGCGTGCCTCCTTTCCGTCGCGGCCTCCCGCGGCCAGAAACGACGTCAGCAGCTCCGAGAGGAACGGGTTGGTGGGGATCGCCTGTTCCAGGGCGTCGATCGTGATCGTCGGGAGCGGCAGGGCACCATCCAGCGTGCGCGCCTTCTCCGCCCGCCAACGTTGGATCTGATCGATGCGCTTGGACAGCAGCCCGTAGGCGATAGTTTGGGCGTAGGTATCGGCAAACTTTGGAACGTCCAGGTCCTTGTTCAAAGTCGCCTTGACCGCCTCGAACAGCTGGCTGAGCGGCTGGCCCTCGCGTTCCCGAGGCAGAATGTCCTGGATAGCCTCGCGGATCTGGCGCGCGCAGTCGGCTAGCGCGGCGGCCATGTCCTTGGCAGTGCTGATGGCGGCGCGAGGCCGGTCGATGAAGGCATTGCTCCAGCGCGCCTTCCAGGTCTCCGGAAGTTCGCCGCGTCCCGGCCACCGCAGACGCGCCAGCCGCTCAGCGACCGTAGCCATATGCCTCGGCGTGTCGAACCTATCCCAGCTGAGCACCCTTAGTGTCGGCAGGGCATTGGTGTCGGGCTCCTGGTGAAAATGCGCCAGCGCCAACTTGCGGTCGTCGGCCTTGCCGAATGCGGAGACAAAGAGCAGGTCGTTCTTGCCGAACAGAGCGCGATCGCCGGGATTGGTGGACTCCCGCTTTCGTCGGCTGACGCTGGACAGAATGCGCCGCAACAGTGTGACCGGCAGCTCCGCCTTGTCGAAGTCGATAAAGAAGACGCCCCAGGGACTCTGCTGACCGAGGATAGGGCGCAGCTGCTTGATCTCGACCTGGGCGTCGATTTTCAGCCCCAGCTCGGCGGCCGTGTAGGTGTAGGTCAGCTGCTCCAGGCCCAGATCGTCAGGGATGTCCCAGTCCAGCTCCTCGCGCAGGTATTCGATGAAGCTGCGAAAGTCGGTGATGGCCTTCAGTTCTTCCGGGCTCATGGGTTTAGTTCAACTCCATCCAGGCCTTGAGGATCGGCTTGGCCCCCACGGGCGCTTGGGCCTGGCGCATGTAGCCGCCTTCGATGTGCTTCTCGACGGCAAGGCGCGCCTCGGTGAGGGATGTGCGGTCCAGCTGGGTCCGCCGGGCCGTGTCGGGCACCGAGCGGACAGAATCAGCGATGGCGTGCGCGATATCCACGATCTCGCCGCCGTCGAGGGCACGATAGTACCACTTCACCTGGCGGGCCTCGTCGGCGTCCCAAGTCTCTTCGCCGTCCGGCGTCTTGGCGCGGCCCGGCAGGGCGTAACAGAAGAAGACGCCTCGGGCCTTTGGGGCGGCACGGCCGCTGAAGACACGGTTGGGAAGATCCGCGAGACGGTTCTCCAGGGCCGGATCCGCGGCGAGCAGTTCCCGCAGTTCCTGCCGCAGCCGCTCTTCGGCGGTGGGCTCGGAATCTATCTCGCGGTTGAGGTCCTTCAGGTCCTCGTAGTCGTCGGACTCGGTCAGCAGGCGCCGACCTTCAATGCCAAACAGCCGGGATATCCGGAGCGTCTTGTGCGCCACCCGGTTGTAGAGGCCCAGCAGTGTGTCGAGGGCCTTGTTGGGCAGGAAGTTCCAGTACGCGACCTTGCCCCGGAGTTCGGCCATTTCGGGGTGGTCGGCCAGCATGGTGTCCTCGACCTGCTGGCTCATCCGTCGGTCTACGCGGCCGATACGCTGCATCAGGCGCACGGGGTTCCAGTGGAGGTCATAGTTGATCAGCCGGGTGGCGTCCTGGAGGTTCAGGCCTTCGGAGAGGACGTCAGTGGCGATCAGGACCCGGATCTCGGTTTTGCCGGCCTTGGCGATCTCGGCAGACGAGCCGCCGTTGTAGTAGGGGGCGAACCGCTTGATGACGCCCTCGCGGTCGCGCCCCTTGTGGGATCCGGAGTCGATTTCTTCGACGCCGGCCACGCCCATTCGGAGTAGCTCGCGCTTCAGGTAGCGCGCGGTGCCCTGGTACTCGGTGAAGATCAGCACCTTGTGCTGGCTGAGAATCGGATCCTCCGTCAGCATCCGGCAGAGCGCCTTCAGCTTGCCGTCCTGCGACGCATCGAACCCTTTCAGCACGTCCAGGAACTTGGTCAGCTGGACGAGGTCTTCCCGCGTCTGTGCGATCAGCTCTGCGATCTTGTACTTGTCGCGCGGCAAACGCTCGACCCGATCGACAGCGTCTCCGGTGATCAAGGGGTCCGCGTCGTCTTCGTCATCGTCGCCATCGTCGCCGGAGTGCAACGCTAGGCCGGCCTGCACCTGCGCGATGTGCCCGGCGTGCCGGTCGTTCCAGACCTTGAGATCGGCCTTCTCGCTCTCCGTCTCTGCGTGCGCCGTCCAGAACGTCAGCAGCTTCACAAACAGCCGGTGGCATGAGAGCTCGAACGCGGCGGTCGAGCTTTCCAGCCGCTTCAGGAAGCCGATCCGGATCAGGGTGACGACCTGGGCGCGGCGCCCGATGGCCAGTTCATCCTCGTCCGACGGGTCGATCAGCCACTCGGTGGGGTCATATAAGGCCAGTCGGAAGAGCGGGTTGGCCTTCTGAAACGACTCCTCCACCAGGGTCAGGAGGCGCTGCTGCACCGGCGTGAGATCATAGTCCGCGACCTTGGGATCTTCCCGCACCGGGAAGATCGCCGCGCCCTTGGACTCCAGCAATTGGCTGGCCTTGACGTAAGCGCGGCTGCGCTGAACCACGAGGTTGTTCACTAGCGGATCAGCCGCAAACACCTCACGCGCTGGCCCCACCTGCACGTTCTGATCGACGTCGTCTTCCGGGAGTGCGTTCACGTCGGCGCCGCTGGCCCTGCGAATCGACTTTTCCAGCGTGCGGAAGTGTCCCTGCAGCGAATGTACGCCCAGGTCCGCGAAGGCGGCGCCATGGGGGGCGAACAGCTCGATCAGGTGCATCAGATCGTACACCCCGTTATTCACCGGGGTCGCCGTCAGCAGGTACATCTCCTTGCCCTGCGCAATGCGCTGAAGGACGCGGTAGCGCGACTCCTTTTTCCGGCCCTTCCCGGCGAGGCCGGGGTTTCGGAAGTTATGGGCTTCGTCGATGACGATGGCGTCGCATTGGGCGGCGATCGCGTCGATCGTGCCGTCCAATGCCGCCCGGTTGAGGTCAGTGTGATTAAGGATCAGAAGGTGGTTCCAGGGGCCGCCCTTAGCCAGTCCTGGGAGATGCTTCCTCAGGTTCGCTTCCCAGACGGACTCCCGGCCTGACTTGGGCACAATCAACGCGACCTTCTTGCCTTCGTGCACCGCGAGGCGCTCTAGCACCATCAGTCCGATGAACGTCTTTCCGAGGCCTACGCCGTCGCAGAGGAACGCACCCTTATGCTTCCGAGCGATCGCCAGCAGCTGGCCGTACCCCTCGCACTGGTAGCCATCCAGCATCGGCCAGATCCGGGACTGGTTACGCTCCCAGTCGCCGGCCGTGATCTCGCGGCGGCGGAAGTATTCATGGAGGGACTGCGCCCAAACCTCGAACGGCGTGAACGACGCAATGTGCCGCTCGATGACCCTCAGCATGTCCGGGGTCACGTCTTCGGCCTGCGCCCAATGATCCTCGTACCAGTCCTGCAGCACCGTCACCGGGCTGCCGGTGATCTGGACGTTCAGCTCGATATTCTGGGTTAGGCCCGGGCGAGTAAAGTTGGAGGAGCCAACGAGGGCCGCGGCACCGATCACCTCGCTGCGGGCGTGGGTGATGTAGGCCTTCGCGTGAAACTTGGCCTTCCGGTAGACCCGGAACTGAATCTTGCCGGAGCGGATGGCCTCGACGATGGCCGGGACACCATCCAGGAAGTCGTTCTTTTCCTTCTCCGTCTCGACGCTCTCATTTAGCCGATCGAGACGCCCGGAGAGCGCGCGCTCAAACACGGCGCGAGTACGTACCGCAACCTCGTCGCCCATCAGGACCCGGATGCCGTCGACCTTCTGCCATTGGCCTTCCAGGCCCAGAAGCGAACCGATTTCGAAGTAAGCGGTCGCGACGTCGATCGACCGGGCGTAGTCACACCAATCGCGCAGGTAACGCAGCGCCTTCCATTCATCGTCACTGTTATCAACGATGAACAGCTCGCCACCAGTTTTGGCGTTCTCGCGCTTTGGCATGTCCCCCCGCGGTATCCAGTTGCTGCGAGTCTCATAGCATCGCAGCGGACCTCACCCTGAGGCTATCTCGCCCAGGTTGCAATCTGCGCTTGAAGTCGGCGAAGCTACGCGTTCGACGGGGAGCGCAAACATGGCGATGCCGAGTGAAGGCTACAGTTGGGTGGAGGTCGAGAGCTACGTCGCCGACCTCACAAGCGGACTGCATGGGAGCGTACATATCCGCCCGGCTTCGGGTGGAGCCTACCCCACTAATCTCCGCGTCGAGTGCTCAAAGCGAATGAGCACCGACTACCCTATTGGCACCCGATTTCGAATTTGGGCCAAGCTCACTGATCGAGAAGGCGGCGGTCGCTTCCTCTACATCTCATGGCGCTGTAAGTTCGAAGTGCTTTCGCAGCCCGGCGACCCATAGCCCCCATGCTCTGGCTAGCCCGGATCCTCGAGCAGCTTGACCTCGCGCTGGAGCAACTCTCGGAGCGCACGCCGCACAATGCGCGGTTCGGACTCATACTCACCGACAATGCTCTCGAGCTGGCCCTCCACCGCTACGCCCGCGACTTGAGCCACCATCTCAAAGAACCACCCTACCACCCGAGGCCCTATCAGCACGCGCAGGGCCTGCGCAAAGCGCTCAGCCAGCACTTCGAGCCGAAGGTGAGCTTCGCGAAGGCCACAGGCTTTCTTGCGGAAGAAGAGGCGCAGACGATGTTGACATGTCACGGTTTTCGCAACGAGACCTACCACGTCGGCGTCGCGCACGAGCAGGTGATTGACGAGATCGCGCGCTTCTACTTCGTGGTGGCTGCCACCGCTCTTGCCCGGTTCTCGCCTACGGCCGTTTGGTGGCGCTTTGGCGAGGCAATGCCGGAACGGGCGAAGCGTTTCCTCACCGCTGATCCCTTCACCTCAGATGTAATTGGCCAGTTCCAGGCTGCCTGCACAGCTATGGCCGGGTCGGTCGAAGATTCCGATCTAGAACTCCTTGACGCCCTTCGCCGCCACATGGCCGAGGTGATCGATGTGCAGGATGACTTGATCAACCACGTCGCTCAGGGCCTGAATGAGCCGATCAGCCGTGACGACGTCGCCATCAACGCCCAGGCCTGGCCCCTGGCACTGAGCGACGAAGGTAAGACCATAATGGCGAAGGGCGGCTACTCGCCGCCATCGGTGTTCGCGGCTGTCGAATGGATCGCCAGGAACGGCAAGCTCCGCTACCCGCAAGATCCCGTTCCGTCGTGGCGTCGTCGCCTAGGCTCTCTTCAGGGGGAGACGAACCCCCACGCCGCCCTCAAGAAGTACCGGGACTTCATGATTCAATCGCAGCCGTTCCGGGACCAGATTGAGGAGACCGCTGCCGGTCTAGATGCTGAGATTGATCGCCAGATAGACATGGTGAGGGGCGGTTAGGCGAGACGCCCGAGCACCATTTGCCCACCGCAGATCACGCGCGACCAAGGAGAGTGCGATTGCTGACTTATGCTTCCGTCTGCGAGTTCGCTAAGCGCTTCCCGACTGAGGTGGCGTCCTTCTTGGAGCTGGAGAATAGTTTGCGGCGCGGGCGGTTCCGCGAGGAAACCGTCACAGACTTGACCCTCTCAGCTCTGCTCCGAACGGGCGGCAACTCGGTCGTTCTGCAGGTTCCCAACGAGCCCACAACGGGCGGGGACATGGACTGGACCCTGGCGGATCCGACGACGAATACAGCCGTGACGTACCGGCTACAGGCGAAGCGTCTGAGCGCGGGTGCGGTGAACTGGGATAGGAACAGCTATCGCGAGTTAGCGCATCCCAAGAACAGCGGAGGTCAAGCCGCCACTCTGATCGATCCTGTCAACCTGAAGGGGCCGCCGCCCGCGATCCCTCTATACATCTTCTACAATCCTGAAGCGATCTGTACAGCTTCGGGAGCTTCGATCGAGGGGCTAATGCTCGCCGATGCCGTCGCCGTTCAATCGATTGTAAGCAAAATTGTTTCCGTGAAAGGCAAACGTTCAAACCTTCGGCAGTTGCGGAACGTGCGCCACCTCTTCTTTCCCCTCACAACCATCCTTTGTCCGATGGACAGCGGCACCTCGACGCGCAGATCCGCAGCTACGCCCCGCAGCTCAGTGCAGCGATATCTCGCAGCCACCCAACAAGCCGACTCCGCCGCCAGTCCCCACTCTGCAGCCGTTTCCGAGCTGCCAGGCCAAATTCGCGCCGCACTCGCTCGTCGCGAGCAAGCCCCCATCCAGCGTTCAAACGTCAAGCGACCACGCATGATCTTCGACAGCTCTGTCGAGTGACGACACAGTAGGTAATCGTGCGTCGCCTCGCCCTGTACAGAGAAGCTGGAGCGGAGCGTTGGGCAGACCTGATCGAGGGCAGCGAAGTTGGACATGAGAGTCGAGACCTTTGACCGTTCGCCGGCCGGACTGGCCGCCGAAGCACAGAGGCTGCTGGCCGCCGGCGAGCTATTGCCTGAACCGCGGCTGGAGGCCTGCTACGCGGCGTTCCAGGAGCAGTTCGGCCCTGCGCGTCTAGCCAAGCTCGATGGCATCGAGCTGCTCGAGCGCATGCACGCCCACGGCACAAACGACAGCCTGGTCTACTGGCTGGAGTTCAAGAACGATGACGAGTTCCCAGCTGTCTTCGGCAGCATCGCCGGCGGCAGCGCGCTGAAGTTCGGAATCTTTCGAAGCCGAGAGACGGGCTTATGGACGACCGGCGGCTCGCGTTCGATGCTTACGATCAGCGAGGCCGAAGCCATCGACTATGCCCGCCGCCACCGGGACCAACTCATTGCCGGAGCGCGCGTGCTCGACATGTTCTCCCCGCCGAATGCGGCGGGGGAGATGGATGAGGCGTACCGCGCGCTGCAGGCTGAGATCGAGCGGGTCGCGCCCGACCTCGCCAACCTCTCCTGGGCGCACAAGTACCTGCACCTTTATGCTCCCGCGAAGTTGGACGATTACCACTCCGAAGACCTCCAGCGGTTCCAGCTGATCCGGCTTCAGCAGCTGCCCCCCTTGCCGAAAGGCCGCTACATCTGCGCCGGCCGCTTCGTCCACTTGGCCCGGGAGGCGGGTCTACCGATCAACCACCTGACCTCGGTGCTCAACCGAGTTAACGGGCGAGTCTACCGCTACTGGCGGATCGGGACGAACGTTTCGGGGCACGACATCTGGCCTGCGATGCGCGAGGGCGGCTTCGCGGCCGTGGGGTGGGCCGACCTGCCCGAACTCTCGCATCTGCAGCACACCACGACCCACAAGGGCGAGGTGGCCGAGCTCCTCCGGAAGGGCGGCGACGCCCCCAAGGTCGCCACGCGCAAGGCGGGCGAAATCCTCGACTTCGTGGCGGACATGGCGAAGGGGGATGTCGCGGTCGCCGCGGACGGCGAGCGTATTCTGGGAATCGGCCGGGTCGCCGGACCCTACGAGCACCGGCCGGACCGGCTCGCCGACGCGCCCCACCAGCGACCGGTCGACTGGCTGGAGGTCGACCCCTGGAAGCTGTCTGGCTCCGAAGGCCTACGCACCACGGTCTGGGAATTTAAGCGGCCTGAGAGCCACCTGGCCCTCGAGACCCACATCCAGGCTGCGCCAGGTGTGATGGCTCCGGCGCGGGGGCCGGCCGCTGGGCGACTGCCGACCCTGGAGCCGATGACCCGCGAGGTCGACGCCATCCTTCGGCGCAAGGGCCAGCTGATCCTCTACGGGCCGCCCGGCACGGGGAAGACGTACTGGGGCCGCCGGGCGGCACTGGAACTCGCCGCGCTCGAGGTGTTCGGGCAGCCGGTGGGGTCTCTTTCAGACGCGCAGACGGCCCTCCTGGAAGGACCGGAGGGCGTTGTACGGATGGTTACCTTCCATCCAGGCTTCGGCTACGAGGATTTCATCGAAGGCTACCGTCCGCAGGCCGACGGCGGGCAGCTGTCGTTCGCGCTGCGCGATGGTGTCTTCAAGGCGCTTTGCGATAAGGCTCGGACCGACGGCCGCCGCCACTTTCTGATCATCGACGAGATCAACCGCGGCCAGATCCCGCGCATCTTTGGCGAGCTCATCACCCTGCTCGAACGGGACAAGCGCGGCCTGGAGCTGAGGCTTCCGTCCGGGCGGCCCTTCTCCGTGCCGGCAAACGTCTGCGTCATCGGCACCATGAACACGGCAGACAAGTCCATCGCGCTGCTGGACGTCGCGTTGCGCCGCCGGTTCGGCTTCGTCGAACTGCTGCCGGACGTGGGCCTTCTCGGCAAGACGATGATCGCCGAGCGCCTGCCGCTGGCGCTCTGGCTCGAGGCCCTCAACGCCAGGATCAGGTCAACCCTCGGCCGCGATGCGCGGAGCCTGCAGATCGGCCACGCCTTCTTCCTTGAGGACGGCTCCCCGGTGTCGGATGCCGAGCAGTTCACCGCCATCTTGTCCGGCGAGGTGGCGCCGCTGCTCCAGGAGTACTGCTACGAAGACTACCAGATGCTCCATGCCCTGGTCGGAGGCCTCGTAGACACCGGCCTACAACGGATGAAGACGGAGCTGTTTGCGCCGGATCGGATCGGGGATTTGCTCACCGCCCTCCTTGAGCCTTTCCCAGAGCTCGCCGCATCGGCCGAAGCCGTGGAGCAGGACCTGGAGCGCGCCGATAGCGAGGATGAGGAAGAGCCCGAGGCATGACGGCCCGCCACCGATTCCGAGAGTGGGAGCCGCCCCGGCTACTGCCGGCGGAGGCGCTCACCAAGGATGAGCAAGACGTGGCCGAGGCCTTGCGTCGGTCGGGCAGGCTCAACGTCGTCGAGACCCGGCGCGGGCTGGAGGTGGCCACATCGTCGTGGGTCGGCCGTGTCATGCTCGGCGGCCTGGAGATAACCGTCCACCCCAAGATTGAAGCCGCGCCCCTGGTGCAGTTGCTGCGCTACGCCTATGGGCTGGAACAGCTGTCAGTGATTGGCCAAGCACAGTTCCGTACCGAGGCCCACGCTTTCCAGGATATCTTGGCCAGCCAGCTGGCGCACGATGCCGCCCGCCTGGTGGCCACCGGTCTCCACCAGGAATATCTGCCGTACGAAGCGGACCTCTCAAGTCCACGCGGCCGAATACTCTTCGACGCCCTGTCGTCTGCCTTCAGCGCCGGCCGGGCGCTCCTGCCGTGTCGCTTCTTCGAGCGCACGGACGAGAACGCGCTCAACATCGCCCTGGCTGCCGGATTGCGCCAGGCTGCCGGCGTCGTGGCAAGCCATGAGCTGGCGGCGGAACTCGGTCGCCTGGCTGCCATCGTCGATGTGAAGCGAAGGCCACTGAGCCGTGCGCTCATGGCGGAGGCGCGCGCCCAGCTCGACCGCCGTACCCGCCCCTATGGGCCGCTGTTCGACCTCATTGATCTGCTGCAGGCGGGGGCCGGCGTCTCGATCGAGAATGAAGGCGGTAACCTGCCACTGCCAGGGTTTCTCTTTGATATGAACCGCTTCTTCCAGGCACTGGTGTCCCGGCTCTTGAACGAGCATCTGCAGGACTGCAAGGTTCTGGACGAACGTCGCCTGCAACCGATGTTCCGCTACGAGACGACCGTCCCCCCGCGAAAGCCGCCAATCCTGCGCCCGGACTTCACCATTCGATCTCCGCTCGGCCGGACGGAAGCGATCCTCGACGCCAAGTACCGTGACCTCTGGGAAAGCGCGCTCCCCTCGGGAATGCTCTACCAGCTGGCGCTGTATGCCCAGGGCGCACCCGACGGCTTATCCGTCATCGTCTATCCCTCGCTTGAGCCGCGCCCCGACCAAGAAGTGCGGATGCGCGATCCGGCCACCGGCACGGAGCGGGCACGCATTCAACTGCGAGCTCTCGACCTATCGCTTCTCCGCAGGCGGCTTGAAGAGCCGGCGGGGCCCGCGCGGAGCCGGGCGCTCTCTGGCATCGCTCAGAGTTTGGCTTTAGGATATGACTAGGTCCCCTGCGCATAGCGAGCCACGGTCGGTCTTATGCGAACACGTATTTGTCTTATAAGGACATTTTACCTGCCCCGCTGACTGCAACCCGCGCCAGTAACCACCTGGCAAACACCGAGATGCGCAGAACGACCAACCGGGGCAACTCTTTGGCGGAGCTGGGATCGATCCGCACGTGCGATGCCGCTGGGTAGAAATGTGCCAGCGGCCTCTGATCGACTTAGCCGGTGACCCCAGCCGGCCTTGTAGGAGCCTAGGCGGTGCTTAGTAGGGCCTGTATGGCCTCCCTCCGGACCAGGCGTCTGCCACCTATGCGCATCGTCTCTAGCTTGCCGTCAGCGATGAGCTTGTAGATGGTCGATTTACCGATTCCGATAATCTTCGCAGCGTCTGCGATACTGAACGACTCCGCATTCGCATTGGCCCCGCCGCCGGGGTTCCCGATGATGGTCCGGCGGGCGAGTTCTTCTGCGATCCGCTTCGCGATGAACTCCGTCCGGTCCGGATCTTCCGAGCTCACATCTCCGACCGGCATCGCCGCAACGGTGGGTAGCGCCCCGACGAGGCGATCAAGCTCTGTTCGACGCCAGCGGACCATGGAGAGGCCGAGCTCCACCGGGCGGACACCTTCGCGCCTCATCATGAGCGCGAAGCTGTTCTCGTCCATAGACAGGTAACGCGCGGCCATCTCCGTACCCATCAGGATGGGCCAGTTCGGGAGCGGTGGAACTTCGATCGATCGCGGACGCGGCATGCGGGCTTCCCGGGAAATTCCGCACTTCGATTGGGGAATGTGGTGAATGTCGGACCATCGGCGCCGCGAGAAGTCGGTTCTCACATACTGGACTTGCGCCGCGCCGCCCATGCCTGGGGACTTATGTGCACCGGCCTGGTCTCGGGGACACGGCCAGTCCGACATATCTCAAGAATGTCCGCCATGAGTTCGTCGCTCGACAGGTGGCCGAGCGGGCTGAGATCGACCGTGGCAGAAAGCTGGTCCACTCGCTTTCGCAGTGCGCTCCTCACTTTGCCAGCCCCTTCCGTCGATGGGTGTCCTCCAGGGCTGCGACACGCTGGGCGAGTTCGTCCACCTCCAGGATCCGCGCCACACCCCCGATAGCATTGAGGAGCTGCACGCCGGTCTCCGGCCCCACGTCTTGCAGCGCGATACCCTCCAATACGGCAAACGCCTTCTCGGTTAGAGTTTCACCAAGCGCCAGACCTGGCATGACGGCCAGCTTCGCTTCGGGGCGAAGCGGCGGCAGAACGCGCTCGAGGATTAGACGGGCGGCCTGCATGTCGCCCTCTCTGGCACGTTCAACAACTGTTTCGAGGATGTCGGGCAGTTGCTCCGCCAGGGCTTGCCGGAGCCGCCCGGAGGAGCCAAGCGCCCCCTTCGGCCGGCCGCGGGGGTTCAGGGAGTGACCGGGCGCGACGCGCCCCTTCTGGTCGCGAGCGGCGGTGCTCACCTGATTTCTCCAGCAAAAAACAGGTCGCGGCTCTGGCAGCGGTGCTCATCGCCAACTTTCCCCACTTTCCGCACTATCCCGCCTTGGATTGCTCCGGTTTGGGGAAAGTGGGGAAAGGCCGGAAAGTCCGGTCGCGGGAAGGGACTGCACATCACACGCTCTCGACCCAGTAACGGTTCCCCCGGTTCCGATCCGGGCGATGCCGAAGGCGCAGAATTCGCCCACCGATCTCTGCAGGTCGCTCGACGACCATCTGGAGCTTCTTGCCGATCAGGTGGGCGGTAATTTCGCCGCGCTTCCACTCGCTGTGGGTAGCAGCAGCAAGGTCCTCGATGATCTTGCGGTATCCAGCCCTTGGGTTCGATCCCACGCCCTCGTCTAGGTCTTCCTGGTCATCTTCGACCGTCCATTCATCCAATTCGGCGATCTGGGCGCTCGTGAACGGCCGCGAGCGGAATTGCTGTTCGAGTTGGCCAAGTAAGCGACCCATCGCCCCGACGGCCTCGTCAGAGGTCTCGTTGGCGCTGAAGAGGGCGCCGAAATCGATCGTGACGTCGTTGAGCGCCGCACCCGCCTCCACCGCTGCGCCAACAAGCGCCCACCACCTTTTGAAGCGGGTCTTCGGCTGCGGGCGACGTTCCTCTGGAGCAGCTTGGTATGGGTTGTAGACGAGCAGGGTGTACAGGGCCGCCAGAATTTGATCGCGATACCGTGCCGTCCATCCCAGCGGGTCGGCATGGCGGAAGGAACGGTTTTCTGGGTCGGGGCGATCGACATTCAGGCGCAGCACTAGAGAGCGGCTGGCCAGGTCGCCCGTCGGGCGGATGTTGTTGCCGGTGAAGGCTTGGATAGCGGTTGCTGGCACCTCGGCGGTCTCGGACACGCCCAGCACGCGATCGGCGTAGGTCGGAGAGGTGAGTGTCGCCTCGATCACCGGGCAAGAGAGTTCAGTGCCCGTTTCGATGTTGTCCCAGACGATGGCCGCGTAGCCTTCCCGGAACTTCGCCAGGATCGTCTTGCGCCTTTCACCTACTTCGTTGGGCCACGGGGATACTGAAGGACGGCGCCCCAGGACGCCTTGGACCAACATCGACAGCAGCGTCGTCTTCCCGCCACCACGCTGCCCGGCCGTAAAGAAGAAGGCGGGTCTCTCCGGCAGGAGGGGCCGCTGAATGAGGCTGAGCGCGAACGCGATCGCGATAGCCTTGCCGACTTCATCGGTCGCGACATCAACCAGCCATTCGTCGGCAAGGAAACGATACGCTTCTTGTGCATCGGCTTCGGTGACCGAGCCCGCAGGGGGAACCAGCTTGATGAGCTGGGGGTCTATCCGGAAGTAGACCTCGAGGCCGCGATCAAGTCCCTCTCCGGTAAGGACGCGACCAGACGGGCCCACCAACGGGGCCACAATGATTGCCTGAACGACAGGCAGGCGGCTCCGCGAATAGGTCTGGTAGGCGGTCACGTAGGGATCCGGCAGTCGGACCGTTCTGGGAGCGTCGCTGCCAGCACTCCGGAACTCAATGTAGCGCTCGATCTGAAGTGAAACGGCGGAGCGATCGAGGGCTTGGAGCGTCGGCTCCATTGGTGTGCCGAGCGCAATTGTGGCCGTCGTGCTCACAGGGAACAGGTCCGGAAGCCCCACAGCCCGCTGGTCGCGCACCTCGACGATGGCTCCGTAGGCGTCTCGCATGGGCGGCGAGGGTCCATCTGCCGCGGCCAGGATCTCATCTACCGTCTCAAGAACCGGCGTGAGCTCGCCCTGATAGTCCGGCATGGGCAGTTGGATTCTTCCGCGCGGGAGCGAACCCAGTGCGTCCAATCCATTCGACTTGGAAGCGCGCTGAATGCGGTGGCGGATGTCCCTTACCTTCGCCCCGGTCCGTTCGGCCACAAGGGCTACGAGCGCGGTGAGTTCGTCGTCAGCCACATCAGCGAGGCGGAGCTTCGCGAGGAAGAAGTCCACGAGGCCATCGGTCTCGGCAGCTGCGATTAGCTGCCGGAAACCAACGAAATCGTAGCGGAGGTCATAGATCCAGCCGCCGTGCGCGAAGGAGAAGATGTAGAAACTACCGTCCGCCCGCTGCAGCACGATTGCCTTGTCGGGGCCATAGGACTTCCCCTCGACCGGGTCGGCAAGCGTTTCTCCGACGAAGGCTAGCGGGTTGGCCAGGACATCCTCGACCGTCACACCGCTGTAGTCAGGGTCATCGAACTCGAGCTGGACGTGAGGCAGCAGGATCCCCCCGCGCATGCGCTGCGCGAGGCGAACCGCAGTCTCCTGTCCGACGCCTCTGATCTTCTGGATCCTCGCGGCCGCGAGTTGGTCGGCTTCAACTGCCAACTCCCGCGCCTTCAGCATGACGCGTTGGCGCGCTGCCTTCTTGACCGCATCGAGTCGGGCGGCCTCGCTCTGGCTCAGAGGCGGGAGGGTGCTTTGAGAGTCGAGAATGCTGCCCTCGTAGACCGCGGGCTTGCGCGCCGACTTTTCCTGAACGAGGTCTGCCTCCAGGACAGGAGCTCCTTCAAAGACGATGCGCTCCGGGCTCCAGACACACCTGTCGACTAGGCTTCTCTCGAGCAGTCGCCCGCCCTTGCCGACTTCAAACCAGCCGTACCCTTGAAGGAACAGGCGATCGTGGAGCAGCTTCGTGGACCGTTCGATGTCGGAGCCATCCGTTACGAGGACATAGATGTGCAGGCCGTTGGAACCCGCGATGGGAAACATCTCGGCGCCATGGAACAAACCAGACCTGGTAGACGCGCGCTCAAGCCGCGCCGTTCCTGCGATACCCGGCGCCGCTTCGCAGATGGCGTTCCAGTAGCCTCCAGTGGCCTCAAGGCGCTTCGCCACTTCAGGCGGAAGTGCCTTTGCATCCACATCGAAGAGCATCAGCGCCGGCTGGCCTGGAGCGTAGTCGATGGTTTCCCTGGAACGGGGATGGGCGCGAGACGTCCCATTCGCGAGCGCCCTCTTGGTTGCGATGCGAACGGTATCCGCCAGGCCCGTCCGCAGCCTCCCGAGCGCGATCGCCTGGTGAGACGACAGTTCGGTTAATACCTTGGCGAACTGAGCCAGGGATCGGAAGCGGAGGCGGGACGCCTTTCCCCTGGACATCCGACATTCGGCGTTGTCCGTGACAAGCTCGTCGTTCGCATCAAGGGAAAGGCGCTTGGTGAGAGCGCCGCCTTGCTTCTCAAGGAGCGTGATTTCGAACTCGGCCGCGTCGATCACTTGATCGCTCACCGTTCGGCCTCCGAAGTCGAACGCACCCGGCGGCTGAGGACGAACGCGTCGAGATCCTCCGCGAGGTAGATGACGCGGGCCCCGATCTTTGCGTAGGCCGGGCCATCGCCGCGCACCCGCAGTTTCTCGAGGAGGCTCATTGAGAGGCCGAGGTAAAAGGCGGCCTCTTCCGTATTCAGGAACCTAGCCGGCGCAAATTCCCGTTGCATGCCGCCCTCTACAAATGAGTACGGCTCCAGGGTGTCAGGCGTCGCTCGCGCTACCGACGACTTAAATTAGTTACATCAGTCAAGGCGAGAACGTACGCCAGGGACGCCTCCTCCATCCTCATCCTGCGCCTTACCCTCTGAACGTTGCGCGGGCTGCTGCGAACCGCGCCGCTCGATATCGCCGCTGTTTCGTATGGCGCCAAACGAGGCCTGCCCGGGCGTGCGCTAGCGGCGGTCGCTAGCGCTGTAATCGCACGATAGACACCATCAGGCGGGCGCTGGCGGGCCCGCGAAAGCCCGGTGTTGAGCCAGGATGTCCCTGTTGTGGCGGTGTTGCGCGACGACGCTCTCGACCTGAAACTCGTAAGCCAATCCTCAAATTGACGGCCCTTAGCCCGAGCAGCCACCGAGGCGACCCAACCAGCATCTTCTCTTCGCAGGGACATGAGGTGCGTTTGCCTGTGTCGTTGTCGACCGTAGAGCTCGAACTTGTGCGCCAGCCGCCCGCAGCGTTCTCGAACCTCCGAGGGGTCAGGGTCGAGATGGCGAGTGAAGGAGGTCTCTGGAAAGGGCTCTGGGCGCCAGTTGGCGGGTTGTCGCAACAGTTCAGCGATCTCCGTGGCCGCCTGCGGCGCAATCTGAACACTGACCCACCCGCGCCTAGGCATCGCCGCTGGCCCTCGCAACCACGGCCCAGAGATGTTCGCCCCATAGGTGGAGCGCCTCGCGCTTCTCTTCCGCCCAATCGTGGCGTTGGTAGATGCCCACCACGCCGGCGCGAGATCCTGACACGTGATTCAAGACGGCCTCGGTCACTTCGAGCCGCACGCCCAGCCGCTGGAGCCCGGTGGCTACAGTTCTCCTGAGGTCGTGGATCCGCCACGGCGTCAGCATCACTTCGTCCGGATTCTCGCCCTTCTCTTCAGCGGCCTTTCTCAGCCGCGCGAGCATGAGCTCGTCGAGTCGCTTCTTCGAGCGCGAGAAGCCGCTGATGGCCGTGGCGCCAGTTGTCGTCAGTACGAGGCCCTTGCGACTCTTTGCGGCCCGCGTCAGCAAGAGCTCGGCACGAGCCAGATCGTTGAGCGGGATCAGGTGTGGTCGACCGTTCTTCGAGCGCTCAGCGGGCAGCGACCATAAGGCCGCATCGAGATCGACCTCTGACCAATTGAGAGCCGCAACTTCTTCGCGGCGCTGCCCAGTCGCTATCAGAAGCCGCACCAGGGCGCGGAAGGGCCAGTTTAGATCGCCTGCGCAGCGCCAGACGAGGGCCAGCTCATCATCCGACAGGACTCGATCTCGAGATGGCACCGCCCCGGGGAGCTTCATGTCGGCCATGGGAGAAGTGGCGAGGTCGCCACGATTGACAGCCCACCTCAACATCTTCCGCAGGATCGTCCCTGCTTGCTGAGCCATGGCCGGGGTCGCCGACAACCCATCTAGAAAGAGCGTGATCTCGCGGCGAGAGATCTGATTGATGGGGCGTTTGCCGAACTGGGGCTTTATGGTGCGGTTGAGAATGCGCTGGGCCTCGCGCCAGGTCTTTCGCCACTCCAGCTTGAGGTACAGCTCAACGAACCGATCGGCGTAGCTGTCAAACGCAAGCTCGATCGCATCCGTACGCCGTTGCCGATCCAGGATGATTGGATCCTGGCCCGCGTCTACCAATCTGAGGAGCTGCTTGGCCCGATCTCGGGCCTGGTCTGGTGTCCACGGCGACCCATGACGACCGATCGTGTAGCGCCGCGTGGACGCTTCCCGCCCTCCCATGCGATATTGGAGGACGTAGGACTTGGCTCCATTCGGGGTCACCTTGAGACCGAATCCGCGGACCTCGGTATCCCAGTAGAGCTGGTCTTTTTCGCCGGCGGCGATGTCCTTGACTGTGCTCCTTGTCAGGCTGAGCTGAGCCAGTAGAAACGTCCCCCGCGAAACCACGAAGCAATCACGATGACTGCAAGTGTGGGCGAGCGCAGGCAGCTACGCAAGTCCAACCACCGACTTAGTCGGTTGATTCTTCTGCAGGAATGCAACCCCGTGAGCTTGTGTGCAAATGCAGGGGAAAGGCCATTTTGTGCTTCACACCGAGGGGGTCACAGGTTCAATCCCTGTCGCATCCACCATTTTTCTCCCTCCCAGGTCAGTGAGTCCCGAGTGTTGGGCCGCGACGACGATTACCCAGGCGCAGACGAGCACAGCGACAGGCCGAGGTCCTACCGCTGGCTTGCAATGGTGGAGCTCCATACCTACTTTGCGGCTGTGAGATCCGGGCCCCTCTGACGGTCAATAGTGATCGTGATGTCGGACCTCATCGGTGCGCCGAGGGTCCGTTTCGATTATTTCCCCAGAACGAGTCCAGGCGGCTCCCAAGCGCACCCTCCATCTCGGAGGAGCAAATGGAACATCGCCACTTTCCCATGGAGCTATCGCAGGCCGCATCTGGTCAGTGCGCCGACGTCGGGCGGGAGGTCCGCTCATGAAGGACCTGCTGCTCCACATATACAGTTACCCCGACCCCACGCCGCCGGAGGCTATCGACCAGGCCGTGCGATTTGCTGCGGCGGTGGGCGGTGACCTCACCGCGCTCGCCGTCCAGGTCAACCTGCAAGCGTCCAGCAACTACCTCGCGAGCCGGCTCATCAATCTCGCCGCCGTGTGTGCTGAGCAGGAAGCGAAAAGTCTGGCCGCCTGCAAGAGCGCGGTCGCGGTCTTCGAAGAGAAGCTCGCCACCTATAGGGTCACCGGCGGCAGCCTCCTGACCCAGGCAGACCTTTACGCGATCGGCAGCCATGTGGCGCTCCATGCCCGAACGCGAGATCTGTGCCTCGTTCCAATGGTCGATGGACGAGACGGCCAGCGCGCCGTCACGGAAGCCGTCGTCTTTGGCTCGGGGCGTCCGGTTCTTCTCTTCCGGCCCGGAGAGGCTGAGTTGCTCGGCGGCGGCCTCAGTACCGTCGTGGTCGCCTGGGACGGCAGCCCGACCGCCGCACGCGCCCTGGCCGCAGCGCTTCCGCTTCTGCCGAGGGCCAGGCAGGTCAGGGTCCTGACCGTGCTCAACGAAAAGGCCGAGGCGCGGGCGGGCCTTGGCGCCGAGGTGGTGCGTCACCTGGGTGTCCATGGCGTCGAGGCCATCGCAGACGAGGTTGACGCGGCGAACAGAAAGGTGGGCCAAGTCCTGTCCGACTATGTGGCCGAGCATGGGTCTGATCTTCTGGTCATGGGCGCCTACGGTCGCTCACGGATCCAGGAGTTCATTCTCGGCGGCGCCACGGAGTCCCTGTTGGCGAACCCCAGGATGCCGCTTCTGCTGGCCCACTAGGCCCAGCGCCCCTGCGTTCCGGGCGACTTCGGCGCGTCGGCCTTCGGCCTCCCGGTCGAAGGCCGACTTTCCCTGCGAATTCGCCCCCTTGGCTCTGCCCTCACGCCCGGAACGGAAGTACCCCGAACAGCATCGCCGCGAGCGCCATGACGGCGCACGTGGCGATGGCCCGGACAAATGTGAAGCGCTGGTGGGCGGCGAACTCCACGCCGGCGAGGCCGCGCCGATGGCCGCCTTGGAAACGCCCTACTGCGCGCCCGCCTCGGCCAGCACCGGCAGGACGCCGAAGTAGAACGCGTCGTTCGAGACGAAGAACGTCATCGGCAGGCTGAGCGCCGCGGTGATCGGCGCCATGTAGGGGCCCATGGCCGGCGGAATCATCGCGATCATCTCGAATGAGATCCGGTCTAGGCGCTCGCCGTGGTCCATGTTAGCGCTACCACCAACGAGGGGACGGAAACGCGGAGGGGCGCAGGCGGATGTACCTGGGCGTGGACATCGGGACCTCCGGGGTAAAGGCCGTCCTGCTCGACGACGCCGGCGCCGTGGCGGGCCAGGGGAGCGCCCAGCTCTCCGTCTCGCGCCCGCGCCCGCTTTGGTCCGAGCAGGCGGCTGACGACTGGTGGGACGCCGCGACGAAGGCGGTGGGCCAGCTCGATCCCGCCCTTCGCCGCAAGGTCCGCGCGATCGGCCTCGCAGGCCAGATGCACGGGGCCACCCTGCTGGGCGCAGACGATCGGCCCCTGCGTCCTGCCATCCTCTGGAACGACGGCCGCAGCTTCGCCGAATGCGGCGAGCTTGAAGCGGCCTGTCCGGACTTGCGAACGATCAGCGGCAACGCGGCCATGCCGGGTTTCACGGCCCCGAAACTCGCATGGGTCCGCAAGCACGAGCCCGAGGTCTTCCGTCAGATCCGCCGCGTCCTGCTCCCCAAGGACTACGTGAGGCTGAAGCTGACGGGCGACGCGGCCTCCGACCTGTCCGACAGCGCAGGGACCCTGTGGCTGGACGTCGGGAAGCGGGCCTGGAGCGAACCGCTGCTGGCCGCGACCGGACTCACCCCCGGCCAAATGCCCAGCCTGTATGAAGGCACGGAGGCGACCGGCCGGCTCAGCCGCGAGGCGGCCGCGCTGTGGGGCGTGGCGCAGGTTTCCGTTGCGGCCGGTGGCGGCGACAACGCCGCCGGCGCCGCCGGGGTCGGCGTCGCCCGCGAGGGCCAGGCCCTGCTGTCGCTGGGCACGTCGGGCGTGATCTTCGTCGCCACCGAGACCTTCCGCGCCAATCCTGCCCGCGGGGTTCACGCCTTCTGCCACTGCCTGCCCGGCGTCTGGCATCAGATGGCGGTCCATCTCAGCGCGGCGTCCTGCGTCGACTGGGTCGCCGCGCTCACCGGCGCGTCCGGCCCGGGAGAGGTGTTCCAGCGCGCCGAGGCCAGCGGCGTCGGGGCGGGCGCCGAGCTCTTTCTGCCCTACCTTTCCGGCGAGCGGACGCCGCACAACGACCCGCACGTCCGTGGGGCCTTCCTGGGCCTCGACCACGACACCGACGCCGGCCGCCTGTCGCAGGCGGTTCTGGAGGGCGTGGCCTTCACCCTGGCCGACGGCCTCGACGCCATCCGCGAGGCCGGCTCGCAGGTCCAGCGGCTCGCCGTCATCGGCGGGGGCGCCCGCTCGGCGTACTGGGGTCGCGTCCTTGCCGCGGCGCTCGATATGCCCCTGGTCTACCTCGACGGCGGCGAAGTCGGCCCCGCTCTGGGCGCCGCACGCCTGGCCCATGCCGCGATCGAGCCGGCCGCCATCGCCGGCATCTTCACCGCCCCGCCCGTCGCCCGCACCGTCGAGCCCGAGCCTGACCTGCGCGATCGCCTGGCCGCCAAGCGGCCCGCGTTCCGCGCCGCCTATCCCCGCATCCGCCCAGAGGCCACTTCATGACCGACTACTTCGCCGATCTGCCGACGGTCCGCTACGCGGGGCCGGAGGCCACCGACGACCTGGCTTTCCGCTGGTACGATCCGGACCGGGTGGTGCTGGGGAAGCGGATGGAGGATCACCTGCGCTTCGCCGTCTGCTTCTGGCACTCGTTCTGCTGGCCGGGCTCCGACGTCTTCGGCGCCGGCACGTTCGACCGGCCCTGGCACGCAGGCGCCAACGACAGCGCCGCGGCCGCCGTGAAACGCGCCGCAGCCTTCAGCTTCTTCGAGAAGCTGGGCGCGCCCTTCTACTGTTTCCACGACGTCGATGTGATGGCCGACGCGACGGATACGGCCAGCTACAAGCGTCAGTTCGCCGAGGCCGTCGACGACCTGGAACGCCTGCAGACCCAGACGAAGCGCAGGCTGCTCTGGGGCACCGCGAACCTCTTCGGCCACCCCCGCTATGCCGCCGGGGCCGCCACCAGTCCGGACCCGGAAGTCTTCGCCTGGGCCGCCCTGCAAGTCCGCGAAGCGCTGGAAGCGACACACCGTCTGGGCGGTGAGAACTATGTCCTGTGGGGCGGACGCGAGGGATACGACACCCTCCTCAACACCGACCTTTCGCGCGAACTCGACAACTTCGGCCGCTTTCTGACGATGGTCGTCGAGCACAAGCACAAGATCGGCTTTTCCGGCGCGATCCTCATCGAACCCAAGCCGCACGAACCCACCAAGCACCAGTACGACTTCGACACCGCCAGCGTGTTCGGCTTCCTCAAGCGCTACGGGCTGGAAGGCGAGGTGAAGGTCAACATCGAGGCGAACCATGCCACGCTGTCGGGCCACAGCTTCGAGCATGAGATCGCCATGGCTCGGGCGCTCGGCATCTTCGGCTCCATCGACGCCAATCGCGGCGATCCGCAGAACGGCTGGGACACCGATCAATTCCCCAACTCGGTGGAGGAGCTGACGCTGGCGATGATCGAGATCCTACGGGCCGGCGGCTTCACGACCGGCGGCTTCAACTTCGACGCCAAGGTGCGCCGCCAGAGCATCGAGCCGATCGACCTGTTGCACGGGCACGTCGGCGCCATGGATGTGGTCGCGCGCGGCCTTCTCCGCGCCGCCGCAATCATCGAAGAGGGCAAGCTCGACGCGTTCCGCAACGACCGATACGCAGCCTGGGACGGCCCGCTGGGCAGGGCGTTGACCACGGGTTCGCTGGCCGAGGCCGCCGACACCGCACTGGCGCGCGACCTTGCGCCCAGGCCCCGTTCGGGCCGCCAGGAGTGGCTCGAGAACCTGGTCAGCCGGGCGGGATGACGAAGGGCTTCAGACGCGTGGGCGTCGCGCCCACCATCAGCGACGTGGCCGACGCCGCCGGTGTGTCGGCCATGACGGTCAGCCGCGTCATCAACCGCGACGCCCGGGTGCGGGACGAAACCCGCGAACGCGTCGACGCCGCCATCGCGCGGCTCAACTACATCCCGAACCCGGCCGCCCGCGTGCTGGCCGGCGCCGTGCGCACGCGCATCGGCCTCGTCTACGGCAACCCCAGCTCGGCCTACCTCAGCGAGGTGCTCCTGGGCTGCCTGGCCGAGGCAAGCCGCACCGACGTCCAGCTGATGCTCGAGAACTGCGTGCAGGGCTACGATGCGGCGGGAATGGTCGAGCACTTGCGGGCGACGCACATCGACGGCGTGGTCCTGCCGCCGCCGTTCTGCGATGCGCCGGATCTCGTCGACCGCCTGCTCGCCGCGGGCCTGCCCATCGTCCAGCTCGCCACGGGCGCCCCGGTCGACGGCGCGTTCGCGGTCACAGTCGATGACGCCGCCGCCGCCGCGGACATGACCCGGACCCTGATCGCCAAGGGCCACCGCCGCATCGGCTTCATCGTGGGCGCCGCAAACCAGACGACCAGCACCCGACGCCTCAACGGCTATCGCGCCAGCCTGGCGGAAGCAGGCATCCCTTGCGACGACGCCCTGATCGCGCAGGGCGACTTCTCGTACGGTTCGGGCCTGATCGCCGCCGACACCCTGTTGCGCCTGGCCTCGCGGCCCACCGCCATCTTCGCCAGCAACGACGACATGGCCGCCGCCGTCATCGCCACGGCCCATCGCCGACACCTGGACGTTCCCGGCGACGTCAGCGTGTGCGGCTTCGATGACACGCCCCTCGCCACCACCATCCTGCCGACGCTGACCACCGTGCGTCAGCCGGTCGCCGACATGGCGCAGGCCGCTGTCGCGCTCCTCGCCGAGGCTGCACGGCGGCTGCGCGCCGGCCGGCGGCCGGAGCCCGAATGCCGCGTCCTGCCGCACGCCATCATCGAACGCCAGTCGGTGGCCGCCATTTCACAATGACAACGAGAACAGGGGGACGACCATGCAAGCCCAGGGGCCCGGCGAAGTCGGTCGCACCAACTTCGCCTTCATCACCACCGTTGTCGCCGTCGCGACCATCGGCGGCTTCATGTTCGGCTACGACAGTGGCGCGATCAACGGCACCCAGAAGGGCCTGGAAGCTGCGTTCGGACTGGACCGCCTCGGCGTCGGCATCAACGTCGGCGCGATTCTCGTAGGCTCGGCGGTCGGCGCTTTCGGCGCAGGGCGGCTGGCTGACATCATCGGCAGGCGCGGCGTGATGCTCGTGGCCGCCGGCCTGTTTCTGGTGAGCGCCCTGCTCGCGGGCGCGGCCGACAGCTCGGCCGCCTTCATCGTCGGTCGGATCATCGGCGGCCTCGGGGTCGGCGCCGCGAGCGTCACCTCGCCGGTCTACATCTCGGAAGTCACCCCCGCCAACGTGCGCGGCCGGCTCTCGAGCATCCAGCAGGTCATGATCATCACCGGCCTGACCGGCGCGTTCGTGGCGAACTATGCGCTGGCGAAGTTCGCCGGCGGTTCCACGGCTCCGCTCTGGATGGGCTATCCCGCCTGGCGCTGGATGTTCTGGCTGCAGGCCGCGCCGGCCGCCATCTACCTGCTGGCCCTGCTCGCCATCCCCGAGAGCCCGCGCTTCCTGGTCATCAAGGGTCTCGAACCCCAGGCTCGCGACGTGCTCACCAGGCTGTTCGGCGCGGCCGAAGCGGACCGCAAGATCGCCGAGATCCGCGACAGCCTCGCGGCCGACCACCATCGTCCGAAACTGTCGGATCTGATCGACAAGACCACCGGCAAGGTCCGCCCCATCCTCTGGGCCGGCATCGGCCTTGCGGTCTTCCAGCAGTTCGTCGGCATCAACGTGGTCTTCTACTATGGCGCGACGCTCTGGGAGGCGGTGGGCTTCACCGAGGATCAGGCCCTGTTGGTCAACATCCTGTCGGGCAGCCTGTCGATCGCGGCCTGCCTGGTGGCCATCGCCCTCGTCGACTGGACCGGGCGCAAACCCCTGCTGCTGATCGGCTCGGCGGGCATGGCGGTGACCCTGGCGACCGTCGCCTACGCCTTCTCGACGGCGATCCCCGGCGAGACCGGCGTCATCCTGCCGGGCAACAACGGCGTCATCGCGCTGGTCGCGGCCAACCTCTACGTGGTGTTCTTCAACGTGAGCTGGGGCCCGGTGATGTGGGTCATGCTGGGCGAGATGTTCCCGAATCAGATCCGCGGCTCGGGACTGGCCGTGGCGGGGTTCGCGCAGTGGATCGCAAATGCGGCGGTGTCGGTGAGCTTCCCGTCGCTGGTGGTGACGCCGGGACTTGCTCCCACCTATCTCGCCTACGCCGCGTTCGCGGTGATCTCGTTCTTCTTCGTCCGCGCCCTGGTGCATGAGACGCGGGGCGTTGAACTCGAGGACATGAAGGGGTGAGCTTCGGGACGGCGGAGTGGTCTCAGACCTCGTCGCGGCCGCGTCGCAGTTCGGCGCGGCCTCCTCTCAAGCCCGGAACGGAAACACGCCCAGCAGCATCGCCGCGACCGCCATGACGGCGCAGGTCGCGATGGCCCAGATGAAGGTGAAGCGCTGATGGGCGGCGAACTCGACACCGATCAGGCTGACCAGCAGGTAAGTGGACGGCACCAGGGGGCTGAGAAGGTGGAACGGCTGACCCACCAGCGAGGCCGCGCCGATGGCCGCCTTGGAGACCCCGTACTGCGCGCCCGCCTCGGCCAGCACCGGCAGGACGCCGAAGTAGAACGCGTCGTTCGAGACGAAGAACGTCATCGGCAGGCTGAGCGCCGCGGTGATCGGCGCCATGTAGGGGCCCATGGCCGGCGGGATCATCGCGATCAGGCTCTGCGGCATCGCCTCGGCCATGCCGGTTCCCGAGAGAACGCCGGTGAACACGCCCGCGGCGAAGATCAGCGCCGTCATGGCGATGACGTTCGGGGCGTGCGCGGCGATGCGGGCCCGCAGGTCCGCCGGCTTCGGGTAGTTGATCAGGGTGGCGACCGCGAAGCCGGTCATGAAGAGGATCGGCAGCGGGACGGCGCCTGAGACCAGCGCCGCGAGCAGTCCCACGGTCAGCGCGGCGTTGACGATCAGCAGCCGCGGGCGCAGCGCGGCGGGATCGGACGAGACCGTGACGCCGCCGTCCGCGGTCAGCGTCAGGTCGTCGAAGCCGCCCGGCGGATTGTGGGCGTCGATCCGCAGGGCGCCCAGCCGCTTGCGTTCGGCGCGCCCATAGAGCCAGGCCAGCAGCAGCAGGAAGCCCACCGCCGTCGCCATCGCCGGGACCATAGGCAGGAACAGCGCGCCAGCGTCCAGCTGCAGCGCCGTGGCCGCCCGCGCCGTGGGCCCGCCCCAGGGCGTCAGGTTCATCACCCCGCTGGACAGCATCACCAGGCAGGCCATGATCAGCGGATTGAGCCCCATTCGCCGGTAGAGCGGCAGCATGGCGGCGACGGTCACCATGTAGGTCGTCGAGCCGTCGCCATCCAGCGACACCAGCACCGCCAGCACCACCGTGCCGATCACCACCCGCACCGGGTCGCCGTGGACGATGGCGATCAGCCGCCGCACCGCCGGGTCGAACAGGCCGGCGTCGATCATCACGCCGAAATAGAGGATGGCGAACATGATCATCACGCCGGTGGGCGCGATCTTCTTCACGCCCTCCAGCATCATCGGGCCGAGGTCCAGGCCGTAGCCGGCCAGCAGGCCGAAGACGATGGGCGTGATGATCAGGGCGACCACGGGGGCGAGGCGCCCGGTCATGATCAGCGTCATGAACGCGGCCACCATCGCGAAGCCCAGGATGGCGAGACTCATGCGCGCGGGCTCCGTCCCCCAAAATGGCTACGCGATGAAATATCCATAGCCGGATTCCACACATGTGGCCCTTTCCCGGCCCCGCCCGACGCCCATATCCGTGGATGCGACAGCCTGGGGGAGCCGCGATGATCCTGATCGGACAATACGACAGCCCGTTCGTGCGCCGCGTGGCCGTGGCGCTGCGGCTCTATGGCTTCGACTACGAGCACCGGCCGTGGTCGGTGTTCGGCGACGCCGAGCGGCTGGCCGCGCACAACCCCTTGCGAAGAGTGCCCACCCTGATCGCGGACGACGGCGAGGCGCTGTTCGAGAGCGGCGCGATCCTCGACTGGCTGGACGAGCAGGCGGGCCGCGACCGCGCCCTGATCGCCGCCTCGGGCCTGGACCGGCGGCAGGCCCTGAAGACGATCGCGCTGGCGACCGGCCTCGCCGACAAGGCCGTGAGCCTGGTCTACGAACGAGTGATCCACCAGCGCGGGACGCCGATGTGGGTCGAACGCTGCCGGGCCCAGATCGCGGGCGTGCTGGACGCCCTGGAGGCCGACCGGGCGGCGCGAAGCGGGCCTTGGTGGTTCGGCGAAACGATCGGGCACGCCGACGTCGCGGTCGGCTGCGTGCTGCGGTTCGTCAGCGAAGCCCTGCCCGAGGACTATGCTGCGTCCGACTGGCCGGCGCTCGCGTCACACGCCGCCGCCTGCGAAGCCCGCCCGGAATTCCAGGCCGTGGTCCAGCCGTTCCATGTGACGCCGCCCTCGTCCTGACCGCCGTGCGGCGCCCCAGCCGCAGCGCGCGAACTCCAAGTCCTGACAGCTGCGTCAAAAGACTTCGTTCGGCGAACCCAGTCTCGACGCGAGGTAACAAAAACAGCGGTCTTGCGACCGTTTCGTGACCTCGGCGCAACAGCCGGGCCCCTAACCCGTCCGAAACAACGCAATCCCTTTGCCCACAAGGCATTGCGTGGGTACGCGCGCCCCTCCGGGCAGGCGCCTGCCACCTCCCCTACGAGCGGGGCCGCACCGGGGGAGAACGAAGCGAAATGAACAGTGGAATGCTATTCCGCACGTCGGCGCTGGCCGTCGTGATGGCGGGCGCCTTCGCGGCCGCCGCCAACGCGCAGACCGAGACCGACAACGCCGCCACCGTCGACGAGATCGTGGTCACCGCGCAGATGCGCGAGCAGAGCCTGCAGGACGTGCCGATCGTGGTCACGTCGGTCAGCGCCCAGCAGCTGCAGGACGCCGGCGTCCGCGACATCAAGGATCTGACCATCGTCGCGCCCGGCCTGACGGTGACCTCCACCAGCAGCTCGGCCGTCACCACCGCGCGCATCCGCGGCATCGGCACGGTCGGCGACAACCCGGGCCTGGAGTCCTCGGTCGGCGTCATCATCGACGGCGTTTACCGGCCCCGCAACGGCGTGGCGTTCAGCGACCTGGGCGAGACCAGCCGCATCGAAGTGCTGAAGGGTCCTCAGGGCACGCTGTTCGGCAAGAACACGACCGCCGGCGTGATCAACATCATTACCGCCCGGCCCTCGTTCCGGCTGGGCGCCACTTCGGAAGCGCAGTTCACCAACTTCGACGGCTTCGGCGGTTCGATCTCGCTTACCGGCCCGATCATCGACGACAAGGTGGCCGCGCGCGTCTATGTCGCCGCCCGCGAGCGCGACGGCTATTACAAGACCCAGGGTCCCGACAACAACGACCAGGACTTCTACACCGGTCGCGCCCAGCTCCTGTTCACCCCGACGTCCACGATCGATGTGAACGTCTCGATGGACTACACCAAGCGTGACGAGCGCTGCTGCGGCGCGGTGCAGATCCTGAATGGCGCCACCCAGGCCATCATCAACTCGCTGGCCCCCGGCGGCCTCGCCATTCCGCCGGATCCGGACTCGTTCCGCGACTACAGCAACCGCAGCTTCCTCAAGACGGTGAAGGACTCGGGCTTCTCGGTCGAAGCCAACTGGAAGACGCCCTGGCTGGGCGGCGCCAAGCTGACCTCGATCACCGCGGTTCGCGACTGGAGCCAGTCCGGCGGTTCGGACGTCGACTGGACCAGCGCCGACATCCTGTATTCGCCCACGCACAGCAACAGCTCGAACCCGGGTTCGAGCAAGTTCCACACCTTCACCCAGGAAGTCCGCCTGGCGGGCGCGACCGACAAGCTGGACTGGCTGGTCGGCGCCTTCTACTCGCGCGAGGACCTGAGCCTGCACGTCCGCACGGTGACCTACGGGACCCAGTACGAGCAGTATGTGAACGCCCTCTTCGGCAACACGCTGTCGTCGGTGTTCACCGGCCGCCCGCTGGGCTCGACGTTCGTCGCGGGCAACGGCCAGGACGACCTCTACCAGCAGCGTGAGGAGGGCTTCTCGCTCTTCACGAACAACAGCTACAAGATCACCGACGCTCTCGAGCTCACCGTCGGCCTGCGCTACACGTGGGAAGACAAGGATCTCAAGACCTTCTGGAGCAACACGGACGGCGGCATCGGCTGCGCCACGGCGCTGGCCCGCGCTTCGGCGCTCGGCGGCCCGCTCCCGGCCAGCGGCGCTCTGATCCGCGCCGGCGGCCTCCTGGGCGCCGGGACCTACCAGGTGCTCTGCGCGGCCTCGAACAGCCCGGCGTTCGGCCAGATCCGCAACAACAACCAGTCGCTGAGCGAAGAGAAGCTGACGGGCACGGCCAAGCTGGCCTACCGCTTCTCCCCCGAGGTGATGACCTACGCGTCGTTCGCGCGCGGCTACAAGGCCGGGGGCTTCAACCTCGACCGGATCGCCACGACCGTTCAGACGGTTCGCGGCCAGCCCACCGCGCCGGTGCTCGACACCAGCTTCGCGCCTGAGACGGTGGATTCCTACGAACTCGGGATGAAGAACACGCTCTTCAACCGCAAGGTTCTGCTGAACGTCACCGGCTTCTACCAGCGCTACGAGGACTTCCAGCTCAACGCCTTCAACGGGCTGGTCTTCTCGGTGGCCTCGGTGCCGAAGGTGATCTCCAAGGGCGTCGATCTCGACTTCATCTGGTTCACGCCGGTCGAAGGCCTGACGATGAACGGCGGCGTGACCTACGCCGAGACCTACTATCCGAAGAGCAACCCGATCTTCCTGGGCGGCAACCTGCCCGGCTCGCGCCTCTCCCTGGCCCCGCTGTGGTCCGGCGCGCTGGGCGTCACCTATGAGCACAACATCAGCGATGACCTGGTCGGCCGGATTGCGGTCAACGCCAAGAGCGTTTCCAGCTTCAATACCGGCTCCGACCTCGACCCGGTGAAGAACCAGCCGGGCTTCACGCTGGTGAACGCCCGCGTGGGTCTGACGTCGGCCGACAAGCGCTGGGCCGTCGAGGCCTTCGCCCAGAACCTCTTCGACGACGTGTACTATCAGGTCGGCTTCAACGCCGTTCTGCAGTCGGGCTCGTACGACGCGTTCCTGGGCCAGCCGCGCACCTACGGCGTCGCGCTGCGCTTCACCTACTGATCGGCTCTTGGGTCCCGCCGCATGGCGGTGGGACCCTCCGGAGCATCTGAGACAACAGAAGCGGGCGGCCCGGAGCGATTCCGGGCCGCCCTTGTTTTGTGCGCGCGCTGGAGAAGGCCAGGCGACCCTGGCCCCTGCTAGTAGGGCCGCTGCGTGGTGATCGGCGCGTTCGGATCAGGCGTCGTGCGCGGAACGTACGCCGGCTGCGGCGCGACCGTCGCCGGCGGGGCCGCGGGCGGCAGGGCCAGCACCGGCGCCGCAGCCGCTTCTTCGACGGCTGCGGCCGGGGG